>Ga0187893_10012591_pt1 | contig 11957 bp, 12 predicted proteins | sample MA1701074metaG_FD_139574 | JGI IMG/M metagenome (GOLD analysis project Ga0187893, IMG submission 139574) | White microbial mat communities from a basaltic lava cave in the Kipuka Kanohina Cave System on the Island of Hawaii, USA - MA170107-4 metaG ... | reverse complement strand
TTTATCCGAATAAATAGCTGGGTCTATAAGTGAAGCTTCCAGTTCTGTTTTTTTTGCAGTGAGTTTAGCAATTTGTTCTTCCAGTTGTTGAAAGATGCGTTGCTGTTTCTGCAATTCTTTCTTTGCTTCTTTATTGATAGGCGCCGGTGCATTGTTTTTTACCAGTGCCTGTGTTGATTCATTTACCTTATCTGACTTATTTGACTGGTCTGTTTCTTTTGATTTCTCACTTCTGACTTCAGGCTTCAGACTTCTCACTTCTTGTCCCTTGTCCCTTGTACCTTGTACCTTTCCCGCTTGCTTCGCCATTCTTTCTTTCCATGCCACCCATTCTTCATAGCCGCCTTTAAACTCCTTTACTTTATGATCAACAATCTCCCAGATCTTATTGGCTGTTTTGGAAACAAAATAACGATCATGGCTCACCAGTATAATGCTGCCCTGGTATTTATTCAATGCATCAATCAGCAGATCGCAGCTATGCATATCCAGGTGGTTGGTGGGTTCATCCAGCATTAAAAAATTTGCTTTGCTTACAATTACTTTCGCCAATGCCACCCTTGCTTTTTCGCCACCGCTTAATATTTTTATTTTTTTATCTGCATCATCACCGCTGAATAAAAAACAACCGAGCAGGCCACGCAGCTCCAGTTCTGTCATCTGGCTGCCGCATTCTTTCATTTCGTCAAGAATGGTGTTATTTACGTTAAGAGCTTCTAACTGGTGCTGCGCATAAAAACTTTCTTCTACATTGTGTCCCCATTTTCTTTCGCCGCTGTCAAGTGGTTCAGCACCTGCAATGATGCGCAATAAAGTTGATTTTCCTTTTCCATTAGCGCCGATAAGAGCAATTTTATCGCCCCTGTCAATTTCTATTGATGCATCTTCAATGATAACATTATCGCCAAACGATTTGCCGATATGTTTTAATTCAGCCAGCACTCTTCCCGGTTGTTTATCTACACGAAAATTTATTTTGATATTAGGACGTTCCAATGTTACATCTTCAATTCGTTCCAGCTTATCTAATTTTTTCATGATGCTTTGCGCCATCGCTGCTTTACTGGCTTTGGCCCTGAAGCGTTCTACCAGTCTTTCGTTTTGCCTGATATAGTCCTGCTGGTTTTCATAAGCCTTTTGCTGCAGCTCTAAACGAATAGCTTTTTCTTGTTCATAAAAATCATAATTGCCATTGTAGATATGTAGTTCCTGCTGATATACTTCTACAATTTTCGTTACCATGCGGTTTAGAAAATATTTATCGTGGCTTACGATTACAACAGATCCCTGGTAGTGCTGTAAATATTTTTCCAGCCATTCGATGGATGGAAGATCGAGGTGGTTAGTAGGCTCATCAAGCAATAAAAGATCAGGTTGCTGCAAGATCATTTTTGCCAGCAATACCCTCATCCGCCATCCACCGCTGAATTGTTTATAAGGTTTGCTGAGATCAGCATTAGCGAAACCAAGTCCCTGCAATACCTCTTCGGTTTTGTGATGAATATTGTAGCCGCCGAGTGTTTCTAATTCATGCAGCTTATCAGAATACTCATGCAATGTTTTTTCATCACCGGTTTTCTCCAGTTCTTTACCCAGTTCTTCAATTTCTTTTTCCAGTTGCAATACTTTTTCAAATGCACCCAGCGCCACCTGCAAAACAGAATCATTGGTGTCAAAACTCAGCAGATCCTGGTGAAGGTAGCCAATGGATGCACTGCGGCTGCGTTCAACTGTACCAGCCGGTGGAGTATATTGCCCCACCAGCAATTTCAGAATGGTTGATTTGCCAGTGCCATTGTAGCCGATCAGGCCAATGCGTTCATTAGGTTGTATATGCCAGGTAGCATCTTCAATAATAACTCTTGCACCAAATTCGAAAGTAACGTTCTGTAGTCCTGCCAGCATGAGAAGTTTTGAAGTTTTGTTTTTAAGTTTGACTTATTTGTTTATTTGGCAAATTTCCGGCAAAAATAATGCATTAAAAAAGAAGTCAGTTCGTCACTTATTGATTAAACCATATAGCGAAGGAAGATATTGAACAAACCAGGATGGAAGTTGTGAAGCCACATGGCTTATTTTTTTATCAACCAAATGTATTAGGACAATTGGTTCAGTTTCTGACGTATCAATTATTTGCAAACTATCAGCCAATGTATAGTGCAAGTTCAGTTTTTCCAGGTTTCCATAAAAATTATCTCTTACTGTAGCGGGTGGAACGAAATGCCCACCTGTTTTAGCACGATCAATCACCCGCAGATCAGAGAGATCAGGATTATTAAGGCCAAGAAAAATAAGATTGATTGAATAGCCATACTGTTTAAAGCGCCTCGGAATATTCCAGGTTGCTTCGTTTGTAAAATGGCCTTCATAAACAAAACTGTCATTTCGCTTAAGCGCATCTTCTGTCAAGCGATCAAAAGTTTCTTCAACAAAAGCAAATGCCAGCTTTTTGGCTTCTTTAATTGCCCGAATACCCTGACTCCATAATTCTTTTTGCTTTTGCATAAAGAGTTTATCACCGTCAAAGACAGTGTACTTCTCGTGTATATGTTTTGGAAGATAATTGGGGCCTATAGAGGACTTACCAGCTCCGTTAGAGCCTGTTATTATATGAAGCTCAGCCATTGAAGGACTCAAGCTGGTATTTTGTCCTGATTATTTTACTTTCTTCATCAGCCAACTCCCTGATTAGAGTAAAATCCAAAGAATTTTCCGAAAGACGAACCAATGTTATTTTTCCGTCCGGGTATTCAAGATAACATTGACCCGTCGGCAGATCATTTGAATTTATCATAAATGGATTGCCGTTTTTCAATTTTTCAAAACGCAATTTTTTTACTGCATCTGATCCTTTTTTTTGTATAATTTCTGCTTCTGACATTGTGATTTATGGCTATAAATTTACTAAAACTCATGCGTAAGTTAGAACTATGTTTGCCCTAATTTGACAACTCTTTGATTTAAATTTGCCAAAACTTACTCGAACTGCATGAAAAAAGTATTTGCTATACTTGGCATTTTATTGTTATTGATTGTTGGCTACTTCTGGTATGCGTTCAAAAGCGGAAAGAAACGGGATAAAGGGCCGAAACCTGTTGCATTAGCCGTGAGCAAACACAGCGCAGCATTCAATCAATCTGTTCAAAACCTGCTGGATGAGTATTATAATCTTTCCGAAGCTCTCGTTAATTGGGATACTGCTACCGCAAATAAACATGCCATTGCATTGAAAACAACTCTGGATAGTCTTAAAGTAGAAGAACTGAAAAAAGATACTACTGCTATCTACGAATCGGTGCTGGATCCAATTGCCACAGCAAAAAGTGAAACCAATACGATCATCAACGATGCATCTATTGATAACAAACGAACTGCTTTTAATCGTCTTTCAGAAAACCTGCGGCTTATTTTTATCATTGTAAAATACGACCAGGGCAAGCTCTATTGGCAGGAATGTCCAATGGCTTTTGGCGAAAACCAGGCCGGCAACTGGATCAGCAAAACGGATGAGGTTCGCAATCCCTACCTTGGTAACAAACATCCAAACTACAAAGCCCGTATGCTCAATTGTGGTGAAACTAAGGACACGATCAACTTTATGGTACCTGACACTACAGCCGGTAAGGAGTGAGTTTTTTCGCAGAAAGTTTTGGCGTTTGTGATCGCCTAAGTACAGCAGAAAGAATTTCATCATTCTGCTTTTTTTATTTTATAAAAACAATCAACATTCGAAAACTAATTGCTTCCCTGCTATTCATTTTTATTTCTTGATGAAAAATTGCCGGGAAAAGAATTGCCCCAACCGCGGGCAACAGGATAGCGGGGATTTTGATTTTTCCGTTTATACGCAGAGACAGATGCATCGTGTCTCTACGTACGGCACAATCTTTATCTTTGCCAGCCTATGAGCGAAGAAACAAAGAAAGAAGAACGAAGCCTCAATTTTCTGGAAGAAATAATAGAAGAGGATCTAAAGAGCGGCAAGCATACAAGCATTGTTACCCGTTTTCCCCCGGAGCCCAATGGTTACCTTCACATGGGCCATGCTACCAGCATCTGCCTCAATTTTGGTTTAAGCAAAAAATACGGGGGCTATACCAATCTCCGTTTTGATGATACCAATCCCACCACAGAAGAAATAGAATACGTTGAAAGCATCAAAGATGATATTCACTGGCTGGGTTTTGAATGGAAGAATGAACACTATGCCTCTGATTATTTTGATACGTTGTATGAATACGCCGTCAAACTGATCAATAAAGGGCTGGCTTATGTTGACGACAGCACTTCAGAAGAGATCGCCGGAATGAAAGGCACACCAACAGAACCAGGTAATGACAGTTCCTACCGCAACCGAAGCGTTGAAGAAAATCTTGATCTTTTTACACAAATGAAAAACGGTGAGTTTCCCGATGGCAGCCGAACACTTCGGGCTAAGATAGATATGGCTCATACAAATATGCTGATGCGGGATCCCGTGCTGTATCGCATCAAACATGCACACCATCATCAAACCGGCGACAAATGGTGCATTTACCCGATGTATGATTTTGCACATGGTCAAAGCGACAGCATTGAACAGGTAACTCATTCCATTTGTACGCTTGAGTTTGTTCCTCATCGTGAGTTATACGATTGGCTGATCGAAAAGCTTGAGATTTATCCATCCAAACAATATGAATTTGCTCGTCGCAACCTTTCTTATACTGTAATGAGCAAACGAAAGCTGCTTCAGTTGGTAAATGAGAAATATGTTGATGGATGGGATGATCCCCGTATGCCAACTATCAGCGGTTTGCGCCGCAGAGGATATACTCCTGAAAGTATCCGTGAATTTTGCGACAGGGTAGGCATTGCCAAAAGAGAAAACCTGACCGATGTAGGATTGCTGGAGTTTTGTGTAAGAGAACATTTAAACAAGATTGCATTGCGCCGGATGGTGATATTTGATCCTATAAAAGTCGTTATAACCAATTATTCAAAAGAAGCAGAGGAATTATTAAAAAGCGAAAACAATCCTGAAGACCCGAAAGCTGGTGAAAGAGAAGTGCCTTTTTCAAATGAGCTGTATATAGAACGGGAAGATTTTATGGAAAAACCACCAAAGAAATATTTCAGGCTTTCGCCCGGTCAAATGGTAAGATTGAAAAGTGCATACATCATCAAATGCGATGAAGTGATAAAAGATGCTGATGGCAATATTACAGAACTGCACTGTACTTATATTCCTGAAAGTAAAAGCGGCGCTGATACTTCAGGTATTCATGTAAAAGGCACTTTACATTGGGTAAGTGTGCAGCATGCCATTACGATAGAGGTAAGGGAGTATGACCGGTTGTTTAAAGTAGAAGATCCATCCATAGGCGAGGATTTTAAGGAATATATAAATCCTGATTCGCTGAAAGTTATTAAAGGAGCTTTTGCCGAACCGGAATTAAAGAACGTTGCTTTTGATGATCGTTACCAGTTTATCCGAAAAGGATATTTTACTCTCGATAAAGATTCCAGCAGCAGCGGAATAGTGTTTAATAAAACCGTGGGATTAAAAGATAGCTGGAAGCCGCAAAGTTCGAAAGTATAAACATTTCCAGACTACCATCATTATAAACTCCGGTCAGACGGGGACGTCAGACCGGTCGGAAAAAGACAAGGCGCCAATTTTCTTGGCGCCTCTATCACTTACTGAAAAACCAAAAAACGAACCGTCCTTTATTGAAATATTGTTACTGTTTCAAAGGTTCAAAATATAGCTGCAAGAAACAGGCCATGCAGAATTGAGTTTAAGCTCTTAAGAAGACTGGGGAATCAAACAGGGCAGTGTATAATTTTTTCTACACAGTTGTCCAATTTTATACCTGCACCAATAAGCTGAAATATAGGGTGGAAGCGGCTTTCATTAAGAGTTAACCCCTAAAAAACAAACCCTTTCCGTCATTTTGAAAGGGCTCGTCAAAAGCTTGTGATCAGGCAGATTTATATCTCTTCGCGGTATTTCTTTCTTTTGTTGGCCAGGTAACGATCCAATAAAAACAAGCCGAGAACTACATTGATCATCATGAACGCATTGACCCATGTGTTATTAAACATTTTGCTGAAATCAACTTTGGTGAGATCAACGGGTAAAACAGTATTGCTATCAGATGATGCAGCCCAATCTATTTGTCCAAAACCATAAACGATAAAACCAACCATGATGGTGATAAAGAATGCGCCGATTCCCCTGATGATATTTTTATTAATATAATTTCTTGTAGCCGGGGCGATCTGCAATTTGGCGATCTCTTCCATTACATTTTTGGTGAAACGCATAGAAGGTGCCTCAAGCTCTGAAGATTGCAGCATTTGTTGTACTTCCATCAGCTCATGATACTTAGCTTTCCACTCTGCATTTGTTGACAGCAATTGTTCAATCACTGTTTTTTCATCAGCAGATGAAACGCCGTCAATGTACTCCCATAAACGATCTTCAGTTGTTTGTTGCTTGTTCATATCACTACAGTTTTAGGGTCAGTGTAAATCTTTTATTTCTTCTGCAAAATAGGTTTCCATTTTTTCTTTCAATCTTGTTCTTGCCCGGTGAAGCCTTACTTTAGCTGTATTGGCTTCAATGCCTAATATTTTTGCTATCTCTTCTAATGTTTGTTCTCCTTTATAAAACAAAGTTAGCACCCCGGCATCATCGGTGTTCAGCATGCTGATTGCCTTGTTGACCATCGCTAGTCTTGATTTTTGTTCTATTTGGTTAGCTCTCATTCCTGAATCCAGGCTATCGGCCACTTCAAATACTTTTTCGTTATCCAGCGAATGCACTTCCAATCTTTTCTTTCGCAAAAAAGTAATGCAGGTGGTATTGACGATGGTGTATAGCCAGGTGCTGAATTTGGATTGGCCACGAAAATCAGCCAATGCCCTGTACGCTTTAATAAAAATATCCTGCGAAACTTCTTCAGCGTCTTCCCGGTTTTTAGTAAAACGCAAAGCCAATGTGAAAACATAATTCTGGTAACGGTTCACCAACCCGGCGTAGGCCTGTTGGTCGCCGCTTAGCACCTTGCTAATAAGCTCATTGTCATTCAGTCCGGTTAACATGCTTTTAATAAGACTACAAAAGAAAGGCCGTGGTTACAGTAACAATTACAAAGTACGATTTTAGAATACACAGATCAGAAGGATAAACACAGAATTTTTTTATTCCGGGTAGAATCTGTATCTCTTCAAATTTTTTTATAGATACTGTAACCAGCCATCTTGGGTGGTAGTCATAGTTAGTGTACAACATTTTATAAAAATTCTTTTTTTGACTGTAACCTGGGTTTTAAAGCTGTAGTCTTAATAAGAAGCAAAAGCAAAAGAAATTTATTAACTATAAAAATTTAATGTTATGCCGGGATCAGTAGCGCTATTTTTAATTGTAATGTTTACAGGCTTTTTTGCCTGCATATTCGGGATTTATTATTTGGCAACCCGGAAAAATCTTGCAATGATTGAAAAAGGGATGAATCCAAAAGAGTTTGCCGACCGGCCCGCTCCATACAAAAATCTGAAATGGTCGTTATTATTGATCGGATCAGGAGTAGGACTATTTGTAGCTTTTTTATTGGATACATACCTTCCTAACTCTACTATTAAAGAAGTATATGACGGACGCACTTACTATCGCCATAATGATGCTTTTGCAGCCATTTATTTTGCATTGATAGCTATTGGCGGTGGTCTGGGTCTTTTCGGCTCTTACAAGATGGAGAAGAAATGGTGGGATGAAAACAAAACAGCAAATTCCTGATCCTGCTTATACAATAGTTAACTTTTTGATTCCCGGTTTTGCTAAGAACCGGGAATCTTTCTTTCCGATCTTATTTTAAAATAACCTGCTTATGATTGCAACTGTCAACCGGCCTCATCTTATGTATGGCATCAGTTTGATACTGGCGCCGCTTCTCCAGGCTCTTTCAAGTTTCTTCTGGATCAATGGCGAATATGGAGTAACAGGCGGAACGATTCTTTTTTTCTCCATGATATTCTGGATACCGGTATTGATCTTTCTTTTTAGTCTTGTAAAAAACAAAATGCCCAATTATGCCGGGTGGGGATTGTTGACCGCTATTGTTGGATTTATAAGCGGAGTGGGTTTTGCTTTTACCGGTGTTTATACAGAGATATTTTCAATATCGCATGAAAGTTATATTGCAGGATTTTCAAAATATCCTGTTGCATCCAATCTATTGCTGTTCCAAACAGGGCCATTAGCTCCGTTAAGCTTAATTGTTTTAGGAATAGTTTTTCTGAAAACCAGGGTAGTTAAGCTTCACGTTGGATTATTGATTGCTTTGGGGGGAATTGCTTTTCCATTAAGCCGCATTTCCCGCATAGAATGGGTGGCGCATTTTGCCGATACGTTACTATTAATTCCTTTGGCAGAATTAGGGATTAATATATTATTGCGAAGAAGGATTTAGCTTTTAGACAGTTGTTCCATAGCTTTTCTTATCACAGCATCTTCATCATTCAGCACACGGTAATACCCATTGCTTCTCCACCTGAATCTTGCGAGATAAGCTTCTAATCTTCTTTGCAACGATTCTTTTTGTTTTTCCGTGACGTATGAAAGATCAACCGAATCTTTTTTTGCATAATTCACAAACTGATCCCACATCTGCGGTAATTGATCAAAGCGCTGAAGATAATCATCTGCTGATTTGTATTGATCAATAGTGGATTTATGATCCAAATAATAAGTATAAACAAAACTGTTGAAGCTGCCTTTGGCAAACAGCCTGTTGATGCCAGCGGGATAAGTAGCCGTATCTATTGGAACAAAAATATCGGGCATAATGCCGCCGCCGCTATAAAGCGTATCACCCGTTCCCCGTACAACATAATTGTTGCCATTGCGATATTTAACGCTATCGGGATGCAATGCTTCGCCGTTTGAATATCTTTCCCAGATTTCATCCATATACACTTTCTTTCCTTTGTCGTAAGGACGTTGGATGCTGCGGCCGAGGGGAGTATAATAGCGGGCCACTGTTAATCGTATCGCTGATCCATCACTCAAATCATATTGCTCCTGCACCAATCCTTTTCCAAAAGTTCTGCGGCCTATAATGGAAGCTCTTTTCCAGTCCTGCAAAGCTCCGGCTATTACTTCACTGGCGCTGGCTGAAAGCTCATCAACTAAAACCGTCAGTTTCCCTTTTTCAAATAGTCCTGGCCTTTTGCAACGGTATTCTCTTTTTTTGCTGTTAGTGCCTTCAGTATAAACCACCAGTTTATCATCATCCAAAAATTCATCTGCCATGTCTATCGCTTCGCCCATATAACCGCCGCCATTGCCGCGCAGATCAAAGATCAGTTCCTGCAATCCCAGGCTTTTTAAAGTTTCCATTGCAGCCATAAATTCCTCATAGCTTTTTTCGGTAAACTTATTCAGCTTGATATAGCCGGTGGTTTTATTGATCATGTAAGCTGCATCAACAGAAGGTACCGGTATGCTTCCTCTTGTTACAGGTACTGTTTTCAATTCTTTGCCACGCAGTATTTGAATATTAGCAACAGAACCACGTTCGCCGCGGATCAACTCTCTTATTTTATTTGATGATTGATCTTTTATGATAAGCGAAGAACCATTTACACTTATCAGCTTATCGCCAATTTGCAATCCAGCTTTATCGCTGGGCCCGCCTGGAACTACATACACGATATTTACCGTATCATTAAATACATTGAACTCTACACCAATGCCATCAAAATTTCCGGCAAGGTCTTCATTGGCTGCTTTCAATTCAACGGGAGGAAAATAAACAGAATGAGGATCGAGCTCATTCATCATTTCTTTGATAGCGCCGGATTGAATAGAATCGAGACTGACCTTGTCTACATATTTTAACCGGATCAAGTCCAATGCTTCCTGCAACGAAGTAGTTGTATTTTTTTTAAAGAACCCTTTGCTGCTTCCATTATTGCCCATTTTAAAACCGAAAAACATTCCTATAATCAGCATCACGGAAAAAATGAGCGGCAACCACACCTGCAATTTTTTATTCACCATCATCTGATAACTTTACATTAATTTGGCGCAAAATACTGGATTTGAACGGAATGTTCTTTGCGTTCGTCCTTTTCAACAAATCTTTATATGCCTTCTGTAAAACTGATCGCTGATAGTGGCGCTACAAAAGCCGAGTGGTGTTTATTAGAGAATGGAAAAAAGAAAACGATTCATACCCAGGGTATCAGCCCTTATTTTCTTAATAAAGAACAGATCAGCGAATTACTTACAAAAGAGCTGAAGCCTAAGCTAAAGAATATTGAAATAAACGAAATTTATTATTACGGCACCGGTTGTGCCAATCCTGATAATGCAAAGCTGATAAAAAAAGCCATCACAAAAGTTTTTCCTGAAAGCAAAATAGAAGTGACACATGACCTGCTGGCTGCAGCAAGAGGATGCTGCGGAAAAACAAAAGGAATGGTGGCTAACCTCGGCACGGGATCGTTTTGCTGTTATTTTGATGGTAAAAGAATAGTAAAGGAAACACCGGGAATCGGTTATGTATTGGGCGATGAAGGCAGCGGCGCTTATTTGGGAAAAAAAGTAATTCAATATTATCTCTACAATACTTTTGATGAAGACCTGCGGGCAAGATTTGATTTTAAATATGTAACCAACAGGGCAGAGATTTTAGAAAATGTGTACCGGAAACCATTGCCTAACCGCTACCTCGCTTCCTACGCCATGTTTCTCGCAGAGAACCGCGGACATTATATGATCGAAAATATTATTGAAGATGGCCTCAATGATTTTTTCTTTGTTCACTTATGCAAGTACAGGGAAACCTGGAACTATCCGGTGCATTTTGCGGGGAGTGTGGCTTATGGTTTCAGGGATGTGCTGCAGGAGTTGTGCAGCAGTTACGAATTTGAAATAGGAACAATTTTAAAAAAGCCGATGAGCGGCCTGGTAGAATATCATAGTTAAACGGAGAATGTATGGCATTTGAAAAAATAACAGAGCAAGTCAGTTCATACAGGCATCTTGAAAAAATGAATGTCGGCGAATTATTAACTAATATTAATAAAGAAGATCAGAATGTACCTGCTGCGGTAGCCAAAGCCATTCCGCAAATAGAAAAACTGGTAGAAGCGGTGAGTGATAAAATGCTGATGGGTGGCCGCTTGTTTTATATCGGTGCAGGTACAAGTGGAAGATTGGCTGTGGTAGATGCCAGTGAATGTCCGCCTACTTATGGTGTGCCTTATGGATTGGTGGTAGCGGTGATTGCCGGTGGAGATAAAGCCATTACTACTGCCGTTGAATTTGCAGAAGATGACAGGGAACAAGGTTGGAAAGATCTGGATGCATTCAATGTTTCAGATAAAGATGTGGTGATTGGTATTGCTGCCAGTGGTACTACATCGTATGTGATCGGCGCATTAGAAGAATGCAGAAAACGAGGGATCATTACGGGAAGCATTTCCTGCAATCCGGATTCACCGGTAAGTGCTGCTGCTGATTTTCCCATTGAAGTGGTAGTAGGCCCTGAGTTTGTAACCGGCAGTACAAGAATGAAAAGCGGTACAGCGCAAAAGCTGGTGTTGAATATGATCTCCACTTCAGCCATGATACAACTGGGAAGGGTAGAGGATAATAAAATGGTGAACATGCAACTGACCAATGAAAAGCTGGTTGACCGTGGTGTAAGAATGCTGATGGACCGGTTAGGAAACAACGATTATGAAAAAACAAAAGCGCTGTTGCTGAAATATGGAAGTGTAAAGAAAGCGGTGGAGGCTGCGGGGAAATAGATAAATACTACTGCTGCGTAAGGCGCTTTCGAGACTGTAAAATAAACTGTGTCAGAAGTTAAATTCTTAACTTCAAAAACACAGATTATGCAAAACGAAAAAAATCCTATTGACTACGAGTCAATCAAAAAACAAGCCCTTGAGCAGTTTCG
>Ga0187893_10012589_pt1 | contig 11958 bp, 8 predicted proteins | sample MA1701074metaG_FD_139574 | JGI IMG/M metagenome (GOLD analysis project Ga0187893, IMG submission 139574) | White microbial mat communities from a basaltic lava cave in the Kipuka Kanohina Cave System on the Island of Hawaii, USA - MA170107-4 metaG ... | reverse complement strand
CTCGAGGCGCTCCTGTATGAGCTCCTCCGCGCCCATGCCTCCGCGCTGCTCAACATGCGCGACGAGCGGCACCGGGTGCTCGGGGACGTGATGCTCCCGTCGCCTATCGAGGCTCAACACGCCCGCGGCACCGCCGCGCCGCACCCAGCCGACAGCGTCAGCCTGGCCGCCGCCCTCGCGGCCTTCATCCGCGACCGATCCCCCGGCTGGTCCCCGCGCCACGGACAGGCTGTTCGGACCCATCTCGAGCGCCTCAAGGATCACCTCGCCGCACCGTGCGCTGTATGGCCCGCTGGCGGCGCTGACCGCCCCCTCGCGACGGTCTCGAAGGCAGACGTGATCGCCTTCCGGGATGCCCTGCGCAAGCGGGAGCGCTGGCCACGTGGTGGACCGCGGGACGAAGGCGAGCCGGCCGCGCGATCTCTCGGCGAGAAGACAATCCGCGAGCACATGGTCACCGCCGGCAGCTTCTTCGCCTACTGCCTGGCCGCGGAGTGGATCGACCGCAGCCCTGCCGCGAACCTGCCCGGAGCTCCGACGCGTGGACGCCGTGTCCGGCCCGATGAGGAGCGCGAGGCCGTCTCCGACGCCGACTTGGCGCTGATTCTGGGCGGAGAGGCGTTCCGCCAGCTGCGCGACGGCGTCGGCGCGCCCTCTCGAGCCAGCCAGCCGGAGCGCGAGGCCGCGGCGCGGGAGCTCTACTGGGCAATGCTCCTGCTGGTCTACACCGGCGCCAGGCGGGGGGAGGTGGCGCAGCTCTGGCCTAGCGACATCGACGAGGTGGACGGGGTGCATTGCGTCTCGATCGCGCCGAGTGGTGAGAAGGGCGCCGAGAAGGCCGTCAAGTCGAGGGCCGGTGTCCGCCTGATCCCCCTGCACGCCGACCTGCTGGACCTCGGGCTGGTGCACTACGTGGCCGAGGCGAAGCGGTCAGGCAGGCGGCGCCTGTTCCCCTGGGCCGCGGTTCGCGAGGGGGAGCGCATCTCGAAGATGTGGGAGATGCTGCGCGAGGAGAGCGGTGCATCCCGGAAGGCGACGCTGCACGGGCTGCGGCACCGGTTCGCCACCCAGCTGAAGCACGCTGGGGTAGACGAGGCGCGGATCGCGCAGCTGGTCGGTCACGCCCACGCCTCGCTGACGACGGGGCGGTACGGGAAGCGGTACGACGTGCAGCGGCTGGCCGAGGCTATGGCGGCGGTACGGAACCGGAAGGCGCTGGTGTCCCTGTTCGAGTGCGGTGCGCGACTTATCCCTCTTCGATAACCTTCTTGATCCGATCGCGGAGCCAACTCCCGAACACGACCGGCTTCCAATCAGCGCCAAGCTTGGCGACGACATCCGCAAGATATCCTACGCCTGCGCCCGCGGCGCCTGCGAGGGCTCCTCCGCCTGGACCTAGAACCGCGCTACCAACAATCGAACCCACTGCCCCGCTGCCGATAACACCGAAAATCTTCAGGCCTCTACGACCGGCAGCCACGAGGCCGAGATCGCGAGCCGTCTCGTTGTGGTATGCGATGATCGCGCTTCGGTCGCGCTCGCCTTCTTGTTGGAGCCAGCCTCGAAACTTGTGCGCCTTCGCGCGAATTCTAAGAACTTCTTGAAAACTGAGTTTCCCAGCATTTACTAGTGACCGAACGTCAGGAAACTCGACTTCTCCCTTGAGTTCCTCGATGACCGAACCTACCTTCGCGACACGTTCAGTCGATTCGTAGAGTTTGTCTCCAACCAGCATCCCCATCGGCCGACCCAAGTACAGATCGCATGACAACTGCGCAGCGGACCAAATCAAACGATTCGAAAGGGCGCCCGCCGTAAGGGGAGTGCCCCTATGAAAGTTCAAGTTCGGGCCGGCGGTTTGCGCGAGTACGGAAAAGTCGACGTTGTAGGTTATCCGATGCGTCTCTCCGCCCAGGGTCGTCTGGACGGTTGTCTTTACTTCAGGCGGCCGACCAAGACGACGGAAGCGATAGAGCTCATCGACGAAGGCTTGAACAACAAGCGCATTCCGCCGTGGATCATTATAGTCCTTACGAGCGTTCTCAACGGGACTGCCAAAATCGGACGACTTGACTTCGATGGCATGCCCTCGAAACGTTTCATAGACTCGCGTGCGCTGCCGAGCCTTCGGGAAGAGCGCCTCTACGCCGACCCCGCCTGTGATGATCACCGTGTGCAACCGCACCGAGACGGCGGCGCGCATCCACTACGCCTTCGAGCGCAAGCGGATGCTGATCGACGAGCTGTGCGATCCCAATGGGCTCCTCCACATCGACTCGAAGGTGCTGGAGATGGCCGAGGAGCGAGAGGAAGCCGCCGCGGCGGCCGAGGCCCCGGAGGCGGCCAGCGAGGACGCGGAGGAGGATGCTCCGGTTCGCAAGCTCACCCGGGAGCAGCTGGCCGAAGCGCTTCGCCAGAGGGTAGATACAGTCGGCCGGCCCGGGAGGCCTGGCGGACGGATCCAAAACGTGATCTCGGTCGGCATGCTCTCCGAGGGCTGGGACGCGAAGACCGTCACGCACATCATGGGCCTGCGCGCCTTCACGAGCCAGCTCTTGTGCGAGCAGGTAGTTGGGCGGGGCCTTCGTCGCACGAGCTACGACGTGGATCCCGAAACCGGCTTTTACCGGCCGGAGTTCGTCAACATCTTCGGCGTTCCCTTTACCTTCCTCCCCCACGAGGAGACCGAGGGCACACCCCCGCCGCCCGCCAAGCACCGCACGCGGATCGAGCCCGTCCTCGAACAGAAGCGCTTCGAGATCGACTGGCCGAACGTGGTGCGGATCGACCAGGCTTACGGCAGTCGCCTCACGCTCGACACCGCGGCCGTGCCGCCGCTCCGGTTGGCGGCCCACGAAATCCGCACGCGCGCCGAGCTGGCCCCGACCGTGGACGGGAAGTTCGACCTGGCGCACATCGACGAGATCGAGCTGGAGGAACTCGGCCGGCGCCATCGCATGCAGACGATTGCCTTCCGGATGGCCGCCGAGGTCTTCGACCAGCTGAAGCCGGGCTGGCCCGGCAGCCGCGAGGCGCTCCTCGGGCAGCTCGTCCGGATCGTCGAGCGATTCCTCGACTCGGGCCGCATCGCGATCGAGCCCCGAGTCTTCGCCGAGGAGCCGCTGCGCCGCCGCATTCTCCTTACGCTCAGCATGCCGACTATCGTGCAGCATCTCTTCGATGCGATCCGCGTCGAGAACACCAGTTCCCGAAAGCTGGTGCTCGACCGAGAGCGCCCGATCCGGTCGACCGGGGACATGCTGCCTTGGTACAGCTCGAAGCCGTGCCACCCGGCCGAGCGCTCACACGTCAACTTCTGCGCCCTCGACAGCACCTGGGAGGCCAGCGAAGCCTTCGCGCTCGACCACGACCCGCACGTCGATGCCTGGGTCAAGAACGACCACCTGGGCTTCGAGGTGCACTACCTCTTCCAGGGGGGCGTCCACAAGTATCGGCCAGACTTCCTGATCCGGCTCGCGAATGGGGTGCGACTCGTGCTGGAGGTGAAGGGCGAGGACTCGCCGCAGAACCGCACGAAGCGCGAGTTCCTCGGCGAGTGGGTCGATGCGGTTAACGAGCACGGCGGGTTCGGGCGCTGGGCGTGGGACGTCTCGTTTGGTCCTTCGGACCTAGGGGACATTCTCGCCAAGCATGGAGAGCGCTCGGGCTTGCCTTGACGATAATGGGTCGCTCGCGTCTCCCGAGAGCACCTACACCGCTACGTAAACGAGTTAGCCTTCCGGTACAACACGCGGGGGCTGGACGCTGGGGCGCGGACGCTGGCGGCGATTCCGAACCCTGCGCAGGCTGGGCTCCCGCTATCGGCGGCTAGGAAAGCTGAATGCCGTCAATAGAGAAAGACATCTGAGACGTCAAGCAGGTCAAGCTGGACGCGGTGAGGGAGATACTCGAAGGACGCTTCGGCGAGAGGCCATCGATCGGCCCTCTCTAGCAAGTCGCGCAAGACTGCGTACAGACGATCCAGGTAGAACACATCGTTTGCTGCGTATTGGATCTGAGAACGCGTCAGATTCTCCGAGTGCCAATTCGAACAGCGCTCCGCCTTGTCAATCTCAACGCTGAGATGCCGACGTAGCAGATCTCGAAGGGAATGATTCTTCTCGTCGGGATCGAGAATCTTCGAGGAGATTTTCGTACAAGCGATCCTTCTCGGCGTCACCTTCCAATCATGCACTAGGAATCTGAGGTCGAACATTGCATGGTGAAAGATCTTCAAGACCTGCTCGTCCTCTACCAGCTTGCTCAGATTCGCCGGACATCTGCCGGATAGTTGGACCAGATGGACAGGGCCGTCCGGCACAAAGACCTGCACCGTGGCAATCGATTCCTCTTTCCAATCTAGTCCCGAGGTCTCGATATCCAAGCAGGCTCGACCAAATCGCCGGCTTGTCTCAAGCGCGGCGACAGGCAAGTCCCCTCTGCTCAGACTAACGGGCGGCTGGTTCATGGTTTGCCTCCTGTGGAGGATCTTCGGGCCAGACCTTCTTCGAGGGAGAACTTGGCGATCCAATCAGGTACTCAACATCGTTCTCCAGGAAGTCGACAAGAAAGCCGCCCGTCCTGCACATCAGAGCAGGGAGATCACTGATTCTCTGAGAGCGATGCGTGTAAGGAGCAAAGACGGCGTATCGGTCAGAGATATAAAACGAGAAGAGCAAGTCGCGGGCGTGATACCAAATTCCCAGACTTGCTTGAGAATCGTGGAAGACGCTCTTGAAATCCTCGGCGGCGTCGCGAATCCTATCTTGCACCTTCTCGGGGGGTGACTTGAACCGCTCCGCGAGTGTTGCTACGAGCCAAGGGATTTCGGGGTTCGGAAGGATTACGCGAACCCGGACTCCTTTTCGCCCAGCAAGGTCTAGTAGGTGCCGCCGCGCGCGTGTTCCTCGCCACGAGTGACCGCCAGCGAAGAACACGTCAAACCTTCTCGTCCCTTCGAAGAAGTGATCCCAGTCGACTTCGCTGAAGTCGGCATGGAGTTGAATCAGCCCAGCATCGTTGACGCTTTGGAGTAGCCGAGTCTTGGTGAAGACCTCGTCGAAGACAGTCCTCTTCCCCCAGGTTTCCCAGACGATCGTGAGGGCGACGCTAACGAAGGTGAGTGCGCCTACTTCACGGAGCAGTGTCTGCGCCGTCGCATGCGACTTCAGCCAGTCCCACTCGACCGCTAGAAGGAGAAGCACCAAACCGAAGAGAGCCGCCACTGCGGCAGAGAGCCAGAAGACCACCCCCGAACGTCCATCCCCACGGGTCGTCACGTCCACGCTATTGTACCCAGTTGCCACCTTGGGCTCACGTTGTGTGCGAGCGTCGGGTGAAACGCGGTCTCACGGGAAAAGCCTTGGTCGAGAGTCGTCCCTGTGGTCTAGGCTTGCCTTGCTTTCCAGTGCCGAGTCGGTGCTCTCCCGTAGGTCCCTAATTCCTCGTCCCTCCGCGGTTTTTTGACCTACCCCGACCCGGTTCGAACCCAGGAGGGCCCACCCGTAAGCGTCTTGAGGGAAGCGGATCGAGAACCGCAGCCGCTCGATCCGCCACCCAGAACTTCGTAGCGGCCCGCCATTCATCGAACTCACCCCCTCCCGACTTCAGTCACCGTATCGGCATCGAGAACACGGCGGAGAGGGGGTCCTGGAGGCCCGGTACAGAGGTACACGTGGGCGCGCGCAGCAACCGGCGCCCGCGAGTTTGAGCAGCGGTGCCAGAGACGGATAGCGACGGCAGAGCCGCCCTCACTGCCGCCGCTTGCCGCCCTTTGCAGGCCGCTGCGAGGCACGAGACGCAACCTTGCGTTGATTCGAGGTTGACTTATCGACTTCGAACCTGAGGGTCGGGGGTTCGAGTCCCTCCCGGCCCGCCATTTTTCGTCGAAGTCCCGGGGTCTTGTACACGGTCTGGAAATCCCTTCGAAACGCAGCCTGTGACGAGGGGAATCCATCGTGTCACACCCCTGCCGCAGCCGCCCGCCCGGTCTCTACAGACGCGGGAGCCGCGGGGACTCCTCTCTAAGATTGGTGCCCACTCCTTGCGCACCCTTGCCCACTCCTTGGGCCGAGGGCGGATCAGGGGAGACGCGGGAGGCGCGCGCGTCCGCGAGTACGCCTCTCCCTCAGTGCGACCGGTGGTGGTGGTCGTCGTCGTCCCGGTCGCGATCGCGGTCCCGCTCGCGGTTGCAGCGATGCGGGCGGCTGCCGGAGCCGCAGCGGGAGTGCTCGGCGTAGCGGAACCAGTCGATCCGCTCCCGCTGGCTCAGCAGGCCCTCCTGGAAGAACTGCCGCGCGGCGCGCCGCAGGCAGCTCTTGTAGCGCTCGCGATGCCCCCAGGAGCCCCCGTCGCGGGGCCCCTCGCAGGGGCAGAGCTGCTCGAGTGCGCAGCCATCGGAGCGCACCACGGCCTCGAGCGGCGTCTCGAGACAGGCATCGCCCTCGTCCGCGACGGCGTCTGCGTCGGCGTCGGCATCGCAGGCGTCCCCCTGGCCGTCGCCGTCGAAGTCCTCCTGGAGCGGGTTCGCGACGAAGGGACAGCTGTCGTCCGGGTCGGCCCAGCCATCTGCGTCGTCGTCGGGGTCGCAGGCGTCGCCGCTCCCGTCGAGGTCCGCGTCGAGCTGATCGGCGTTCTCGAGCTCGACGCAGTTGTCCAGGTCGTTCGGCGCCCCGTCGCCGTCGAGATCGGGGTCGCAGGCGTCCCCCGCACCGTCGCCGTCGAGATCCGCCTGATCTTCGTTGGCGAGCTCCGAGCAGTTGTCGTCGGCGTCCGGGACCCCGTCGTCGTCGGAGTCCGGATCGGGAAGCGCCAGCCGCGCGACCCACGCCTCGACCGCGCCCGCGGGATTCACGCCCCGGCCCACGATCGTCTGCCCGTCGGCGGAGATCCCGGTGGCGGCCTCGAGTCTCCAGCCGCCGAGGTCCGCGCCGCGGGCCTGGAGCACGGCGGCCAGCGGCTGCATGCCCTGCTCCGCGCTCCAGAGGAAGGCGTGCTGGGTCGACTGGAAGGTGATGGGGTTGAAGACGGTCGCCATGCCCACGATGGCGGAGCCGTCGGCGGAGGTGGCGTTCGCGATGCTCGAGACGTCGCCGCCGGGGAGCGAGCCCAGGGCCAGCATGCCGCTCCCCGCCTGCCAGCGGAAGGCCCGCTCGCCGCTGGCGGTGAAGCTGGCGCCGACGGCGACGGCGCCGTCGGCCGAGATGGCGAGGGCCTGGCTGGAGAAGGAGCCGCCGGGCAGGTCGCCCAGCCCGGTCATGCCGCTCACGGCGTCCCAGCGGAAGGCCTCCCAGAGGCTCGCCGAGCTCGCCGACGAGCTGCGCCCCACCACGACCGAGCCATCGGCCGAGATGCCGTAGGCCTCGCTGCGCGTGAGCCCGCCCGGCAGGTCGCCCAGGCCGACCATCCCGGTGCCCGACTGCCAGAGGAAGGCCTCCGTCCCCGTCGCGCTGCGGCCGCTGCCGGCGGCCGAGGCGCCGTCGGCGGAGACGGCCAGCGCCGCGCTCGAGAAGGTGCCCCCGGGCAGGTCGCCGAGGCCCGTCAGGCCGCCGCTCCAGACGACGGCCTCGTCGCCCAGCGCGCCGGCACTGCGGCCCGCGATCACGCCACCGCCCGCGCCGACGGCATGGGCCTCGCTCAAGAGCGCGCCGCCGGCGAGGTCGCCGAGCCCGCGGATTCCGCTCGCGGCGTCCCAGCGAAACGCCTCGCGCCCCGCTGCAGTGCCGCTCGTGCCGACGACGACGGATCCGTCGGCGGAGACGGCGAAGGCCTGACTGAAGCTGGCGCCCGGAAGCGCGCCGAGCCCCTCGAAGAGCAGAGGCTCGGCCGGGGCGGGCGCAGCGAGGGCGATCGTGGCCAGAACCAGGGCGGCGCGTCGCGCGAGAACGGGGGGTTGCATGCCACACCTCTCGGATGGGCACCCCCCCGAAGCCGGTCCGGCTTGTCTGTTCGGCTAGTGGCCGGGCGACTTGAGCCGGGCCGGGGAGGTCCAGGGGATCCCGAGGGGGACGGGCCGGCGGACCTCGCGCGCGCCCCCACCGGGCTCGCCGCAGGCGCGGAGCCAGCGCCAGACCCCTGCGGGCGAGGGGCGGACGCGGAGCTGGCCCGCCCGCACCCGGCGGAGCTCGCGCCCGCCCTTGTGGCGGGCGAGCTCCTCGAGGAGGGCGTGCGCACGCGCGCGCTGCCCGCAGCGCGCCAGCAGCCTGGCGGCATCCAGGCCCGTCTCGAGGTCGGCGGGCGCGAGCGCGCGGGCGCGCAGGAGCAGCTGGAGGGCCGTGGCCCGGTCGCTCCTCCTCGGGAAGTTCCGGCGACCTCGCAGAAGGGTGCGGTGCGCGTCGACGGGTCGGCCCCGCCGGAGCTCGAGGGCCGCGAGCGCGCTCCAGACCTCGGGCTCGCGGGGGAGGAGGCTCGCCGCCTCCCGCAGGGTCCCGATTCCGTGCTCCACGAAGCCACGGCGCACCAGACTCTCGGCGGCGCTGCGATAGCCGCGCCACGCCTCCGCCGTGCGCTTCGCCCGGGCGAGCAGCGAGGCGATCTTGCGCTGGAGCTCGAGGTTCGCCGGCTCGACCGCGAGCACCTGGCGGTAGAGCGCGATCGCCCGGGCGTATCGCCGCCGGTTCTGGAGGCGGGCGGCCTCGCCGAGGATGCGCGAGCGGTCGTAGGGCTTCTTGCGTGCCAGCCACATGGCCGGTCACGCGGATCGGCGCGCGGAAGAGCCGCTGCGTGAGCCGGGTCACAGCGCCGGCAGGCGCGCGCTCCGATACGCAGCCCATGACCCAGGCGCGCCATCAGGCGTCGATCCCGGCGGAGTTCTCGGCCGGTCCCCTCAAGGGGATCGGGCAGATCAAGAACCTCAACGAGGGTGGCCTCTTCGTGGCGACCCCCTCGATTCCCCAGCAGGGCGAGAGCGTGCTCCTGAAGTTCTCTCCGTCTGGCGGAGAGTGGATCGAGCTCTCGGGCATGGTCTGGTGGACGACGACCGACCCCGCCGGGCAACGCCACCGCCACGCCGGATTCGGCCTTCGCCTGCTCGAGGAGAACGAAGCCTACCGAGGCTGGGTCGAGAGCCTGCCTCCCCGCTAACCGTACGACGCGTCGAGCTCCGGCGCGTGGTCCCGGATCCAGGCCACGAACGCGGGGCCGGCGCCCTTCGGGTACTCGTCCACCAGGAGGGCGATGACCTCGCCCCGGTAGCGGGCGCTGGTGCGCCCGCGACCCACCAGGGGCGGGGCCCCGGCCTTGCGGTAGGTGGCCGCCCAGCCCACCGTCACGGTCTCGCCGTCCTCCTTGGGCGCCTCGGTGACCTCGAGCGCGCGCTTGGGGAGCCTCCGGTCGAAGCCGTCCAAGGACTTCTTGAGCCCGCGCAGGATCGCACCCCGTCCCTCGAGGCGGCACGCGAAGGGCGCGTTTTTCACCTCGTAGACCGCGTCGGGCGCGAAGTGGCGCTCGAGCCTCGACCAGTCGTCGTCGTCGAAGGTCTTCTCGAAGTCCTGCGCGTACTCGAGGAAGCGCTGCAGCGGTCCCATCCGTGCACCTCCTTGGGCCCGCCCCGGGGGGCGGGCGTCGGCAATGACCAGGGCCCCGAGTATAGGCTCTGCCAGGGGAGGCCGGGCCGGGACCTCACTCGCGCTGGAGCTGCTCGATCTGCTGGTTGAGATCGGCGACCAGGGCCTCGAAGCCGCCGTGCTCGAGCACGACGTAGTTGGAGTCCCGGAGGCGGCGGACCTCGCTGCCCTTCCCTCCGACGTGGAAGTCGCCGACCCGCCAGGCGCCGTCGACCTCGAGCAGGCGATACTCGAGCGCGACGTCGCTGCCCCCGGGCTGATGGAACCGGGTGTCGACCACGACCACCTCGTCGGTCGCGGGCGCGGCGTCCAGGGTCTCGAAGCTCTGGCCCGAGAAGCTCCGGTACTCGTGGGCGTACCGGGAGGCCCAGTACTGCCGCACGAGGGCGACCCAGCGGGCCCGGTCGGGCTCGCTGAGCCGCTTCCATCCCCGGAGGATGGCGTCGCGTGCGATCGCGGGGATGTCGAAGGTCTCGTCCAGGCTCTCCGCGATCTGCTGCTGGCGGCCCGCGAAGCCGAGCTCGGCGGATCTCTTCATGCCATCGACGAGGACGGCGTGAAAGGACTCGACGACCCTGCGCGCGGCCGGGCCGGGCGGGGAAGCGGCGGGCTCGCCGGGAGGCGACTCGGAGGCGGCCGGATCGGCCAGGCCCCAGAGCAGGCCGAGAGTCAGGGCGGCCGAGAGGACCTTGCGGAAGGCTGTCGTATGGCTCAACTCGTCTCTCCTTCTCCGCGGTGGGCGTTCTCGCGCCGCACCGCATTCCCCGCCTCCGGAGCACCGGCCCGCGCCGCGATCCAGGCGTCGATGCGGGCCTCCAGCACGTCGAGGGGGAGCGCGCCGGCGCCCAGCACCTCGTCGTGGAAGGCGCGCAGGTCGAAGCGCGGCCCGAGGGCCCGCTGCGCCCGCTCGCGCAGGGCCAGGATCCGGAGCTGGCCGATCTTGTAGCCGAGCGCCTGGGCCGGCCAGGCGATGTAGCGGTCGGTCTCGGCCTGCACCTCCACCTCGTCGATCGCCGAGTGGTCGTGGAAGAACCGGACCATCTGCTCGCGCGTCCAGCGCTTCGCGTGGACGCCGGTATCGACGACGAGGCGGATGGCCCGGAGCATCTCGTCCGTGAGATGGCCGTAGAGGCTGTAGGGGTCCTCGTAGAAGCCGACCTCGCGGCCGAGCCGCTCGGAGTAGAGCGCCCAGCCCTCCACGTAGGCCGTGTAGCCCCCCTGCTGGCGGAAGGGCGGGAGGTCCGGGAGCTCCTGGGCGAGGGCGATCTGGAGGTGGTGGCCGGGGAGGCCCTCGTGGTAGGCGGTCGTCTCGAAGCCGAGCGTCTTGCGCTTCTCGAAGTCGCCCGTGTTGACGAGCACGAGCCCCGGCCGCGAGCCGTCCGGGGTCCCCTGGTTGTACTCGGCCGCCGCGGCCTCCTTCTCGCGGAAGGCCTCCACCGCCCGCACCTCGAGGCCCGCCTTCGGCCGGCGACCGAAGAGGGCCGGGAGCTTCGCGCCCATCCGGTCGATGTGCTGGCGGTAGACCGCCAGGATCTCCTCGCGCGAGCGCGGCCGGAGCCGGGGATTCCGCTCGGTCGAGGCCTCGAGGCTCGCGAGGTCCTGGAAGCCGAGCCGCTTCGCGAGAAGGAGCATCTCCTTCTCGATCCGCGCCACCTCCGAGAGGCCGAGCTGGTGGATCTCCTCCGGCGTCATCGCGGTCGTCGTGGAGACGCGGACCAGGAAGGCATAGCGGGCGGGGCCCTCGGGCAGGGCCCAGAGTCCCGGCTCGGCCCTCCCCCTCGGCGCGTACTCCGCGCGGACGAAGCGCGCGAAGCGGGCATAGGCCGGGAGGACCGCGTCGCGGAGGACGCCGAGGTACGCCTGGCGCAGACGCGCCCGCTCGGCCTCCGGGATCGACGCGGGGAAAGCGGCCACCACCTGCGCGAAGGGCGTCTCCTCGGGAGGCACCGCAGCGATCCGCTCGGCCTGGAGGGCCACCTTCTCGAGCAGGATCCTGGGCGGCACGAGCCCCGCGGCGAGACCGGCGCGCATGTGGGCGGTCACGTCCTCGAACTGCCGGGGGAGCTGGCGCAGGCGGGCGAGGTAGTTCTCGTAGTCCGGGACCGCCTCGAGGCTCAGGAACTTGACGAAGCCCGCCGCATCCAGATGGAGCCCCGACATCTGCGATACGGGCATCTGCCAGGGCTCGAAGGGTGCCCCCTCCAGGGTGAGCCGGAGGTCGCGCAGCATGAGCGCGTGGCTCAGCTGCTCCTGGACCGGGAAGCCGGCCGGGTCGATGGCCTCGAAGCGCGAGAGGAAGCCCGCGGTCGCGGCGAGGTGCCGGTCGATCCCCTCCTGCGAGAGGTCGGAGAGCTGGTCATCGTAGCGTCTGTCGCCCAGGATCGTCGCGAGCTCG
>Ga0187893_10012588_pt1 | contig 11958 bp, 9 predicted proteins | sample MA1701074metaG_FD_139574 | JGI IMG/M metagenome (GOLD analysis project Ga0187893, IMG submission 139574) | White microbial mat communities from a basaltic lava cave in the Kipuka Kanohina Cave System on the Island of Hawaii, USA - MA170107-4 metaG ... | reverse complement strand
GCGCCGCGGCGATGCCGGCCGCGACGGGAGGCTTCCGCCTCGGCAGCTGCGTGTTCGCCGGGCTCGACCCGCCGAGAACCGCGTCGAGATCCGCAAGGAGCTGCTGCGGCGTGGTGTAACGGCCCGCCGCCTCGCGGTACGTCATCTTCGCGATGATGGCGACGACGTCGCGGGGCGCGTCCACCGCCTTCAGCTTCTCGAACGGCACGTCGCGCGAGAGGCGGGCGTTCATGAGCGTCATCGGGTTGTCGGCGTTGTACGCGCGCTCGCCGGCGAGGCACTCGAAGAACGTGAGGCCGAGCGAGTAGATGTCGCTGCGCACGTCGAGCTCGTGCGCGCCGGTGGCCTGCTCGGGGGACACGTACGCGGGCGAGCCGACGATCATGCCCGACTGCGTGAGCGTCGGGTCGGCCGTCGACGTGATGCGCGCGAGTCCGAGGTCGGCGAGCTTCGCCGTCCCGCCCTTCACGAGGATGATGTTCCCCGGCTTGATGTCGCGATGCACCATCCCGTGCGCGTGCGCGTGCTCGATCGCGCGGGCGATCTGCCGGACGATCTCCGCGGCCTCGCGCCACGGCAGGTTCCGCCGTGAGACCAGCCGCGCCGCGAGCGTCTCGCCGTCGAGGTACTCCATGACGAAGTAGTAGAGGCCGTTGGCGACGCCGGCGTCGATGCCCGCGACGATGTTCGGATGGCTGAGCTGCGCGACGGCGTGCGCCTCGCGCGTGAAGCGCGCGCGTCCGTCCTCCTCGGCCGCGAACCGCGGGAGCAGCACCTTGAGCGCGACGGTGCGGTTCATGGACTTCTGCGTCGCCTTGTAGACGGCGCCCATGCCGCCCTCGGCGATCTTCTCGACGATCCTGTATCCGGGGATGGCGTCGGCGGTCGCCGTCCCGAGCACGGCGTGGATCTCGGCGACGTGGTCCTTCGTCAGGTATCCGCGCATGAGGAACACGTCCCAGAGCGTGCTCGGCACCATCATGCCGACCAGCTTCTGGTGCAGCGCCCGGCACTCGGCGACTTGCGCGACCGTGACGAAGCCCCGCTCCAGGGCGACGGACTCGAAGGTCGGCGCCGGGGTTTCACGGCCCTCGTCGAGGCGGACCGTCGAATCGGACGGGCGGACAGAGCTCATCACTCCCACCGGAGAAGAACGCGGCCGGTTCGCGCGGGGGCAACGATTCCATCGGAGGGACGCGCGGCGACCTCGAATCAAGTGTACGCCACGTCACGGAGAAATGAGGATGCCCGCCCGCACCATCGCCCTGCTCGTCGCGCTCTCGGCCGGCACGGCCGCCGCCCAGGATCCGCCGAAGAAACCGCTCTATCTGCACGAGCTCACGGCGGCGCAGGCGCTCGAGTACTTCAACCTGCACAAGAAGTTCGCGACCGAGAAGCTCCTCAGCCACCATGAGGCGTGGCACCGCGTGAACGGCCCCGGCGGCACGGGAGGCCCCGGCAGCGGCCGGGAGTTCCTGGAGTTCCACCGCAACCAGATGATGGCGGAGTTCGATGCGTTCATCCGCCGCAACGGCAGGACGATCAAGGAAGTGCCCGCGTGGGACCCGACGAAGCCGGTCCCGGACGCCTTCCTCAAGGACCCGAACTCCGCCTTCCCGAGGGCGCAGCCGCAGACCTTCCGCGAGCCGACGTGGTTCCGCCTGCGCGGCGGCCGCACGACCGACGCGCTCTTCGGCGCGAAGAAGCTCGGCGACTTCAAGACCGTCGACGACCTCGGCCGCTCGCTCGGCACCGGCAAGAACGGCGCGATCAGCCACCACGCCCGCGGGCACGTCGAGATTGCCGGCACGATGAACTCGTTCCGCTCGCCGAAGCACCCGATCTTCTTCCCCTGGCACAAGCACGTCGACCGGATCTACGCGGCGTGGCAGACGACGCCGAACGGCAAGCCGAAGCCGATGATGGAGCGGATGACGCGCGCGCTCTTCTGGTCGGGGCCGCACGGCGGCGACTTCGCCGTCGAGGCGATGGCCGCCAAGATCCGCGCGATGCCGATGGCCGAGCGCGGGCGCCTGGGCCTGGAACCGCTCTTTCCGGAGGCGGCGGCGCGCAACGTGAACGGCCGCGCGGACGTGGCTCGCCCGTACGAGGTGAAGCTGGGCGCGCGCGACTACGCGCGGCAGACGGCGCGCGGGATGGCCGCCGACGCGGCGCAGTACGTTCCCGCGTTCCTCCTCAAGGAGAGCGCGAAGGCCGTCTTCGCGGGCGACGCGCGGATCGCGAAGGACGCGGTCGGCGCGCTCGGGACGAAAGAGTTCTGGATCGGCACCGGCGTGATGACGCTGACGATACAGGGAGTGAACGCCGGGATCTCGAAGTTCGCCAGCCCGCGCACCGGCCGCGTGCTCGGCACGATCGGCCTTCCGATGGCCGCCGGCATGGCGGCGATGCACGTAGTCTCCGGCCACGGTTCGCTGGAGCAGGTCGCGCTGACGACGGCGGCGTACTCGGCGTCCGGCTTCCTCGTGAACATGTCGCTCGGAATGTTCATCCAGGCGGCGCTCCTGCCGCCGGTCCGCGCTTCGCGCTCGGCGTGGCGTCGCTCGCGACGAGCCTGCTGATCGGCGAGAAGTTCGAGGAGTGGCTCTTCAACGCGTTCGGGCGGAGGGTCGCCAGGCACGCGGGGCAGGGCGGGCACGGCGCGTCCAGCGAAGGACGCCAGGGCATCGCGGACACGCTGAACCACGTCCACGATCCCATGAAGTAGCGGGAGGCATGCGCGCCGTCCTACTTCTTCGCCTTCCCGTGCTTCGTGAGCTTGAGCGGCCCGTCCTGGATGAGCCCGATGCCCCGCGCGTAGATCTTCGACTCGCGGTTCCCCGGCTCCAGCGGCGTCGTCTCTTCGCACTTCAGGCACTTCTCGAACTTGCCCGCAGGCGTCTCGAGCGTCACGCTGAGCGAGACTATTTCGGCCCGGTCCATGGCGACCTTCGGAGCGACCTCCTGGTAGTAGCGTGAGCCGAGGAGCGGAACGCCCGGCATCTGGAGGCCCCACTTGGCGCCGTCCTTGCCGGACTCCCACGAGCCTCCGTGCCCGGTCACCTTGCCGTCCTTGTACATGTCGACGTCTTCGCCGAAGTAGTAGACATTGTTCGTCTTCCTGGAGATCGCGAACCAGTTGCGCGAGACCTCGATGAGCTTGCCGCCGACGGTTTCGCGCTCCTCGACGACGCGCGTTTCGACGCCGTCCACCTTCTTCGTCTCTTCGAGCACCGTGATGACGAGCACCGCGTCCTCGCCCTCGTCCTTCCCCTCGAGCGTGAGCTGGTAGCCGGGCTCGAGGACGAAGTACGGGTTCGTGCCCGTCGGTCCGAGATCCGCCGCGTCCTCCATGAAAACCTCGGTGAACGGTGCGTCCTGCTTCCCCGCGCCGCCGGCAACCTTGCCCGTCACGCCGTCGACGTTGACGTCCACCATCTTTCCCTCGGCGACGATCTTCACCTCGTAGACCGCCTTGTCGCCGCGGAGCAGGAGCTCGATCTCGACGGCCTGTCCACCCGCCTTCTTGAGCGCCGCCTTGAGCGCGTCGGCGAGCGTGGCCTTGCTCGCCTTCACCTCGGGCGAGTGGTCCTCGGCCTCCTCCTCCTTGAGCACCGTCCTGCCTTCGATGGCGTCGATGTGCAGGTTGAAGCTCTTGTCGCCGACGGAGATGTCGATCGAGTAGACGGGCTTGTCGCTGTCGCCCTCGAGCTCGGCGTGGAAGACGACGCCGTCCTTGACCTCGGCCTGGGCCTTCTCGATCGCCTCGGCGAGGCTGACTTTCGCCGCCTTCAACTTCTTCTCCCAGGTCGCCGCGTCCTGGGCCGCGGCCATTCCCGCGGCGGCCGACAAGAGAATCATCGCGCGCACGGTGTTCATGAATCGTTGTCCCTCCGCGCGTAAGAACGGGCGAACCGCGCGTGAGGGCAACGGATTCACCCTGGGCGCGCGCTGGCAACGCGCGTGCCACACCGCGAAGGTCCGCGCCGCCCGCCGGGGCGGCGGGCGTGCGAAGCGCGCTTCGCACCCGACTGGTAGAATGCGCGCGTGCCCCGACGCGCCGCGCTCTGGCTCGCGCTCTTCGCCGCGCTCACCGCGGTCGGCGTCTGGTGGGCGGTCCGCAGCTCGGGGCTCGAGTGGCGGCACGTCTCCCGCTTCTCGGCCCTGCGCTTGTCCACGCAACTCCTGCTTGCGGCGCTCTCGCTCGGGCTCGTCGCGGCGGAGGCCGTCCGCTTCCGCGTCTGCGGCGTGCTCGTCGGCGCGCCCATGAGCTGGCGGACGGCGCTCGACGCGACCATCGCGAACAACTTCGGCTCGTGGATTTCGCCCGGGGCGATCCTCGGCGAGCCGGCCGCGATGTGGGCGATGGCGCGGCGCGGCGTGCCGTGGGACGCGGCGGGGCTCGTCGCGATCGGCCGCGCGATGTCCGGGCTCCTGCTCCACCTCGTCGTGGCGCTCGCCCTCCTCGCGCTCGGGCTGGGACCCACACTGCACCGATGGATTCTCGTGCCGTTCGTCGTCGGCGCCGCGCTCGCGCTGGCGATCGTGCTCGCGCTGGTCGCGGCCGCGTGCTTCCCGGAGCGCGCCTCCGCGTGGTGCGAGCGGCGCCGCGCCCTGCGCGCGATGTTCGCTTTCGTGCGCGACGCCATCGTCCGGCTCGCCGCGTTCCGCCGCCGCGCGGCGCGCACGCTGCCCGCGCTGCTGGCGGTGCACGCGCTCTACTATGCGTTCTTCGTCGCGATCCTCGTCGTGCTGCTCCAGGCGTTCGGCGCGGAGGGCGGCGCGCGCGTGGTGTCGGCGAGCATCATCTATCTTGCGTTCACGTACGTCGCGCCCACGCCGGGCGGCGCGGGACTCTCCGAGGCCGTCGCGGCCCCGTTCTTCGGCGCGCTCGTGGCGCCCGATGCCGCGGTCCTCGCGGTCCTCCTCTTCCGCGGGCTCACGTTCTACCTCCAGATCGCGATGGGCGTCGTCTACCTCCCGTTCCTCGGGCGCAAGGAATCCGTTGGAAGCGCGCCGGACCCCGTGCTACCCTCACCGCGCCCGTGAACGGGAGGGAGGGAGCCATGGGTCCGGTCGCCACCGAACGGCTCATCAACGTCACGACGAGCCTCTGCGCCGTCTGCAAGAACGCGGTCCCCGCCCGCATCGTCGCCGTCGACAACGACGTGTGGATGAAGAAGACGTGCGACCGGCACGGCGACCAGGACGTGCGTCTCTCGAACAACGCGGAGTGGTACGAGAGGACGCGCGCGATGCGCCCGAAGCCCGCGCCGCCCGCGACGATCAGGAAGGAGGTCGAGCGGGGCTGCCCGTTCGACTGCGGCCCGTGCAAGAGCCACGAGCAGAGGATCCGCCTGCCGGTGGTCACGATCACGAGCTCGTGCAACCTCGACTGCCCGATCTGCTACGTCCACAACAAGAACACGGGCGCGTACCACATGACGGCCGCGGACTTCCAGAAGCTCCTCGGCCATCTCGTGCGCGACCACGGCGGCGACCTCGACCTCATCAACTTCACCGGCGGCGAGCCCACGATGCACCCGGAGTTCCTCCAGTTCATCGAGCTCGCCCGCGAGGCGGGCGTCCACCGCGTCAGCATCTGCACGAACGGCATCCGGCTCGCGAAGGAGGAGGCGCTCGTCCAGCGGCTCTCCCAGCTCGGCGCGCGCATCGCCCTCTCGTTCGACACGTTCGAGAAGGGCGCGGACAAGCTCATGCAGGGCGCGCAGGTGCTCGCCCTCAAGATGAAGTGCCTCGAGCTGCTCGGGAAGTACGACGTCGACACGACGATCATCCCGGTGATGACGCAGGGCGTGAACGACCACGAGATCGGCAGGATCATCGCGATGGGTCTCGCGATGAAGAACGTGCGTCACTTCGAGATCCACACGATCACGTACACGGGCCAGGGCGGGTCGACGTTCGACCGCCGCCACCGCGTGTCGATGTTCGAGGTGCTCCAGCGGATCGAGGAAACGACGGGCGGACTGCTCAAGACGACCGACTTCGTGTCGTCGCCCTGCGCGCATCCGCTGTGCTACCAGATCGCGTACCTGCTCATGGACCCGGACGGCGGCGCGCCGGTCCCGTTCACCCGGTTCATGTCGCGCGAGACGCTCTACGACTGCCTGTCCGACCACCTCTACCTCGAGCCGACCGGGAAGCTCCAGCGCGCGTTCCAGGAGTCGATCAACCGCGTGTGGTCGGAGGGCGGCCCGGACGGCGAACGGACGCTCGCGCTCCTCAAGCGGATGCTCCGCGACGTGTTCCCGCCCGGGAAGGCGATCACCCGCGAGCAGTCGCTGCGCGCCTCCGAGCGCGCGGCGAAGGCGGTGTACGTCCATTCGCACATGGACGAGGAGACGTTCGACACGGAGCGCGCCTACCAGTGCTGCGACTCGAACTGCTATCCCGACGGCACGACGGTGCCGGTCTGCAACTACAACGTGCTCTACCGCGAGAAGGAGCACAACTTCAGCGTCATCCCGAAGGCGTGGAACGAGCGGTCGGGCGGCGTGATGAGCTTCCCATGAACGGCTCCCGCTGCCTGATCACCGGGGGCTCGCGCGGGCTCGGGCTGGAACTCGGCCTGGCCTTCGCGCGCGCCGGCGCGAAGGTCGCGTTCACGTACTCGAAGAACGACGACGACGCGGCCGACGCGAAGGCGAAGATCGCCGCCGCCGGGGCCGAACCTCTCGTCTACAAGGGCTCCGTGGCCGACGCGGCGCACGCCGCGAAGACGGTCGACGACGTCGTCGCGCGCTGGGGCGGGATCGACGTGCTCGTCAACAACGCCGGGATCAACCAGGTCCTCCCGCTCGCGCTCCTCGAGGAGGAGGACTGGGACCTCGTCATGGCCGTCAACGCGAAGGGTCCGTTCCTCTTCTCGCGCGCCGCGCTCCGGCACATGATCAAGGCGCGCCGCGGCCACATCCTCATGGTCGGCGCCTTCTCGTCCGAGCGCATCATCGAGGCACCCGCGCACTTCGCCGCGTCGAAGTCGGCGCTGCGCGGCCTGACGGATTCTCTCGCCCGCGAGGTCGGCCGCTACGGCATCGGCGTCAACCTCATCGCGCCGGGGCTCCTCGACGTCGGCATCTCCGCGATGCTCCCGCAGCACCGCATCGACGAGTACAAATCGCAGTGCGCGCTCGGACGCACCGCGACGGCCGCGGAGATCGCGGCGATGGCCGTCTTTCTCGTGTCGCCCCGGAACTCGTTCATGACCGGAGCGAAGCTCGCCATGGACGGGGGCCTCTGATGGAGAAGATCGCCGAGATCCTCCGCAAGGGCTTCGACGAGTTCGGCCAGTTCGTCAACCCGCTCATCGCGCAGCGCGCGTCGCTCGCGGGCGAGCCCGTCCGCGTCGTGCGCACGAAGGACGGCATGCTGGTCGACGGCGACGGGCGCGAGATCGAGGACCTGCACGGCACGCAGGCGCTCGGCCATCGCAACCCGCGCGTCGCGGCGGCGCTCCGCGAGTTCCTCGAGAGCGACGCGCCGTCCTGGTACCCGTCGCGCGTCAGCCCGTTCGCGGGCCGATTCGCGCGTCGCCTGTGCGAACGCACGGGATACGACACCGCCTTCTTCGCGTGCACGGGCAGCGACGCGGTCGAGGCGTCGCTCAAGCTCGCGCGCGCGATGACGCGCCGGCCGCGCCTCCTCTGCCTCGACGGCGGCTACCACGGGTGCACGTACGGAAGCGTCGCCATGATGGCGCCGGGGCCGCTCCATGATCCGTTCGGGCCGCACCTGCCGGGCGTCGAGCGCGTCCCGTTCGGCGACGTCGACGCGCTCTCGCGCCTGATGAAAGAGGACGTGGCCGCGGTCGTCGTCGAGCCGATCCAGGGCGAGGGCGGCGTGCGCGTGCTGCCGGAGCCGTTCGTCGCCGCGCTCTGCGAGCTGACGACGAAGCACGGCGCGCTTCTCGTCGCCGACGAGGTGCAGACGTCGCTCGGACGCACGGGCCGCGGGTTCCTCCGCACGGAGTCGTGGCCGCGCCGGCCGGACGTCGTGCTCCTCGCGAAGATGCTCGGCGGCGGGCTCATCCCGCTCTCGGCGATGCTGACGCGCCGCGACTTCTGGCTCAAGGCGTACGGCCGCGACTTCTGCGACGGCGAGTCGCACAACACGACGTTCTCGTACAACGCGATGGCGGCCGTCGCCGGGCTCGCGACCCTCGACATCATCACCGACGAGATCATCGGCCGCGTGCGCGAGGGCGGCGCGATCCTCCGCCGCGAGCTCGAGACGCGGCTCGCGGGCAGCGCGCTGTTCGCGGAGATTCGCGGCGAGGGCTACATGGTCGGGATCAAGCTGCGCCCGCCGGAGCACCCGTGGCTCACGTTCGAGCACTTCGGCTTCCCGCAGCTCGCGGGCCAGAACGTGATGGCGGCGCTCACGTGCATCCGGCTCTACCGGCGCGGGTACATCGCCTTCCCGTGCGGCCACGACTGGAGCCTCGTGCGCATGCAGCCGCGGTTCGACATCCCGTTCGAGAAGCTGACGGCGATCGCACGGACGGTGCGCGAGGAGCTCGACTACCTATGCCGGCTCACGTGAAGCGCGCGCTCGTCATCGGCGGGACGGGCACGATCGGTCGCGAGGTGCTCCGCGCGTTCGCGCAGGCGCAGGTGCCGACGACGTTCACGTACCGGACGTCCGCCGATCGCGCGCGCGTGCTGGCGGCGGAGTTCGGGCAGCAGGCGGCGCCGCTGGACCTCGGGGACGGCGGGGCCGTGCGCGCGTTCGTGCGCGGGCTCGCGGAAGCGCCGACGATCCTCGTGCACGCGGCGGCCGCATTGTCCGACGACCTCCGCACGATGCTCGCCGTGAACGTCGAGTCGGCGTTCGCGGCCGTGCAGGAGCTCGCGCCGCGGCTGGCGACCGGAGGCGACGTCGTGCTCCTTGGCGCGCTCGACCGCGCGCAGGCGATCCCCATCCCGTCCGGCTTCGCCGCGACGCAGGGCGCGCTCTCCGCGATGACGATGGCGCTCGCGAAGGAGCTCGGCCCGAAGGGCGTGCGCGTGAACATGATCGCCTCGGGGCTGCTCACGGAAGGACTCTCGAAGCAGCTCGACCCGAAGCTCATCGAGGACTACAAGACGTTCAGCGCCCTGCGCCGCATGGGAACGGCGGAGGAGGTCGCGCGGGCCGTCCGCTGGCTGGCGCTCGAGAACACGTACGTCAGCGGCAAGGTGATCCCGGTGAACGGAGGGCTCTAGACAGATACAGAGTCCCCACGCGAAGGCTGCAACCAACTCGTACGGTGCGCCCGGAGGAAACCGCAAAGAGCGCAAATAGCGCAAAGGGATCCGGCACCAACGGAAGTGCTCCGTCAGCCCCGGGCTCTTTGCGTCCTTGGCCCCTTTGCGGTTGTCCGGGGATCTTCCCGGCGCTCGAAGAATCTCGGCGATAGGAACCCAACTGTTCTGCCTTCTCTGCGTCCTCAGCGCCCTCCGCTGTTTACACTCTTCCCATGGTCTGGCTCACTGACCGTCTCCTGTTCCCCTGTTTCCTTCTCTGGATCCTCGGCTCCACCTGCGCCTTCCTGCGCCTGAACGTCCCGGCGTCGCTCGTCGCCGCGTGCGTGATCGCCCCGGCCGTCATCGCCGTCGCAATCCTCGAGCGCCTCCGCCCGGAGCGCGACGACTACCGCGCACCCGACCAGCCGCTCCGCGTCGAGGCCGGACACTTCCTCGTCGGCGTCGAGGCGGGCTCGATCCTCGCCTACGGCGCGGCCGTCGTCCTCGCCTCCGCGTGCGCGTCGCTCCTCACCGCCCGCTTCGGCGGCTCGCTCTGGCCGTCGCGCTGGCCGATCGCGGCGCAGGTCGCGCTCGCCGCGCTCCTCGGCGAATGCCTCGGCTACTGGCAGCACCGCCTCGGCCACCGCCTCCGCGCCCTCTGGCGCTTCCACGCGCTCCACCACAGCGGCGCGCGGCTCAACGTCGTGCGCGCGGGGCGGTTCCACTTCGTCGACATCGCCGCGGGCACCTTCCTCACCTACGCCCCGCTCGCGCTGCTCGGCGCTCCCCCGTCGGTCTTCGCGTGGCTGGCGTCGATGGCCGGCACGCTCGGCGTCCTCCAGCACGCGAACATCCGCATGCGCACGCCCGCGTGGCTCGACGCGGCCGTCTGCACGCCCGCCGTCCACCGGCTCCACCACTCGCGCGACCGCCGCGAGTCCGACGGCAACTTCGGCACGTTCGTCATGCTCTTCGACCACCTGTTCGGGAGCTACGTGCCGCCCGTCGCCCCGGGCCCCGCCGCCTGCGGAATCGAAGACGACCCGGTCCCGCGCGGCTTCTGGGCTCAGGTCGTCGCGCCCTTCGGCGTCACCAGGAGCAGGAACGCCGGCAGCACCGTGAGCGACGCGAACTGACCCGCGAGCATCGCCAGCGCGGTGAGCAGCCCGAAGTGCACCGTCGGCATGAAGCTCGACAGCAGCAGCACGCTGAAGCCCGCGATCACGATCGTCGTCGCGATCCAGATCGCCCGCCCGACCGTCGCGTGCGCGCGCGAAAGCGCCGCCCGCGCGTCGCCGCCCGTCGCCGCGAGCTCCGCGCGGTAGCGCACCGCGTACTGGATCGCCGTGTCGTCGCCGACGCCCATCGCGATCGACGCGATCATCACCGTCACGATGTCGAGGGGCACGCCGAGGAAGCCCGCCGCGCCGAGCACCATCAGCACCGGCAGCGCCTGCGCCACCAGGAGCAGGGCGGCCGTCACCGGCGCGCGCAGGAGCGCCACGAGCATCAGGTAGACCGCGCCGAGCGTCAGGAGGAACGTGTCGCGCTGGCTGCGGAGGAGCGACTCGATCATGTTCGCGTAAAGCACGAAGACGCCCGTCGCCCGCGCCTCCACGCCCCGCAGCTTGGGGTGCTCGGCGAGGTGCCGGCGCAGGCCGTCGAGCACGCGGCGGCGGTTCAGCGTCGGCGCCGTCTCCTGCATGCGCACCGACACGCGCGCCGTGCGACCGTCCTCCGTCATGTGGCTGCGGATCTGCGCGCGCGCCTCGGCGATCTTCGCCAGGCCCTTCACCGTCATCGCCGGCATCGCCTTGCGCACCTCGTCCATGAGCGACGTGAGCGCGACGACGCTCCCCGCCTCGGGCACGCCGTCGAAGTAGCCCGCCGCCGCGGCGATCGCCTCGAGCCCGCGCGGCGTGGTGAAGAAGTCGGGCTCCGGCGACGACAGGATCACCTCCAGTTCCGTGATGCCGCCCATGCGGCGGTCGATGTACTCGAGGCCCGCGTAGACCTGGCTCCCGCGCGGGAAGTAGTTCGTGAACTTCGTCTCCGCGCTCAGCCGGGACGCGCCCCAGGCCGAGACGCCCAGGAGCGCGACCGCGACGAGCGCGATGAGAAGCGGCGCGCGCAGGACGAGGCGCTCCAGCAGCCCCGCCTTCCGCGGGGCCACCTCCCGCTCGTCCAGCGCCCGAAGCGGCGCCGACGCCGACGGCAGGAAGAGGAACACGCCCGCCAGGCCCGCCGCCATTCCGACGGCCATGAGCCAGCCGAACGTGCGCACGTAGGTGATGCCGCTCGTCATGAGCGACGCGAACCCCGCGATCGTCGTCACGCAGCTGGTGAAGCAGGGCGCCCAGTTCGCCACCGCCGCGTGCGCGGTGGACTCCGCGTTCGATTCTCCGGCCGCGGCCCGTCGCCGCTCGCGGTACCGCTCGATGAAGTAGACCGTGTACGGCAGCGTCAGCACGAAGAGGAGCAGCGGCAGCGTGCACGAGATGACCGTCAGCTTCCGCCCGAGCAGCGCCATCACGCCGAGCATGAGCACCGACGGGAGGAGCGACACCACGATCGGCAGCAGCACCCACCGCACGCGCCGGTAGACGACGAGCAGCGCGATCGTGAAGAACCCCAGGCTCGCGCCGCCGTACGACTTCAGGTCCGCGACGATGAGCTCCGCGAGAGAGTGATCCACGAACGGCATCCCGTT
>Ga0187893_10012587_pt1 | contig 11959 bp, 5 predicted proteins | sample MA1701074metaG_FD_139574 | JGI IMG/M metagenome (GOLD analysis project Ga0187893, IMG submission 139574) | White microbial mat communities from a basaltic lava cave in the Kipuka Kanohina Cave System on the Island of Hawaii, USA - MA170107-4 metaG ... | reverse complement strand
GGCTGGCTACCTGCCTGCCCGGCGAGCGTCAGGCGTGAACCCGATCGAAGCGCTGCGGTGTGAGTAAATACCGTGAATCGGATTCGTGATTCGGGTTTGGCCCAAATCACGAACCACGAATCACTAACCCCGAACCACTATGATCAACGACCTTCGTTACGCCTTTCGCCAATTGATCAAGAACCCGGGCTTCACCACCGTGGCCGTGCTCACACTCGCGCTCGGGATCGGGGCCACGACAGCGATTTTCAGCGTCGTCTACGCCGTTGTGTTGCGCCCGCTGCCGTTCACGGAGTCGGAGCGGCTCGTGGCGCTCTGGACCCAAACGCCGCAGTTTGACCGCCTCCCGATGGCGGCGGCCAACCATCGCGACTTGAAGTTGCAGAACGCGGTGTTCGAAGACATCGCCCTCTTGAGTGGTGTTGCCAATTACAACCTCACCGGCGATGGCGAACCCGAACGGCTCCTGGCGGCCCGCGTCGCTGCCAATCTCTTCACGCTGCTGCGAGTGAAGCCCGCTTTGGGCCGCGGTTTCACTGAGGATGAGAATCAGCAAGGCCGGGACCATGTTGTCATCCTGAGTCACGGCCTCTGGCAGCGTCGATATGCAGGAGACGCGACCATCGTCGGGAAGACGATCCGGTTGGAGACCTTGCCCTATACCGTAGTCGGAGTGATGAGGCCGGACTTCCAGTATCCGACGCGAGAGGTTCAGATCTGGACGCCACTGACGATCAACCCAGCGGATTTTCAGACCCGGACCGGCTACGGCCATCTGTGCGTCGCGCGTCTCATGCCCGGCGTCACCGTGGAGCAAGCGCAGGCCGAGGTGAACGTCATCTCGACACGGCTGGCGCAGGAGCATCCCAAGTCGAACAAGGATATGCGATTCAGTGTGACGCCTCTGCGCCGGGACATCGCCCACGTCGCACGAAGGCCGTTGGTCGTCTTGCTGGGGGCAGCTCTTGGTTTGCTCCTCATCGGATGCTGCAATCTGGTCAGTCTGCTTCTGGCGCGCGCTCTCGCTAGAAGTCGTGAAGCCACGATTCGCTCCGCATTGGGTGCAACCCAGGCTCGCCTCCTCCGTCAGTCTGCGGCGGAGTTGCTTCCGATCCTGGCGCTTGGCTCGTTGCTGGGTGTGTTCGCTGCGAAGGGAGGCATCGACCTCCTCATCCCTTGGCTACCCTCCGCTCTGCCAAGAGTCGACGAGATAGAAGTTAACTTGCCCGTGCTGTTGTTCAGTGGCGCCATTCTCTTTCTGACGGCGGTGCTGGTTCTGCTTTTGCCTGCGATGCAGGCCAAGGGCACTGATCTGGTTGCCACCCTCCGCGAAGACTCGCGAACTTCATCGGGCATGGCAGCCCGGGCGACTCTTCGAAACCTGCTTGTGGTGGGCCAGGTGGCGCTGACGGTCATTCTTCTTACAGGGGCGGGATTGCTGATACGAACCTTTGCCGCGCTCAAGGATGTGAACCCGGGCTTTCGCCCACAGGGAGTTTTGAGTCTCCGACTGGCGATTCCACGAAACAAGTATCAGGGCGATGACAAAGTTGCTGCATTCTGCCAACGCATTTTGGAAGAGGTGTGCACACTTCCTGGAATCGAGTCGGTCGGCATGGTCCACCGACTTCCACTCAGCGGGCCTTCAGGAATGTCGTCCGTGTTTTTTGAGCGAGCCCACGGCGCGTCCGGCACGCTCGAAGACACCGACGACACCATCGCCACGCCGGACTACTTCCAGGCGATGGGTATCCCGGTGCATCAGGGACGGTCATTCACCGACCAAGACGCTGCGAATGCTCCTCTAGTGGTCGTCGTGGATGAGCGGGTCGCGCGTCTGGCCTGGCCTGGGGAAAGCCCCATTGGCAAGCGGATGCGTAGCAGTCCGGACAGTGCGTGGGCGGAAGTTGTGGGCGTGGTTGGACACATGCGCCACGAGAGCCTCGAAAGCGATCAGCGTCTACAGATCTACTGGAACTATCTCCAACGTGCCAGGGATCGCGTGGTGCTGGTTGTGCGCACTTCGGGTGACGCTCGGCTGTTGGTTGGTCCGGTCCTGGCCGCGATCAAAGCCGTTGACTCCGATCAACCCGTGTATGCGGTGCGCACCATGAATGAAGTGCTCGATCAATCCCTTGCCCTGCGCTGGTTTAGCACAGTGGTGGTGGCACTATTTGCCGGTTCCTCGCTGCTTCTTGCAATGATCGGGATTTACGGAGTGATCGCCTGGACGGTTCGGCAGCGTACCCGCGAAATTGGGGTCCGAATGGCACTGGGTGCGCAACGCAGTGCGGTGCTTGTCCTGGTACTCCACCGAGGTCTCAGGCTGGCAGGCCTGGGCATCGTGCTCGGAGCGATCGGCGCAATCGCTCTAACCCGGTTCTTGCGCAGCTTGCTTTTTGGTGTTGGCCCAGCCGATCCAGTCACGTTCGCAGCCGTGCCTTTGCTGCTTCTCTTTGTCGCACTGCTCGCCTGCTGGTTGCCGGCACGGCGTGCGGCGAGCGTAGACCCGATGGAGGCGCTGAGGTACGAATAAGCCGTGATACGGGGTTCGGGAATGCAGAGTCCCCTCTCGGGAGGGGAAGGGCCGCCAGGCCCTGGGGTGGGTCGTCGAATAGGGAACAAAACCCACCCTGGCGCTCCGCGACCGCCGGCGCTCCGCGACCGCCGGCGCTTCGCGACCGCCGTCGCTGCGCGGCACCCCTCCAACGAGGGGATTTTTGCAGGACACGAACCACGAATCACTAACCCCGAACCACTATGCTAAGTGACCTTCGCTACGCCGTTCGCCAACTTCGCAAGAACTCCGGCTTCACAGCCGTTGCCGTGTTCACGCTGGCGCTCGGCATCGGCACTAGCACGGCGATCTTCAGCATCGTGGACGCGGTGCTGCTGCGTCCGCTGCCATACCCGGAAGCGGAGAAGATCGTCAGTCTCAGAGAAGTTGACGCCAAGGGCCGGCAGATCACTTTTGCTGAGGCGAATTTTTTGGACGTGCGTGCGCGTAATCACACGCTCGCGGCGGCAGCGGAATACGTCATGCAGTTGACGACTGTCCTCGGCGGCAGCGAGCCGGTCCGTACGCGGGTCGCCAATGTGTCCGGTGATTTTTTCAAGACGCTCGGTGTGCAGCCTGCGACTGGGCGTAGCTTCTTGCCGGAAGAAGCCAAAGTCGGCGGCCATCCGGTCGCGGTGGTGAGTCACGGTTACTGGCAAAGGCTGCTCAGCAGCCGGAATGATCTGGCTGCGACGCCGCTCCGCTTCGGCGACACCGGTTATACAATCGTGGGCGTCATGCCTCGGAGTTTCAACTTTCCTAAAGATGCAGAAATCTGGCTGCCGATTGAATTGTTTCCGTCATCGGAATCGCGCACGTCGCACGGCAAGCGTGTCATCGCCCGCTTGCGTGATGGCGTGACGCTCGGACAAGCGCGCGCGGATCTGAGCACGATTGGCAAACAACTCAAGCAGGAGAATGGCACGAACATAGATCTGATTGACGTAGCGGCGCTGCCTTTGAAAGAGGCGATGGTCGGCGAGGTCAGTCAGAGCCTGCTGGTGATTCTGGCGGCGGTGGGTTTTCTGCTGCTCGTGGCCTGCACCAACGTCGCCAATTTGCTGCTCGCGCAAGCGACGGCGCGGCAACGCGAGTTCGCTGTGCGCACGGCGTTGGGCGCGACTCGCGGGCGATTGGCACGGCAATTCATCGCCGAAAGTCTGCTGCTCGCGTTGCCTGCTGGCGGCTTGACCCTGCTGCTCTCGTTCTGGGGCGTGGACGCGCTCGTCGGCCTCAATCAAGGCTATTTGCCGCGCGCTGATGAAATCAGCGTTGATACGCGCGTGCTGGCTTTAACCTTCGCCCTCTCGTTGCTGGTGGCCTTGGCGCTGGGTTTGGTGCCGGTGTTGCGGCTCGGCGGGTCCGATTTGCAGGAAGGCCTGAAGGAGGCGGCGCGCGGGCAATCGGCCAACGCCACGAGTCATCGCCTGCGCGCGATGCTCGTGACGACGCAAGTGGCTTTGACAATGGTGCTGCTCCTCGGCGCGGGGCTGCTTATCAAGAGCTTCATCAAGGTGCTGGAAATTGATCCGGGCTTTCGCACCGAGAGCGCCGTGGCGATGGAGATTTCGTTGAGCGATGAGCCGCCGCAACGTCGGGCCGGCTTCTACCAGCGGGTGCTCGAACGCCTGGCCGCGTTGCCCGGCATTACGGCGGTCGGCGGCGTTAACAGTTTACCGATGGTAGGCGGCGGCGCCGACGGCCAGTTTCTGATTGAGAATAATCCTGCACTGAAAGGCTACGGAGAATTTCGCGTCGCTAGTCCGGGTTATTTCAACGCGATGGGCATGCGCCTGGTGCGCGGACGCCCCTTTGATCAAAGCGACGGGGCTGAGACACCACAAGTCGCGCTCATCAGCGAATCGCTGGCGCGCCGCTACTGGCCGAACGAAGACCCACTCGGCAAAGGCATCCAGTACGGCAATATGGACGGCGACACACATCTGCTGCGCGTGGTCGGCGTGGTCAGCGATGTGCGCGAATTTGGCTTGGAAGCAAGCACCAGGCCGACGGTTTACGTTCACTATTTGCAAAGGCCACGCCAAGCCCGGGGTTTTGCCATCGTCGCGCGCATGCGAGGAGACGTGAAGACCTTGATTCCTGCGATGCGTCGTGCGGTGCAAGCGGTCAATCGCGATGTCCCCACCAACTTCCGCACACTCGGCCAAATCTTTTCATCCTCACTCGACAACCGCCGCTTCAGTCTGGTGATCTTCGGCAGCTTTGCCGCGGTTGCACTGCTGCTGGCCGCGCTTGGCATTTACGGCGTGACCTCTTATGCCGTGACGCAGCGAACTCAGGAGATCGGCATCAGGATTGCTCTCGGGGCGCAGCTCGCGAACGTGTTGCGGCTGGTCATCGGGCAAGGGATGAAATCAGTGTTGCTCGGCATTGCAATTGGATTAGGAGGAGCTTTTGCGCTGACACGCTTGATTGCGAATTTGCTGTTTGGGGTGAGTGCGACCGATCCGCTCACGTTCATGGTCGTCACGGCGTTCCTGTTGTTGGTCGCTTTGCTGGCTTGTTACCTGCCAGCGCGACGGGCGACAAAGGTGGATCCGATGGTGGCGCTGAGAAACGAGTGAAGCCTTGATACGGGATTCGTGATAGGGGTTTCGTGCCCAGAAGGATTCTTGACAGGGAATTGGAGATTATGGGTCATGCGATTCATCACAACAACTAAGGAACCACGAATCACTAACCCCGAACCACTATGCTAAATGACCTTCGCTACTCCATTCGCCAACTTCGCAACAACGTCGGTTTCACAGCCGCGGCAGTGCTCACGCTCGCGCTCGGCATCGGGGCGAACACGGCGATTTTTAGCGTCATCAATGCAGTGCTGTTCAAGCCCATTCAGGCGCGCGCTCCGCATGAACTCGTTGGAATCTTCCAGCAGGAGCTCCGAAATCCGCGAAACTTCCGAATGCATTCCTATCCCGACTTTCTCGACATCCGCGCGGGCAACGAAATGTTTGGGGATGTTCTGGCCTTCGGCTTCACGTCCGTAGCCGTACAGGAGCGCGACTTCACCCGCGAAGTGATGGCTTATGTCGTCAGCGCTAACTTCTTCTCGCTGCTCGGCGTAACACCGCTCCACGGACGCGGCTTTATGCCAGGGGAGGAAACGTCGCCCACGCCGGTGGCGCTGTTGAGTTACCCGTTCTGGAAACGGCTGGGCGGCGATCCGGCGATCATTGGCACGACGCTCAAACTGACGCGCGCAAACGTCACGGTGATTGGCGTTATGCCGGAGGGATTCACCGGAACGATGATGGGCTCTCCGGCTCTCTACCTGCCACTTGGTATGGCGGACACTTTTTACGCGGGGTCTAATCAGAGTCCTCAGCCGATCCGCACGAGCCGAAACATGCGCAATTTCGCGCTGATCGGACGGTTGAAGGCGGGTGTGGATAGCACTGATGTCTCGACGCCGCTGGCGCTGGCCAGCGAGCGATTGAACGCAGCCGATCCGGTGGGGAACAAAGGCTGGAAACTCGCTGGCCATCCACCGTCGCGGTTTTCATTCGGCAGCAGTCCAGAGCGATTCGCCAGCGAAGTCGGGGCGCTGGCTGCAATGGCGCTTGGCCTGTCTTCGATCGTGTTGTTCGTTGCGTGCCTCAACCTAGCCAACATGATGCTCGCTCGCGGGGCTGCTCGCCGAAAAGAGATCGCGGTCCGTCTCGCGATTGGCGCGAGCCGAAGCCGCATCCTGCGGCAACTGCTGGCAGAAGGACTGCTCCTGGCGATCATCGGTGGCGGCGGCGGGTTGATTCTCTCGCTGTGGGGAGTCACAGCGCTCCAGGCGTTGCTGACGGCGGGCATCGATCAAGTCATTGCTTTCGATTTCACGCCCGATCTCCGGCTCTTTGCCGCGTTGCTCGTATTCTGCGCCGCGGCGACCGTTTTGTTTGCGCTCGGCCCGGCCAGGAAGTTGGTGCGCACCGATGTCGCCGCCGATTTGAAGGACAACGCGGGCGAGGATATTGGAACACGACGCGGCGGTGCCTTCTCGGCGCGCAACCTTCTCGCGGCCGGCCAGATTGCCTTGTCACTGGCGCTGCTTGCTACCGCTTCGCTTTTCATGCGCAGCGCCATCAACGCAGTGGCGATGAATCCCGGATTCGAGTTTGGTTCCCACTTTTACGCGCGAATCAGAACGGACCTTGTCGGCTACAGCGAAGCTCAGTCGAGGGAATTGCTTCGCGAGGCGGTGGAACGCGTCGCGAGGTTGCCCGGAGTGCAGTTTTCGAGCCTCGGCCTCTTGAAACCCATGGCCGGTGAACGCTGGACGCGGGGCGTGCAGCTTGCCGGAGCGCCGAGGCCGAGTCAAACGGCCGCCAGTTTCGCGGATGGCCAGGAACTCCAGACCATCTACAATGTGATTGGTGCGGATTATTTTCGCACGCTCGGACTCTCAATGCTGCGCGGGCGGGAGTTTGAAAGCCGCGAAGTGAATTCCACCAATGCGCCGCGTGTGGCCATCGTGAGCGCAAATCTGGCCGAACGCTTCTGGCCGGGTGAAGACCCATTGGGCCGACGACTTCAGTGGCCGGCTTACGATACGAACCCGCCGATGGTGCTTGAGATTGTCGGCGTGGCTCCTGCGATCAGTTGGGAGTTGTTCGAGAGTGAACGTCCCGCCTGTGTCTATGTTCCCATTGGTCAGGACTTCCACCGCAGCGTCAATCTGCACGTGCGCCTCGCGCCGGGTCTCGACCCCGCTCCGCTGATGGCTCAGGTCCGCGAGGAACTGCGTCGGCTTGACCCCCAGCTTCCTGTCACCGAACTCAGGACACTCCGGGCGAATCACGAGCAAGGCCTCCGCGTTCGCATGACGCAGATTGGAGCAACGCTCTTTGGCGCGTTTGGACTCGCGGCGCTGTTTCTGAGCGTGATCGGTGTGTATGGGTTGAGGGCGTACTCCGTTGCCCGCCGCACGCGCGAAATCGGCATCAGGATGGCGCTCGGGGCCAGCGCCAGCAGTTGATGCTGCGCGAGGGAATCGGTCTGGCTGCGGTCGGCTTGAGCGTCGGCCTGTTGCTGGCGTTCATCGCCGGACGCTTGGCCAGCGGATTCCTTCTTAATGTCAAGCCCCTCGATCCGCTGGCATTCGCGCTGGTTACCTTGCTCCTCGGCCTGGCGGTGCTCGTGGCGTGTTTCATTCCGGCGCGGCGCGCCACCAAAGTAGACCCGATGGAGGCGCTGAGGTACGAATAAGCCGTGATACGGGGTTCGGGATTCGTGATTCGAGATTCGCTCAGGAATTGAATGATTACACTTGGCACTGGAAATAGAGCGTCCCCCCTTGGACAAGGGGGGACTTAAGGGGGGTTCAACAGCTGCAACAAAACCTCCCCCTGACCCCCTCCTTGTGCAAGGAGGGGGAATGAAGACCTCGCCACTAACCACTATGTTCAACGATCTTCGCTACGCCATTCGAACGCTACTGAAGAGCCCGGGATTTACGTCTGTCGTCATCCTGTCGCTTGCGCTGGGCATCGGGGCTAACAGCACGATGTTCAGCGTCATCAATGCCGTGCTCTTGCGGCCGCTCAATTTCAGGGAACCGAACCGCCTGGTTGTGCTCTATGAGTTCAATCAAGAGCAAGCGCGGTCGATGCGAAATCCGGCTTTGTTCAGCTTCCTGGAATGGCGTGGCAATACTGCGTCCTTTGAGCAGATGGAACTGGCCGTTGGCGGCCTCGAAACATACACCGTGACGGGCTCGGGCGAGCCGGAACGGCTACACGCTCAGTTCATGAGTCCCGACCTCTTTGCTCTGTTGGGGGTGAGCCCCACTGTGGGTCGAAGTTTTGTTTCTGAGGACCTCGGTCACGAAGCAAGCGCCAATATCGTCATCAGTCATGGCCTGTGGGAGCGGCGCTTCGGCAAAGCCTCCGACGTTGTCGGGATGAAGTTTAAAAGCGGATCGCGATTTTGGACGGTCGTGGGTGTGATGCCGCGGGGCTTTTGGGTCTTTCCCTACACCAGGGACACCGATTTCTGGACCGCACTAAGCCCGACCAACAATCCGCTGACCCCCAATACACGATGGTTCACCATCCTGGCTCGCCTGAAACCGGGCGTCACTTTGAAAGAAGCGCAGACGGAAATGGACGTCTTTGCCCGGCGTACAGCCCAAGACCATCCCGAAACCAACAAAGGCTGGGGGCTTCGCGTGGAATCGCTGGCAGAATCGTATTCAAGAGGTTGGGGAGAGATCCTCTACCTTCTCCTGGGAGCGGTTGGTTTTGTACTGCTGATCGCTTGCGCCAATGCGGCTCATCTCTTGCTGGCGAGAGCGGTCAAGCGAAAGAAGGAGTTTGCCATTCGACTGTCGCTGGGCGCCGCCCGGAATCGTATCGTCCAGCAGTTGCTGACGGAAAGCGTCTTGGTGGCCATGGCGGCCGGTGTTTTGGGGGTGTTGCTCAGCTTGTGGGGAATCCGGCTCTTTGTTTTTCTGGCGCCCGCGTGGTTCCCGCCAACAGAAGAAATCCTCGTTGACCGGACGGTTCTGTTTTTTACGCTTGGCATCTCGCTCTTGACTGGACTGCTGTTCGGCCTGATTCCGGCCTTGCAAGCCTCAAATCCGGATGTGAACCGGTCGCTCAGAGGAGCTGAGGGGAGCGGCGATCGAGGCTCCTCCAATGCTGGACGAGGTGTATTCGTCGTCGCCGAAGTGGCGTTAGCGCTGGTGCTCTTGATGGGCGCGGGCTTGATGGCGAGCACCTTCTTCGCGCTCAGAGGTGTCGATCTGGGGTTCAACCCCTCCAACGTCCTGACCATGGGAACGTTCCTGTCGGGGCCGAAGTACCTGAAGATTCTGGGAGGTGACATGAAACGGGTCACTCCTCAGGCCGATGCCTTTTTCCAGGAAACTCTGGACCGTCTTGCCGCCCTCCCCGGAGTCCAATCCGTCGGCATGATCAGTGACGTGCGGAACCAACAATTTCAGATCATCGGCCAGCAGGAACCTGCGGGACGTCGGCCCAGCGCCGGCTTGGCAGAAGTCAGTTCATCCTATTTCAATACCCTCCAGATTCCGCTCTTGAAGGGCCACACCTTCAGCGAAGAGGATCGGCAGGAAACCCCGTGGGTCGTTGTCGTCAATCAAGTCATGGCGGAGCGCTTCTTTCCTGGCGCAGATCCCATCGGGCAACTCATCCAGTTGAGTTACTTAGACGCCGCAGGGATTCTAACCAGCGAGCCCAGCCCGCGCCGGGTGATCGGCATTGTCGGCAACGTCAGGCATCAGGGGCCGCGGAGGGACCCTCCGCCTGCCATGTACGTTTCCTGGCGTCAGCACGTCTGGGAGTACCCCGGTGGGGGCGCGACTCTGCATTTGGCAAAGAACTGGCTGATTCGCACGTCGTCTAATCCGACGGGTCTCGTTAAAGCGGCCAAAGCGGCCGTGGCAGAAGTGGATCCAGACCAGGCGGTCTTCAATGTCATGACCCTGGAGCAGCAACTCTCCGAATGGCTGACCGGGCAGCGCTTCAATGCCAGACTATATGGCACGTTTGCGGCTCTGGCCCTCATTCTCGCAGTGCTTGGGATCTACGGGGTGATGTCTTACTTTGTGAGCCAGCGCACGCGCGAATTCGGAATCAGAATGGCGCTGGGCGCCGATCGGAAGGATGTCTTCAGACTGGTCATCCGCCAGGCATTCTACTTGAGCTCAATTGGAATCGCCGTTGGCATCGCCGCCTCACTTGGGTTGACGCGTCTTATCAAAGGCCAACTCTTCGGCGTGACACCCACAGATCCAACGACCGCGGTGGTTGTCTGTCTGATTCTGGGTCTCGTGGCGCTGCTTGCTTGCTACGTTCCAGCTCGCCGCGCCACGAAAGTCGATCCGATGGTGGCGCTGCGGTGTGAGTGACGAGTGGTTAGTGGCGAGTCAAACAATCGATACCGAGACTGACACCTGAAACCTGACACCTGGAACCTACCATGTACAACGACCTTCGCTTTGCGCTTCGCCAACTTTGCAAGACCCCGGGCTTCACTGCCGTCGCAGTGCTCACACTGGGCCTTGGTATTGGCGCGAGCACGGCGATCTTCACGATCGTCGATTCGCTCCTGCTAAAGCCGCTCTCCTATCGTGACAGCGGCAGGCTCGTGGTTGCGTGGGAACACGTTGGGTTCCTTGGGGGTGGGGCCATCGGGCCCAATCCCCGCCACGTGGACGTCTGGCAGAAGCGCGCCACAAGCTTCAGCGGTCTGAGCTTCCTGCGCCATATGGCGATGGGTCTGACGCTTGAGGCCGAACATCCGCGCCTGGTTGGCGCTGTCGCCTGCTTCCCGAATCTGTTCGATATTCTTCAGGTGCAGCCGGTTCTCGGCCGCACATTCACTCCGGAAGATGGCGAAAGAGGTCGCGATAACGTCGCGATTCTGTCTTACCCCCTGTGGCAAGGCCTGTTTAGTGGCGATCCCGCCGTGATCGGCAGGATGGTCCGCCTCGACGATATTTCCCGCGAAGTGATCGGCGTCTTGCCCGCTGGTTTCCACTTCCCCAACCGCAACGCGCTGCGATCGTTCGGCGATTCCCGGCAGCCGCTAAGCGGCGCCCCCGCCCCCGTTGTATTTTTCCCTGCGGCCCTCGATCTGAAGCAATTCGAATGGAATGGAAACTATGGCAACTGGATCGCCCTTGGACGCCTCAATCCGGGAGTCAGTGTGAGCCATGCTGAAGCGGAACTGAATGCAATTCAACCCCAGATCCTTCAGGAAATGCCGGCCAAACTGGGTGCTCGCGACTCACGCGCGCTCCTGGCTTCCGTGCAGCCCATGCAAGATGCGGTGGTGGGGGATTCGAGGTTGCGCTTGTGGCTCCTGATGGCCGCGGTCGTTGGGCTGATGCTGATCGCTTGCCTGAATCTCGCCAACGCGCAGCTCGGACGTGCGCTCGCGCGGCGCCGCGAAGTTGCCGTGCGGGCCGCGCTGGGCGCCGCAAAGTGGCGCCTCCTCTGGAATGCGCTTGCCGAAAACCTCCTGCTGGCTACGATCGGAGGCGTGGCTGGCGTCCTGCTCGCGTCCGCTGGGTTGGATCTCTTCCGCCGCCACTCGCCCGTGGATCTTCCACGTCTTTCCGAGGTCCACGTCAATCTTACGGTGCTCCTGTTCTCCGTGGGGCTTACGTTTTCAGCCAGCTTGCTCTCCGGCATGTTTCCCGCTGTCAGGCTCCTGGCCACAGGTCCTCAGGCCTGGCTCCACCAGAACAGCTTCCGTGCGATCGGCGGCAAGGAAAGCCATCGGCTCCGCACGTGGCTTATCGGGCTTCAGGTCTTTGGATGCACGGCGCTGCTGCTCGTCACTGGCCTTTTCGCTAAGAGCCTGCTTTATTTGCTTGGCCAGGACAAGGGATTTGAAACTGGACAAGTGACAATCGCGGAG
>Ga0187893_10012586_pt1 | contig 11959 bp, 8 predicted proteins | sample MA1701074metaG_FD_139574 | JGI IMG/M metagenome (GOLD analysis project Ga0187893, IMG submission 139574) | White microbial mat communities from a basaltic lava cave in the Kipuka Kanohina Cave System on the Island of Hawaii, USA - MA170107-4 metaG ... | reverse complement strand
GTGAAGGGCCGGCGGCCGATCGCGACCACCAGCCGGTCGACCGCCAGCGACTGCGCCCCTTTCGCGTCCGCGTAGCTCACGTGCACGCCGTCGGACTTCACGGCCGCCCCGGTCACCTTGGCGCCCAGCCGGATGTCGAGGCCGAGCTTCTTGAAGTGCCGCGCAGCCTCCTTTGACAGCGCGCCGTCGGCCATCGGCAGCAGCGTCTCCAGTGCCTCGAGCATGACGGTCTCGGAACCGAGGCGGCGCCAGACGCTGCCGAGCTCGAGGCCGATCACACCCGCCCCGATCACGCACAGGCGCCTCGGCACCTCGGCGAATTCGAGAGCGCCCCAGGAGTCCACGATGCGTTCCCCGTCGAAGGCGACGCCGGGGAGCGGCATGGGCTCGGATCCGGAGGCGAGCACCACGTGCTTCGCCTGCAGCGTGCGCCTGGCGCCGTCGTGGCCGGTGAGCTCGACCTGGCGCCCCGCGCGCAGCTTTCCGTGCCCCGCGAGCGGCGTGACCCCCGCGCCCTTGAACAGCGCCAGGATCCCCTGGGTGCTGACGCGCACGATGCCGGCCTTGCGCTTCTGCATGGCGGCCACGTCGAAGCCGACGCCTTCGAGGCGCACCCCATGTGCGGCGAACTCGTGCAGCGCGCGGTGATAGAGCTCGGAAGATTCCAGCAGCGCCTTGGACGGGATGCAGCCCGCGTTCAGGCAGGTGCCGCCGAATGCGCTGCTGCCGTCGCGGTTCCGCCACTCGTCGATGCAGGCCACCGAGCGCTTGTTCTGGCCCACGCGGATGGCGGCCGGGTAGCCGGCGGGGCCGCCGCCGATGACGATGACGTCGAATGAGTCGGACATGGGATGCTTCCTTCAGACCTGCAGTAGCAGGCGCGCAGGATCCTCGAGCGCTTCCTTGACGGCGACCAGGAACTGCACTGCCTCGCGCCCGTCGATGATGCGGTGGTCGTAAGTCAGCGCGACATACATCATCGGCCGCACCACGATCTGGCCGTCGACTGCCACCGGGCGCTGCTCAATCTTGTGCATGCCGAGGATCGCGCTCTGGGGTGCGTTGACGATGGGCGTCGAGAGCAGCGAGCCGAATACGCCGCCATTCGTAATCGAGAAGGTGCCGCCGGTGAGCTCCTCAATCGTGATGCTGCCGCTGCGTGCGCGCTCCGCGAAGCCGGCCACCGACTTTTCGATCTCCGCAAAGCCCATGCGGTCGGCATCGCGCAGCACCGGCACGATCAGGCCGCGGTCGGTCGAGACCGCGACGCCGATGTCGTAGTACTCGTGATAAACGATGTCCGGGCCCTCGACCGAGGCGTTGATCACGGGGAAGCGCCTCAGCGCCTCGGTGCAGGCCTTGACGAAGAAGGACATGAATCCGAGCCGTACGCCGTGACGCTTTTCGAATGGCTCCTTGTAGCGTGCGCGCAGCGCGTTGAGCGCCTGCATGTCGATTTCGTTGAAGGTGGTCAGGAGCGCGGCGGAGGACTGCGCCTCGACCAGCCGCTCGGCGATGCGCGCGCGCAGGCGCGACATCGGCACGCGCTGGTCCACGCGCCCGCCGGCCGCGGGCGCCGCGGCCAGGTGCAGCGCGACATCGCCCTTGGTGATTCGCCCGTCGCGGCCGCTGCCAGCGATCTCGGCGGCGGCGAGGCGGTTCTCCTCCACCATGCGCCGCGCGGCCGGCGACAGCTTGGCCTCCGCTTCCGCCTTCGGCGCCGGTGTAGCGGCTGCCGGCTTGCGGTCGGTGGCCGCAACCGGCTTCGATTCCGCCCGCGGCCCGGACTTCGCGGCCGACCGGGGCGCCGCAGTGCCGGCCGCGGCCTCGTCGATCAGCGCCAGCAGTTCGCCGCTGGTGACGGTCGTGCCGGCGGACTTGTCCTGCGACTTCAGCACGCCCGCGACCGGCGCCGGGACCTCGAGCACGACCTTGTCGGTCTCGAGATCGGCGAGATTCTCGTCGCGCGCGACCGCGTCGCCCGGCTGCTTGTGCCAGGTGACGAGCGTTGCGTCGGCGATGGACTCGGGCAGCTGCGGGACGCGGACTTCCGTGCTCATGAGCCCTTCCTGCTGGCGGCGACCGTCAGGCGCTGCGTGTCGCGCTGCGCCTGGTCGGTGTCCGAAGAATACAGCGCGGCCGCCACCAGACCATCTTGCTCACTCTGGTGCAGCGCGATCAGGCCGGTCGCCGGTGCCGCGGCGCTGACGCGCCCGGCATACAGGAGTTCCTGGCCCGGCAGCAGACCGGCCTGCAGTCGATGGCGGATCTGGTACCAGGCACCCTGGTTCTGGGGCTCCTCCTGACACCACACGACCTGCTGCGCATTCGGGTAGCGGGCGACCGCGGCCTGGTATTCCTCCGCCGGGAACGGGTAGAGCTGCTCGATCCGCACCAGCGCCGCGTTCGCGGCAGGATCGGCGCGGCGGTGCTCCAGGAGGTCGTAATAAACCTTGCCGCTGCACAGCACGACACGCTGCACCGCAGCCGGGTCCAGCGGGTCCTGCTCGTCGAGCACGACATGGAAGCGCCCGGCTGCGAGCTCCTGCATCGATGACGAGGCCTGCTTGTGCCGCAGCAGACTTTTCGGCGTCAGGACGATCAATGGCTTGCGCAGCGGGCGCAGCACCTGGCGCCGCAGCAGGTGGAACATCTGCGCCGGCGTCGATGGCACGCAGACCTGGATATTGGTCTCGGCGCATAGCTGCAGGAAGCGCTCGAGTCGTGCCGAGCTGTGCTCCGGCCCCTGACCCTCGTAGCCATGTGGCAGGAACAGCGTGATGCCGGAGAGACGCCCCCATTTGGCCTCGCCCGAAGCGATGAACTGATCGATGATGACCTGGGCGCCATTGGCGAAGTCGCCGAACTGCCCTTCCCAGATCACGAGCGTGTCGGGATCGGTGGTTGCATAGCCGTACTCGAAGCCCATCACCGCCTGTTCCGAGAGGACGGAATCGATGACCGCGAGCCGCGCCCCATCCGCCACGGCCGTGCCCAGCGGCAGGTGCGTGCGCCCCGTGGCCTGGTCGTGGAGGACGGCGTGGCGATGGAAAAAGGTGCCGCGCGCGGTGTCCTGCCCGCAGAGACGGATGTGGTGGCCCTCCGCGAGCAGCGTGGCATAGGCCATGGTTTCGGCTGCGCCCCAGTCGAGCGGCAGCTCGCCCGCGTACATGCGCCGGCGGTCGTCGAGGATGCGCGCCACGCGCGGATGCAGGGCAAACCCCTGCGGGACGGCCGTGAGCTTTGCGGCCAGCGTTGCGAGTCGCCCGGTCGCGACGCCGGTCGCGGGCGCCTCGGCCGCTTCCGCGTCCAGGTGGCGCGTCCAGTCGACCGTATAGCGATTGCCCGAGGTGCCCGCGAATGCGCGCGCCTGCGCCTGGCCCTCGTCGAGCCCGCGGCGGTATTCCTCCGCCATCTGCGCCGCCTGCCCTTCGGCAAGGAGGCCGTCTTCCTCGAGCCGCTTGCCATAGATCTGGCGCGCGGTCGGGTGGCGGCGGATCACCTGGTACATCGCCGGCTGCGTAGCGGCGGGCTCGTCCGCCTCGTTGTGGCCATGGCGGCGGTAACAGACCAGGTCGATCACCACGTCCTTATGGAACTTCATCCGGTAGTCGAGCGCGAGGCGCGTGACGAATACCACGGCTTCCGGATCGTCGGCGTTGACATGGAAGATCGGCGCCTCGACCATCTTGGCGACGTCGCTGCAGTAGAGCGTCGAGCGCGCGTCTGCCGGTTCGCTGGTCGTGAACCCGACTTGATTGTTGACGACGAGATGCAGTGTGCCTCCGGTCGTGAAGCCGCGCGCCTGCGAGAGCTGCATCGTTTCCATGACGACGCCCTGCCCGGCGAACGCGGCGTCGCCGTGAATCAGCACCGGCAGCACGCGCTCGCCCCGCGCATCGCCGCGCCGGTCCTGGCGCGCGCGCACGGAGCCCTCGACTACGGCATCGACGACCTCGAGGTGCGAGGGGTTGAAGGCGAGCACGACGTGCACATTGCCGCCCCCGGTGCGCAGGTCCGCGGAGAAGCCCTTGTGGTACTTGACGTCACCCGAGCCTTTGAGCTTCTGGAAGTCGACTTCGCCCTCGAACTCCGAGAACAGTGTCGACGGAGGCTTGCCGAGTACGTTCACCAGCACGTTAAGCCGTCCCCGGTGTGCCATGCCGATGACGATTTCCTCGGCGCCCGCCGCGCCCGCGTGCTGCACCACGTCGTCGAGCAGCGGAATGAGGGCATCCCCGCCTTCGAGCGAGAAGCGCTTCTGCCCGACGTACTTGGTATGCAGGTAACGCTCGAGGCCTTCGGCGGCCGAGAGCTGCCACAGCAGGTTGAGCCGCTCCTCGCGCGTGAACCGGTGATGCAGCCGGCCGTCCTGGTAACGATCCTGGAGCCAGAGGCGCTCCTCGCCGGTCGAGAGATGCGCGAACTCGGCGCCGATGCGCTCGCAATAGATGTGGCGCAACTGGCGCAGGATCTCGCGCAGGCGCATCTGCCGCTCGATGCCGCCGGTCCGGCTGCCGGTGAAGAACTCGGTGTCCAGGTCGGCTTCGACCAGGCCGACGTGGATGGGGTCGAGCTGCCGCGGCACGGGCCGCGGCATGAGGCCGAGCGGATCGATGTCCGCGATCAGGTGGCCGCGGTTGGCGTAGAACTGGATCAGACGGGAGACCGCCGATTGCTTCTCCGCATTGCCCGCGCCGCTGGCGGCGGCTCCGGCGGCCGGGCGCAAGCCGGGATGCTGCGCGGGCGTCCGCAGCGACCGCCGCGGCTCCTCGGGGCCGAGTCCGTCGAAGAACCGGCGCCAGGCCGGCGCCAGCGAATCCGGGGATTGCCGGAATCGCTCGTACAGGTCTTCCAGATAAGGTGCCTGTGAGCTGGCGAAGGGGCTGGATTCGATCAGCTCGCGCAGGGAACGGCTCATTGCTCATCCGATTATACCGGACCGATTTGGTCCGGAAATGGAGATCGATCAGCGGCTTAGGCGCGAAAGCTGGCGCCCCGGGCCGGAGTTGAACCGACGACCTGCCGCTTAGGAGGCGGCCGCTCTATCCACTGAGCTACCGGGGCGGGCGCGCGCAATATTACCCGGGACCGACCCTGGCGGGCCGGCCCGGGTGCCTGCATCGCGCGAACGCCGGCTCAGGCCGCCTGGGCGGGCGGCACCAGCGGCGCGGGTGCAACCGGCGGCTCCGCGAGCCGCGACTCGACGGCACTCGTCGCCTGTTCGGCCTTCGCGGCCGCTGTGCTCACGACCCGGTTTGCGGCTTGCTCGAGCTTGCGCGTGGCCTGGCGCACGGTGGTCGCCGTGGTCTTGATCGCCTGCTTCGCCTGGCGCTTGGCCGACTTCACGGTCTTGCGCGCGGCGCGGGCTGCCTTGCGCGCGACCTTGCGTACCGACTTCCGGGTCGACGCGCCCTTGCGCGCGACTTTGCGCTTCGTCTGTGCGGCGCGGCGCTTGCCACGCTTCGCTGACTTCTTCGACTTCTTCCTGGCTGCCATCTGGATTCACTCCGAATAGGGATTGCGGGGAGGCGCGCCGCTCCGGCGCGGCGCGATCTTACGCTAGGACGCGCGTCATCCGCTGTCAATCGGGGAACAAGGAAAAATTTGGTGGAGCGGAAGGGGATCGAACCCTCGACCTTCGCATTGCGAACGCGACGCTCTCCCAGCTGAGCTACCGCCCCACGTACGAGGGGCGGCATTGTAAAGAGCCCCCGCCGGCCCAGCAAGCAAGCGCCCCCGGCCGAGACGGTGGCCGGCGCTTGGTGTACCGTCGGATCGTGCGCATCCGCGACGCCACGGCTGCCGACCTGGACTTCATCGTCCGCGCCAACCAGGCCCTGGCGGCGGAAACCGAGGAGCAGGCCCTGGACGCGGTGCTCCTGCGCCCCGGTGTGCAGGCCGTTCTCGAGGATCCCGCCCTGGGGCGCTATTACCTGGCCGAAATCGACGGGCAGCCCGTCGGGCAGCTCCTGACCACCTTCGAGTGGAGCGATTGGCGCAATGGTCTCTTGCTGTGGATCCAGTCGGTCTATGTGCTGCCGGAGGCGCGCGGTCGGGGTGCCTTCCGGGCCCTGTTCGAGCACCTGGCCGCGCTGGCACAGACCGACACGCGGATCTGCGGCATCCGGCTCTATGTGGATCGGGGCAACGCCAGGGCCCAGCAGGTGTATCAGCGGCTCGGCCTGCACCGTTCCAACTACGCCGTCATGGAGACGGTCTTTCGCGGGCCCGAGTCCCGCGCCTGAGGTTCACATGTTGAAACCCGGCGAACCGGCACCCGAGTTCAAGCTGCCGGATCACGAAGGCCGGCTGCGCAGCCTGGCCGAGCTGCAGGGCGGCGGGCCGCTGATTCTCTATTTCTATCCGGCCGACTTCACCCCGGGCTGCACCCAGGAAGCCTGCGACCTGCGCGACCTGCATGCGCAGATCCTGTCGGCGGGCTTGAAGGTCGTCGGCATCAGCCCGCAATCGCCGGACAGCCACCGGCGCTTCCGCGAGCGGCACAAGCTGCCGTTCACGCTGTTGTCCGACGAGCAGAAGACCGCGATCCGCGCCTACGAAGTGGACGGGCCGCTCGGAATCGGCGTGCGCCGCGCAACCTTCCTGCTGGACCTCAGGCGCAGGATCGTGGACGCGGTACTGGCCGACCTGCGCATCGGCCGGCACCAGGCATTCGTGCAGAAAGCGATCGCGGCTAGGGAAGGTCGAGGCGCGTGACCGCGGCCCGGCTGAAGCGCGGCACGGAGATGACATAGACGATTCCGTATTCGTCGCTGCTCATCTCCGGCACCTGCTGCCCGGAGAGCTCCTCGACGAGCGCCGGAACGGTGTTCGAATGGCCCACGATCAGCACGCGGCCGCCCCGGTATTCGGAGAGCGCCCGCTCGGCCGCCCGCTCGCTGTCGTCCGCCGGCACCGTGATGACCGGGACGCCGAGCCGGCTGGCGAGCGGTCGCACGGTATCCTGGGTGCGTTTGAACTCGCTCACGATGATGCAGTCGAGGCTCAGCTCTTTCGGTGCCCGGCCGAAATACTCGGCAAGCCTCAGGGCACGATTCTCCCCTTCCGGAGCTAGCGGTGGATCATCGCCCGGCACGGCCGCTCTTTCGGCGTGGCGCATGACCAGGACGGTGGTCGTGGAAGCCGCCGACAGGATCCACCCGGCGAGTGCCAGGAATGCGAGACCGGCGAGCGCAGCGAGCCAGACCGGCGCCAGGAACGGGCGGCGGCGCAGGCTCGCGTATTCTTTGCGCATGTCGAAGATGATACGCCGGCCCTGGATCCTGGTGATGGCGGCGGGCCGCGCGCGCCGCTTTGGCGCGCCCAAGCTGCTCGCGCGTATCGGTCGCGAATCCCTGCTGCGGCGGGCCGTAAAGGTTGCGCTCGGCAGCCGGCCCGCGGGCTGTGTCGTGGTGCTGGGTGCGCAGGCGCCGAGACTGCAGGCAGAACTGCGCGGATATCCGGTGCGCGTCGTCGTGAATCGCCGCTGGCGCAGCGGGCTCGCCAGCTCCCTGCGCGCCGGGCTCGCCGCGCTGCCGCGCGAGGCGTCGGCGGCGCTCGTGCTGCTGGCGGACCAGGCCGCAGTCGGCCCGGCGGAGCTGGAGCTCGTGATGGCGGCCGGGCGGCAGGCCCCGCGCTCGATCGTGGCAGCGGGCGCCGGCCCCGTCCTGTGTCCGCCGGTCCTGTTCCCACGGCGCCTGTTCGGCGCGTTGCGCCGGCTGCGGGGTGATGCGGGCGGCCGGCGTCTGCTCACCCGTTTTCAGAACGGTCTGGTCGTGATGGAGATTCCGGCAGGCGTCCTGGACGTCGATCGCGTGGCGGACCTCGCGCGCTTCCGCCGTCAGGACCGGTTGTCCCGGGAAGCCCGCGGGGGCTCGTCGGTTGTTGCTGCCCCGCGACAGCGGGGCTGACGTCCGCAAGGAAAAACAGTCGTTCCCCAAGTAAATTGACAGCTTGCCGGTTTTGATATAACCGTGCTGGTCAGTCCCGACCGCATCACGGACGGGTCAGGGGGAGCCACGCACATGACACATTCTCGCAACACGCGGCGCCATTCGCCGACCGCGCAGGCCATTTCGACGATTCTCCGCCGTCACTTGGCTCGAGTCGGACTGCCGGCGATGGCGATGGCCGCGGCCGCGACGCTCGGTTCCGTGCCAGCCTTTGCGCAGGACCCGCGGGCCAGCGAGGACGGCACCGAGTTCGGGCCGATCGTGGTGACCGGCTCCCGCATTCGCCGCGAATCCTTGTCGGACGCTCCCTCACCGACCATTTCCGTCGGTTCCGAGGAGATCGCCGAGCGGCAGCTGACCAACGCAATCACCGCCATCGAAGAACTGCAACTGGGATCGGTGACGACGAATCGCGGCGCGAATACCCAGTTCGGCGACAACTATGCCTTCGTCAACCTGCTGGGTGTCGGAACGCAGCGCACGCTGACGCTCCTGAATGGCCGGCGCGTGGTGCCGAGCAACCAGGGCACGGTCTTTGTGCCGGGCAATGCCAGCGGTGCACAGGTCGATTACTCGCTGTTCAATCCGTACGTGATCGAGCGCTTGGAGGTGATTTCGGGCACCGGCGGCGCCGTTTACGGTGCCGACGCTGTGACCGGCGTGGTCAACGTCATCACCAAGAAGGACTTCGAGGGACTCAATGTCGACGCCAGCGGCGGCATCGCCGACTTCGACAACGAGACGAACTATCGCGCCTCGGCGATCTGGGGCACGAATCTTTTCGACGAACGGCTGAACTTCACCCTGGCCGGCGAATACTTCGATTCCGAAATCATGATCACAAGCGCTGCCAACGCCGCCCGTTACCAGGGTTCGCCGATCACGAACTCGTTCAACGGGGCGTCACGCGACCCGCTGGCGTTCTCGCCGACGCAGGCGGTCTCCGATCTGATTGCCGGACGGCCGCTCAATCCGGTGTTTCAGCCCGCCACATCAGATGGCGTTTCCAGCACGGCCTTCGGCCCGCTCTCGCTGCAGACCCCCGCCATCTCGACCGGCGGCCTGCTGGCCACTGGACAGTTCGCCAGTTTAGGGGCGACCACCCCGTTCTTCCCGTTCCTGCCCTCACAGGTACCGGCCGGCTTCGGCGCGGCCGCGGACCCGCAAAGGCTGGCGTTCTTCGCGCCGGGCAGCCTGACTGCGGCACAGAACTCAAACCCCAATGGCAGCGTCATTCAGGTGCTCTCGCCGGGTCTCGACGTGAGCGGCCTGACGATTGCCCAGCAGCGCACCCTGGCCCTGCAGATGCTGCAGCGCGCGCGACCGACGCCCTTTGAGTACGCGCGGAACAACCCGGTCAATCCACTGCACTACGTGGCGGCCTTCGGCGGCGGTGGCATCTATCCGACCATCACCAACACCGACCCGGCGACTTCGGCACTGTTCCCGCGCGTCGCGGTACCGTTGCACTTCGACACCAGCGGCAACCTGGTGCCGTTCAACATCGGCGACATCACGCCGCCCAGCCAGGGACGCATCAACTCGGCTTTCAACGGCGATGGCTACGATTCTTTTGCCGACGGCCACCAGCAGACGCGATCCGCGGTGGAGCGGACTTCGTTCATGGGGCAGCACCGCTTCGACTTCAGCGACAACGTGCGCTGGATCGGCGAGTACCTCTATTCGGACATGGTCTTTGACTCGATCGGAGCGACCCAGAGCAATAGTCCCTTCGGGTCGACCACGGGCGGCACTCGTTCGGTTCCGATCTTCATCGACCAGAACCCGTTCCTGAGCGCCAGCTCGCTGAGCACCATCAACAGCCTGTCGGCTCAGGGCCTGACGATTCCGACGCTCGGCGGCCAGCGCGTCCTGTACATGGGCCGCGCATTGACCGATGTCATGGGCGGCGGGTCGAAGTCGAGCAACGAGGTCGAGACCTGGCGCATCGCGCAGACGCTCGAGGGCAATTTCGAGGCCTTCGGCCGGCCGTTCTGGTGGGATGTGTCGGCCGCGCGCGGCGAAGCCGAGGCCGTCAACCACAGCTCCCAGCTGCTCGATATCGAGTTTGCGCTCGCGGTCGACGTGGTGCAGGGCCCGAACGGCCCGGTCTGCCGGCAGCAGACGCTGGCGGCGCCGGAATCCATCGCAATCCGCAATCCGCAGCTGGCCTTCATCAATACGCTGCTCTCGCTGACCCCGACCGCCGCACAGGTGGCTGCCTGCGTGCCCTTGAACCTGTTTGGCAGCGGCGCGCCTTCGCAGGCGGCGATCGATTACGTCAGGACCGACGGCGGCACGACCAACAAGAACGACCAGGACTACTATGCGGCGTCGCTGACTGCCGAGGTGTTCGATCTGCCGGGCGGCCCGCTGGGGCTCAACATCCAGGGCGAGTACCGCGAGGAATCGATCCAATTCGTGCCGGGCGCGGCGGCTTCGGTCGGCGCCGCGCGCAACACGACCATCCGCGCGAACACCGGCAAGCACGAGTTCACCGAGTACGGCGTAGAAACGCGCGTGCCGGTCTTCGGCGCGGATTTCAACTTCCCGCTGCTGCGCGCCATGGAGATCGACGGAGCGGTGCGCAGGGTCGAGCGCAAGCAGAGCACGCAGAGCATCTTCTATCCCGATCCGGGTCCTCCCGTTGAGAATGACGTCTTCAGTTATGGCATCCGCTGGAAGCCCTTCGACGAGCTGACCCTGCGGGCCACACGCGCGGACTCGGTGCGCTCGGCGTCCCTGGTCGAGCTGTTCTCCGCGCCGAGCAGCGGCTTCACCAACCCCGTTTCGGGCGCCAACTACTGTCGCAACACGCAGATCGACTCCGGCCCGAATCCGACCGTCCGGCGCGCCAACTGCATCTCGGCGGTCCGGGCGCTTGGCCTCGCCGCCAACCAGGCCGAGGCGGAAACCTTCCTGGCCTCGTTTACGGGCACCGGCGGCTCAAGGCCGGCAGCGGCCACCGGCAATCCGTTCCTTCAGCAAGAGCTGGGCCGGTCCTGGACGGTGGGTTTGACCTGGCAGCCGGCCTACATCCCGAACTTGAGCATCGGGCTCGACTACATCGATCTCGAAATCGAGCAGGAGATCGGGCTGTACTTCCCGGATTTCTACATCCAGAACTGTTTCGACAGCACGGACTTTCCCGATACCCAGGTGGCGGGTACTCCGGTGTGCGACCTGTTCACCTTCGGCGTCCAGGGTCCCGGTGGCCAATGGATCATCCCGGCGACCAATCCGATCACGGGCAATCCGGTCGCCGGCGGCGCGCCGGTCAACTCCCCGGCCACGGTCCAGGGTCCGTTCGAAACGGCATTCATGCAGTTCCCGAACTTCAACCTCAGCCGGCGCGAGATCCAGGCCTACAACTTCGAGACGCGCTTCGGCTTCGATCTGGGCTCGATCTCGGACGCGATGAACAACTGGGGCAGCCTGTTCGTGCGCGCCTCGGTGTTCTTCAACGACGCGGTGAACCTCTACGCCAACGGCGTGGACCTGTCCGACAAGCAGGCCGGCGAACCCACTCACCCGGAATGGCGCACGCGGCTCGACCTGAGCCACCGGGTCGGAAATCTGGCCCACACGCTGCAATGGTTCTGGGTCGACGAGACGGTCGACGATGTGCTGCTGGCCGAGACCTTGTATGGGGAGCAGAGCCCGGCGTTCGTCAATCAGAGCTACTATTATCTGAACTACAATGCCCAGTACGCGCTGACCGACAACATCGACCTGCGCCTGACGATCAACAATCTGACGAATTCGGATGGCCCGAACGGCATTTACGGCGATGCCTATGACCTCGGCGTCGGGCGCGAGTACCTGCTCGGCGTGAGCGTCCGACTCCAGTAAGGACGCGGAAGCCGGGGTCGCCCGGCCGGGGAAGCCGGCACAGCCTCGGGGTGTGCCGGCTTTTTCTTTTGGCCCAAAGCGGCCGCGCTGATGGCGGAGAGGGTGAGATTCGAACTCACGAAGGGCTTGCGCCCCTGCCGGTTTTCAAGACC
>Ga0187893_10012585_pt1 | contig 11960 bp, 11 predicted proteins | sample MA1701074metaG_FD_139574 | JGI IMG/M metagenome (GOLD analysis project Ga0187893, IMG submission 139574) | White microbial mat communities from a basaltic lava cave in the Kipuka Kanohina Cave System on the Island of Hawaii, USA - MA170107-4 metaG ... | reverse complement strand
GGGCCAACAACCGATCCAGCGCCGCGTCCTGCGAGGCGAGCACGCGTTCGCGCAGATCGGCATCGCGCATAATCCCATCGATGAGCGCCCCGACTTCGAAGGGATCCTGCGTGTCGTACAGCACGCCGCCACCGTCCATCGTGCCGGGCACGGCGGTGGCGGCGTAGGCCAGCACGGGCACGCCCATGTAGAAGGCCTCGACGATCGGCACGCAGAACCCCTCGTGCTCGCTCGCGCTCAGGAAGAGATCCGCGACCTCGTAGAATGCGGCCAACTGCCCGTTGGTGACCTGCCCGGTCAGATGAACGTCGGGCGTTCCCAGCCGCGCGGCGAGCGCGAGGAGCAGCGTGCGGTGCTCCTCGAAACCGGCCGTCGATCCCACGAGGAGCAGCCGCGAACGCGGGTTGAAGCGCGTGCGGTAGACGTGAAAACTGCGGATGAGCGCGTCGAATCGCTTGTTGGGGATCACGCGGCCGACGAACAGGATGTTCGTCCACCCATCATCGAAGGGTCCCGCGAGCGACGGATCCAGGTCGACGTCGAGGTGCGAGAAATCGGGGACGACGGGGAGCACCCCGGTGCGAGGGAAGCCGAGCGATTCGAGCTCCCGACGGTTGAACTCCGAGTCGCCGAGCGCGAGCTCGCACCGGCCGACATACGCGCGCAGCTCGCGGCGGCCGAGATAACAACGCCGGACCAGCTCGTCGTTCACGCCCAGGAAATAATGAGGGGGCGTGATGTTGTGGTAGACGAGGATCATCTTCGCGGGCGTGGCATACGCGACCCGCGACGCCTTCGACCCGATCGAAAAGTGATGGATGAGAAGATCGTCGGGTCCGATGCGGTCCTTCAGCTCTCGATAGTCCCGCGCCAGCGGCTCGAGCTTCGGGTGCGCGGTCTCGACGAAGATCTCGGACGCGTGGCCCGCCGCCCGCAGCGCGCGCTGGATACCCAGTACCTCATGGCCGATCGCGTCGCCGTAGCTCAGTGTCGCGAGGACCTGGTGGACCTGTGCCATCTTCGTCCCTGGTGCCTCGGGCCTCGGGCCTCGGGCGGGCGCCGCGGCGCGTTCGCGCTCCGTTCCTCGTTCGAGCTTCGGACGTCCTGCGCTCGTAGTTCGGGCGCTCGTGACTCGCGGGCCGGTTGCGCGTTGGTCGCGGGCCCTGACGGCACCGCCGCGAGGATTTCCCGGGCCGGCCGGAGGTCCTGGCGCCGCCGCGCCAGCCAGCCCGGCCAAGGCTCGAGCCGTCTGGAGACGCCCGCCTGGTTTTCGTGTGTCAGCCGCTCGAGCATCTCGAGATACTTCCGTTCGATGACCGGCCAGGAATAGTGCTGGCGGAAGTACTCGCGGCCGTTCGATCCGAGGACCGAGTTGAGTGGTCCGCTGGCTTCGAGCGCGTACGTCGCCTCGGCGAACTCGGCGTACGACTCATAGTAGAGGCCGGCGCTGCTCCGGATGCACTGGCCGCGCAGGACGTCGCACTTCCCGTTGGCCAGCACGGGCTTCCCGAGCGCCCACGCTTCCAGCGCCACCATGGACAGGCTCTCGTAGTACGACGGCATGACGAGCAGATCGGCTGCCGCGATGGCGTCGAACTTGTCCTCGTCTGGAAGGAAGCCCAGATGCCGGATCCGAGGATGCGACGGCACCGGCAGCAGGGCGTTGCCGATCAGCACGAGCGACAGCCCGTCGGTGAACGTCCGCGCATACTGCTGGAAGTGCGAGAAGAGCTCGGCGCAGCCCTTGTTCTCGTCGATGCGGCCCACGTAGATCGCGAACGGCCCGCTGATGTTGTGCTTCTGTCGGAAGCGCCGCGGCACCGGCCGCTCCGGCACCTCCGATCCCACGCCGACGACGACGCCGGGTATATCGGCGTTCGCGCTGACCGCCTGAATCAGCGCGCGTTCCTCGAACGAGTTGTACATGATGCCCCGGACGCCCCTGAAGACCGGGCCGAACATCGGCAGCGCCACGGCCGGATCGCGCTCCGCCGTCGGGACGAGGATAGCCTTCGACGCCACGGCGCGCGCTCCATGCCAGGCGTGATAGTAGCGGTAGCTGACAAAGAGAACGAAGTCCCAGTCGTCAGCGTGGCGCGACAGATACCTGACGAGCGCCGGGCTCGTCGGCCCCTCGCTGCGCAGCCACGCGAGCTCGTCGGCGAGCGAGTGAGGACGCTCGAAGACGTGTGCCGACCGCCGTCCGAACTCGATCGGGCTCCGCTCGCGCGACACGCGGAACCTCCGGACGCGGATGCCGTTCACCGTCTCCTCGCCCGCCGGCAACGAGTTCTTCCAGGTGACGTAGTCCGCCGCGCAGGTCGTCAGGACCTCGACCTGGGCGTGCCGCGCCAGCCGTTCGGCGATGTATCGGGCGTGGAGTTCGGCGCCACCGTTGATGTCCGCGCCGTAGCGCTGGACGACGATCGCGAGCTTCACGAGACTTCGTCGTTCTCAGGGTTCTCAGGGTTCTCGGGGTTCTCGGGGTTCTCCTGGTTCTCGGGGTTCGGGTTCTCAGGGCTTTCGAAGTTCGATGAGCCTTGAGAACCTGAAGAACCTTGAGAACCCAGAGAACCTGGAGAACCCTGAGAACCCGCGTGACCCTGACCCCGTCGTCGCCCGCGGCGCCGTCGTCGTCGCGAGCGTCGCTCCGCGAGCCCGGCGTCGGCGGCCTGGCCGGGCTGTTGTCCCTGGCCCGGCTGTCCCTGAGCCGACGGCTGAGGCGACGGCGCCGGCTGCTGCGAGGCTGCGGCGATCACTCCTGGACGGTACTGCACGACGCCCTCGAGCGCGCGCGCCCGGCGCTCATCGAAGTCGAGCCGGCTCGAGATCGACTCGAGCCGCATTCTCAGGTTCGTGACCTCGATGCCGAGCCGCGTGGTCTCGAGCACGAGGTTGTGCATGACCTCGTAATACAGCGCGTCGAGGGTCTTGCGACGGGCCTCGTGGCCGTGCAGCTGCGTGTTGGCGATCACCTGCTGATGCAGCACGTGCGAGAGCCGGTTGTAGTTGAAGAACAGCCTGAGCACCGGCTTGAGCAGGTTTCGGATAAAACGAAGCGCCGGCCGCGGCGACTCGAAGAGCGTCGTGTCCTCGAATACATAGTTCATCGGGGGGTCGGAGGTCTGCTGCGCCGCGTGCGCGCGTCGAAAGTGCTCCAGCAGGTCCGACCGGACGCCCGAAGGGTCGAGGAACTTCTCGAGCTTCGCCGTCGCGAGCTCGCGAATCTCCTGCTCGGTGTAGTCGGCGCCGCGCTTCTCGCGGATCCGGGAGCGGATCTGACGCATGATCTGCTCGACGTCGACGCCGTCGGAACGAATCTGAAAATCAGACATGCTTGTGCTGTTTCCGCATCTCGAACTCCGGCGCTTCCTTGATGCAGGTGCCGAGGATGCCGATCGAACTGGCGAACGCGCGCATCCCGGTCCGCGAGATCTCCGCTTTCGCCTCGCCGACATTCGGGTAGCCCTTGGCGTCCGGCGCGACGGTCTCCCAGTTCCGGAACAGCCGGCCCCAGGCGCTGTCCAGAACGTTCTCCATCATCTGCCGGCCCTTGACGGGATACCAGAACGAATCGTGGTAAATCACGCTCGCGATGTAGGCCCAGGGTGCCAGCACCGTCTTGAGGGACCACTCGACCGGCTTGCGGAGCGGGCCCCAATAGATGTGATGCTGCATCCGGGAGGCAAACGTCATCTTCTTGAACGGGCCGACGAATCGCCAGTTCTCGTTCGCCGCATCTCGGTCGCCGGCGATCTCGATCTCGCGCGGGTCGCCGCAGCCGAGGCCGCGATCGTGCGCGAGCCGGATGTACTTGATTGAGAGAGGATCGAAGCCCATCAGCTTCGCGGCGACGGCGTCGATCGCCACCTGATCCGCGCTCGCGAGGAGGACGTTCTTCACGTGCGGAACCATGCACCGCGGCCCCGGACCGTCCCCCGCGAAGGTGCCGTCCATCACCGCGAACACGCCGCGATGGATCTTTTTCTGGATCATGAGCAGATCCACGAGCGTTTCGTGAATCACCGGGTGCGTCCAGTGGCGCCGCTCGTTCAGCAGTCCTCCGAACGCGTTCTTCATCGCGCCCGTCGTCGTGGTGAAGACGTGCGTCTTGATCGTCGGGAGATGGATGATGTTCTCGCCGATGAAACGGCGGGGGATCATGAATCCGTCCGGGTAGACATCGTTCAGGACGATGAACGTGTCCGCCAGATCGCCGACCGCGTCGCGCACGTTGATCCACCGCTCGTTCTCGTACACGTGGATGTTGCGAAGCCCGTGCGCCTCGACGACGTTGACCTGCTTGTTCTCGCGCTCGCCGAGGCGCGCGTCGATCACGACCGTTCGGTTGTGGCAGGCGTGCAGCAGCGACGGGTCGTAGCCGTCCTGCTTCATCGCGCGGATCACGCCTTCGAGCTGCCACGGAGTCGTCGAACTGCCGGGGAAGAAGAAGTGCCAGGAGATGTTGACCTTCAGTGCCGTGTCCGCATCGCGGGCGATGACGTCCTGGTACCCCGCCAGGTTGAGCAGGCGGTGGTAATCGCTCAGGACGGTCGCGGGAGCGGTCCTCAGCACGGCGACTCTTGCGCGGGCCATGGCTTACTTTAGGGCACCCCGTAAATCAGGGCAACGACCGAAGCCGCCCAGAGCGCGACGCAGACGAGCAACGGTCGATCCGTGATCAAGAGCTCAGCGGGACTGCCTCCTCCCTCTTTCTGGTGCACCAGATACAGGTAACGGAAGATCCCGTAAAGGGGAAATGGCAATGTCAGGCCGAGCATGTTCGTCCCGAACTTGTGAATCGTGTCCGGGCTCACCGTGTAGAACGCGTACGCGACGATGGTCGACGCAGACACGACGGCGATCATCTGGTCGAGCAGGTACGGGCTGTAGTCCTCCAGGCTTCGACGGTGCCCCGAGGCGTCGTCCGCGAGCAGAACCAGCTCGTGGCGCCGCTTGGCCAGCCCCAGGAACAGCGCGCCGAGGATGGTGACGATGAGCAACCACGGGCTGATGGGCACGGGAATCACAACCGCACCCGCGACGGCGCGCAGCACGAAGCCAGCCGCGATGGTCAGCACGTCGATGATGACCACGTGCTTGAGCGACCCGGTGTACAGCGTGAAAAGTCCCAGGTAGGCGATAGCCACGATCCCAAACCGTCCTCCCAGCAGGAACGCCGCGAACAGCGCGGCCGCGCCCAACACGGCGGCGGTCGTCACCGCGAGCGCAGGCGAGACCACGCCGGAGGCGATCGCGCGGTGCTGCTTCAGGGGATGCAGCCGGTCCGCCTCCCGGTCCGCGAGATCGTTGATCAGATAGACGACGCTGGACAGCGCGCAGAAGATGGCGAACGCAGCCGCCGCGCGGGCGACCGCGTCCGGGTCGAGCAGCTTCTGGCCGAAGATCAGTCCCGCGAAGACGATCAGGTTCTTCGTCCACTGGTGCGGACGAAGCGCGGCAACGAGCCCGCTACGCCTTGAAGCTCTTGACGGCCTCGGGGACCGACTCGAAGGTTTCAAAGACAGTCAGCAGTTTCGTGATCGACAGCAGATCGGTGATCCGTTTCGTCAGGTTGACGAGCTTCAGCTTGCCCCCCTGCCGGCTCACCGTAGTGTAGGTCCGCACGATCTCTCCGAGACCCGCCGAGTCGATGTAGGGCACCCCTTCGAGGTTCAGCAAGAGCTGCTTCTGGTTCTTGCCGAGCAGCGTATTGATGTGCTCCTTGAGGAGCTCGTCCCCCTCCCCTAAGGTCATCTTCCCTTTCAGGTCGAGTATCGTCACGTTGTCGACGACTCGTTCCTCGATCTGCATGGTCCCCGTTCCTCCACAAACGATCGACAAATTGTCAGGAAAGAGCCGCGACCCCGCGGCCCGGCTCTTCGTATGTGCGTGTCAGATGGAGTGCCGCTCCGCTCAGACGCCGCCGGCTCCCGCGAATTTCCGCTGCTGAAAGCACTCCCGGCAGAACACCGGCCGACCCTGCGTGGGCCGGAAGGGCACCGTGGTTTCCTTCCCGCAGTTCGAACAGGTCGTCGTCGTCTCGACTCTTTCGCGCCCCACCGATGCGCTGGCCGATGGACGAGCGGCCCGCTTCGCCTTACACGACTTGCAGCGCTTCGGCTCGTTCTTGAAGTTCTTGTCGGCGAAGAAGAGCTGCTCCCCTGCCGTCCAGATGAACTCCGTGCCGCAGTCCACACACCGAAGGGATTTGTCCTGGAACTCCATCGCTCCTCGCCCTTTCGCTTGCTCGTCCGTCCGGCGTTACGGCATTACTCGGATTCGCGGCGTTGCTTCTTGCGTGTCCGTTTGCGGGCGAGTGCCTGCTTCGCGCGCTTCTTGTCGCCAGGCTTCAGATAGAAGGAATGTTTCTTGATATCTTTGATGATATCTTCCTGCTGAACCTTGCGTTTGAAGCGGCGCAACGCGCTTTCGATCGACTCGCCTTCCTGGACCTTGACCTCAGCCAACCGTGACTCAACCCCTTTCAGCGTGGTGTGCGGCAGCCCCGGCAGAACTGCTCGTGCGAGCGCAAAACCCGCGAAACATGCGTCGGGCGGACCGTCGAGGTCCGCCCGAATGTGATAGGCTATCACAGGTAAACGCGGATTCTAGGCGCAAAGCTCCGCGCACGTCAAACCCCGCTAACTCCTTTCTGGCGTTGGGTATATCCGGCCGCGGATTTCACCGATTTCGCAGACCGCCGATGACCCGCCGTTCGACCGCCGCACCCGCATGAGAGTGCTGATCGTCGGCGCCGGCGCACGCGAACACGCGCTGGCGTGGACGCTCGCGCGTGAGTCCGCCGTGGCCGAGGTCGTCGTCACGCCTGGCAACGCAGGCCTCGCGCGCGTGGCCCGGACCGTCAACCGAAACGTTTCCGATCCCGCGTCTCTTCTCGCCGTCGCCGAGCAGGAACGCATCGACCTCACGATCGTCGGTCCGGAACAACCGCTCGAACGAGGGGTCGTCGATCTGTTCGCGTCGCGCGGACGGCGGATCTTCGGACCGTCCCGTGACGCCGCCCGCCTCGAAACGAGCAAGGTGTTCGCGAAACAGTTCATGGAGCGCCTTCACGTTCCGACGGCGCGCTGTCGCGTTGCTGACAACGCCGGCGACGCGCTGGCGATCGCCGCAAGCGGCGAGCTCGGCTGGCCGCTGGTCGTCAAAGCCGACGGCCTCGCCGCCGGCAAGGGCGTCGTGATCGCCGACGACCTGACCGAGGCCGAAGGCGCGATCCGCGCCGCCATGCTCGATCGGCGTTTCGGCGACGCAGGCATCAGGCTCGTGCTCGAGGAATGCATGCGCGGGCCGGAGGCCTCGTTCTTTGCGATCTGCGACGGCCGCACGGCGCTGCCGCTCATTTCCGCGCAGGATCACAAGCGTGCCTACGACGACGATCGCGGGCCGAACACCGGCGGGATGGGCGCGCTCGCGCCGAGCCCTCTCGTGACTCAGGGGATGGCGGATCGCGTCATGCGCGAGATCGTCGTGCCGATCGTGGACGGGATGCGCGAAGAGGGGCACGAATATCGCGGCATACTCTACGCCGGCCTGATGCTCACCGACGACGGACCGAGGGTCGTCGAGTTCAACGTCCGTTTCGGCGATCCGGAAGCGCAGGTCATCTTGCCGCTGCTCGAGAGCGAGTTGGCGCCCGTGCTCGCGGCGGCGGCGGACGGAGATCTCGGCGGATCGACCTGCCGATTCTCGGACGGCGCCGCCGTCGGCGTCGTGCTGGCCTCGGGCGGCTACCCGGGGGACATCAGAACCGGCTGTCCGATCGAGGGATTGGAGGCTGCCGACGCGCTCCCAGGCGTCGTCATCTTTCATGCTGGTACGGCGGAGCGGGACGGACGGCTCGTCACGAGCGGTGGACGAGTGCTCACCGCGGTCGGACGCGGGGCGACGTACGCCGACGCGATCGCCCGTGCCTATGAGGGCGTGTCCCGGATTTCGTTCGCGGACGTGCAGTATCGCTCCGACATAGGCCGGCGGGCGCTGGCCTTCGAGAAGGGACTTGCATGCCCATAGACGTCCTCATCCTGATGGGCTCGGGCTCGGACGCTCCCGTGATGCAGGCGGCGGTCGATATCCTTCGCGACCTGGGGGTATCGTGCGAGATGACCGTCGCGTCGGCTCATCGATCGCCCGATCGCGTCATGCGGCTCGTCCGCGACGCTCCCGCCCGCGGCGTCAAGGTCTTCATCGTCGGTGCCGGCGCCGCCGCACACCTGGCGGGAGTCGTCGCGGCCCATACGACCGTGCCGGTCATCGGCGTTCCGATCGATTCGTCGGCGCTGAAAGGACTCGACGCGCTGCTCTCGACGGTGCAGATGCCCCCCGGTGTGCCGGTCGCGACCGTGTCGATCGGCAAGCCAGGCGCGACGAATGCGGGCGTCCTCGCGGCGCAGATCCTCGCCGTCGGCGACAAGGATCTGCGTGCCCGGCTGGAAGGATACAAGAAGAACCTGGCGGACAAGGTCGAGGAAGCGGCGAAAAAGGTGTCAGGTACTTTTTCGCCAGGCTCGTGAACGCGAAAAAGTACCTGACACCTTTTTCATGAAGTACTCCATCATCACCTTCGGCTGTCGCGTCAACCAGGCCGACTCGCTGAAGCTCGAATCGGAATTGTGCGAGCGCGGCGCCGAGCCGGCGGCGACACGGGAAGCCGCCGATCTCGTCATCGTCAATACCTGCTCGGTGACGGCGTCGGCCGACCAGGGGGCACGCCAGACGATTCGGCGCGTCGCGCGAGCGAACCCCGCGGCAAGAATCGTTGTCACCGGATGCTACGCCTCCCGATGTCCGGACGATCTCGCGTCGCTGCCCAACGTCTTGCACGTCGTTCGCAACGACGATAAGGAACGGCTCGTCGCGCTCCTCGGGCGCGACCTTGGGGATGGGCCCTGCGGCGCGCCGATCGCGCCTGGCATCGCCGGACGCACTACCTGGACGCTGCGTGTGCAGACCGGCTGCAACGAAGTCTGCAGCTACTGCATCATCCCCACCACGCGCGGCCCTGGGAGGAGTGCCCCGCTCGCGCAGATTCTGGCGGAGATCGAACGGGCCGTGGCGCGCGGGTTCAGAGAGATCACGATCACTGGCGTGCACCTCGGCTCGTATGGCCGCGATCTCACTCCAGCCTCGAGCCTTGTCGAGTTACTGCGTGCGATCGACGCGTTGTCTGAGGACGTCCTGTTCCGCGTGAGCTCGCTCGAGCCGATGGACTGCTCGCCGGAGATCGTCGAGCTCGTCGCGGCGTCGCCGAGGCTGGCCCCACACGTCCATCTCCCGCTGCAGCACGCGAGCGATCGGATGCTGTCGGCCATGCGCCGCCCGTATACGGCATCGTTCTACGCCCGCCTGGTGGAGTCGATTCGCCGGCGGATGCCTCACGCGGCGATTGGCTCCGACGTCATCGTCGGTTTCCCGGGTGAGACGGATGATGATTTCACGGCGATGGTGCGGTATCTCGAGTCATCGCCGTTGACATACGTTCACGTGTTTCCGTATTCAGATCGGCCCGGGACCGACGCCGCACGGATCCGGGAGAAGGTTTCTGGTCCCGTCGTCCGGGCGCGCGGCGAGCGTATCCGGGAGATCGCGTCCCGCCTGGCATCGCGTTTCCGAGCCTCCCAGGCGGGCACCGTTCGGCGTGGCCTGACGCTCGAAGATGGCACGCTCGTGGTGACCGACAACTACTTGAAGGTGAGGATTCCTCCCGGATTACCCCGCAACAGCTGGACGACGGTGGTTCTCAGAGAAGTCCCGCCGCCCTCTGACCCGTCGACGGCGTAGCGCCGTCGACAATCAGCTGACCACAGGCCGCCCGAATGTCCCGCCCGCGGCTCTTGCGGACCGACACCGTCAGCCCGCGATCGGCGAGTGCCTTCGCGAAGGCGTTGACGCGTTCGTCCGACGGCCGGTCGAACGGGATGCCGGCCGCCTCGTTCAACGGGATCAGGTTGACCTTTGCCTTGATGCCGTGCAGTAGTGTTACGAGACGACGCGCGTCTGCCGGCGTATCGTTCACGCCCTCGAGGAGCACGTACTCGAATGTGATCCGACGGCGGCGCTTGAGCGGAAACGCCCGGCATGCGTCGACGAGATCCTGGAGACCGTACTTCCGGTTGACCGGCACGAGCGCATCCCGCTGGTCCTCGGTCGTCGAGTGGAGCGATATCGCCAGGTTGGGCATCAGCGTCTCGTTGCCGAGCCGCTCCAGCGCGGGGAGCACTCCAACCGTCGAGAGCGTGATCCGACGTTCCGGCAGCGCGAGGCCGTGCTCGTCGTGCAGAATCCTGAGCGCCTTCATCGTCTCGTCGTAGTTGTGGAGCGGTTCCCCCATGCCCATCAGGACGATGTTGAAGGGCTGGCCGAGGAGCCCCGTCTCGGCGAGGAGCACGCGCACCTGACCGGCAATTTCGCCGGCGCTGAGATTGCGCGTGAGGCCCATCTTCCCGGTCAGACAGAACGCGCATTTCATCGCGCATCCGACCTGGGTCGAGATACAGAACGTGTCGGCGGGCGTTTCGGGGATGTAGACCGATTCGATGAACCGGCCGTCCGCCAGCTTCAGCAGGAATTTCGTCGTGCCGTCGCGCGAGACGTCCTTCTGCGCGACGATCGGCGTCGACACGACGGCCGAGCGTTCCAGCTCGTCGCGCAGCGGCTTCGGAAGATCTGACATGCGCGCAAAGTCGCCGACGCCGCGCCGGTAGAGCCATGCGAAGAGTTGACGGGCATGGTACGCCGGGTAGCCACGCGCGGTGAGCGCGGCTTCCAGGTCGGAGCGCTCGAGCTCGACGAGATCCATGGCGCGTTTTCATTGTACGGTGCCGATTGAACTCGTCGGGGACGCGTGGTATCATGCTGTCTTCCACGCCGCTCGTTAAGCCCTTCTGAGACAATAAGTTGCGCAGCGCTCATCCGTAACGATGGTCACACGAGAGGTTCTGGACGGCGGTCTTCGTCTCATCACCGAGTCGATGCCGCATGTCCGGTCGGTGACGGTCGGCGTATGGCTGAGCCGAGGGTCCCGCCACGAAAGCGACGCCCAGGCCGGCATCGCGCACTTCGTCGAGCACATGCTCTTCAAGGGGACGGAGCGCCGCAGCGCCGAAGACATCGCGCAGGAGATCGATTCGATCGGCGGCCAGCTCGACGCATTCACCGCCAAGGAGTACGCGAGCTACTACATCAAGGTCCTCGACGATCACCTCCCGATCGCGGTCGATCTGCTGTCGGATATTGTCCGACGGCCGAAGTTCGAGGCGGAGGAGATCGAACGCGAGAAGAAGGTCATCCTCGAAGAGATCAAGATGGTCGAGGACACGCCCGACGATCTCGTGCACGAGGTGTTCTCGCAGCATTTCTGGGAAGGGCACCCGCTGGGGCGGCCGATCCTCGGCACCGCCGAGACGGTGCAGTCGTTTACCGCCGAGACGCTGCGGCGGTACTTCGCCACCGCATACGTGGCGCCGAATCTCATCATTGCCGCCGCTGGCAACGTGGAGCACGCGCGCGCCCGCGACTTGATTACGGGCGCATTCCACGACATTCCTCACCAGGGCGATTCCGTCGTGGATCACCCCCCGCGGGTCGCGCCGCCGCTCGTCGTCCGCACGAAGGAACTGGAGCAGAGCCACATCTGCATGGGGACGACCGGCTACCCGCAGAAGCACGACGACCGGTACGTGAGCTACATCCTGAACACGCTGCTCGGCGGCTCCATGAGCTCCCGGCTCTTTCAGAATGTCCGGGAGAAGCGCGGCCTGGCCTACGCGGTGTTCAGCGGGCTCAGCGCGTATCGGGACGCGGGATCGCTGACGGTCTATGCCGGCTGCGGCAACGAGGCGGTGGGCGAGGTGACCGACCTCGTCGTGGAGGAGCTGCGCGGCCTGAAGCGGACGCCGGTCTCGGAGGCCGAGCTCCGTCGCTCGAAGGACCACCTGAAG
>Ga0187893_10012584_pt1 | contig 11960 bp, 11 predicted proteins | sample MA1701074metaG_FD_139574 | JGI IMG/M metagenome (GOLD analysis project Ga0187893, IMG submission 139574) | White microbial mat communities from a basaltic lava cave in the Kipuka Kanohina Cave System on the Island of Hawaii, USA - MA170107-4 metaG ... | reverse complement strand
TCTCAGCAACTGCTAAAGCGGCAGCTAGGTTTACGGCTGTTGTTGTCTTTCCGACTCCGCCTTTTTGATTTGCAATAGCTATAATTTTTCCCATTTATACCTTCCTAAGCTTATTTATACTAATTCAAAACGATTTGCGCGTATTCCTAAACCATGTTTTGAAAGCGCCAAAAAACTGCATAAAAGAGGCTTTTGCATAATACACAAATCAATTTGAACTGGTATGATTTGAGTTTTTTCAATCGAGGCACGTAAACTATCACAGACTTAGCTTATTTTTCCACTAGTTATCGTATTTTGAGATCAAAATAAAATGTTTCACGTTCCACATTGTATTTTGCTTTGCGAATTGTGGAACGTGAAACATTTTCAAAAGATTAGTGGTTATTTTTAAGTGTGAAAATGTACGAGTAACGTAGAAAGTGCTACTGGCGTAACTCCCGGAATCTTACGTGCTTGCCCGAAAGTTTGGGGTTTCGCTCTTTCAAAACGCTCAACCATTTCATGCGAAAGCCCTCTTATGGAGCGGAAATCAAAGTTAAAAGGAAACCGAAGGTTATCATGAAAATTAATTCTTTCATAAACTGAACGCTGCGATTCAATGTATCCACTGTAAAGAGAGTCTGCCAAAGCAGACTCAAGGTCAGAAACTCCCGTTGTTTTATGAACTTCGCCGGGCAAGAGTTTCCAAATTAGGCTTGGAGTTACATTTTGCCGCAAAGCAAGATGCGAAAGTGTAAAAGAATCCCCTAAGTCAACACCAAGTGTTTGGCTCAAAGTAGAATATATTACATCCGAACGCTTGATGCGGGTGTTGTTAAGAGTGTTGCGAATTAGAGCAATTTTATCTCGTCGAGTGTTGAAACGCTCCCATTCCGTATCTCCTACTAATCCAAGTTCTCGCCCGAAAGGCGAAAGCCTAGAATCGGCATTGTCATGGCGTAGTGATAGCCTATTTTCGGCACGAGAAGTAAAAATTCTGTAAGGCTCATCAACTCCGTGTGTGATTAAATCATCAATGAGAACACCAATATATGAATCTTCTCTTCCCAAACGAAAGAAATCCTTCTTTTGAACATACAAAGCAGAGTTTATCCCTGCCATCAACCCCTGACAGGCAGCTTCCTCGTAACCTGTAGTTCCATTTATCTGTCCCGCAAGGAAAAGTCCTTTAATTTTAACAGTTTGTAGAAAAGGAGTAATTTCTCTTGGGTCAATAAAATCGTATTCAATAGCGTAGCCCGGACGTATTATTTTTGTATTTTCAAAACCCGGAATCATCTTTATTAACTCTTGTTGGAGTTCAGATGGCAGGGATGTCGAAAATCCGTTTAGATAAACTTCGTTTGTATGGTGACCTTCAGGTTCAAGAAAAAGCTGATGACGGTTCTTTTCAGCAAATTTTACAACTTTATCCTCAATGGAAGGGCAATAACGAGGTCCTATTCCCTTTATTTTGCCAGAATAGAGTGGGGATTCATGCAAGTTTCCACGAATTTTGTTGTGTAAATCATTGTTTGTGTAACCGATATAGCAAGTAATCTGTGGTTGTTCAATTTTATCGGTTGAAAAAGAAAAAGGAACCGGACGTTCATCTGCAGGTTGGGGTTCAAAGGTATCCCAGTCAATTGTTCTTCCATCAAGTCTGGGCGGTGTTCCTGTTTTAAGCCTTCCAATATTAAAACCTAGTTTCTTTAAGTTTTCAGCAAGGTCAATTGAGGCTGGTTCCCCGGCACGTCCGGCAGTATAAGTCCTTTTACCTGAATGAATTAGCCCATTCAGAAACGTCCCGGTAGCAATAATTACAGCAGATGTTTTTATTCGTCTGGTATCTTGCAATTCGACGCCAATAACTTGTCCGTTTTTGACAATAAGGTCAACGACCATGCCTTGACGAAGATGTAAGTTTGGAGTCGCTTCGAGAACACGGCGCATTTCTGTCCTGTAAAGTGCACGATCTGCTTGAGCGCGTGGAGACTGTACCGCAGGACCCCGTGAACGATTTAGTAAACGAAACTGAATACCTGTGCGGTCAATGACTCGCCCCATAATGCCGCCAAGGGCGTCAATCTCACGTACTAAGTGACCTTTTGCAATGCCTCCGACAGCGGGATTGCAAGACATCTGACCTATTAAATCTAAATTTATGGTAACGAGAGCAGTCTGCGACCCCAAACGAGCGGCGGCGGAAGCGGCTTCGCATCCAGCGTGACCTGCACCAATTACAACCACATCAAAACTTTCATCGAAAACCATTTGAACAACTACCTCAAATCCAAAACTCAAGTGCAAAAATACCTAATAAGTCTTTTGTTTTCAAGTTGATAGAAAACATAAAAGATGAAAATACAAATTTAGGCACAATAGACAACATCTTACTCAGACCTATATCAAAGCAAAATAAAGCTTTAGCTGTTCTTGACATATCTTGATTGGCTGACTACTCTAACGATTTTGATTAAACAGGAGAATGAATAACTATGCCTAAGAGAACATTTCAACCGAACAACCGTCGTCGTGCAAAGACACACGGTTTTCGTGCGAGAATGGCGACAAAGAATGGTCGCTTGGTTTTGAAAAGACGCCGCGCAAAAGGTCGCAAGCGTTTGACTCCGGCACATTATTAATTTAACGAATAAGGTTGGCAAAGCATTCAAATATAAAGACTTCTGCTGAATTTCGACGAGTTTATATGTTGGGAAAACGCTATGACAGTCGGTTAATGACCGTTTTCGTTTTGTCAAACGATTCGTTGAATCACAGGCTTGGATTGACAGCTTCACGCAAAGCAATTGGAAATGCTGTTCAGCGTAATCGTTCTAAAAGGATTTTGCGTGAGATGTTTAGGTCAAGCGAAGAACAAACCAAAAACTTACAGCAGAAGTATGATTGGGTCATAAACGCTAAAAGAAAACTTTTGTGTGTGAAGACTCAAGACGCAATTGGGGATTTTTTGAAAATCATTGCCATTATAACACGCGACGAAAAGACGGTTTCCGGCGAGGCTGGAAAGTGAAGTTTGTACTTATTTTTTTGTTGAAGGCTTATAAAGTAGCTATTTCCCCGCTGCTTCCTCCTTCCTGTCGCTTTACTCCAACCTGTTCCGTTTATGCAATGGAAGCAATTCAAAAATATGGCGCGTTAAAAGGTGGGTGGATGGGCTTCCGCCGTTTGATGCGATGTCATCCTTTTCACTCCGGCGGGTATGACCCCGTCGAATAACGTGGAATAATTTTTCTAAACTAATCAAAGGTTTATTTCGTTTCAAAACGCACCGATGCAACAAAAGCGTTTACTTTTAGCAACTATCGTTTCTTTAGGCATTTTGCTGGCTTGGCAATATTTTTTTGTTACACCGCCACCGCCGCAGAATAATTCAAATAACAATACTAATGTGCAAGCACCCCCTTCACCGTCAGCGACCGTGCCAAGTGCATTACCAACACCTGCGCCTAGTAGTTCACCTATTGTTACACAAGACAACACGCCACAGAGAACCATAACAATTCAAACTCCATTTTATGATGTAAAACTTGACAGCAAAGGGGCTGTGGCGACAAGCTGGATTTTGAAAAAACACTATGACCCTGACTTGAACAAAATAAAACCCTTATATTCAGTCGGGGGTACAAAACAAAACCCAATGCCACTTGAACTCATTTCTCAAGCAGGTTTGAACAAAACTCCGCGCGAAGCACCATTAAGAATCGAGATTGGCGACGCAAATATAGACACTTTTCTAAGAGATAGAAACTATACAATTCAAGGTATAGGCGAAGGCGAAAACACTATTAGTTTAGCTGAAGGCTTCGGCTCTAAGAAGATTGACTTTATACTGCGCGATGAAACTACAGGAGTTGATTTAACAAAGAGCATCACTTTCAATGAACATCGCTATGATGTTGATGTTGAGGTGAAAATGACTCGTGGCGGTCAGCCTGTTCCGCAAGTTACGCTTATTGTTGGTCCGAGCATTGGTGACCAAGGCATTCCCCACTACGATTTTTATTCGGTTGCCCCGCAAGGCATCGCAATTGTAAACAATGAAGTTCATCGCTTACTTCCCGAATCGGTACACGCTGAAAGCGAAGGCTGGATTTTTTCTTCACCAAAACCCGAAGGAAAAGACCGTAAAAATATAAATGGCGAAATTGATTGGGCTGGAGTTTGCGACACTTACTTTGCAATGCTGGCGATTCCATCAAAGAAAACTCAAAATTTAGTAGTAAAAACCGAAAGATACGATTACGAACATAATGGTTATAAAGAAGACAGATTTCTGTTGTCATCTTATGTTCCAATTCCGGCAGATGGTTCTAAAACACAGCTTTATGTCGGACCAAAAGACCACTATTTGCTTACAGCCGCAAGTCAACAAATAGGAAATCAAATCGGACGCCCTACGCTTGATATTGATGAAGCAATTGATTATGGGCTGTTTTCCACAATTTCGCGCCCGATTGCAGTGAAACTCCTTTGGTTTATCAAGCGTGCAAACGAATTTACGGGCAATTACGGCATCGCCATAATTTTCTTCACATTTATTATTTACTCATGCTTTTTCCCATTGAAATACTATTCGTCAAAAGCAATGAAACGGGCACAAAAACACGCGCCCTTGATGAAAGAAATTCAAGAGAAAATGAAGTCTTTGAAGACTGACGACCCCAAGACGAAAGAACTTCAAATGCAACAATTGCGGTTGATGAAGGAAGCAAATCCTTTGAGCGGTTGTTTGCCTCTATTGATTCAAATGCCATTCTTGTTCGCGCTTTATAGGGCTATTACAATTTCAATTGATTTTCGTCTGGCAAGCTTTTTATGGATACCGGATTTATCAGGACCGGAACCCTATTTCATAAAAATTCTTCCGATTCTAATGGCAGGTTCAATGATTGTTTTGCAGTGGATTACACCCGCCCCTTCGATGGAACCTGCACAACGAATAATGATGACAGTTTTTATGCCGCTCTTTATGCTATACATACTTTGGAGCGCGCCTGCCGGATTGTTAGTTTACTGGTTGGTGGGAAATTTAGTCGGCTTCTCACAACAGTTACTCATTAATCGCATGATTAAATCTACAGATGACAAAGAACCGCCGGAAGGATTAGGAGAAAAAACTGGCAAAAAACTGAAACCTGCGAGGGCTTCTTAATACTTTTCACTTTCAATTTTACAAGTTAAAACCATGAACGAAACTTCAATCCAAGCTAATGATTTTCTTAATCAAATCTTCGAAACCGGAAAGCTTGATTTATATTCTGAGGTGGCGGAAACCAATTCTGAAACAGTTTTCTCAATCAAAGGAAATGATAGCGATTTGCTTCTCTCAAATGGAGCAGAGGTTCTCGACGCACTTCAGCACATTCTCACACAATCTTCAGAGCGCAATTTAACTGAAGGAAAAAGATTTACCTGTGATGCTGAGAATTACAGGGCAACACGCGAAGCTGAATTACGGGTTATGGCGAAACACGCGGCAGACAAAGTCCGTCAAAGCGGAAGAGATTTCTTGTTCGGACCCATGAACGCTGTTGAAAGAAGAATTATCCATACAGTTCTTTCGGAAGAATCAGATGTTTTCACAGAATCAGTCGGAGAAGGTGCAAACAGAAGATTGAAAGTAGCTTTGAAAAAGTAGTTCACAAAATGCCTGCCACAGACACAATAGTTGCTTTATCAACGCCAATCGGCAGAAGTGGAATAGGCGTAATCAGGTTAAGCGGAAAATTCTCAATCGAAATAACTCGCAAAATCATTGAAGACGACTCATTTTTGCCAGAACCGAATAAAGTTTTCCTCAAATTTCTCAAAGACCCTGAAACAAAAGAAGCACTAGACCATGCTCTAATTACCTATTTCAAATCCCCAAATTCATTCACCGGCGAAGATATCGTCGAAATAAGCTGCCATGGTTCTCCAGTGCTTCTTCAAGGTGTTATCAGAATCGTTTTGACACTCGGAGCACGTTTGGCAGAACCGGGCGAATTCACTCTTCGCGCACTCTCAAACAAACGTATGAATTTAAGCCAAGCTGAAGCAGTGCGTGATCTTATTGATTCTCAAACAGAAGCCGCAGCCAAACAAGCTGTTAGACAACTTAAAGGCGAACTTTCTACTTATCTTCAGCCAATTAAAGAATCATTGCTCGAAATTATTGTTCAAATGGAGTCGAGATTAGAGTTTGTTGAAGATGATTTGCCCGAACTCGCAGCAAAACAAATCAATCAACAACTCGAAGAACTTTCAAAACAAATAGAATCTTTGTCTTTGACTTTTCGTTCTGGCAGACTTTTAAGAGACGGCTTGAAAGTAGCTATTGTTGGCCGCCCGAACGTGGGCAAATCAAGTTTATTTAACGCACTTCTTGCTTCTGACAGAGCAATTGTCACCAACATTCCGGGAACGACACGTGATAGCCTCAGTGAACTCATAAATATCAATGGCGTTCCCGTGTTATTGACGGATACCGCCGGCGTGCGCCTATCGTTCGACATAATTGAAAACATAGGCGTCGAACGCACCCGCAGAGTAATCAATGAAGCCGATTTAGTCGTAGTTGTTTTCGATGGTTCACAGAATTTAACCAAAGAAGATTTCGATGTTCTCGCAGATACTGCATCATCGAACCATATCTTCGCAATTAACAAATGCGACCTAGAATCAATTAAATTAACTCTGCCTGAAACAGAAATAAAAAAAGTTATAGTCTCAGCCAAAACAGGTGAAGGGATGGAAGAATTGCGTTCCGCAATTCTTGAGCCTTTTGCCGACACAGAAGTCACAAATTCAGGTTTGATGATAACGGACGTACGCCATTACGATTTGCTAAATCGAACGCTTGCAGAAATAAAAAACTCGCGCAATTTGTTGGCACAAGGGGCAAGTGAAGAAATAACATTGGTAGGCTTACACAACGCTTTGACATTTCTAGGTCAAATCACGGGTGAGACAACATCTGATGAAATTTTAGGGATGATTTTTTCGACGTTTTGTATCGGAAAGTAATTCGTAATTACTAACCGTAAAACAGCTATTTTCCAAGAAACTTACCAAATATAAATCCCTTTATATTGCCTTTTCAAACTAACCCAGGGATATCAAGATTCAATTAGAAAGGAATGAAAACTTTAATAGGAAAAAACCTGTGGATTTCTTCTTGCGAAAATGAATTTTATATGCTAGTCTCTGCCCCGTTTTCGAGTTACGTAAAACCTGTAAATAATTGAAAAATATAGACTTAAAGCTTTACTTTAATAATATAAAAGTTTTCCACAGTATTGTGGAAAACTTTGTGGAAAACTAATCGCCTTATATTTTCAGCTTAGTTCGAAAACTGCTTGATTTACAACAAATTCGATTGTTAATTTCAAAGAGTTTCTTGAATTTACCAAATGCGGCTTCTTAACTAAACCTTGAAGTTTTATTAGCAACACGAAACAAGAACAGGAACAATGATTCATGAATACTTTAGTTGAAAATAAATTGTGGAATAACATTCTTGAATCTGTAAAGACAAAATTAAGTCGTCAAATTTTTGACACTTGGTTCAGACCTATATTATTTGAAGGGTGTGATGATAATTCCCAAACTTTGCATCTTCGTGCGCCAAACAAGGTCATCAAAGACTGGGTAAGTACAAACTATGCACAGGTACTTGATTCATCACTTGAAGAGCTAAATCTAGCTGAATATCAGGTTGAGTGGTCTTTTGACGAAGAAAACGAAACAACTGATACAAAAACTCCAGATATAAATCAAAAAGTTGATGATTATCTTCAAACAATTGCTTCGCCCGAAAAACTAAACGGCAAGAAATCTGGAATTTTTACCCTTCTTGAAGCCGCTGAATCAAATGAATTAGGAACAAACGGTTCAATGAAGTTTGTTGATATTGAACCGATTGAACTTTCACTTAATCCAAAATACATATTTCAAACTTTTGTTGTAGGAACTTGTAACCAGTTTGCTAATGCCGCATCTTTAGCCGTTACCGAAGCCCCGGGGAAAACCTACAATCCACTTTATATTTACGGAGGCGTGGGTTTAGGTAAAACTCATCTGATGCACGCAACAGGTCATGCAATCAAAGAAAGAAACAGACACTTGCGAGTCTGTTATATCTCGGCAGAAAAGTTCATGAATGAACTCATCAATGCCATTCGTTACGATAAAACTCAAACCTTCCGCGAGAAATATCGAACGATTGATGTGTTGCTGATGGACGATATTCAGTTCATGGCCGGTAAGGAAAGAACACAAGAAGAGTTTTTTCATACCTTTAATGCCCTTTATGACAAACAAAAGCAGATTGTTATTACTTCTGACTGTCCGCCGCGGGAAATTCCTACATTGGAAGAAAGACTTCACTCGCGTTTTGAGTGGGGCTTGATTGCTGATATAGAACCACCAGACCTTGAAACGAAAGTTGCTATCTTAAAACGCAAAGCCGATTTAGATGGAATCAATTTACCAGACGATGTTGCTCTGTTTATAGCCAGCAAAGTCAAAAGTAATATACGGGAGTTAGAGGGTTCATTAGTTCGATTAGTAGCAATTGCCTCTTTGCGTGGTCTGCCAATAACTAAGATGCTTGCCCAAGATGCTATCAGAAACATAGCAGAAGATAATCAACCGAACGGAATTACGATTGAACAGATTCAACAATCTGTAGCCTCGCATTATCGCTTGAGCATAAATGAATTGAAGTCAAAAAATAATTCGCGCCAGATTGCAGTTCCACGTCAGGTAGCCATGTACCTTTGCAAGAGACTAACAAAACATAGCTTTCCAGAGATAGGTAGAGAGTTTGGCGGAAAGCATCATACAACAGTTATTCACTCTGTAGAAAAGATTGAAGACCTAGTTTTGAAAGACCAACATTTCCACAGGGTAGTAAGTGACCTTATGGATAATCTTTGCAAGTAGTTAGGGGAATTTTGTTGTTAAAAATTTTCCACAGCCATTTTTTGACTAAGTGTTTATATTTCAACACTTAACATAGCTTTTTCCACATTTCCACAGATGTCAAAAAAATGCCCCTGTGGAAATGTGGAAAACTTGTTTACGGCGAACATTTTTCCACAGACAGGAAAAGTTTTCCACAAGCTTTTCCACATACCTTGTGGAAAATAAGTTCTTTATTTACAACAAAAAGATGGCTTTTCCACATTTCCACAGCCCCTACTACTACTAATAGAGATAAATATAAGTTTTTAATTAAAATAAGTAATAAAAGTATGTTGGCTTTTCAACAAAAAACAGAAGCAATAATTTAATATATTTAGGAGCTAAAAATGGAATTCACTATAAGCAAATCTGTCCTACAAAAAGAACTGGGATTTGTTCAAGGTATTGTTGAGAAAAAGAATACGATACCTGTTTTATCCAACATCATGATTGAATCGGTGGATGATAATAAGATTCGCATTGTTGGAACTGACCTAGATGTAACAATTCACTGTGACACGGAGACCGAGCAAATAAGAACGCCGGGGAGCATGTGTGTACAGGCAAGAAAGCTTTTTGACATTGTGCGACTTTTGCCCGAAGCGTCCGTTAACTTTCAGAAGGAAGATAACAACTGGGTATCAGTAAAGTGTGAGCGATCGAGTTTTCGTCTTGCGGGAGTTGCAAGAGACCAGTTTCCAGAAGTTCCGAAATTTGACACACCGCGGATGAAACTTCCGGCTGAGATTTTCAGATCTTTTATCAACAAAACAATTTTTGCAATCACACAAGAAGAGTCTCGCTACACGCTTTCAGGTGCAAAATTCATTCTGGATAAATCAGGAGCAAAGATGGTTACGACAGATGGGCATCGGTTGGCATTTATTGAAAAGAGTGATTTGGGAGAGAACACAACAACCGAAACAGTTGATATTTTGATTCCAAAAAAGACTTTGGCCGAGTTAACGAAACTTACAACGGCTTACGAAGGTGAGATAAGTTTTGGGACTGATGAAAATCACATCTATTTTGAGGTTGGCAGTCGCCTATTGATTTCGAGAAAACTTTCCGGGCAGTTTCCAAATTACGAGATGGTAATCCCGAAAGGAAATGATAAATCAGTTGTTTTTGATTCAGTGGAACTGAACCAAGCTATTCGCCGTGTGGCTATAATGGCAGATGATAGGACGCGGGCGATTCGTCTTCAAATCTCAAAAGACCAGATGCTGATAAGTTCGCAGACGGCAGAGGAGGGCGAAGCTCTTGAAACTTTGGCGACTACTTATGATGGTGAAGATGTTCAAATCGGATTCAACTCGCAATATCTGCAAGAATTCCTGAACGTAATCGGAGAAGGACAAGTTGCGTTCGAGTTCAAAGACGGAAACTCTCAAGCACAATTGAGACCCGCCGGAGAGCCAAACGGCTACGACTACAAATATATTGTGATGCCAATGCGAATATGAGATTTAGGTCAAAATTAAAATAGACACTTGCGCCCGTGCTAAGAAAAATGTTAGACGGGCGCATATTTTATTTGGAATGAAAGATTGAAAGGGAGATAAGAATGAAGAAAAAAGAAAAGCTTTTGCATATTAACTTTAAGTGTTATGTATCTTTGCGAGAAACAAAGCATTTTGCCTTATGTCTTACTTTTCTTAGTCTCCTAATTCTTTTCTCTTATGAGAAAGCACAATCTCGGAAAAAAACTGCTATTCCACAATCAATTCAAATTCAAATTTTGAAAGCGGAAGACGAACGTCGTTTTGATGGCGCTATCGAAAAGCTTTTATCAGACAAAAGTGCGTTGATTAAAAAACGCGCCGCACTTGCCGCAGGAAGAATCGGAGATGAAAAAGCAGTTGAGCCTTTAATAGTTCTTCTTAAAAACTATAAAGACCTTGAAGTTCGCGCAATGGCGGCTTTTGCGATTGGCGAGATTGAATCCGCGAAAGGTGCAGACGCTCTTGTTGAGGCATTGAAAAGCGACGATGTAGGAAGTGTTCGCGCAAATGCAGTTGAAGCTTTAGGGAAAATCACAGCCGCTTTTCCACAAGAGGAAAAGGAAAAGGCTCAAACTGTGGGAAAAGCAATTCTTGATGTTCTCGAAAAAGAAAGAATGAGCAAGTGTCCCGAAGACAAGGTTATCTTGAAAGGTTTGACTGCGGTTTTACGCGCAAGACCAGTGAATGGTGGTGCAACTGTCGCAAAATTTCTGAATCACACAAACGATTTTGTCCGTGAGAACGCTACGAACGCGCTTGCGCGTCTCCGCGCAAAAGACGGAATAGAAGATGTCAGAAAACTTCTTGTCACGGACAAAGACCCGATTGTTCGCGCAAACTCAGCACGCATTTTGGGTGCGGCGGAAGATAAAGAATCAATTGATGCGCTTTTGGAAAGAGCTACAAGAGACACAGACAGTCGCGTTCGTGTGAGTTCAATTCGCGCTTTAGGTGGATTAGGACAGAGAGATTTCAAAATCGGAACACCATTGGTTGAGCGTGGAGAAAACTTGCTTGCGAGTTTTAAGAAAGCCAAGTCTGCGAAAGTTAATTTTCCAGAAGAACAAAATGAACTTCTCGAAATAGCTACAACGCTTGGAAGAGTGTTGAGATACACTCAAGACCAAAAGGCTGTGAGCCTTTTAAGAAACCTTCGTATTTCGATGGATTACTCTGCACCCGAAGTTGAGATAGCTTTTGCCCGTATTGATTCTGAAACGTATTTGAAAGAAGCAATACCGGAAAATTGGAAACAAGAATCTGGAGTTTCGGGTGTAGCTCAAGGGCTTGGTGAAATAATAAATGTCGAAAGCAAAAGCGAAGAAATAACAAAAGAGATTCGCGGAAAAGCAAAAGATAAATTGTCAGACTTAATGTGTTTGAAAATTGACCCGAAAGTTTTTGAGAAATCGGCAAGTGACGGATATAAACCGTGCAGGGTTTCATCAAACGGATTTTCAGATGCTTTGCGCGCGTATGCGGCTTTCAAACCGAATAACTTGG
>Ga0187893_10012583_pt1 | contig 11961 bp, 12 predicted proteins | sample MA1701074metaG_FD_139574 | JGI IMG/M metagenome (GOLD analysis project Ga0187893, IMG submission 139574) | White microbial mat communities from a basaltic lava cave in the Kipuka Kanohina Cave System on the Island of Hawaii, USA - MA170107-4 metaG ... | reverse complement strand
CGGGGGCGGGGGCGGGTCGGAGGCTGGCGGGACCACCTCGACGGCGAGGAGGCGGCGCTCTTCTGGGAGCTGGCCGGGCCCGTGGCCACCCGGGCCGGCTACCGGCCCTGAGCGGCCCGGGCCCGGCGGGAGCCGGCGATGGCCAGCACGAGGCCCTGGGCGACCGGCCCCATTGCCGTCCGCCACCGCTCGTCGACGGCGATGGCGGTGGCCCCCGATGCCTTGCGGTTGCGGTTCCCCGACACCACGTGACCAGGCTCGAGGGCGACGGTCGCCGGACCCACGAAGGGTCCGGCCCCGTCGGCCACCGGGCAGCCGATGAGCGAGGCCAGGGCCTCGGAGCGCTGCCGGGGGTTGGCGGCCCAGTCCTCGTAGCCGACCTCGACGCCCCAGCGGGCCCGCCGGAGGGCCCGCCGGCCCACGTGGTCGGTGGCCCGCCAGGCGCCGGCGTCCTGGGCGGTGACGAGGGAGCCGAGCCGGGCGGCAACGGGGTTGGGGTGGCGGCCCTGGGCCAGCCGCTCCCGGCGGGTGACGCTGCGGGAGTGGACGGCGGCCCGGGGGTCGCGGACGAGGTGGACCACGCAGGCCCTCACCCCCGGGACCCGGCCGATGAGGCGGGCGTCGGGCAGGGCCTTGGACGAGTCGACGAGCACCCGGGCCCCGGTCGCGTCCGCCAGCGCCCGGTAGAGCTCGCCCAGGCGCTGGCCGTAGCGCTCGTAGGCCCGGCGCTGGCCGAGGCCGGTGACGCTGGCCGTGGCCCGCAGCGAGGCCTGGAGCCGGAGCGTCTCGGCCGGGTCGTGGTCCAGGCTCCCCATGGCCCGGCCCCAGACCGGGCACTCCTGTACCCGGGCCCCGCACCCGCATCGGCGCTCCCGCGACCACGCGAGCCAGGCGTTGCTCACCTCGCCGAGGAAGCAGGCGCCCTCGTAGGCCCCGAGCACCCGCCCGATGACGGTGGACCCGCTCCGGGGGAAGCCGAAGAGCGAGAGGACCGCGAGGCTCCCCACGCCGGGAGGCTACAGCGAGCCCGGGCGGTCCCCGGCTCCCGGTACGGTCCGGGGGTGTGAGGTCGAGCGCACCGGCCCGGGTCGCCCACGTCCTGCCCACCGACGCCCGGCGAGGAGCCCAGGTCTTCGCCCACGAGCTCCGCCAGGCCCTCGACGGCCGGCCCGATCGCCACTTCACCATCACCCTCTTCGCCGGACCGCCGGCGGGCGAGCCCATCGCCGCCGACGTCCGCCTCGGGCTGGGCACCGACGGCCACCGCCGGCCCCGGTTCCACCCCGGGGCCACCCTCGGGCTCCGCCGGGCGGTGCGGGGCAGCGACGCCGTCGTGGCCCACGGGGGGGAGGCCCTGCTCCACGCGGCCACGGCCACCCCCTGGTCGGTGCCCGTCGTCTACACGAAGATCGGTGGCTCGGCCCAGGCCCTGCGGGGTCCGGTCCACCGGGCCCTGTGGTCGGCGGTGACCAGGCGGGCCCGGGCCATCGTGGCCGTCTCCCCCGAGATGGCCGACGAGGTCGGCGGGCTCCTCGGCGTGGACCGGGCCCGGATCACCCTCATCCCCAACGGTCGGGACCCGTCGGTCTTCCACCCTGGCACCGGTCGTCGAGAGCGGCCGCACCTCGTCCACGTGGGCGCCCTCACCGCCGACAAGCGCCCCGAGGCCTTCGTCCGCCTCGTGGCCCTCCTGCGGGCCGAGGGCCTCGACCTCGATGCCAGCCTCGTGGGCGCCGGCCCGCTCCTCGCCTCGCTGCGGAGCCCCGCCGCCGAGGCCGGCGTCGCCCTCCTCGGACCCCGGGCCGACATCGCCGAGCTGCTCCGCCAGGCCGACCTCCTCGTGCTCACGAGCCGGGTCGAGGGGATGCCCGGGGTGCTCATCGAGGCCGGCATGTCGGGCCTGGCCGTGGTGACCACGAGGGTGCCCGGTGCCTCCCTCGTCGTGCGCGACGGGGAGACGGGCTCGATCGTGGAGGCGGGCGACGACGCCGCCCTGCTCGCCGCCACCCGGAGCCTCGTCCTCGACCCCGAGCGCCGAGGGGAGATGGGGCGAGCGGCCCGCGACCACTGCGTGCGACGGTTCTCCCTCGCCACCGTGGCCGCCTCGTGGCAGGAGGTCCTCGACGGGGTCCTCGAGCGACCGGCGCGAGCCCAGCGCCGCGGGTGAGCGGAGGGTGGGCGCCCAGGGCCGGTGCGCCGCCACCTGGCCAGGGCTCGTCAGGTCACGGGCGCCGAGCGGCGTAGCCCCGCAGCCGGGTGCTCGCCCGCTTGGCCAGCCCGGGCAGGGGGGAGCGGTCCGGGGGCCCGAGGGCGCTGTCGAGGCGGTAGGCGAGCAGGCTCAGCCGCGGGACGGCGGCGATCCCCCAGTCCTCGGGCCAGCGATAGCCCCACTCGAGCATCGCCGGCCCGAGCACGGTGACGGCGCGCCGGCGGATCGCCGGCCCGTAGAGCCCCAGGTAGTCGGCGGTGCGGCCGGCGGTGGCGTTCAACCGGGGCAGCGGTCGCTGCTGGTCGAGGCCCACGAGGCGCAGCAGCTCGGAGAACCCCTCCTGGATGTCCTCGAAGCGGATCACGAGGTCGGCGCGGCGCTGGTCGCCGACCCAGGGGCTCACCTGGACCTGGCGGTGGAACCGGAGGAAGTAGGCGGAGAAGTCCGCCTGGGTGCGGTGGAGGAACTCGTAGCGCTCCCGACCCCCACGACGGACCGATCCCCCGTGCTCGGAGAAGGCCCGGGGGTCGGTGTAGCGGCCCCGGTGGTTGCTGGCGACCTTCGAGTACCTCGACACCGCCTCGTCCATCGGGTGGCGCACCCCCGCGATCCAGCGGTAGGCCTCGACGCCGCGGCCGAGCAACGCCAGGGCCTCGGCCCGGTGGGCGTGCTTGGGGCCCGCGGCCACGGCCCCGTACCGGCTGACGAGCTCCCGGGCCATGGACGTCGTCCCCGTCCGGGGGACCTCGATGAGCACGAAGCGGTGGTCGTGGCTCACGATCACCCGGCAAGGCTACGAGCACCCCGAGCAGCTCCGGGTGCTGCCCCGGCGGGCCCTCGCCTCGCCGGGGGCGGCCCTAGGATCCCAGGCATGGTCGACGGGCCCCAGCACCGGCCCGCGGCGGGCGGCGGGCGGGTCCGGCTCGTCGCCCTCTACCTGCCCCAGTTCCACCCCGTACCCGAGAACGACGCCTGGTGGGGCGCCGGGTTCACCGAGTGGACCAACGTGGCCCAGGCCCGGCCCCTGTTCCGGGGCCACCGCCAGCCCGACCTCCCCACCGAGCTGGGGTTCTACGACCTCAGGGTCCCCGAGGTCCGCCAGGCCCAGGCCGACCTGGCCGCCGCCCACGGCATCGAGGCCTTCTGCTGGTACCACTACTGGTTCGCCGGACGGCGCCTGCTCGAGCGCCCCTTCACCGACATGCTGGGCTCGGGCGAGCCGGGATTCCCGTTCCTGCTCGCGTGGGCCAACCAGACCTGGTCGGGGGTCTGGCACGGGGCCCCGGGCCGGGTGCTCCTGGAGCAGACCTACCCCGGTCCCGACGACCACCGCGCCCACTTCGCCGCCCTCGAGCCCGCCTTCCACGACCGGCGCTACCTGCGGGTGGAGGGCCGGCCCGCCTTCTACGTCTACGCCCCCGACGAGATCCCCGAGGGGGAGGCTGCCCTCGAGCTCTGGCGGGAGCTGGCCCGGGCCTCGGGCCTGGGCGACCTCTACCTCGTCGGCGAGTCCCGGGGGCGGCGGCGCATCGCCGCCCGGGGCCTCGACGCCGTGGTACCCGTGCACCTCCCCCGCACCGCCCCCCGGGGCGTGCGCGAGCGGGTCCGGCGCAAGCGGCGGGGCGGTCCCCTGCGCATCCCCTACGCCCGGGCCGCCGAGGCCTTCCTCGACCCCGACGCCGACACTCCCGGGGTCCACCCCTGCGTCATCCCCAACTGGGACAACACCCCCCGCAGCGGCCGGGGGGGCCGGGTCCTCGAGGGGTCCTCGCCCGGGGCCTACCGGGCGGCGCTGGCCGAGGCCGTCGCCGCCGTGGGATCCAAGCCCGCCGGGCGCCGCCTCGTGTTCGTGAAGTCCTGGAACGAGTGGGCCGAGGGGAACCACCTCGAGCCCGATGACCGCTTCGGCCGGGGGTGGCTCGAGGCCACGGCGGCCGCCGTGGGTCACGCCGTCCCGGCGGCGGGCGGCACCCCCCTCGTCGCCCCCCGGTGAGCCCGCCGCGGGGGCCTGCCGACCACCGGCGGGTCCTGGCCTTCTACCTCCCCCAGTTCCACCCCATCCCCGAGAACGACCGGTGGTGGGGGCCGGGGTTCACCGAGTGGGCCAACGTCACCCGAGCCCGGCCCCTCTTCCCCGGGCACTACCAACCCCACCTCCCCGCCGACCTCGGCTTCTACGACCTGCGGGTGCCCGAGACCCGTCACCTCCAGGCCCGGCTGGCCGCCGAGCACGGCATCGACGGCTTCGTCTACTACCACTACTGGTTCTCGGGCCGCCGCCTCCTCGGCCGCCCCCTCGACGAGGTCCTGCGGACCGGGGAGCCGGACTTCCCGTTCTGCCTGTGCTGGGCGAACGAGTCCTGGACCGACACCTGGAGCGGGGCCGGCGGTGCCAACCTCGTGACCCAGTCCTACTCGGCCGCCGACGACCGGGCCCACCTGCGCTTCCTGGCCGAGGCCTTCGCCGATCCCCGCTACCTCCGCGTCGGCGATCGCCCCCTCCTGCTCGTCTACCGGGCCAGCCTCCTGCCCGAGCCCCGGGCCACGGCCGACCGGTGGCGGGAGGAGGCACGGCGGCTGGGCATGGCCGAGCCCTACCTGGCCCGCGTCGAGGCCTGGCCCCAGGACCGGGGCGAGGACCCGGCCACCATCGGCTTCGACGCCAACGTCGAGTTCGCGCCCCTCTCGGCCCCGCTGGGACCCCGCCTGCCCCGCTCGCGGGCCCGGCGGGCCCTGAACCGGGCGCTCCACCGCCCGGCCATGCGGGCCAACCAGGTGTACTCCTACGAGCGGGTCGTCGACCTCGCCCTCGCCGCCGCCCAGCCCGCCCACCGCCGGTTCCGGGGGGTGAGCCCCGGCTGGGACAACGCCGCCCGCCGGCCGGGGGGCGACGCCCGCATCCTCCACGGCTCGACCCCGGGGGCCTACGAGCGCTGGCTCCGGGGCGTGCTGGCCCAGTCGGTGGCCTACGGGCCCGGCGAGCACCTCGTCTTCGTGAACGCCTGGAACGAGTGGGCCGAGGGCAACCACCTCGAGCCCGACCTGCGGTGGGGGCGGGCCTACCTCGAGGCCCACCGGCGCGCCCTCGGGGGGCCGGCCTGAGCGGCCCCCATCGTGGCCGATCGGCCCTCGCTGCTAGCGTGGAGTCGCGTGGCCGCAACGGTGGACATCGCCGGTCGCCCGGTGGGGGGCGACGAGCCCAGCCTCGTCGTGGCCGAGATCGGCATCAACCACAACGGCGACCTCGGGCTCGTCCGCAGGCTCATCGCCGCCGCGGTGACCGCGGGGGCCGACGCCGTGAAGTTCCAGAAGCGCACGGTCGAGGTGGTCTACAGCCCCGAGGAGCTGGCCCGGCCCCGGGAGAGCCCCTTCGGCACGACGAACGGCGACCTCAAGCGGGGCCTCGAGCTCGACGGGGACACCTACGCGGCGATCGACGAGTACTGCCGGTCCCACGGCATCGCATGGTTCGCCTCCTGCTGGGACGAGGCCTCGGTCGACTTCCTCGAGCGCTTCGAACCCCCCTGCTACAAGATCGCCTCCGCCTCGCTCACCGACGACGGCCTCCTCCGCCACCATCGCCGCTACGGCCGGCCCATCGTCCTGTCCACGGGCATGAGCGAGCTCACCGAGATCGACCACGCCGTGGAGGTGCTCGGCACCGAGGACCTCGTGCTGCTGCACGCCACGAGCGCCTACCCGTCCCAGCCCGAGGAGCTGAACCTCCGGGCCATCGCCACCCTCCGGGACCGCTACGGGGTGCCGGTGGGCTACTCGGGCCACGAGGTGGGCCTGGCCACCACGGTGGCGGCCCGGACCCTGGGCGCCTGCCTCGTCGAGCGCCACCTCACCCTCGACCGGGCCATGTGGGGCTCGGACCAGGCAGCGTCCATCGAGCCCTTCGGCTTCCAGCGGCTCGTGAAGGACATCCGGGCCGTCGAGCAGGCCCTCGGCGACGGGGTGAAGGTCGTCTACCCGAGCGAGATCCCCGTGGAGGAGAAGCTCCGCCGCGTCGGGTCCCGGCGGGTGGCGGCCTCGGGCTGAGCCGCCGGCATGACCGCCTCGCCGTGAGCAGCCGCGTGCTCGCCCTCATCCCCGCCCGTGGCGGTTCGAAGGGCATCCCGGGCAAGAACGTCATGGAGGTCGCCGGCAAGCCCCTCATCGCCTGGTCGATCCTCCAGGCCCGCCGGTCGGCTCGCATCGACCGGGTGGTGGTGAGCACCGACGACGCCACCATCGCCTCGGTGGCCCGGGAGTGGGGAGCCGAGGTGCCGTTCACGAGGCCGGCCGAGCTGGCCGGGGACCTCTCGCCCGACGTCGACGTCTTCGTGCACGCCCTCGGCGTCCTCGCCGCCGACCACGACTACCGGCCCGAGCTCGTCGTCCACCTGCGCCCGACGGGGCCGGTGCGCCGGGTCTGCGACATCGATGCCGCCGTGGACCTCCTCGACGCCCATCCCGAGGCCGACGCCGTGCGGTCCGTGGCCCTGGCCCGCCAGACGCCCTACAAGATGTGGCACCTGCGCCCCGACGGCACCATGGAGCCCGCGCTTCGCCTCCCGGGCGAGCGCGACTGCCAGTCCCAGCCCCGCCAGCTGCTGCCCGAGGTCTACTGGCAGAACGGCTACGTCGACGTGCTGCGGCCCCGGGCCGTGCTCGAGAAGGCCTCGATGTGGGGTGAGGCCGTCCTGGGCTTCGTGGTCGACACCGCCCTCGGGGACCTCGATCACCCCGAGGACGTCGCGCCCGTGGAGGAGGCCCTGCGCCGGGCCGAGCTCGGCCTCGATCTCCCCCGGGTCCCACCCGGCCGTCACAGCTCGTGAGCGGGACCGCCGCCCGGCGACGGATCACCCTGCTCGTCCTCGACGTCGACGGGGTCCTCACCGACGGCACCGTCCTGCTGCTGCCCACCGGCGAGGACGTCCGCGCCATCCACTTCCACGACCTCGACGCCGTGGCCCGGCTCCGCCGGCGGGGGGTGGAGGTGGCCACGCTCAGCGGCGAGGACAACCCCGGGGGCCACCGGGTGGCCCAGCGCTTCGCCATCGCCGAGAGCGTCTGGGGGGCCCGGGACAAGCTCCCGGCCTTCGAGCAGCTCTGCCGTCGCCTGGGACGGAGCCCCGACGAGGCCTGCTACGTCGGCGACGCCGACCGCGACGCCCCGGCGCTCGCCGCCGCCGGCCTCGGCCTCGCCCCCGCCGGGGCCACCGCCGCGGCCCGCGCCGCCGCCGACCTCGTGCTCGAGGCCTCCGGGGGCCGGGGTGCGGTGGCCGAGGCCGTGAGCCTGCTCGAGCGGGCGGCCTTCAACCCGCCCGGGCCCGAGGCCTCGCCGTGAGCGTCCTCGGTCGCCACGCCGCCGCCCTCGCCGACGCCCTCGAGGGCCTGGGGACGCTGGAGGGACCCCTTGCCGCCGCTGCCGACGCCCTCGCCGCCGCCCTCGGGCAGGGCGGCAAGGTGCTCGTCGCCGGCAACGGGGGATCGGCGGCCGAGGCCCAGCACCTCTCGGGGGAGCTCGTGGGGCGCCTCCACCCGGCCCGGGAGCGCCCGGCCCTTGGCGCCATCGCCCTCCACGCCGACACCTCCTCGCTCACCGCCGTGGCCAACGACTACGGCTACGAGCGCGTCTTCGCCCGCCAGGTGGAGGCGCTGGGCCGGCCCGGCGACGCCCTCGTCGTGCTCTCCACGAGCGGCGCCTCCCCCAACCTCCTCGCCGCCGTCCAGGCCGGCGGCCGTCTCGGCCTCGCCACCGTGGGGCTGCTGGGACCGGATCACCGGGCGCTCCACGAGTGCTGCACCCACGTGGTGGCCGTGCCCGCCCGCAGCCTGGCCGCCGTCCAGGAGTGCCACCTCGTGCTCGTCCACGTCCTCGTCGAGATGGTCGAGGACCGCCTGGGTCTGCTGCTCCCCCACTCGGACGCGGCCCCGGATGGGTGAGGGGGCCCGGCTCGAGGGCCGGACGGCGCTCGTCACCGGGGGAGCGGGCTTCCTCGGCCGGCGGTGGGTTGCGGCCCTGCGGGGCGCCGGTGCCGAGGTCGTGAGCGTCGACGTGGTCCCCCAGGCTGCCGGCGAGGGTGGCGGCCTGCGCACCGAGCACGCCGACATCGCCGACCCCGGAGCCGTGGCCCGCCTGGCCGGGCGCCTGGAGGCCGACGGCGTGACCGTCGACGTGCTCGTGAACAACGCCGCCGTGGACGCGGCGGTGGGCGCCGCCGGGCTCGAGGGGTCGGCGCGCTTCGAGTCGCTGCCCCTCGAGCGCTGGGAGCGCGAGGTCGCCGTGGGGCTCACCGGTGCCTTCCTCTGCTGCCAGGCCTTCGGCCCCGCCATGGCCGCCCGGGGGCGGGGGGTCATCGTGAGCATCGGCTCGGACCTCTCCCTCGTGGCCCCCGACCAGCGCCTCTACCGGGTCGACGGCGCCGCCGAGGGCGACCAGCCGGTGAAGCCGGTGACCTACTCGGTGGTGAAGACGGCTCTTCTCGGGCTCACTCGCTACCTCGCCACCTACTGGGCCGACCGGGGCGTTCGGGCCAACCTCCTCTGCCTGGGGGGCGTGGCCCGGGACCAGGACCCCACCTTCGTCCAGCGGGTCGCCGAGCGCATCCCCCTGGGCCGGATGGCCCGCCCCGACGAGTACGGCGAGGCGCTCGTCTTCCTCTGCTCCGACGCCGCCTCCTACATGACCGGGGCCACCCTCGTCCTCGACGGCGGCCGGACGGCCTGGTAGAGCGCAGTCCGTGCGGGCCCTCCTCGTCGGCTACGGCTCCATCGGTCGCCGCCACCTCGCCAACCTCCACCGCCTGGGCGTGGAGGACTGGGCCGTGGTCCACACCGGCCAGGGGACCCTGCCCCTCGACCCCCCGTGCCCGGTGCGGGTCCACGCCGAGCTGACCGGGGCCCTGGCCCGGGAGCGGCCCGACGTGGCCATCGTGGCCAACCCCACCGGCGGCCACGTGGCCGCCGCCGCCGCCTGTGCCCGGGCCGGGGCCGACCTGCTCGTGGAGAAGCCCCTGGCCGCCTCGCTCGAGGGCCTCGAAGCCCTGGCCGAGGTCGTGGCCGAGCGGGGGGTGCGTGTCCTCATGGGCTTCCAGCTCCGCTTCCACCCGGCGCTGCACCGCATCCGCGGGCTCGTGGCCGAGGGGGCCGTGGGGGTACCGCTGCACGCCGAGGTGGTGTGGGGCGAGCACCTGGCGTCCTGGCACCCCTGGGAGGACTGGCGCCGCAGCTACGCCGCCCGGGCCGACCTCGGTGGCGGCGTCCACCACACCATGTCCCACCCGCTCGACTACCTCCGGTTCCTCTTCGGCGAGGTGGCCTCCGTGCGGGGGGCCTTCAACGCCCGGCCGCACCTCGGCCTCGAGGTCCCGGAGTCGGTGGACGTCGGGGTCGCCTTCGAGGGCGAGGTGGACGCCCACCTCCACCTCGACTACTGGAGCCAGCCCCCCCGGCACCGCCTCGAGCTCGTCGGCAGCGAGGGCAGCATCTCCTGGGACCTCCTCGCCGGGGAGCTCGGGGTGTCCGACGGCGCCGCCCGGGCCTGGCGCCGGGAGGCGGTGCCCGGCGACGGCGAGCGCAACGAGCTCTTCGTGGCCGAGGCCCGGCACCTCCTCGAGGTGGTGGCCGGCAGGGCCGAGCCCGTCGCCACCCTGGAGGACGGCATCGAGGGGGTGCGCCTGGCCCTGGCCATCGAGCGCTCGGCCGCCGACGGTGCCCGTGCGGTGCCCGCGCCGCCGCCCTGAGCCGAGCGGACCGGCGCCGCTGCTGGCAGCCACCGGCATTGGGCCGGGGCGGTGCCTCACCGGCCCCGGCGACTCAGGGCCCGCCGGGCAGCGGCCCGCCGGGCAGCGGGTCGACGGGCAGCGGGTCGACGCCCTCCCAGCCACCGGTGGCCAGGGAGCGCACGGCGGCGTCGATGACCGCCGAGACGCCCACGGCGCGCTCGAGGTCCCCCCAACCCTCCCCCGAGCCGATCCCGGCGACCAGAGCCCTATCCTGGACGCCGACGAGGGTCTCGTTGTCGAAGCCCCCGAGGCGCCGGGTCGAGGTCCCGGCGCCGGTGCTCACCGTGAGCGTGGCCCGGCCCTCGTCCCAGGCCAGCGAACCGCCGGTGCCCTCGAGGCGCCAGCCCCGGCTCGGGGCGGTCGCCTCGAGGGAGAGCCGGAGGACGACCTCGGGAGCGAGCTCGCCGAACCGCAGGCGCAGGTCCACGGCGAGCTCCACGTCGCCGAGGTGGGTCCGGGTCCGGTCGTGGCACCGCACGGCCTGGGGCACCCCCCACAGCCCTACCACCCCGTCGAGCTCGTGGCACTCGGTGGCGAGCACGCCCCCTCCCAGGGCACGGCGCACGGCGTAGAGCTCGCCCACCGGCTCGTAGGGATGCCAGGAGGAGACGTCGGAGCCGGCCCAGAGCTCCGCCGCCACGAGCCGGCCCAGCCCATCAGCGCCGACGAGGGCGCTCGTCTCGATCCACGCCGGGTGGTGGCGGCGCTGGAACCCCACGGCCACCGGTGTGGACTGGCGGGCCGCGGCCCGAGCGAGGTCGCGGGCATCGGCGAGCGAGGCAGCGAGGGGCTTCTCCACGAGCACTGCGCACCCGGCGGCGATGGCCGCCATGGCCGGGTCCCGGTGCAGGGCGGTGGGGGTGGCCACCACCACGAGGTCGGGGCGGCGCTCGAGGGCGGCCCGGAGGTCGCCGAGGACCTCGAGGTGGTAGGCGTCGGCCAGCGAGGCGGCCTGGGGGCGCATGGCGGCGTCGAGCACGGGCGTGGTGCCCCGGCGCTGCACCGCCAGCCACCGCGCCTCGGAGCCGAGCGCCGCCCGCAGGACCCGGGCGTGGCGCTGGCCGGCGCCGCCGAGGCCGACGAAGGCCACGAGGAGGGTCCCGGGCTCAGGGATCGTCGGTCCTCCCGGGTGCGGGGGGATCGGCGGCCAGGGCGAGGAGGAGCCGGCGGTGCGCCGCCGCCGTGGCCGGCGGATCGTCACCGCGGGTCGCCTCCATGGTGACGAGCCCCGAGAACCCCACGGCGCCGAGGGCCGCCACCACGGCCCCGAAGTCGACGAGGCCGCGGCCGAACTCCACGTTCGTCCCCCCGCCGTCCTTGTCCTTGGCGTGGAGGTGCCACAACCGGGCGCCGAGGAGGGCGATCTCGGTCTCCGGGCGCAGGCCGAGCGCCACCGCGTTCCCGGTGTCGTGGCAGATGCCCACCGACGGGGACGCCACCAGGTCCAGGAAGCCCAGGGCCTCGCCGGCGGGCAGCGAGAGCTCGAGCGCCACCCGGGCTCCCCGGCGCCCGAGGCGCCCGGCGAGCTCGCGCACGGCCTCGGCCGCCGGGCCCCAGGTGCCGTCGAGGAGCTCGCTCGCCTCGAAGAGCGGCACCACCACGACGGTGAGGCCGAGGTCGTCGACGACGGGCACCAACCGCCCGGCGACCTCCGCCGCCACCTCCGCACCGGCGAAGGGCACCTCGAGCGGCTCGTCGAGGCACAGGCTCCGCACGCCCACCCCCGAGTCGGCGGCGGCGAGGCCGAAGGCCCGGCGACCCTCGGGCGACCAGACCACGTTGGCCGGCTCGGGCACCCGCTCGGCGAGGAGCTCGATGTGGGCCAGCCCGAGCCGTCCCGCCAGGCGGAGCTCCTCCTCCCAGCGCGGGCCGGGGGCGCACTGGAGCAGGCCCGTGGCCGAGGGTACGAGGCGCCCCTGGAGGATCCCGAGCCGCCCGGCCAGGGGGGGGCCGGCCCGGGGCCGGTCGTGGTCTCCT
>Ga0187893_10012582_pt1 | contig 11962 bp, 7 predicted proteins | sample MA1701074metaG_FD_139574 | JGI IMG/M metagenome (GOLD analysis project Ga0187893, IMG submission 139574) | White microbial mat communities from a basaltic lava cave in the Kipuka Kanohina Cave System on the Island of Hawaii, USA - MA170107-4 metaG ... | reverse complement strand
CGTCGACGGCGTCGGCCTCCACGACGTCGGCCGGCACCCAGCCGTAGCCCGGCAGGAAGTACTCCGCCCAGCAGCGGTAGCCGGGGTCGACCGCCTCGCCGGCGTTCTTCTCGAGGACGCGGTAGCCCATCTGCAGGCGCGCGGGGATCCCGCGGGCGCGCGCCAGCGCGATGAAGAGCGAGTGGAGGTCGGTGCAGCAGCCGCCCTGGTTCGCGATGCAGGCGCCGGCGTCGCCCAGCCCGCACTTCGGCTTCGACGCGTCCTTGGAGTAGTGGTCGGCGAAATCGGCGACGTGATCGAGGAGCCGGCGCGCCTGCACGGCGAGATTGGTCTCGTCGGCGCACACCGAGTCGGCGGAGCGCGCGATCTCCTCGGTGACCTCCATGTGCGGCGCGTCGCGGCGCAGCTCCTCCGCGAACATCGGCCGCTGCGATTCCGGGATCGGGCCCACCTTGGCCGGATCGATCTCCACCCACGTGGAGCGGCGGCGCACGGTGAACTCGATCTTCGCCTCGAGGGCGTCGGTCGCGGGCGAATCGACCTCGACGTAGAGGAAACGGTTGCCGCCGGTCGGTTCGCGCTCGACGCTCCAGCGGCCCGGCGCGCCGGTGACGGCGAGGTCGAGCACCTCCTGGAAGCGGTCGTCGTCGGGGATCGCGATCCACCAGCGCACGGTGCGGGCACCCGTCGGGATCTCGCGCAGCGCCACGGTCTGCTCGACGCGATAGGTGCGCGCGGCCGGCGCGGGGGCCTCCGGCGCGCGGTCGGAGGCGGCGGACGCGCCGCGGGAAGCGGACAGGACGACTCCGGCGAGCAGGATCATCGGGACCGGACGGCTCATGGCGGACTCCACGGTTGTTCGTTTCGCGGGAGAGGCAGGATCGGCGCCTCGGGATGGCGCAGGAATCGTGCCGGAGCTCAGAATCGGATGTTGAGGTCCACTCGCGCCCGCCACTGCAGCTTGTCGCTGTCGGTGGTGGTGGTCGTGCCGAGGTCGTCGCGGCGCATGCACGAGCTCCACAGGTGCAGCTCGGTCTTGTCGAGGAGCTGGAACCTGACGCCGAACAGGTGGCCGCGGTAGTTGGTGCCGAACAGGAAGTCGTCGTTGGTGAGGTTGGAGAGCGCGGCGTCCTGCTCCATCACCTGCCACTGGTAGTAGGCCTGCCAGTCGCCCTTCGACTTGTTGCGGCCGACCTTCACGCCCGCCGAGTAGCCGGTGTCGGCGTCGTTCTTCGCGCGCGGATTGAACACGTACTCGACCGCGACGGTGATCGGGACGGAGAGGCTCGTGTTCTCCCAGGCGACGAAGGGGTTGTAGATCGTGAAGCGCGAGGCGTAGTCGTCGGCGACGCCGTCGCCGGTGGTGTCGACGCCGGCGTTGCCGTTGTTCTCGCCGAAGAAGCGCCCGGCGTTGACGTCGTCGGGGTTGAGCTCCTGGTAGGCGTAGAGGCCGATCGCCTCGACCAGGCGGTTCTTCTCGCCGAGCTTCTGCTTCGCGCTGGCCTGCGCCACGAAGGCCCACGCCGACTCGAGCGTCGAGCTGCTCGAGTTGTCGAGCACGACGTACTCGCCCGCCACCAGCGCGACGTCGCCGGCGGACGTGCCGCTCCGCTTCCAGCCGAGCGCGGCGCCCTCGGGCTGGACGTCGGCGTCCCAGACCAGCTCGGCGTAGACGGGGTTGGTCTCGAAGGCGTGCGCGAACTTCCCGGCGGTGACCCAGCCGCCCGGGACGCAGGCCGGCTTCCAGGTCGCGTAGGCGCGGTCGAGGTTGACCGGCTTCTTGTCGAACGTCTCGCCCAGGTTCTGGTGAGGCGAGTTCTCGTCCGTGGTCGCGCCGGTGGTGAGGCGCGCTCCGACGGCGATCTGCCCGTTCACGTCGTACTCGGCGCCGAGCCGCAGGCGGATGCGCTCGCGGTTGCGGCTCTCGCGGTCATCGAGGTGCCAGTCGCTCTCGTGCCGCAGCCGGAAGTCGCCGGCGAAGCGGATCTTCGCGAACGCCTCGGCGAGCGCATCGCCCGCGCCGCCGGACGTCCCGTCCTGCTTCTTCAGCGCCTCCGCGACGTCGGTGAGCGCCGTCTTGAGCTCCGGGGAGAGCGCCGGATCGCCCTGCGCCGCCTTCTGCAGCCGATCGAGCCTCGGCGCGAGCTCGTCGCCGCCCTGGACCGCGGCGGGGAGCGCGGGCGCGAGCAGCACGAAGCCGACACCGGGGAGCAGGAGCGACCGTCGGCGAGCATTCATGCGGGGGCCTCTTCCTGGGAAGGGTGGGGTCGGGACCGGGCGGGCGACGCATGGCAATCGCGAGTCCGCCGGCGGGGATCGGGAACGAACCGCCACCCCGTCGCGCCGCCTCCGGCCGCGGTCCGGCTCGGCACCCGCTTCGCTCGGACGCGGACGTCTCCATGCCCGGCGGGGGCCCGCGCCCGGTGCCGGAGACAAATCGCCCCAGCCGCGCCCGCGGCTGGGGCGATTCACGACCACGAAGCCGATCTGCCGATGGATCCCCCGCCGGAACGGACGCGTCGAACGCCGTCCCGGCCCATCCCCCCGGGAAGCCCTCTGGAGCCGCCATGACCCGATCTCATCGCCGACCTGCCGCGGCACGCCTGCTCGCGGCCCTCTCCGCCTGCGCCGCGGCGCCGTGCCTCGGCTGGCCGGCCGCCGCGCCGCTCCGCCAGGAGGCGACGGCGCTCCCCGACGCGCTGCCGGCGATCGAGGACCCGAAGAACCGGATCAGCGCCCTCGAGGAGGTCGAGGACTACTCCGAGGACGTGGCCAACATGTTCGTGGAGTGGGGCGACAAGCTGCGGCTGCGCGACTTCGCGAGCGCGCGCGCGCTGTTCAGCGACGACTTCCTCGGCCACGACCTCTCGCGTCCGGGCACGCCGACGACCCGCGAGTTCGAGCTGGGCGTCCGCAGGACGACCTGGGACGCGAAGAACCTCAAGGTCGTGAACCGCTCCGGGTTCCTCGAGGGGCTGCGCGACTTCCTGGCGCCGCTCGGCACCATCGAGTTCTTCTTCGTGAAGGTGCGCGGGGCCGAGTTCGCCGACACGACGCCGGTCGAGGGGGCGCTCACGGTGCGCATCAACGCCGTGGGGCGCGGCTCGGGCGGCGGACGCATCGGCCGCGAGGAGTTCGGGCGCGTCCGCATCAAGAAGGCGGCGGGGCGGTGGCAGGTCGATCGCTGGACGGTCGGCTCGCTGGTCGACGTCATGCGCGACGAGTCGATCTTCACCGAGGTCGGGCGCTCCGCCGGGGTGGCCCACCGCGGCCCGCAGTTCGGCAAGGACGGGAACACCTCGTTCTTCTGGAACGGCGCGGCAGTGAGCGATTTCGACGGCGACGGCCGCCCCGACATCTTCGTGCCGTCGCAGCACGAGAACTTCCTCTACCGCAACCGCGGCGACGGGACCTTCGAGAACGTCGCCGCCAGGGCCGGCGTCGCGCAGCCGCCCGGCGGCACCGGAGCCGTCTTCTTCGACGCCGACAACGACGGCGACCTCGACCTCTTCGTCGCCCACGCCGGCTACCGGGACGGCGGCGAGGTGGTGGGACGGCCGTGCCAGTACTACCGCAACGACGGCAAGGGCCGCTTCGAGAACGCGAGCGCCGCCGCCGGCTTCACCGACTTGCTGTGCGGGATGGGCGTCGCGGTGGCCGACGCCGACGGCGACGGCTGGCTCGACCTGTTCGTGTGCGGCTACCAGGAGGGCGGGTTCACCGGCCCCAACTCGTTCCACGACGCCACCAATGGCACGCGCAACGCGCTCTACGTCAACCGCGGCGACGGCACGTTCGTGGACCGGGCGCCCGAGATCGGTTTCCCGACCAATCGCTGGACCTACGCCGCCGCGTGGCACGACATCGACGAAGACGGCGACCAGGATCTGTTCGTCGCCAACGACTACGGCATCAAGGAGATGTGGCGCAACGACGGCGGGCTCAAGTTCGTCGACGTCGCCGCGCAGACCGGCGTGCTCGACGTCGGCAACGGCATGGGCTGCTGCTTCGGCGACTACGACGCCGACGGCGACGTCGACCTCTACGCCTCGAACATGTCCTCGAGCGCGGGAAACCGCATCCTCTCCCGGCTCGTGCACGCCGACACGGCGGACGACCGCGAGAAGACGCTGAAGAAGCTCGCGGCCGGCAACACGCTCTTCCAGTTCCAGGACGGGAAGTTCCACGTCGTCCCGTCGAAGTTCGGCGGCGTGGGGGCGGCCTGGGCCTGGGCGCCGCAGTTCCTCGACCTCGACCTCGACGGCGACCTCGATCTCGCCTGCGTGAACGGCTTCATCTCGGGGAACAGCCTCAAAGACACCTGAAGCACCTACTGGCGCCACGTGGTGGCGTCCACCCTCGAGACCCGCGCGGAGTTCCAGGCCGAGTCCGCCAGCAACGCCGGCTACACCCGCAAGCACATGGGGCAGATCTTCCAGGACGGCTTCTCCTTCTCCGGGTTCGAGAAGGACAAGATCTGGCTCAAGCTCGACGACCAGTACCTCGACGTCTCCGACGTCTCGGGCGCGGACGACGACGGCGACGGCCGCGCGCTGTGCGCCGCCGACTTCGACGACGACGGCGACACCGACTTCTTCGTGCACAACACGCAGCGCGAGCGCCACATGCTCTACCGCAACGACGTGAACGCGGGCGCACGCGGCGTCACCGTGCACCTCAAGGCCACCCGGGGACCGTGGCGGGCGCCGGGCGCGATCGTGCGAGTGACGGCCGGCGGCCGCACGACCGCGCAGGTGATGACGATCGGGAACGGCTTCCTGTCGCAGAATTCGGCCGAGCTGATCTTCGGCTGCGGGAGCGCGCCCGCCGGCGAGGTGACCGTCCGCTGGCCGGGCCGCGCCGTCGAGTCGTTCGGCGCGGTCAAGGCGGGCGGCAAGTACATGCTGGTCGAGGGCAGCGGGAAGCCGCAGGAGCTTCCGCGCCGGTCGTTCAGGCTGAGGGACCCCGGCGTCCCCGGCCTCAAGGTCGCCGTCGGCGCGCAGCTCGGCGCGCTGCCGGTGCTCGACGGCGCCACGCGCAAGCCGAAGGAGCTCGCGCTCGGAGGCCGCAGGAAGCCGCTGGTCGTGAACCTCTGGGCCACCTACTGCCGCGCCTGCGTCGGAGAGATGGGCGACCTGCAGAAGCTCGCCGACCGCGGAGAGCACGAGGTGATCGCGCTGAGCCTCGACGCCGAGGAGGACTTCCCGCGCGCCAACCAGCTCCTGGATCAGAGCGGCGCGAAGTTCGGCCGCGCGTTCATGACCCCGGCTCTCGTCGAGAAGCTGATCGATCCCGAGCGGCTGCCGCTCCCGACGACGCTCTTCTTCGACGCCAAGGGGACGCTGGTCGAGGTGCTGCAGACCACGATCGACCATTGGAGCGGCTGGGAGACCGCCACCGGCAGCCACTGACCGCGACGGCGGGAGGAGCGGCCCGGCGCCTGCGCCGGCGAAAAGCTGTCGCGGCGCGCGACCTCGGCGTAAGTTCGCGGCCCGGGCTCGCCGCCGGGCCGCGCTTCGCGGTCCGGGGACCGTCGCCGCGGAGCCGCCGATGGATCCGATCGCACCCGCGCGCTTGCGCCTCCCCGCGCGGCTCCTCGCGCTGCTCGCGTCGGTCCCGGCCGGCTGCGTCGCCGGCCCCGGACCCGACGCCGCGGTCCCGCTGCGCTACGCCGGATCGTCCACGGTCGGGCTGTTCGTGGCCGACGCGCGCGACGCGTGGCCCGGCGAGATCGCGATCGACACGAGCGGCGAGAGCGCCGGGGGCGAGCGGTCGATCGCCGAAGGCGCGGCCGACCTGGGCGGCACGGCGCGGACGCCGGCGACGGAGCTCCTGGGCGGCGCGGTGCGCGCCACCCCGATCGGGCGCGACGCGATCGCCGTGATCGTCGCCGCGGACTCCCCGATCCGCGGCCTCACCCTCGCGCAGCTTCGCGACGTGTTCACCGGCGGGATCGGGAACTGGAGGGAGCTCGGCGGTCCCGACCTGCCGATCCGGCCGACGATCGTTGCGCCCGACTCGGCCACCCACGAGGTCTTCCGCTCGATCGTGCTCGGCGGCGAGGAGTACGCCGGCTGCGAGGTGGTCGCTCCGGACGGAGACGTCCCGCGCGTGGTGGCGAGGCGGCCCGGCGCGATCGGCACCATCAGCCTCGCCTTCCTGGCGGAGGCGACCGGCGTTCGCGCGCTCCCGGTGGACGGGCAGGAGGCGACCCCTTCGAACTTCGACTACCCGATCTTCCGGCCGCTCTACCTGCTGTGGCGGGCCGGGAACGGCGGCGCCCGCCGGTTCGCGGAGTGGGCGCGGAGCGAGGAGGGCCAGCACGTCCTCATGCGGCGGTTCGTGGGCTACCGCGTGCGCGCCTCGCTGCGTCCGGCCGCGCCCGGCGAGCCGACGGGCACGCTGATCGTCCGCACGTTCACGGAGGAGCGCCGCGACGGCGACGTCTCCTACTTCCCCCACGTCCCCTACGACCTCCTCGCGCCGGACGGGATGCTGTTGCGCCGCGTCGAGAACCGGCGCGGCCCGTTCGACGAGAAGCCGGAGCGGGTCGAGCTCGCACCCGGCGTCTACCTGCTGCGGGCGACCGGGCGCGGGAGCGAGCCGATCGAGGCCTACCTGACCATCGAGGCGGGGCGCGAGCTCGTGGTCGACGTCGAGGAGCTGGCGAGGAGCGGGCGCTGACCCCGGGTCGCGGCCGCGGCGGGCGCGCGGCCGGCCGCGGGCCGCCGCCGCCGCCCGATCAGCCGTCGAGATCCCACGCGATCTCCAGCCACCTCCGCACCTCGGCGTCGATCTGCTCCTTGGTCCGGATCGCGAAGCGGTGGGTGATGCGGTCGCCCTTGGCCAGGCCGCCGGTGCTGGCCAGGCGCGCGGGCGGCTTTTCCCTCGCGCCCTTCAGCGCCAGCCCGAAGTCGATGCGCGTGAGCGTGGAGGGCTTGATCTGCGCGATCACGTGCTCGCGGTAGAAGGGCACCATCGTCTCGCACGGGCAGATCCTCACGGCGGGAGCGACGGAGCGGCCGAGCGCGACGAGCGCGTCGTGGATCGGCCGCAGCGCCGCCTTCTTCCCGGCGTACATCCGCTCGACGTAGCCGGGCGCGGCGGCGAGGTAGGCGTCGGGATCGACCCCCTCGCGCCCCTTGCCGACCGAGAGCTCGGCGACCATCCACGCGGTCGTCGAGCCGAGCCGGTGCCGCTTCATCAGCCAGTCGCGCCGCGCCGACTCGTCGTCGGGGCCGTCGCTGCGCAGGACCCGGCACCACTCCTCGAACGAGCGGCCGGTCTTCGCGCGGAGGTTCTCGACGATCGCCCGCGCGTAGTCGACCGAGGGGTGTACGCCGTAGAGCGATCGCGCCGATGCGGCTGCCTTCCGCGTCATCGTGGGCACCTCCTCCTGGAGCGGACCGCGCCGCCGCTCGCCCTCGGGCGCATCATGGCCTCCGGCCCGTGTCCGCGAGTCTCCCTCACACGAACGCCGCGATCGTGAGCCCGATCCAGATCGCGGCGGCGGCGAGCAGCTTGCCGGCGATCCCACGGAGCCGCCCCTCGGCCGCCCCCTGCGCCGGCCGGAGCGCGGAGCGCAGCGTGCGGCCGGGGAGCGAGAGCTCCATGACGATCGCGCCAAGCGCGCTGCCGAGGACGCCGCCCACGATCGCGCCGAGGATCAGTCCGAACGGGGCGCCGAGGAGCGCGCCCACGAGGCCGCCGACCACCGCGCCGGCCATCCCGCGGCGGCTCGCGCCCGCCGCGCGGGCGCCCGCGGCCCCGGCGGCGAACTCGTAGACCTCGGCGCCGATCGCGAGCGCGACGGCCGCGCCGAGCGTCCACCCGCTGAAGGTGAGGAGGGTCCCGTCGCTGAGCCAGCGGCCCGCCAGCTCGACCGCTCCGGCGAGCAGCAGCAGCGCCCACAGCCCGGGCAGCCCGATCACGGTGAGCACGACGCACAGGAGCCCGACCAGCGCGAACGCCGCCCCGAGCACCCACGGCAGCGCGGCCGCGGTGAGGTCCGACAGGTCGAGCGCCGCGATCACGGCAGCTCCCGCACCTCGACGTCCTTGAAGCGGACCTCGCTCCCCTCGTGGTGCTGCTGCAGGGCGAGGTGGCCGCTCCCGAAGCGGCGCTCGGGGTCGACGAATTCGGCGGTGACCACGCCGTTCACGAGGATGGTCACGTGCGTGCCGGCCGGCTCGTCGGCGCAGCGCACCTCGAGCTCGAACCAGACGTCGTCGGGGACCGGCGACAGCGCCACCTTCACGCGGTCGTAGAGCCCGCCGGTGCGCTGCGGGTCGTGGTCGAAGCTGTTGTTGATCTGCGCCTCGTAGCCGGCCGGCCACCCCTCCCCGAACTTCGCGCGGAAGTAGAAGCCGGAGTTGCCGCCGTGGTTGATGCGCACCTTCGCGCGCTGCGCGAGGTTGCGGTAGTCGCCGCGCGAACTGAAGAGGTGGCCCGCCTTGCCGCGCCCGACGATGGCGCCGTCCTCGACGCTCCACTGCGCGTCTCCCGAGCGTCTCCAGCCGTCGAGCGTCGCGCCGTCGAAGAGGCGCTGCCAGCCGGCGGCCGCGGCGACGCCGGCCGCGGGCGCCACGCGGCGCAGCTTCAACTTCTTGAACGCGACCGGTCCGTGGTCGCCCTGCAGGCGCAGCGGTCCGAAGGCGACCTCGGCCCCGCCGAGGCCTCCGCGGGTCGGATTCCCGACCTCGACCTCCTCCTGGATGCGCTCGCCGTTGAGATCGACCCAGTCGAAGCGGGCGTTCGCGGTCTTGCGGCCCTCCGCGTCGAAGCGCGGCGCGCGGAAGCGGACGTCGAGGCGCTGCCACTCTCCGGGGGCGTTGCAGGCGTTGAGCCGCGGCGCGCTCCCCGGGAATCCGCTCCCGCCGTCGCGCCCCTCGTAGATGCCGCCGCAGTCGCCGGATCCGACCTCCCTCTTCCCGAAGCTGTCGAGGATCTGCACCTCGTAGCGGCCCTGGAAGTAGACGCCGCTGTTGCTGCCGCGCGGCACGCAGAACTCGATGCGCGCGTCGCAGTCGCCGTGCAGCAGTCGGCTCACCGCGTCGCGCGCGCCGGCCGAGTTGACCAGCATCCCGTCCCAGTCGTCGACGAGCGGATGGTCGGCGAAGCGCGCCGGGTCGACCGGATCCATGTGCACGGCCGCGAGCCGCCAGCCCGGCGCGTCGAAGCCCGCGATCGAGCGCCGGTTGAACAGGGTGACCCAGCCCTCCTCGAGCTCCTCGCGCGTGGGCGGCGGCTCGACCGTCTTCGCGACCGGCACCGGCTCCTTCATGCCGGGCAGCCGGTTGACCGTGTAGTCGGCCTGCGGGTGGAGCAGCGGCTCGCCGCCGCGGTCGCCGAGCCCGACGATCCCGCGGCAGACGATGCGCGCCACCTTGCCCGCCTCGAGCGCCGGCGCGCGTACGCGCAGGCTGCGGCGGTCGGCGGAGAGCTCGATCGCGCTCACCTCGACCGGGGCGACGTGCATCTCGGGAGAGCCGTAGTCCCACCACGAGTTGTAGTCGTACTGGACGATCGAGACGCCGGCGGCCGCCCCCGCGGCGGGCTCGGGCGTGCAGCCGGGCGCGAGCGGCAGCGTGAAGGCGATCTCGAAGCCGCGGCCGTCGTCGAGCAGCCGCACCGTGCGCATCTCCATCGGGACGCGGCCGGTCCAGCGCACGCGCGCGAGGCCGTCGGCGGGCGGTGCGCCGCCCCACCCGCGGTTGGTGAGCCCGACGAAGAGCGTGCCGTCGGGCGCGAAGCAGATCCGGTTGGCCGACCCGGTGTCGCGCCGGAACTGCATGCAGGCGCCCTGCCACTCGCCGCCCACCTTCTCGAGGTCGACGCGGAAGACGCAGCCGTTGGTGAGCTCGGCCACGAACATCTGGCCGGCGAACGGTCCGAACTTCCCGCCGGTGTCGTCGAGGAGCGGGTTGCCGGCGCTGCGCGACAGCCCGTAGGGGAACCAGACGGCGGCCGGAGCGCGCGGCCGCGGGGGCGGCTCGGTGTCGGAGGCCTTGCGCGCGAAGCGGAGGTACTCCTCGCTCCACTCGAGGCTCGCGGGGTGGCCGTACCAGCCGCCCTCCTTCACGTGGAAGAGCGGCCCGGCCGGCATCCAGTCGCCCTGGTTGTCGGTGACGAAGAGGTCGCCGTCGGCGTTGAGCCCGAGGCCGTTGGGGCTGCGGAAGCCCGATGCGAACGGGCGCAGCTCGCCGTCGGGAGCGACCTGCACCACCCAGCCGCGCCACCGGGCCGGCGACTTCCCGTGCCACCACTTGGGATCGAAGAAGCTGACGTTGAACCCGAGGTAGAAGCTGCCCGCCGCGTCGCGCGGAAGCCCGTAGGCGAACTCGTGGTAGTTGCCCGAGACGCCCCAGTCGTCGCTGAGGGTGTCGATGGTGTCGCAGGTGCCGTCCCGGTCGACGTCGCGCAGCCGCGACAGCTCGGTGCGCTGCACCACGTGGATCTCGTCGTCCACGACCGCGAGGCCGAGCCCCTCGTAGAGCCCCTCCGCGAACAGGAGGATGCGGGTGGTCGCGAAGCCGGGCGCGCACGGCTCCTCGACGATCCAGACCTGGCCGTGGCGGGTGCTCAGCACGAGGCGGCCGTCGGAGAGGAAGCCCATGCCGCCGATCTCGAAGACGCCGGGCGGCACCGGCAGGAACTCGACGGTGTAGTAGTCCGACTCGAGCGCCGCCTGCGCGGAGGCGGGCGGCGCGGCCGGCGCCGCGGCCGCGAGCGCCGCCGCGGCCCGGAGAGCGATCCGCACGGAGAGCCGCAGGAGGTGGTCCGGCATCGGTTCGTTCCCCTCGATGGCGCGGTCAGTCCGACGCGGCCTCGCGCGCCATCGCCTGAAGCCGCTCGAGCGACGCCTCGGCGCGCACGAGCGTCGTCCGGCGCACGATGACCGGCTCCTCGCCCGCCACGACCTGCACGTCGACGCAGTCGTGGGCCTCGCCGTTGAAGCTGCCGACGATCGCGCTCTCCGGAGCTTCGACGCGGATGCAGACGAAACCGCCGTCGGGAGGGCGGATCACCCACCAGCCGGTCACTCCCGCGATCGAGAGCTGCTCGCTCGAGTGGCGGACGAGCGGCGGCGTCCCGGCCGGGATCGCCGCGACCAGGTCCGGGGGCGCGGGCAGCGCGAGCGCGGGAGCGCTCGCCACGGCGATCGAGCAGAGGACGGCGACCGGCTCGTCGGTGGCGAGGATCTCGAACTCCTGAACGACGCCGGCGCCGCCGGCGACCACCGATTCGCGCGGGCGCTCGATGACGTGGGCGCGCACGCGCCCCTGCTCGTCGACCAGGTCGAGCTTGATCTCGACCGCGGGGCCGCGCACCGTCGTCTCGCGCAGCTTCGCCCGCGTCATCCCGAACCGGGCGTGCTCGCCCTCGGTCGGCGGCGCGCCCACCGCGAAGGGGATCCACTCCGGAGGCTCCGGCGCGACCAGGAGCGCGGCCCCCAGCGGCGTGAGCGGCCGCCCGCCGCGCCCCTCCCAGTCGCTGCGCAGCACGAAGAGTCCGCGCCGCACCGCGACCAGGTGCACGTTCTCGGTGGCGTACTGCAGCGTGAAGCCCGACGGCAGACCCGCAAGCAGCCCGCGCGCGAGCGGCCGCTCCCCCTCGCGCAGGGGCGCCAGGATGCCGCGCACGATCCGCGCCGACCCCATCACGTCCATGCGCATGTCGGCCGGCGTGAGCAGCGGCTGCTCCGGCATCAGCGTGCGCACGTAGTCGACCACCGCCTCGATCTCGCCGGCCTGCAACACCCCGGCGAAGGCCGGCATGCGCGCCACGTCCTGCCCCGGCACGCCCGACAGCACCGTCTTCACCATCGCGTCGGCCGTGTTCCCGAACGCGAACTTCCCCTCCTTGAACGCCCGCGGCTTGAAGCGCAGGTCGTTCGCCAGCGGCCCGTCGCCGCCCCCCTCCTTCCCGTGGCAGCCGGCGCAGTGCTCGGCGTAGAGCGCCT
>Ga0187893_10012581_pt1 | contig 11965 bp, 13 predicted proteins | sample MA1701074metaG_FD_139574 | JGI IMG/M metagenome (GOLD analysis project Ga0187893, IMG submission 139574) | White microbial mat communities from a basaltic lava cave in the Kipuka Kanohina Cave System on the Island of Hawaii, USA - MA170107-4 metaG ... | reverse complement strand
TTGCGATGAGCAATTCGCTGAGCGAACTAGAAAAGCGAAGCAAGAGTTGCGATGAGCAATTCGCTGAGCGAACTAGAAAAGCGAAGCAAGAGTTGCGATGAGCAATTCGCTGAGCAAACTAAGAATGCCGCAAGGCAAGCGAAGGCGAAGTAAAACCTGCCGGAGCATTACAAACAATAACGGATATTTAGCTATGCCTAAAATGAAAACTAATAAGGCTGCAGCCCGCCGCTTCAAGATAACCGCCACTGGCAAAGTCTTGGCACGGCAAGCTGGTAAGCGCCACATTAACGAATGGAAGGCCGCTAAAGTCAAACGCAAACTGCGTGGCTTCAAGGAAGTTTCCGATGACCACAAAGCAAGCGTCCTAGCTATGTTTCCTTACAAGAAGTACCTGCGCTAAGCAAGACTTCTCAAAGCAAACGGCCTAAGGGTTTCTCCTCTCCGATGGCTTAAAGCAATTGACTTTCGCGACACACACTCTGAAGAAGGAGCATTAAAATGCCTAGAGTAAAACGTGGCAACGTTCTGCAAAGACGCCACAAGAAAATAATCAAATACGCCAAAGGTTTCCGCGGCTCAAAGTCCAGGCTCTTCATAGCCGCCAATCAAGCAGTCATGCGGGCATGGAGAAATGCCTACCGTGACCGCAAGTTCAAGAAGCGCGCTTATCGTAGCCTCTGGATTACCCGCATCAACGCTGCTTGCCGTATGAATGGAATTTCGTATAGCCGCTTCATGGATGGCTTGCACAAAGCCGGTATCACACTTAACCGCCAATCAATTTCCGAAATGGCCATAAAGGACAAAGATGCCTTTGATCGCCTCGTAGAAATTGCCAAAGGAAAAGTGGCTGTTAAAGCCTAAGCTGCTGTGCCAGTAAGCTAAGTGAAAGTAGAAGCAATCACAAGCTCAAGCAACCCTCTTCTTAAGAAGATAAGGGCTCTTCATCAGCGCACCTTTAGAGAAAAGTACTCGTCCTACTTAATTGAGGGCGAGCGCTTGCTTGAAGAAGCCCTCTTGAAGAATATCCAGCTAGAGCAGGTAATTACCAGCGAAGGCTTCTTCAAAGAAGGTTTGGGCAGGCTAAAAGATGCCAATCTGACACAGCTTATAACCGTGCCCGACAAGTTATTTGCTGAGCTTTCTACAACCACTAATCCAATAGGCATAATGGCCATTGCCAAAATCTCTCAATGCCAGGCAGACAAATTATTTGCTGGCAGCCAGCCGTTAGTAGTAATTGCTGATGCGATTCAGGACCCAGGCAACTTGGGCACCCTGATTCGCACCAGCTTAGCTGCACGAGCATCTGGACTCATAACGACAAAAGGAACTGTTGATCCCTTCAACCCAAAGGTTGTGCGCTCCGCCATGGGAGCAAGTTTCGCTCTGCCCTCAATTTGGGATCTTGAGACGGCAGAGGCAATTCAACTATGTCGAGACCATGGTCTGAAAATAATTGCTGCTGCTGCAGAGAGCAAAAAGTTTTTTTGGCAAACAAATCTAAATCAACCAGTGGCTATCATCATCGGCAATGAAGGACAAGGAATATCGCCAACTGTCCTGCAAACTGCCGACGAAACGATAGCAATACCGATGTCTGACAATTGCCAATCACTGAATGCAGCTCAGGCTGCAACCATAATGCTTTTTGAAGCAGTCAGACAAAGAACGACTAATTAGTGGATTGAGGCTGAAAAGCCAATCTGGGTGGCAATTTTCCACTTTGTTTAAGCAATTAGATAAAATTGCTACAGTTGGCAGTAAAATTGCAAAGACGTGGTTAATTTGGATACAAACTTGGAAAGTCAGGGCAACGAATCATCAACTGGCGAAGAGAAGCTGATGACCGTCGTTGAGCACTTGGATGAATTGCGCGGTCGAATTATCCGCTGCCTGATTGTCATTGGTCTAGCATTTTTAGCAGCTCTAGTCCTGGCAAAAGATGCCGTACGCATTCTTGAAGCGCCAGCCGGCAACATAAGTTTTCAGGCTTTATCCTTAGAAGAGCCCTTACTTGTTTACTTCAAAGTAGCTTTCTACATAGCTATTGTTCTAGCCTTGCCTTATGTGCTGTTCGAAGCCAGTTTGTTCGTTGCCCCAGGGCTTCGAAAAGAAGAACGCAAAATGCTTTTGCCCATAGTTATTGGCGGTCCAATTTTGTTTGTTGCTGGTGCAACCTTTGCCTATAAATTTGTCCTACCGCCAATGCTTTTCTTCTTCGGCTCTTTTGGGCAAGGCATATCGCCTATCCATCAAAGACTGGATTTTTATGTGTCCCTTGTCAGTTCAATACTTCTGTATATGGGACTTTGCTTCCAATTGCCTATTGTCTTATTTGCACTTTCTTTTACTGGTCTTGTTTCTTCCGGTCAACTTATAAAAGTTTGGCGTTATGCCATTTTTGGCGCAGCCTTAGTGGCAGCCATAATTACCCCTGATCCAACAGCTATATCCATGCTTATTGTCATGGCTGCTCTTACTGGCCTGTATTTCTTGTCTGTTGGTCTTTTAAAAATATTTGGACGTTAAAACTATGATGCTGCCCTCATTTCAGCTAGATCTGCTGATCTTGATTTATGTACCGCTGATGGTTATTACCATTGTCGACTTGGTAAAAAATTGGCCATCGGTTTTTGACGAAAACTTAACCAGCAAAGATAGATTCATTCTGCAAAAAACAGTGATTTTCCTTCTCATGCCTATTGTCGTTTTCTGCCATGAGATGGGTCATGCCTTGTGCATAGAATATTTTGGTGGCAAAGTTGCTGAATTTCACTTTGGTGTTTTCTGGGGCTTTGTTGTGCCATCGGGCCATTTCACAGCTGATCAAACAGTCTTAACTTATTTAGCCGGCAATGCCGTGCAAATTGCAATAGGACTTTTAGCAGGCCTAATTGCACTCTTCCTAACCTCACCGCCAATGGTGGCAATGCTTGTCTATTTAGCACTTTGGTCAGTTGGCGGCACAGTTGTAATTTATGCCCTTATGTCAGCAACAGGTTTTTACGGTGACTGGATTGCCATCTACACGGCACCAACACCTGCCCTGAAAACAATGATTGGCATCTGCCATTTAGCCTTGATAGCACTGGTTGTCTATTGCCTTTATGGCGCAACACCTAGACTTTGGTTTGCCATGCGGACCAAGCCTAGATGGGCAAAACGAATTGGTCTGTTAACTCTTGCGGCACAAACTGAACCAAACGCAAAAAACTACTTAGCCATAGCTTGGTGTTATGCCGAAGCAAATCTTTTTAGCCCGGCCTACAAATGGCTCAAAAAAGCTGTTGGCGTTGGAGCCAGTCAGTCGGAAGCACAACTTTTGTCCGCTTATATCGTTATGAATAGAGGTCAAATACAAGACGCAGTCAAAATTTACGAACAAACAGGAAACGATACGCAAGTTGGCACAAGCCAACGAGTAAAGGCATATCTAGGACTTGCCGACTGCTATGTCAGACAAAACAATTTTGCCAAAGCAATCGAGACATATACAAAGGCCATCTCCCTGGATCAAAACCTTGGTGATGCCAGACTTTATAAGCTCCTACTACTCAAACAGACCGGACGGAAATTAGAGTCCGAAAAAGAACTTTTGGACCTCAAAGAAATCCCGGAAGTTGAATGTCACTGGCTAGATCCAGCTCTTGACGATTATTATCAAAAGATCTTGAAGAATACTTGACAATAAAAATGTTTCACGCTTGACAGGAACGAGCACTTTATAATGCTTGTAACTTTCTGTTACAGGGATGTCGGACTATGAATGAGATATACCTCTGGTCTGTCACGGGCATGGCGTGCCTAATATCCCTCAACACCATTTGGCGCTTGTTTATCGACCGCAGAAGGCTCGCTAATGAGGATTTAAACGAGACCGACAGAGCCTTTGCTTGGCGCGCTGTTGTCTTTTTGATTTTCCCTCTTTTAAACCTGCTTGATTTAAAGGCTATAGAAAAAGCTACCCAATTACTTGGCGGTCACGTAACCAATTGGGCATACGGACTCTTGTGGTATCACATTCATCCAGTTGGTCTAAGCAGTCATCTAGATTTATCGCTTGCTTTATTTGCCGGCGTAATTGCCCAAATACTGTTAGCAATCTTGCTAATACCGGCACTGATATTCCGCCCGCATCCATTTTTAGCAACTGTTTTGGGTTACACCATCTGCTTTATCTTCGGACTAAATCTTATCTTTGATCCAGCACTTTCCTTCTTCGGCATGGGCAGCCCACGCTGGCAATTCATCTACACCACAGGCAGCCTGGACTCTAAGTTATTTGTCTTTGCTCTACATGCCTCGTCCTTGGTGGCATTTTTGGCAATACTTCTCAATCACAAGATACGTCTCTGGTTCTCCGAACTTACACGCCCCAAAGCTGCTGACGAATTAAAAGAAGCTTTGCTCAAAGCTAAAGCACAAACAGACAATGCTCGCCTTGCCTGTCGTCTTGGTCTTCTTTATGACAAAGCAGGGCTCAGACGTCGTGCTCGCAAACAACTAAAAAACCTCAAGTCCAAACATCCCCATTCACTGTATTCGCTTCTCTTAGGCGCTGTCTTGCACTATCGCCGCCATGAATACAAGCAAGCGCTAACCTGCTTTGCGCAAGCAGCCGAAGCACCAAATGTGATGGGAACATTGAAAGCAAGTCTTTTAGCTGCTGCCGGCTGTGCAGCGTTTGCTGACGGCGAGACAACCAAAGCGCTCAACTACTGCGAACGGGCCCTTGAATTTGACGACAACTGCTTGGTTGCTCGCATGGTGAAAGTCGATGTATTTCTCCATCAAGGCAAAAAAGAAACCGCCGCTGAGGAAATTCTGCAGTCTATGCGACGCGGACTGTCACTAAACTTGGAAAACAAAATTCCGGTTGACTGCGAAGAAGTGCTCGACGCTATTTCCAATATGGAAGAAAAGCAAACAAAACCTGTAGCCACGCAAGGCAAATGGCGTAGCTGAGTCTTGTTTTGATTCTCAAAACATTATTTACCGCACGGGAAATAATCGTCTCTCAATAGCAAATTTAAGCAAATATTTCCCGAGCGGGAAATATTTGCTTAAATCCCAGGAAATTGTGGTAAATTTACCGTACAGTAAATAATTACTCGATCCCAATTGGTAAGCAATTGCAAGGAATACAATGCCATGAACTTAAAACCGCTAAACAACGCCCAAGAATTTGGCGCAATGATTAGAAAAGTGCGGAAGGAATTAGGCATGACACAGCCCGAGCTGGCAGCAGTCTCTGGCACCGGCGTGCGCTTTATTGTCGATTTAGAAAAAGGCAAGCCAACTTGCGAGCTAGGCAAAGCGCTGCAAATTGCTCGAGTGCTTGGAGTTAGATTGATAGATGCTTCCGCCAAGGAGGCACCTTTCAATGCCTGAGCAATTATCCGTACGCATGAATGGAATTCCAGTCGGAATCCTTGAGCAGATTGGCTCACACGAAATGCGCTTTGAGTATTTGCAAGACGTATCCAAACCAATCTCTCTTAGCATGCCAATTGAAGGGTCTCCATTTGGAAATTTGCTCTGCGAGACTTATTTCGGTGGACTTTTACCTGAAGGCGATGATGCTAGAAAAGCAATTGGACGAAAGTTTGATGTAAATCCAAATAACACTTATAGCTTGCTGGCTGCAATTGGACATGATTGCGCCGGCGCTGTGTCCGTCCACGAAACTGAAACCCCCGTTACCTCAGATGCCAGTCACGTGCCGAGAGTCAAAAAGATAAGCGCAAAGCAATTAGAAAAGCATATTATCGAATTGCCTCAGAAGCCACTCTTTCTAGGGCTATCCGACCTGCGCCTTTCACTTGCCGGTGTCCAGGAAAAGGCAGCAGTATGTTTGATTGACGGCAATGTCGGTTTGGCTTTAGACGGCACACCCACAACACACATACTCAAACCGGCAATAGACAAATATGCAGGCATCGTGCAAAACGAATACTTGTGTATGCGCACCGCCAAAAGGTTGGGCATTGATGTGCCAAATGTAGAGATTAGACAGGCAAACAGCCGGATCTATTTGCTGGTCGAAAGATATGACAGACACGTGGATGGGAAGGGCAGAATTCATCGATTACATCAGGAGGATTTCTGCCAGGCACTGGGCAACAAAGAAAAATACGAACGGCATTACGGACCGTCACTACATGATTGTTTTGAATTGACATATGACTTTGCGAGGCCAGCTTTGGCCAGAAATGCCCTTATGGAAATTGTTGTTTTCAACTTTCTAATTGGCAACATGGATGCGCATGGCAAAAACTTTGCGGCATTATATGATCAGTTCTGGAGAATCCGCCAGGCACCATTCTATGATCTCTTATGCAGCGTAATTTATCCAAACTTGACCAAAGAGATGTCGATGAAAGTCGGCAACAACTTTGAACACGACAAAATCCAGATTGATGACTGGGCTCTACTGTGTAAGTCCGTTGGCTTTTCATTTCCCGCACTTAAGAAAGTAATTCAAAGACAAACCGAATCGTTGCCTTCTTTGATGCTCGAAGAAAGTAAGCAATTGAAGAATTCTCAGTTCAATTCATCTATTATTGACGAAATACTAATTCAAGTAAAACTCAACTGCAAAAACTTGCGTAAGGTTATTTAGGTGCTTGATCCATCTTTGGATGATGAAATTTGGTCTTAAAAAAGTCCTGTTACGACCTGACTGCCTAAGACAATTGCTGTTTTGCCTAAGAGCCATGGCAGCGTTACAGCCAATGTCGCTATTCCTGTAAGCCTTAGATAGCCGGCTTTTACCAGAGACGGCAACATAAAAAATCCACCGTATAGACAAATAACCCAAGCTTCAATAACTAGGGGCACAACATAGACATTGTGAATTTGTGACTGAGCTAGTTGTGTGCATTGTTGGGATAAGACGACTTGATTGACAGATAGTAAGATAATGCCGGCCCATTGACCAAAACGACTTAGTCCAAAAAATTCAGCCGCACTGCAAACATAAGCCACGAGCCAGGCTGCAGCAGACCAAGCAAAAATATCGTAGAAGAAGTCTTCTTCTAGGGCAGTGGAAAAAATTGAGGCAATTTCCTCTGTGTGGAAAACAAAGGGAGCTATCCAAAAAATTGAAACTATGAAGCTTGCTATAGCCATTACTGCAGTAAAGATGGCTGGACGCCTTAGCGCCATTCGTTTCTTCTTGGTTTGGTTGTCAATTTCATTCACGGAAGTTAAGCCTTAGTAAGAGTCCCCACTGACTGGCAAATGTTAACAACTTTTCTCTTTTCATCTCTTAGAAAACTATTATTATTTAGCTTGGATCCTGATTTCACAATTACTTTGTACATACCCATTAAAATACAGGGTTCAGGTGAACATCAAATCGCCACTGCGCTCTATTAAGCGCCTGAATATTCGCTCTCGGCTCTTACTTCTCTGTTTAGCCGTGGCCACTCCGCTTTTAGTCATAAGCGGCTTTACTATACTGCGCGAATATCAGGCTCTAAACAACGAGGCTAAGCAAGCGACGACATTCCAGGCAGCCATTGCTGCTAGAACCCTTTCCCATTGGATAGCCGGGCAAGAAGATGCCCTCAAAGCCTTAGCTAATCTACCGGCGCTTAAAAAAACAAGTCCAAATAACGATGTTTACGGCATTTTAAAAACAGCAGTACAAGCGGAAAAGAACTGGTTTGGCGTCGCCCTTGTCTCGCCACAAGGCAGATTAATTGCCACGGACAAGCCTGCTAATAAGCCATGTCTTTCTTACCTGAAAACAGAGCCGTTCTTCCAAAAGCTCCTAAAATCAGGCAAGCCGGTGATGTCGAATTACTCATATTGCCCGGTTACCGGCAAGCCGTCATTACAAGTGGCAGCTCCTGTTATAGACAAGGGCAGGGTTAAGGCAGTTTTGATTGCCTCTATTCAACCGCAAGCAGTCCTGTCCCTATTCTCCGGACTAGGGCAAATTAAGGGCTCCGTAATTGCCGTTGTAGACGCCAATCACAGGGTATTAGCTCGCACATTAGATAACAACCATTGGGTCGGCAAAGATTTCTCGAATGCGCGCACGGTTAAAGCTGCCGCTAAGCAATTTCGAGGCACTCTAGAAGCAATAGGCATAGCCGATCCAGTGTCACGGGCATATGCCTTTGATCATGTGCCGGAGACGATGTGGCTTGTTGTAGTGGGAGTGCCGACACAAGCCATTTACGGACCAGCACAAGAATGGCTGGCCATGATGCTTCTATTAACGGGCTGCGGAATTGGCTTATCCATTGTGCTCGCTTATGCTGCCACCGGTCACTTCACAGGACCAATTTATGCCCTGGTTCGAGAAGCGCTGGCAATTGGCAGGGGTGATTTATCCAAGCGTGTCAATGTAAGAAGCGAGGATGAATTAGGACTCTTAGCCCAATCGTTTAACCAAATGGCTATCAACCTTGAGCTCAATTCCGAACACAACCAAATGGTTGAGCGCATATCCGAATCCATTCGTCAGTCCTTGGACATCAACGAAATTCTCAACATCACCGTCTCCGAATTAGGTAAGTCATTGTCAGCCAATAGATGTTGCTTGGCGCTTATTCAAAGCGACAAGGCTGACGATTATACTCAAACAATAAAAACCATTGAGTTTGCCTATAGCTGGCATGACGATAAATCCAAAGGCATTCCACTGACTAATAGATCGCTTGTGGTAACGAAAAACAGCATCCTCAAGAAAATTCTTGAGCAGGGTTCTGTAATTGCTTTGGATGTATTAGAGCCGCATACACTGACACCGTTATTTGAAGGTGGCGCCTTTGATCCTATCCCTTATGACTGGCAGGCGATTAAGTCCTTAATTGCTTGTCCAATCACCATGCACAATAAGGTGCTTGGTTTGATTTTGGTTCAACAACTAGACCAAGTGCGTACCTGGATAGAGCCTGAATTGAAAATGGTGGAAGCTGTCGCCAGACACGTAGCTTTAGCTATGGATCAAGCTCACTTATACGGCATGACCAAACAATTAGCCGAGCAAGAGCTGCTGGTTAATCACATCGTTAAGGCAGTTCGTTCGTCATTGGATTTAGATACTATCTTGAACACCGTCAGTCGCGAGTTGGGCGAGGCAATTGAGGCCGATCGCTGCCAAATTGCGCTGCCTCGCTCAGAAGGACCGCTTTACGTAAGTCATGAGTTTCACATAAATGAACTCGAGCCGATGAAAGGCTTAAACATCTACAGCCAAAAACTCGACTTTCACCCGGTTGAAACCTATGCCTCAGGTTTGCGTTCAATTCTCGGTATTGATTTGAGCTCACTCAAGATTGCTGAACGTGATGAGATGGTAGTTCACGAAACACCATTAGCTGTTATTACCAATGTGGCGGTTGATGAAAGAGCCAAACCTTTTGCTGATTTCTTAGCACTTGTACAAACCCAGTCGCTGATTGCCGCTCCACTATTAGAAGACAACAGGCTGCTTGGTGTTCTCATTGTTCATCAGTGCTTAGAGCCTCGCCTCTGGTCAGCCAGCGAATTGTCATTGGTGGCAGCTGTAGCCGATCAAGTAGCGGTGGCAATTAGTCATGCTCGCCTCTTTGCGCAAGTGAAATATCAATCTATTACTGACGGACTAACAGGACTCTACAACCACGTTTACTTGAAAAACCGGCTCACCGAGGAATTGAGAAAGGCGCAAAGAAAAGATGCGCCATGCTCACTCTTGATGCTCGACTTAGACTGGCTGAAGCAAATCAACGACAACTTCGGACACCCGGTTGGCGACAATGCTATTCGCCAAGTTGCTTGGACTTTAAAAAATCTTCTCCGTTCAGGCGATACCGCTGCCCGTTATGGTGGCGAAGAGTTTTCCGTAATTCTGCCTGAGACACCGCTTTCGGAAGCACATTTGATTGCTGAGCGTCTCTGCCGTCAGGTCAACAACTGCTTCATTCCAGGACTAGGCAAAATATCCGTTTCCGTTGGCTGTGCTACTTACCCAATACATGCCGATTCACCGGAGACGCTCATAGACAAAGCGGATAAGGCTCTCTATTTAGCTAAGCGTAGCGGGCGCAACCAAGTAGCAATATGGAAAGATAGTGATGGTGAGGCTCATCCGCAGGCACAATCACCTGTTTCTGTATTGGACTAAATAGTGGCAAGACTTGTACTTTTTGATATTGATGGCACAATCCTTAGCACACAAGGTATTGGTCGGCGCGCACTGGCAAGAGCAGTTTCGCAAGCTTTCAAAATAAACATCACTTGCGATCACTTGGATTTGTCCGGTAAAACGGATCCACAAATCTGTCGGGAAATGCTTTTTGATTCCGGCTTCGCTGGCGAAGTCAGTGTAGAGGACCTATCCACAGCCTTTGAAATCTACTTACCAATTTTAAAAACAGAAATTGAGTCATGCAAAGAATTTGCCTTACTCAAGGGCATCCATGAGCTCATTGACGCCTTAAACAAAACTGCCGATACTTATCTGGCATTGCTGACAGGTAATATCGAACCAGGCGCTCGCATTAAGCTTGCCCCCTTCCAATTGAATCAGTCATTTACTGTCGGTGCCTATGGCTCTGACTCTGCAGATCGCATGGAATTGCCCGCCGTAGCCAATCAAAGGGCAAGCAAGCACTTTCGTCAAGAATTTGCCCCTAGTGAAATTGTGATTATTGGCGACAGCACCCGCGACGTAGCTTGCGCCAAGGGTTATGGTGCTCGCGCCATAGCTGTGTCCACGGGTAAGACAAGCGTTGCCGAACTGAAGGCAGAAAATCCTGATTTTCTCTTTTCTTCCCTTGCCAATACGGAAGACGTTGTCACGGCAATCTTGGCAAAATAAAAAAAATCATCAAACTCGCTATAATTTGCACCTTACAAGCAGGATGTTAATTTACGCGGAGATGCCAGGTGGCAAGCGCTGAACCAAAAACTGCCAAAACGAAAAGGGCCTATATTGGTATGGGTTCTAATGAGGGTGACAGGGTTGGTTACGTTCAGCAATCCATGCAATTGCTAAAAGATATTCCTGGCGTGGAAATTGTTGAGTGCTCAAGCCTCTATGAAACAGAACCTACTGGCGGCCAGTACAGTCGCTGGTTTGTTAATGCCGTGGCGGCAATAGATACAAGCCTAAAAGCCGTTGATTTACTTGATGTCTGTCGGGACATTGAGGCAAGGTTAAATGAGATGCATGGTGGCGCTCGGTCACAAAGGGGTTCTAAAGAACGCACCCGAATTATTGACATGGACATTTTATTTTACGGGTCCGAAGTAGTTAAAGATGACTATTTGGTTGTGCCCCATCCACATTTACATGAACGCGCCTATGCCCTTGTACCAATGTTAGAGATTGCACCTGATTTCAGTCATCCTAGTTTCGGCAAGACAATTACTGAACTGCACGAAGAATTACCCGAGCCGGAGCTTGTCTACCTTTACGGTACACGGCAAGAGGAAGAAGGGGAAGATTCTTAATTCGGGATGAAAGACGAACGCATAATCCGTGTGGGAACAGACATCTGCTCTGTTAAACGAGTTGCAGAAACCTACAGCCGCTTTGGCAATCGCTTTCTTGAACGCATCCTAACTTCTAGCGAGGCTAAATATGCCTTGGCTTCTGCTGCTCACACTCACTCCCGTATTGCCGGGCGCTTTGCTGTCAAAGAGGCTACTTCCAAAGCCTTAGGTGTTGGCTGGCGCGGTCTTAGTTTTAAGGAAATTGAAGTGGTAAAAGATTCTAGCGGTAAACCAGGTCTTAAATTACATGGACGAGCGGCACAGATTGCAGAGGAAAAAAATCTATTGATCTGGGAAATTAGTATTAGCCACGAACACGAATTTGCCGTAGCTTTTGTTCTTGCCCACAATGGAAGATAGAGAAGAAAAAACTACAAGCAAAAGTAACCACGACAGATTGTGGTTGCTTTTGCTTGTGATTCTAGGCTTAATTGGCGTAATTTCTTACTGCTTTAAATCTGAC
>Ga0187893_10012580_pt1 | contig 11966 bp, 11 predicted proteins | sample MA1701074metaG_FD_139574 | JGI IMG/M metagenome (GOLD analysis project Ga0187893, IMG submission 139574) | White microbial mat communities from a basaltic lava cave in the Kipuka Kanohina Cave System on the Island of Hawaii, USA - MA170107-4 metaG ... | reverse complement strand
CAACGCACGCGCGCGATGGTGATCCGGTCTTGGGCGGCGTGGCGGTCGTTGGTGTAGCGCAGGGGCCGTGGTGAAGAGCGGCCCCATCCGCGGCACGCTAGTGTCTCGTCTCAGAAATCCTGCACATATTCCGCCGGCCCTCGGCGTCCCTGGCGACGTTGCGCCTCCTCGGAATATTCCCGATGTTCCTGCGTCGGCGCGCCTTGCCAGGAACGCCGATCGCTCGCCGGAATATGCACAGGACTTCTGAGACGAGACACTAGTCGCCTCGAATCGGTCGGCGGCAGCGCGAGCCGGACGGCGAGCGCGTCGCGATGCAACGCCGGTGTCTCCAGCCAGCGGTGCAGCCCGGGGTCGAAGGTCAAGACCAGCGGGAAGTCGGTTGCGACCCCGCCAAGCATGAGCACGCACCCGGCGAGCGCGCTCCAGTTGCGATGCCGCGACACCCGCGACGACCCAATGAACGAGTCCACGGTCGTCAACCGCCCGCGGGGGTCCGAGCGGACCGGTCGCGATCTCGCCGCCGTTCCGGGCAGATCTCTGACACCGCATTGTCGTCCGCCCCGCGGCGGTTGCCGCGGGGCGGTGGAGTCGGGCGCGCGGGCCGACCGGCACGGCAGCTCAACCCGCGACGCCGTCACGGATCCTTGCGGTTGGTCGGGCCGGCGTGCGGCGTCGCGGAGTACGGAAACACCTGGTTGTACGGCAGGTCGTTGGCGTTGATGTTGTCGCCGACCGTGGTGATCGGCGCGAATGCCGGTCCGCTGGCGATGGCGGTGAGCGCGATGTCGACGACGTCGTCACCCAGCCGCCGTCCGTTCGGCCATCCGCTCGGTGTGCCGCTGGCGGTGGTGTCGCCGCCGAAGACGCTCAGTCGGCTGAAGCCGGGTTGCCCGGCCAGGCGGACGGGCTCGGTCGAGGTATCGACGCGCAGCACGTCGGGAATGAAGATGCCGACCAGATCGGCGCGGTTGGTGGTCTGGAAGCCGGTGCCGAACACGGCGTTGGCGAGGACCGCCACCTCGGGGCTCTGGGCGTAGAAGGCGAACTGGGCGTCGTCGCTCGGCTGGCTGCGGTTGTAGCGGTCCTTGTCGCGCAGGGCGACCAGCACTTCGTTGAAGAGCGGGTTCCCCATGCGGTTCACCTGGATGAAGTCGCCGATGCCGACCGGCTCGAAACGCTCGCTGATCTGGGTGATGCGGCGGCGAGACACCGAGGCGTAGACGCCGACGGTGGGGAAGCCGCGTACGCTGGCGAGGTGCTGCACGGGAATCTGCACGGCGAAGGCGAGGACGTTGAAGCCTTTGAATCCGTCGACGCCGTCGCCGCCCTGGCCGAGATCGTCGCCGAGAATGCGCGGGTCGAGCAGATCGAAGATGCCCGGCGTATCGGCGAAGAAGCCGTCGTCGCGCGGGCCGGCGAACACGACCTCGCCGCTCGGCAGGGAATGAATCGTCTCCTGGGTGTAGCGGTCGAGGGTGTCGAACGAGGTCGCGCCGGAGACCGCGCGGCCACCCGCATCATTGTAGTAGGGCGTGGTGCGCGCCCCGACGTTGGGCGGCGGCACGAGCAGCTTGCTGCCGAGTCGATCGCGATCGTGGCCGCGGTTTTTGAAGACGCTGTACGTCTGCGTGTAGTTCTGGCGGGCGTCGCCGACGTGCTCGATCGCCCCGATCTCGCTGCCGCGGCCATAGGACAGGATGGTGGCCGAGTTCTTCAAGCCCGAGCTGGGCGCGAAACGCGGATTTACGCTGGAGAAGAGGAAGTCGTAGCGCAGCACCCCGCCGCCGCTCTGCGGATGGGCGATGTGGATGCTGTAGCGCGCGTCGTCGGCGAAGCGGTCGTAGATCACCCCGTCGCCCGGCTCGGAGAACGGCCGCACGTGCACGACGACGTTGAGGACCTTGACGCTGGGATCGTCGTACTTGGTGCCGACGAACGCATAGACGTCGGTGAGATTGGCTTGGGGATCCTGCTTGATGAGCGGTGCGTCGCTGTGGCTCGCGCCCCATGCCGGGGCAGTCCAGAGGACCACCAGGTTGGCCACGAGCACGGTCAGAATTCGAGCGCTGTGCATAGCTGTACCCTCCTCGGAATGGTGTCGATGCCGGTCGAGCCGCGCGCGCTGCTGTTTCGGCTTGTCGAAGGGGGGTACGGACGGGGTCGGCGATCGGATGTACGGACCGGATGCGGCTGCGGGCTGGTGATCCAGCCTGGAGGTTCGGTAAGGTGCGGGGCGAGGTCGTATCGATGTATCCGGTCCAGATCGGCGTGCAGCACACCGGCTTGGGAAGCACGCAGCGTACAGACCGGTGGTGGGTCGCGCCGGCGGCGACTGCCGTCGGATTGATCGTGTTCTTCGGCTACCTCACCGTGCGCGCCTTCCAGGCAACGCACGTCTGGTACGACCCGTACATCAGCCCCACCGTCGCCCCGCCGGTGTTCACCCCGGCAGAGGGCTATCCGGGTGCCGTACCAGTGGAGCACGCGTGGTTGGGCGCGTTTCCAGCGTGGTGGCCGTCATTCCTACCGCAATCGCCGGCGTTCTTCGTTCCGTGGCTCGCCATCGCCTTCCGCTTCACCTGTTACTACTACCGCAAGGCCTATTACCGAGCCTTCACGCTGGCGCCGCCGGCATGCGCGGTCGGGAGCCGCCGGCGCCGCTATCGCGGAGAGACCGCGTTCCTGCTGTTTCAGAACCTGCATCGCTACACGCTCTACGGAGCGCTGTTCCTGCTCGTGTGCCTGTGGTGGGAAGGTCTCGCCGCGTTCTTTCGGCAGGGAGAGCTCGGCGTCGGCGTGGGAACGGTGATCATGGTGATCAACGCCGCGCTGCTCACCGGCTACACGTTCGGCTGCCACTCGTGGCGCCATCTGGTCGGCGGCCGGCTCGACTGCTTCACCTGCGACGGCGCCCCCACGGCGCGGCACCGGCTCTGGCAGAGCTCGTCGTGGCTGAACGGCCGTCACATGCAGTTCGCGTGGCTCAGCCTCGTCTGGGTCGCCTTCACGGACCTCTACATCTACATGCTGTCTGCCGGGGTCATCACCGATCTGAACACCTGGTGATGGAAGCGGAACGGAGTGGGATGGATTCGAACCCCTACGCTCCTACGTCGCTCCGGCCATTGCGCGACGCTCCTTCGTCTTGATCGTGTAGGTCCTCGAGATAGAGCGACTCCATCGCTTCGGTGTTCGACATGCGATCCTCGGCTATTTCGGGCCGACGGCCAGCACGACGCGGAACCGCGCCCTCCCGCTCATCATGCGCTCGAAGGCGCCGCCAACCTCTGCGAGTGGCATCACCTCGTTCATGGAGCGCACGCCCGTTCGCGCGCTGAAGGCGAGCGTATCCTCGGAGTCGATCGATACGCCCGAGTAGCACCCTACGACGCCGCGCCGTCCGGCGATCAGCGGGAACGCGGGCACCGCCAGAGGCGCCGGCGGCGCGCCGAGAACGAGGAGTATTCCCTCGATGCCAAGACCACCGATCATGGCGCTCATGGCCTCGGCGTCTGTCACGGTGGCAAGCACGACGCGCGCGCCGCCCATCGCGGCCAGCGCCTGCGCCGGATCCTCCACCGTGCTGTCGATGTACCGATCTGCGCCGAGCGACAGCGCGAGCGACGCCTTGTCGGCACCGCGCGCGACCGCGACCGTATGGAAGCCCATCTTCGCTGCGAACTGCACGCCGAGATGCCCGAGACCGCCGACGCCATGCACGGCGACGAGATCACCCGAGCGCGCGCCGCTGTTGCGAAGCGCGTTGAACGTGGTCACGCCGGCGCACATGAGAGGCGCGGCATCGATCGCCGACAGGCTATCGGGCACGCGCGCGAGGGACGTGGTCGGGGCGATCATGTACTCGCCATAACCGCCGTCGTGCGAGATGCCCGTGATCGGCGGTCCGCTGGCACAGGCGAAGAATTTTCCGCGCCGGCACGGGTCACACGTGCCGCAATAGCCGCCGTGCCAGCCGACGCCGACCCTCTGGCCGATCGTCCACCCTTCCACTTCCGACCCTAGCGCGTCCACTCGGCCGATGACCTCGTGGCCCGGCACTCGCGGTAAGGTGATTCCGGGAAACGCGGCACCCTTTACCGACACATCGCTGTGGCACACCCCGCAGGCATCGACGGCGACCCGCAGGGTGTTCGGACCCGGGTCAGGAATATCACGCTCGACAAGCTCGAAGGGACCATTGGCCTTGGAAACTTGTGCGACACGCATCATTGGACGCTCCTTTGAAAAGACGATTGAATTGACGATGGGAGCCGATCGCTTCTTCGTCGTTGGTTGAGCAGACCACGGTTCCCAGGAGACCGCTAGCGTCCCAGCACCAGGCGACGTCGCGCTTCCGTCGCCGTAGCCACCCTGAGCGAAGGACTGGTATGGAGTGTCCCAGCATGCCATCGCTCGAGGTGCGCTCATCCGGATCGTTTGGCGCGGCCGAGGTGCTCGGCCTGCTACCCCGGCGCGACGTCCCCGACGGACCGGCGCGCGAGACGGTGCGCAAGGCGCAGCGTGATCACAGCGCCAACATGACGACGACGACGCGCATACAGCCCGTCCGCGCAATGATCGGCGCTTCTCCCGCCTGGCGCGCTGCCTGCGCGATCGCCGTAGCGATCGGGCTCGCGGCGTGCAACCAGCCGGCCGCCACGCCGGCGCCACCGCCCAAGGTCACCGTGGTGCAGCCCGTCGCGCGCGAGGTGACCGAGTGGGACGAGTACACCGCCCGCTTCGACGCCATCGAGTCGGTCGAGGTGCGCCCGCGCGTGAGCGGCTACCTACAATCCATCTACTTTCAGGACGGCGCGATCGTTCACAAGGGCGATTGCCTGTTCCTGATCGACCCGCGCCCCTACGACGCGGCGTTGCGTCACGCCGAGGCGGATCTGGCGCTGGCCAAGGCGCGCCTCGTCCTCGCGCAGAAGAACCTCGCCCGCGGCGCAGACCTCATCCGCAGCCACGCGATCTCGCAAGAGGAAGCTGACATGCGCCAGTCGCTGGTGCACCAGGCCGAAGCGTCGGTCGACGAGGCGCAAGCTGCGGTCGACACGGCCAAGCTCGACGTCGAGTTCACGCGGGTGACCGGGCCGGTGAGCGGTCGCATCGGCCGGCACCTGGTGAGCGAGGGAAATCTCATCACCGGCGGTGTCGGCACGCAGGGCACGCTGCTGACGACGATCGTGTCGCTCGACCCGATCTACGTGTACTTCGAGGTCGACGAGCAGTCGTATCTCAAGTACTCGCGGCTGGCGCGCACTGGCCAACGCCCGAGCTCGCGCGACTTTCACAATCCGGTCTGGGTGGGGCTCTCCGACGAAGAGGGATTTCCTCGCCAGGGGGAAATGGACTTCGTCGACAACCAGATCGATCGCGGTACCGGCACGATCGTCGCCCGGGCGGTTCTGCCCAATCCCGATCTGACGCTGGCTCCGGGATTGTTTGCGCGCCTGCGTCTGCCGGGCAGCGGCGCCTATCGGGCCATCCTCATCCCGGATCGGGCGGTGGGCACCGACCAGGCGCAGAAGTTCGTCTTCGTCGTGGGCGCGGACAACACGGTCGAGTCTCGCACCGTGCAGATCGGTCCGCTGATCGATGGCCTGCGTGTCGTCCGCGAGGGCCTGACTCCGGACGATTGGGTGATCGTCAGCGGCACGCAGCGGGCCCGCAACGGTCTGACGGTCGAACCGGAGCGGCAGACAGTCCCAGAGAACACCCCGCCCGCGCCCACTGTCGCGGCGGCATCCACGCCGGCCGACCAGCCGCGATGAACCTGTCCCACTTCTTCATCGACCGGCCGATCTTCGCCGCTGTCCTCTCGATCGTCACGATCATTCTCGGCGCGATCGCCTATCGCTCGCTGCCGGCCGCGCAGTACCCGGACATCGTTCCGCCCACCATCGTCGTCCAGGCGTCCTACCCGGGCGCGCCGCCGGAAGTCATTGCCGACACGGTGGCGACGCCGATCGAGCAGGAGGTCAACGGCGTCGAGGACATGCTCTACATGTCCTCGCAGAGCACGACCGACGGCACCATGACGCTGACCATCACCTTCCGCCTCGGAACGGATCTGGATACCGCGCAGGTGCTGGTGCAGAACCGCGTGGCGATCGCCGAGCCGCGCCTGCCGGAGGACGTGCGGCGCATCGGCATCACGACCCTGAAGTCGTCGCCTGATTTGTTGATGGTCGTCCACCTGCTGTCGCCGACCAAGCGCTACGATCAGCTCTACATCGGCAACTTCGCGCTGATTCAGGTGCGCGATGTGCTGCGGCGGATCGACGGCGTCGGCGAGGTCACGCTGTTCGGCCTGCGCGAGTACAGCATGCGCATCTGGCTCGACCCGGAGCGGCTGGCGAGCCGCAATCTCGCCACCAGCGACATCGTCAACGCGCTGCGGGCCCAGAACATCCAGGTGGCGTCCGGCGTGATCGGGCAACCGCCGGTCCCGCCCGGCCATGACTTTCAAATTCCGGTCACGACGCTCGGCCGCCTGCTCGAGCCCGAGCAGTTCGAGAACGTGGTGGTGAAGACCGGCGCCGACGGGCGCATTACGCACATCCGCGACGTGGCCCGCATCGAGCTCGGCGCGCGCGATTATTCGGTCAACAGCTACCTGAACAACGAGCCGGCGGTCGCCATGGCGATCGCGCAGCGTCCGGGGTCGAACGCGCTCGCCACCGCCGACGCGGTCGAGCGCACCATGCAGGAATTGTCGAAGGGCTTCCCGGAGGGCATCGCCTACCGCATCGTCTACAACCCGACCGTCTTCGTCCGCCAGTCGATCGAGGAAGTGATCCGCACCCTGTTCGAAGCCGTGCTGCTGGTGGTCCTGGTCGTGCTGCTCTTTCTGCAGACGTGGCGCGCCAGTCTGATTCCGCTGCTGGCCATTCCGGTCTCGTTGGTGGGCACCGGCGCGGCGCTGGCGGCATTCGGGTTCTCGCTCAACATGCTGTCACTGTTCGGTCTGGTGTTGGCGATCGGCATCGTGGTCGACGATGCGATCGTGGTGGTCGAAAACGTCGAACGGCACATCGCGGCGGGCCTGCCGCCGCGCGAGGCGGCGCGCACGGCGATGGACGAAGTCACCGGTGCCGTGATCGCGATCGCGTTCGGTCTCTCGGCCGTCTTCGTCCCCACCGCCTTTCTCGGCGGCATTGCCGGAGAGTTTTATCGTCAATTCGCCCTGACGATCGCGGTCGCCACCATGCTGTCGGCGTTCAACTCGCTCACCCTCAGCCCGGCGTTGTGCGCCCTGCTGCTGAAGCCGCACGATGCCGAGAAGGACTGGTTCGGGCGCCTCTGGGATCGCGTTCTCGGCGGGTTCTTCCGCCGCTTCAACCGCGCGTTCGCGTGGCTGAGCGAGGGCTACGGGCGATCGGTCGCGTGGCTGACGCGGCGCACAGCGATCGGTCTCGCCGTGTACGCGCTGTTGCTCGCCGGCACCGGGCTCGGCTTCCGCTACATTCCGACCGGCTTCATTCCGGCACAGGACAAGGGCTACCTCATCGTGGCCATTCAACTGCCGGACGGCGCGTCGCTCGAGCGCACCGACGCGGTGGTGCGGCGCGCCAGCGAGATCATCCTGGCGACGCCGGGCGTGAACTACACCGTGGCATTTGCCGGGTTCTCCGGTGCCACGCGTGCCAATAGCTCCAACGCGGGGGCAATCTTCGTGGGCCCGAAACCGTTCGAGGAGCGCCTGCACGGCCCCAGCGCCGGCGAGTTGCTGAGCACGCTGCAAGGCCGGCTGTCCGAAATCACCGAGGCCAACATCTTCGTCATCCCGCCCCCGCCGGTGCAGGGGTTGGGAACGTCCGGCGGGTTCAAGCTTCTCGTGCAAGACCGCGCCGGGCGCGGACCGCACGCGCTGCAGGAGGCCACCGACGCGTACGTCGGCGCCGCACACGCCAGCCCCGACGTCGCCGGCGTGTTCACCACCTACCGCGGCTCGACGCCGCAGCTCTACGCCGACGTCGATCGGGTCAAGGCGCAGAAGCTGAACGTCCCGCTCGGCAACGTGTTCGACACCTTGCAGGTCTATCTGGGGTCGCTCTACGTCAACGACTTCAACCGCTTCGGCCGCACGTTCCAAGTGCGCGCGCAGGCCGAGGGCGCCTTCCGCGTCGAGCCCGAACAGGTGTTGCGGCTCAAGACGCGCAACGCCGCTGGCGAGATGGTACCGCTCGGCTCGATCGTCACCCTGCAGTGGCGCAGCGCCCCGGATCGCGTCGTGCGCTACAACATGTTTCCCGCCGCCGACGTGAACGGCGACGCGGCCCCCGGCGGCAGTCAGGGCACGGCGATCGCGACCATGGAGCGGCTCGCCGCCGACATGCTGCCGCAGGGCATGCAGATCGCCTGGACCGATCTCGCCTACCAGGCCCAGCTCGCCGGCAACACCGCAATCTTCCTCTTTCCGCTCTGCGTCCTATTCGTCTTTTTGGTCCACTCCGCCGAGTACGAGAGCTGGTCGCTCCCGCTGGCAATCATCCTCATCGCGCCGGTGTGCCTGCCGTTTGCCCTCCTGGGCACGTGGCTGCGCGGCATGGACAACAACCTCATCACGCAGATCGGCTTCATCGTGCTGATCGGCCTGGCGGCGAAGAACGCGGTGCTGATCGTCGAATTCGCCAAGCAACAGCAGGAGGAAGGCAAGGATCGTTTTGCCGCCGCCGTCGAGGCCAGTCGCATTCGCTTACGCCCCATCCTGATGACCTCGTTCGCGTTCATCCTCGGCGTGCTGCCGCTGGCACGCGCGGCCGGCGCCGGCGCCGAGATGCGGCAGGCGCTCGGGACCGCCGTCTTCACCGGCATGCTCGGCGTGACGTTCTTCGGACTGTTCCTGACGCCGGTGTTCTATGTCCTCTTGCGGCGCTCGGCGCCGTCGCCGGTGGGCGAAGCGGTGCCCCCTGGCAGCCCCGCGCCCGCGCCCGGGGCGAACGCAGATTGATCGGAAGTCCGGCGGCACGAGTCGATTCCCAGCACGTCGGGTTCACGCGAAGGGAGATTGACCATGTACACGATCACCACCAAGGACCGCACCACGATCTTCTACAAAGACTGGGGTGCCAAACAGGGGCAGCCGATCATGTTTCACCATGGCTGGCCGCTGAGCTCCGACGACTGGGACGCGCAGATGCTCTACTTCCTCGCGCAGGGCTATCGCGTCGTCGCCCACGACCGGCGCGGCCATGGCCGTTCGAGCCAGGTCAGCGACGGCCACGACATGGACCACTATGCTGCTGACGCCGCCGCGGTCGTCGAGCACCTGGATTTGCGCAACGCCGTTCACGTTGGCCATTCCACCGGCGGCGGCGAGGCGGCCCACTATGTCGCCCGCCACGGCAGGGGCCGGGTCGCCAAGCTGGTGCTGATCGGTGCCGTGCCGCCCATCATGGTGAAGACACCGGCCAATCCGGACGGACTGCCGATCGAAGTATTCGACGGATTGCGCCGACAGCTCGCCGCCAATCGCGCGCAGTTCTATCTCGAGTTCGCGAGCGGCCCGTTCTACGGCTACAACCGACCGGGCGCGAAGGCGTCCCAGGCCGTGATCCAGAACTGGTGGCGGCAGGGCATGATGGGTGGGGCGAAGGCGCACTACGACGGGATCAAGGCCTTCTCCGAAACGGACTTCACCGCCGACCTGAAGATCATTGACGTGCCGACGTTCGTCATGCACGGCGACGACGACCAGATCGTGCCGATCGCTGACTCTGCGTTGCTGTCGGTGAAGCTCCTCAAGAACGGCACTCTGAAGGTCTACGAGAAGCTACCGCACGGCATGTGCACGACGCACGCCGACCTGATCAATGCCGACCTGCTCGCCTTCATCCAGGAATGAGCCGGCCGCCCATCTAGCTAGGTCGTGGTAGGGACAAAATCGAAGTTCTCAGCGACCACTCCGACGCGCGGAAGGGTGGTACACGCGCCGACGATGAACGTGAGCCAGGCTCTGATGACCGTCTCGACCCGTTCGGTGCGCCCGGTGATCGAGTGTTTGCGCGCGCTCGGCCTCGATGCCGAGGCGGCGCTGACGTCGGTCGGCGGGCACGTCGCGGTGCTCGATGACCCCGATGGCCGCATCCCGCACGAGCTCGCGCTGGCGCTGTGGCGGCAGGCGGCGCGCCATAGCGGAGACCACGCCTTCGGAATCCATGCGGCAGAACAGATTCGCCCCGGGGCTTTCGATGTCCTCGACTACGCCACGCGGAGTAGTGCGACGCTCGGCGAAGGCCTGCAGCGCCTGGTGCGCTACCACCGGGTCCTACACGACGTGGCGATGGTGGAGCTGAGCGCCGCCGGCGATGTGGTCTGGCTGACGCATACCCTGCCGCATCGCTCACCAGGCGCGAGCCGATCAACGTCGTCGCGCCGATCTCGTCTTCCAGCAGCGCGACGCGGCGCAGAATGAAGGCGCGCATGATCAGCTCGCTGAGCTCGGCGTTCGTGACCATCACCCGGTGCACGGCCGCCTCGTCGACGACCAGCACCGCGGAGTCCTCCCGGACGAGACCGCTGGCCACCGCGCCGCGCCCGGCCAGCATGGCGACCTCGCCGGTGAACATGCCAGGGCCGAAGGTCGCGACCACCTCCTCACGATCGCTGCCGCGGCGCACGATGTCGACGCTGCCCGCGAGCACGACGAACATCCCGATGTGACGCTCGCCCTCGGCGAACAGCGTTGCCCCGGCCGCATAGCGCCGCCGCTCCCCGAGCGGCATGAGCGCGGCGAGCTGGCGCGCATCGAGGCGCGGAAACACCTGGTCGCGACGGGTCTCGCGGATGGAGGGACGACTGGGGTCGGTCATACGACGTGCTCGTCCAGATAGCACCAGCGCCAGACCTCGCCAGCGGTCAGCGACTGCACGATCGGGTGGCCGGTGGCGCGGAAGTGCCGGGTCGCGTGTTGCTGCGCCGAGGCGTCGCAGCAGCCAACCTGACCACATGCGAGGCAGACGCGCAGATGAATCCAGGTCCGCCCGTCCCGCAGACACGCGTCGCACCCGGCGCTCTGCGGCGCGACCGGTACGAGCTGGGCCAGGTGCTCGCAGGCGAACGGTGTGGCCGGCCCGCCGCGATCGTCAGCCACGGCCCGTGCGTCGATCGCAACGGCGGCGACGGCGGCACCCGCCAGAGCCAGCACCGCGGAGAGCAGTGCGACGGCGCGGAAGGCGTCGACGAGGGCGGCGCGCACGGCACCGGTCAGTGCGGGCGCCGCGGCGCCCGCCGCCGCCGGAATCTGTGCGTCGCCGAGGTCGCGCCGCTGCGCCAGGAGCGCCTGTTTGACGGCGGGTTCCGCGTCGACCGCGGCGACACGCTGGCGCAGCGCTGCTCCGAACACCGCCAGCGCCACGAGGCCCGCAATGGCGACGGCGAGCAGCGCGGCCAGCCGAGCGACGGTGGTGTTGATCCCGGAGGCGACGCCGGCCTGGTGCGTGTCGACCGAGCTCATCACCACGGCGGTCAGCGGCGCGACGGTCACCGCCATGCCCAGCCCCACCACCGCCATCGGCGGCGCGAACGTCGTCCAGTACGAGCCGTTGCCGAGTGGATAGGCGAACAGCGCCAGGCCCACTGCCGCCAGGAACGGACCGAGCATCAGCGGCCGTTTGGCTCCCCAGCGGTCGAGCAGTCCACCCGCCCAGCCCCTGCCCATCGCGACTACTGGCGGGCCGTGCCGCGAGAACCGGAGTGGCTCGTAGTGGAGTGGCCGACGGGGGAGCGTGAACCGACGAAGTACTGGCTCTCCAACGTCCCCGAGACGGTCACGCTCGAGGATCTCGTGCGGCTGGTCAAGATTCGCTGGCGGATCGAGCGCGACTACCAAGTGCGCGTTTCGGTCATCGTGATCACTCGTTTCGCCATCGTGATCAGCTGTTTCGGGATCGTGATCACGGCAGCGCCGCGGTGAGCTGGGCAGCAGCCTGGTCTTGGTCGTTTGGTCTCGGTTG
>Ga0187893_10012579_pt1 | contig 11966 bp, 12 predicted proteins | sample MA1701074metaG_FD_139574 | JGI IMG/M metagenome (GOLD analysis project Ga0187893, IMG submission 139574) | White microbial mat communities from a basaltic lava cave in the Kipuka Kanohina Cave System on the Island of Hawaii, USA - MA170107-4 metaG ... | reverse complement strand
GTGCATCGACACACTAGCGTCGCCCGCCACAACGGGCGTGGCTCAGCTTTGGTAAGCCGTGAGAATGACCAGTTAGGGAAGCTCTGAGAAACTACTGCGCGGCCCGATCTTGCGTCTGCGCTGCTCGCTGTACTACGCATACAGGTCCGCTGCTCGGCGCAACCTCGGGCCGCTCGCTAGGTTTTTCAGAGCTTCCTCAGGTGTTCACCACCTTGATCGCCGGCATCTTCAGCGACATGTCCTTCGCTTTCTCGGCGATGCGGATCGCCACCTTGCGCGCGATCGATTTGTAGGTCGTTGCAACGGCGCCGTCGGGATCAGCGATCACGGTGGGGCGGCCCGAGTCTGCCTGCTCGCGAATCCTGATATCGAGTGGCAACGAGCCCAACACTTCGACGCCGTATTCATTCGCCATGCGCGCGGCGCCGCCCTCACCGAAGATGTGCGAAACATGGCCGCAGTTCGGGCAGGAGTGAACGGCCATGTTCTCCACCAGACCGAGAATCGGGACACCCACCTTGTCGAACATCTTCAGGCCCTTGCGCGCGTCGAGCAACGCGATGTCCTGCGGCGTGGTGACAATCACCGCACCGGTGACCGGAACCTGCTGCGACAGCGTGAGCTGGATATCGCCCGTGCCGGGCGGCATATCGACGACGAGGTAGTCCACGTCCTTCCAGTTGGTCTGCATCAGCAACTGCTGCAGCGCCTGCGTGACCATCGGGCCACGCCACACCATCGGCTGATCGGTATCGATCAGAAACCCGATCGAGATCGCCTGCAGCCCGTGGTTTTCCAGCGGCTCCATCGTCTTGCCGTCGGTGCTCTCGGGCCGTCCCTGGATGCCGAGCATCGTTGGCTGGCTGGGTCCGTAGATATCGGCGTCCAGCACACCGACGCGCGCGCCTTCGGCGGCAAGCGCCAACGCGAGATTGGCAGCCACGGTGCTCTTGCCGACGCCGCCCTTGCCCGAAGCCACCGCGACGATGTTCTTTACGTTAGGCAGCACCTTCAGGCCGCGCTGCACGGTATGCGCAGCGATCTTCATCGTGACGCGCGCATCCGCCTCTGTGGCGCCGGCGGCGCGCAGCGCGGTCGTCGCAAGGCCGCGAATCAACTCGAGCTGACTGGCGGCCGGATAACCGAGTTCGATATCGACGCTCGCGCGTTCGCCTTCGACCTTGATGTTGCGGGCGGCACGCGAGCTGACCAGATCTTTGCCCGTGTTGGGATCGATGACGCCGCGCAGCGCTTCGGTAGCGCGTTCGATGGTGAAAGACATGCAACCGCAATCAAGTGGTGTTCGCCGTGGCAGTCTAGCGCGCTAGACTCGCCGCGCTTCGCGTCTCGCCATGTCCTGTCCTTCCTGTCGCCCTCCTGAAATCGCATTGCCGCGCAAGGCGGCAACGCGCGGGCGAATGTGCCGGCAATCGTTCTGACGTACGCCGCGCAGTTTGGCTGCGCGCCCGCCCCGCACATCCGGAATCCACTGTCATGAGCCAGCGCCGCCTGTTTGTCACCACCGCCCTGCCCTACGCCAACGCACCGTCCCACATCGGGCACATCATGGAGTACATCCAGGCCGACATCTGGGTGCGTTTCCAGCGCATGCAGGGCCACGCGGTGCACTTCGTCGGCGCTGAAGACGCGCACGGCGCGCCGATCATGATTGCGGCCGAAAAGGCGGGCAAGGCGCCGCAGCAGTTCATCGCGGAGATTGCCGCCGGGCGCAAACCGTATCTAGACGGCTTTCACCTGTCGTTCGATCACTGGCATTCAACCGACTCGCCCGAAAACGTCGAGCTGTCGCAGTCGATCTACCGCGCGCTGCGCGCGCAGGAGCTTGTTGCCACGCGCACGATCGAACAGTTCTTCGATCCGGTGAAGAACATGTTTCTGCCGGACCGCTTCATCAGGGGCGAGTGTCCGCGCTGTGGCGCTAAGGATCAAAACGGCGACGCGTGCGAAGTGTGCGGCGCCGTGTACGCCGCCACCGAGTTGAAGAATCCGTACTCCGTCTTGAGCGGCGCGCAGCCCGAGCTGCGCACCTCGGAGCACTACTTCTTCAAACTTTCCGATACGCGCTGCGTTGATTTTCTGCGCGAATGGACGACGAGCCGCAACCGGCACGGCGAACCGCGCCTGCAGCCCGAGGTGCTCGCGAAGGCGCAGGAGTGGCTGGGCGCGGGCGGCAAGGGGCTGGCCGACTGGGACATCTCGCGCGACGCGCCATACTTCGGCATTCCGATTCCCGATGCGCCGGGCAAATACTTCTACGTCTGGCTCGATGCGCCGATCGGTTACCTGGCCGCGCTGAAGAGCTACTTCGATACCGGCAAAGCGCGCGCCTCAGGCGAGCCGCGCGGTTATGAGGAGTTCATCGCCGACGGCGATGTCGAGCAGATTCACTTCATCGGCAAGGACATCATCTATTTCCATTCCTTGTTCTGGCCGGCAATGCTGAGATTTTCCGGGCGCAAGACGCCGGACAACCTTTTCGTGCACGGCTTCCTCACCGTCGGCGGCGCAAAGATGAGCAAGAGCCGCGGCACCGGCATCGATCCGCTGAAATACCTCTCGCTCGGCATGAATGCCGAGTGGCTGCGCTACTACATCGCGGCCAAGCTGAACGGCCGCGTCGAGGACATCGAGTTCAACCCGGATGACTTTGTCGCCCGCGTGAACAGCGACCTCGTGGGCAAGTACGTCAACATCGCGAGCCGGGCGGCGGGGTTCATTCACCGGCGTTTCGACGGTCGCGTCAGCGATGTGCGCGATGTGGTCGAGCACAAGCTCGTGAAATCCCTGCGCGCCGCCTCGGGTGACATCGCGACGTTCTACGAGGCGCGCGAGACCGGCAAGGCGTTGCGGCGGACGATGGAACTGGCCGACGCGGTCAACGAGTATGTCGATGCCGAGAAGCCGTGGGAACTGGCGAGGGATCCGGAGCAGGGCGACAAGTTGCGCAAGGTCTCGTCGATCGCGCTTGAATGTTTTCGTCTGCTGACCTTGTATTTGAAGCCGGTGCTGCCGGTCACCGCGGCAGCGGTCGAGAAACTTTTCCGGCTGTCATCGGAGCTCAGTTGGGCGGGCATCAACGATCATCTGCGGCACGATCAGCCGATCACTGCGTATTCGCATCTGATGAATCGCGTTGATTCGAAGCAGATCGATGCGCTGTTCGACCTCCCCTCTCCCAATGGGAGAGGGGCCGGGGGTGAGGGAGATAGTGAGGTTCAGACGTCGGCGCCGAATAGAAAGCCCTTGACCGATCCCCGCCTCCTCCAGTTCGCCCGGGACATGCGCAAGGCATCGACTGATGCCGAGCAGCTCCTGTGGTCGTTGCTGCGGGATCGGCGTATAGGCGACGCGAAATTTCGCCGGCAGCATCCGATCGAGCTGGAGGCCGGCAATCAGTACGTTCTCGATTTCTACTGCGATGACCTGCGCATCGCGGTCGAGCTCGACGGCGGCCAGCATTCGGACCCGGCGGCCCTTCTGAAAGATCGAGAACGGGACCGAAGTCTCGCTCTCGAGGGCGTGCTCACGCTGCGCTTCTGGGACAACGAGGTCTTGCAGCAAACCGAAGGAGTTGCCGCGGCGATCTATCGAGCGGTGGCAGCACGCTCTCCCTCACCCCCTGCCCCTCTCCCGGGGGGAGAGGGGAGTCACGTGACGATGGAAGATTTCGCGAAGCTCGATCTGCGTATCGCACGCATCGTCGATGCTGCGCCTGTCGACGGTTCCGACAAGTTGTTGCGACTGACACTCGATATCGGCGACGGTCGGCCACGCAACGTCTTCGCCGGCATCAAGTCCGCCTACGCGCCGCAGGATCTGATCGGAAAGCTCACGGTGATGGTGGCCAACCTGGCGCCGCGCAAGATGAAGTTCGGCGTGAGCGAGGGCATGGTGCTCGCGGCCGGCCACGCGGACAAGAAGTCGGACCTGGGGCTCTATCTGCTTGATCCGCACGCGGGCGCGACACCCGGGATGCGCGTGCGCTGACGCCAGCGTCGACGCAGAGTGACGGGTTGTCACGTTACTCGAACAGTGTGCGGGCAAGCACGTGCCGGGAAGGCGGGAGCGCATCGATACCGCATTCAGACAGTCGACGCCACCGCGCGCGTTGACCCTGGCCGCGCGCGCGCGAATACTCGGCGCCGCCGCGCTCCACTAATCTCATTTGAAGAGCGCGCGGTGCCGTCTCGGCAGCAGCGCGATTCGCCCAACGGGCGACATCGTGTCCGACTTTGACAGACATGCACCCAAGGAGGAGACCTTGTCGCAACTTTCCGCGTTGTCATTGAGCATCGGCGTGCTGGGCGCCGTCGCCACCTGGCTGTTTCTGACGGTCGGTGGGATTTTGATCTGGGCCGGCTTCATCGGCTGGGCGTGCTACTTCCATAACGGCGGCACCAACGAGGCGCTGAAGACCACCATCATCTGCAACATCTTCGGCAGCCTGTGCGCGTGGGCAGCCGCGATGCTGATCCTCGGCGTTCCGCTCGCCGCCACGTTGACGCTCCCCGTGTGGGCCGGCATCTGCGTCGGCGTGCTGGCAGGGGCACTGTGCATGGCGGCCAACATCAAGGCGCTGTCGTCGATTCCGTCGAGCGTTTACGGCTTCGCGGCGACCTTCGCGTTCTTGCTGCAAACGCCCGAGATGCTGTCGGTGGCGAATCTGACGTCGCTGACACTGAAAAACGGCTTCATCGTCGTATCGCTGTCAATGGTGATCGGCGCGCTGTTCGGCTACGCGTCGGGTAAGGTCGGCGCGATGCTGACGAGCCCGAAGATGAGTCCGGCATAAAGCTTTATCTCTTGGGGACAGACCGCGCTTTGCGCGCTCTGTCCTCAACCGTATCTATCCAATCTTCAGCTTCGCGTCGCAGGTAGACGCGCTGCGCGTTCTGCGTGTGCTGAGTCGCGTAGTTCTCCCAATGCACGAACCCCGGCAGTGCGCTTCTGGACGGCAGTTCGGCGAGACTCACCGCCGTCTTCAGCAGGGCGCTGACGTGCGTGTCGAGCGCGCGCAGGTAACCGGCAAAGGCGTCGATATCCGCGCAGCTGCCGGCGCGGCCGTGGCCCGGAACCAAGTGCTTGCAACGGGTTCGTTTGAGTTGATCCAGCGCCGCGAGCCAGCCTTTGTGATCGGCGTCGCGCACGTCGGGAACCCGCTCGACAAACGCCATGTCGCCCGCAATCAGCGTGCTGCTGGTTTCGTCGAACACCGCGAGCGCGCCAGGCGCGCTTGACCACATCGTTGCGATCACGCGCACCTTGCGTCCGATCAGCGTCAGGTTTTGGCCGCTTTCAATCAAACGATCGGGCTTCACGATCCGCGTTCCTGCCATCGCGTCTTCGCCAAGCAGGCGAATCAGATCGCGCCGGCAAATCTCGCAGCGCGATGCCATCAACTCCGCCGCGCGGCGATGCATCAGTACCGGAATTCCGCGCGCCTGAAACGCGGCGGCGCCGAACAGAAACTCCTGCACCGGATGGCTGATGATCGCGAGCTTGATCGGGCGATCGGTCACGTTCGCTACGGCGCCGATGATTTCTTCGCCGTGCTTGTACGACACGCCGGTCTCGACGACGACGACACCGTCGGGGCCGACGACGAACGAAACATTGCCGGTGCGCGCCCCGTTTTCGACCGTTGGCTCGCCGGTTGCACCGAACAGCACGTAGACTCGATCCGCCACTTCAACCGGCGTCAAGCGGCCCGCATCAGCGCCTGGCGCGGCACACAGGACGACGATGAAACACAGCAGACGCCATCGCGCGGGGCGCATCGCGCGCGTCTTGGTCGCCGCGTTGTTCGCCATCGCGGCGCCTGCCGCGGCCGCGCAGCAACCGCTGAAAAAACTGCTGATTCTGGAATTCGAATTGATCGACGAACAAAAGGACATCGTGCCTTTCCCTGAGAAAGAGGCGCGCCTGGCGATGGTGTCGCAGCGCCTGCGCGAGACGCTGATCAAGGAAAAGCTCTACAACGTGATCGACAGCGCGCCAGTGGCGCAGTTGATCCAAGCCGAAGCGGAGCGCCAGAGCCTGCTCGGATGCAACGGCTGCGAATTGGACATCGCGCGCAAAGCCGGGGCCGACCGCATTTTGCTGGCGTGGGTGCAAAAGGTCAGCAACCTGATCCTCAACATCAACATTGAAATTCGCGACGCCACGACGGGCAATGCGGTGTTGGCGAAATCGGTCGATATACGCGGCAACACCGATCAGTCATGGCAACGCGGCATCGACTTCATGGTCCGCGATATGGTGGAGAAGAAACAGGGGAATCGGTGACCGGTGACCAGTGACCAGTCACCGGCTCGCGGCGACACGCCCCGCATCCAGCTTCAGCGCGGTGTTGAATTTCAGATCCTGGTTGTCCACGACCTTCGCCTGCAGCAGTCCGCCGTTTTGCGGAGTGAAGTAGAAGCGGAAGTTCGGGTTCTCGCTGATGGAGAAGTCGACGTCAGCGATCATCACGGGCTTACCTTCGTAGCTCACTTCGACGCGGCGGACGAAGTGCGGCGGCGCGAAAGTGCGGGCCAACTGATCCATCGCCAACCCGGAGTCGTTCGGGTGACTCACCATCAATTGCGCGAGCGCCGGTTGCCCGGCGACGAGCTTGTCGTCCACGCGCAGCCGCATCTTGCCGAGGCGGGCTCTTGCCGCAACCGCGTCTTTGCCGGCAGGAGCGGAACAACCGCCGGAGGCTTTGACGTAGTTGGCCACCATGTAGTGCTTGCCGTCGTTGGTGCGTGCCACCGCGCGCACATGCGTGTATTCCTCGATGCGGATGCGCGTTTCGATATCGGCGCGTCCGCTCGCGGGCGTGAATTGAAACTCTGCCGCCACGGGCGACGGATTCCTGTCCACCAGCAGCCATACGCGGTCGATGTAGCGATCCTTGCTCTGCGCAAGCTTCGCGCGAATTGCCACCGGCACGATGGCCGCGTCCTCGGCGCGCATCGGCGTTTCAAGCGCGATCACCGCGTCCGCCGCCTCCATCCTTGCACCCGCGAACAGGCTCGCATGTACCTTCTGCCAGATTTCGCTCGACGCCTGATCGGGGTCTTGCGCGAGCGCGGAGCCCGCGGCAGCCAGCCATGCCGTGAAAACACACAAAGCGACGCGAACTCTCATGACGGTGCTCCAAGGCAAGCTTGCGCGCAGTCTAGCCCTCGCGATCATTCATCCCATTCCAGTTCCGCGTATGCGGCACTGACGTTGCGCTTGTGAAATAAATCGAACAACAGCCACTCGCCGCGTTCGGCGCACTCGGCCGCGTCGAGCGTCTCGGCAAGTGTCTTGCGGGCCTTGAGCGCGCTCGTCACGTCGGCAAGCAGGCGGCGCAAATAGCGCTCCTGCGCGTCGAGCACCCCGGGCCAGCCCGCCGCCCTGCCATGCCCAGGGACCACCTGATTCACGCGCAAGGCTCGCAGCTCAGCGATCACCGCAAGGTAGCCGCGCAGATTGCCGTCGAGCACCGGCACGTGCCCTTCGAAGGCGAGATCGCCGAGCCAGAGCGTGCCGCTCTTCTCGTCGAGCACAGTGAGATCACAGTCGGTGTGCGCGGTGCGCCACGCGCGAAGTACCAGCGTGCGGCCGCCGAGATCGACGCGATCGATGCCCGCCACCGCGCGCGTCGGCAGGACAAGCGTCGTTCCCTGCGCGGCGGTGCCGAGTGTGCGATTGAGCGCATTGAGGTAGTTGGGGCCGCGCCGGCGTATCGCTTCGGGCAGTCGCACGTGGCCGATGAATTGCGGCTTGTCGCCCGCGAACGCAGCGTTGCCGAAGATGTGATCCGGATGCGCGTGCGTGTTGATGACGAAACACACCGGACGATCCGTCGCGCGACGGACCGACTCGCGCAGCGCCACACCGACGGCGAAACTGCCGCCGGTGTCGATGACCGCCACGCATTTGTCGCCGACGACGAAGCCCGAATTCGAAATGTCGCCGCGATTGGCGGCGCTGATGTCTTCCTGCCGGCCGTAGTGAACGTAGACGCCGGGAGCCGGGTTTTCGAGCGCGTAGTCGAGCGCAACCGCTTCAGAGGCGCCGACGATCAGCGCGGCAAGACAACTCCATCGTGAGATTGCCCGACGAATGTTCACGGCAACCGTGGAGCGACGATCACTCGTCGATAAAGCAGGCTTTCTTCGCCTTGGCCTGGAGTTCGTGGTACGACGCGATCTGCTTGCGACCGTCCTTGATGTCGCGTATCACACCGCCGCGCTCACCGGCGATCGATGTGCCGAGTGCGATCGTCGAAAGATCGACCCATCTGTCGTACTTCACCTGTTTGGCGATCTGGTCGATCGTGCATGAACACTTGTAAAGCATCTCCTGGCGCGTCGCCTTGCTTTCCTGCATGCAGTTGATCACGTACTCCGCGCGCGCCACGGTCGGAAAGTCGTTGGCAAAGGCAGGCGGAAGCACGGCGAGCAGCGCGGCCGCCATCACGGTCCGATCGAGGTTCATGTCATCTCCAAACAAACCCTTGGGGACAGACCTCGAACGCGCGCAGCGCGGGAGAGCTCTGTCCTCATCCCAACTCCTGGGGACAGACCTCGAACGCGCGCAGCGCGGGAGAGCTCTGTCCTCACCGACTACCAACAAAGCGCACCGACTCGGCAATCACGATCCGCGATTCTCCGCCATCGCGCGTGACGAGTTCGCTGCGCAGTTCGACCACGCCGCCGGGCACCTCCGGCGAAAAGGTCAGCACATAGGTCTTGTCGGCGAACTTTTCGTAACGAAGCCGCGCCGGATCGTCCCGATACGGCGCCAGGTGAACTTCCGTCGCGGCAACTTCGCGCGATCCCAGCTTTGTCTTCGCGGGCTTCAATTGGGCAGTCTCGGCAAGCGCCATGCGAATGCGCTTCTGGTAGTACCTTGCGGCGCCGCCGGTGAGCCGGTTCATTTCCCGCGTTTCGCGCTCAAGGAAAAACAGGATCACCGGATTGCTCTCGGCAGCCTGCACGTCAGGCAGCTCGAAACGGCGTTGACCGCTCAGGTATTGGACTTTCACACTGCGGCCACCAGGTTGTTTCGCGGCGCCGATCATCAGCACGATCTTGTCGTCGGCGACCGCCTCGAGCGATCCGCGTTTCTGATAGCTGTACTCGATCGTCGTCGCATCCTTCAGCCCCGCGAGATGCTTGTCGGTAAACACCCGCCGCTCGGCTTCCGAAAACTGGCTGGATTCGGCGCCGAATGCCAGCGGCGCGCTCGCCAGAGCAAGTACGACGACGCACGTGCGCAGTACGGTGGTCAGCGTCTTCATCGCTTCTTTCGCGCCGTATCGGCACGCAGTCGTTGCGCCAGTTGCTCATCCAGATCATTCAGCGCGGCTTGCGCGCGCGCGAGCCCATTGGCGTCGCCCGCAGACGCGCTTGAACGGCCGAAGCCGTACCACGCCAATGCGTGTCGTGGTGCCAGCTTGACCGCGCGGTCGAATGACTCGATCGCCTGTGAAAATCGAGCGAGCTGCTGATACGCATTGCCGCGCGCCAGGTCGGGCTCCGCGCTGGAGGGGTCGAACGCGGCCCAGCGCTCGGCGATTTCGATGATCTCGTCCCAACGCTGCTGCGCATGCAGGCTCGCCACCCGCATGAAGTACGGCAGACGGTCTACGTCGCCTTGCCAGAACGGCTGCGCGCCGGCGAGTGGTTGCACGGCGGCCCAGGTTGAAGGCGCGGTCGACGGCGGCATACGATCTCGAATCCAGCGCAACGGCACCGAGTAATAGTTCGACGCCACGCCACGGAGGCGGAATGTCAGCAGACCGATCAGCGCGCCATATTCGTCGAACAGTCCGCCGCCGCTGGCGCCGGAAGTGAATGCCGTATCGGTTTCGATAATGTTGCTGCCGTCGTACCGATGCAATGCGGTGATCGCGCCGAACTGGACGGTCGCACCGACGCCCCCGGTGAAACCGAGAGCAGCAACCCGCTGCCCCGTGCGCAGATGGTCGCTGTCGGCGAGCCGCACCGGTGCCCCGGGCCAGTCCGGCACGCGCAGAAAACAAAGATCGTGAACCGCGTCTGCCGCCTGTTCGGCGACCGTCCATGGACGCCCATGACCGATCACGCGAATCGCGACGGCGTCGCGCGTGACGTGGCAGTTGGTCACCGCCACGCCGGGCGCGACCGTGACCGCCGTGCCGACGCCGAGGCCGCCGCTCGCCTGGCGCGCTTCGACGCGAACCACACTTTGCGTCAGCGGCAGGAACGCGGCGCGATCGAGATTGTTGGCGGCCGCCGCGGAAGCCAGCACCAGCAGAGCGAGGAGCGCGGGCGCACCCATCGACTACTTCAGTAGTTCCCCGCGCTCATCGATCAGTGGCACGTTGTAGTCGCGAAGAATGGCGCTGATTTGCGTCTGGTTTTCCGCGAGCAGCTTGTCGATCGTGGTTTTCCATGCGGGCTCGCCGTGCCGCACACCCATCGCGATCTCGTAGTCGAACTTGACGCCGGGCTCCGACTTCAGCGGAACAACCACCAGTTCGACGTTCTTGACGCGCGCGGCGTAATAACCGGCAACCGGTCCCCACACGATGGCAGCATCGATCGCTCCCTGCGCCAGATCGCGTTCGATGATCTCGCCCGGATACTGTTCCGGATTCGGCGACAGGATCGCGTAGACCTTAGCCTGCGCTTCCCAGCCGTGTTTCGCGAGCCAGGTCGCACCCGGAGATCTGTCGTAGACACCGATCTGGAGCTTGCTCTGTTGTTCCGGCGGCAGCGAAAAAAGATCTGGCCCACTCTTGACCTGGTCGAAACCCTTGCCCTTCGGATACACCAGCGCCCACGTGGAGCGGTAGTACGGCTTGGTCGCCGACACCAGGTCGTAGCCCGCGGGCACCGACAGCACGATGTCGCAGCGGTAGTCCTGTCCCGGCAACCGGTGCCGCAGCGTATTGCGCACAAAGCCCATGCGCTGCGGAAACGGAAAATATTCGACCTTCAGACCGAGCTTCTGCGCAAACAGTTCGGCGATCTTGTTTTCGATGCCCTCGCCCTTCGTGTTCGCAAACGGCAGGTTGCTGGGATCGATGCACGCGCGAAATGCGCTGCGCTCATCCTTCGCTTGCGCAAACGCGGCGAGCGCGGCCAACGCAGTGACCAGAGCAACTAGCGCACGCATGCAATCACCTTTGCGGTGGCTGGACCGCTGCTACTTGATTTCCTCAACCTTCGCGCGGGTGATGGCGCCGTCGGCACGCCCTTTCAGATAGGCGTACAGGTTGTCGATGTTCTTCATCACGATTTCACTGTTGCCGAAACTTTGCATGCCTTTTTCAAGCCGGCCGTCGCGAATCGCCTTGACGAATTCTTCCTTGCTCAAGGTCTTCATGCTTTCTGTCAGGGGCGGGCCCACCAGTCCTTCCTGGTTGGCGCCGTGACAGCGGTCGCACGCGGCAGCGCGCCAGGCACGGAAGCCGTTCATTGTGTTGGCGTCCACCTTGTAGCCATCAACGACGGTGTAGAGCTTCTTGCCGTCGGACTTGGCTTTTTTATCTTGCGCGGACGCAGGCAGGCAGAACAGGATCGGAAGACAAAGTGCGAGTGCGGAAAGCTTCAATCTCATCGTGGTCTCGTCATCGATCAGCTGTAAAAAAAAAGCACCGGGACTCTCATCCCGGTGCAGATTCCAACGCTGGCTTGCAGAGCCGGTTGACCGCGCCTGCTCTAGAGTCAGTTAGAGTCAGTTGGGGACAGAGCATTCGCGCGCTGCGCGCGCTCATGGTCTGTCCCCAAGTCATTAGTTTTTCGGCAGTGCAAACACGGTGAGCGAGCCGCCCAGATCCGTGTAGTCCTTCAACTCCTTGTAGCCGCCCACTGCGCCAAGGCCGTCGGTGTCTTTCTCGAGACCCGCTGCCATGCCGATGCCGGCCCAGCCGCCGATTCCCGAGAACACGCCCAGGTACTGCTGGCCCTTGTGCTCGTAGG
>Ga0187893_10012577_pt1 | contig 11968 bp, 11 predicted proteins | sample MA1701074metaG_FD_139574 | JGI IMG/M metagenome (GOLD analysis project Ga0187893, IMG submission 139574) | White microbial mat communities from a basaltic lava cave in the Kipuka Kanohina Cave System on the Island of Hawaii, USA - MA170107-4 metaG ... | reverse complement strand
GATACCGCCCTTGTTGATACGGGCATTCAGGTAAGTTCTGATCTTGTGATCTTCGATCAGTTTTCCGGCATAATCTTTTTTGTTGCCGTACCAGTTAGATTCCCATCCACGGATGATGCCTAATCTGTTACCAATCGGATTTGCTTTTTGGCCCATGTTTTCAATTTGCTGATGTGATAATTAGCTGATTTGCTAATTGACATCGTTAGTTTTAAAAATCTTTTTTTATTCTTTCATTGGCTCATTAGCATATTAGCTAATTAGCATATTAATTAGTGTCAACAATAACAGTGACATGGTTGCTGCGTTTGCGAACACGATAACCACGGCCTTGCGGAGCAGGGCGCATACGCTTCAATGTTCTTGCACCATCCACAAAAATGGTTTTTATCACCAGTTGGCTTTCATCACCACCTTCATTCTTTTGCTTCCAGTTGCTGATAGCACTTAACACCAGCTTGCGCAACGGTACTGCAGGATGCTTTGGATTGTGCTCCAGTTCGGCCAATACTTTCTCTACTTTCTGACCGCGGATCAAATCAGCCAGCAAACGCATTTTGCGTGGTGATGTCGGATAATTTCTCAGTTTTGCTACTGCTTCCATTTTCTTAGTTTCTTGTTTATTGTTTGTTGTTTATGATTTGAATTCAAGTGGCTTTAGACTAACCTGAAACCAAAAACCATAAACCATAAACCTTCTTAATCTACTTTCTTACTTGAGTGTCCTTTAAATTGGCGGGTAGGAGCAAACTCTCCCAACTTATGACCAACCATGAACTCCGTTACATACACCGGGATGAATTTGTGGCCATTGTGCACAGCAAATGTGTGACCCACAAAATCAGGCGTAATAGTGGAACGGCGGCTCCATGTTTTGATAACACCCTTTTTGTTTTTGCCTTCGTTAATAGCTAACACCTTTGTTTCAAGATGAGATGCTACATAAGGACCTTTTTTAATCGAACGAGCCATGTTTTAAATTTGAAAATGTGCAAATGTGCAAATGTGCAAATTGAATCCCGATTCAAACTTGCCTATAATTTCACACATTTACTCATTTACTGTTTATTTTAAATTTTCTGTTTCGCTTTACTCTTTTGCAAATTGTCACATTTGCTCATTTGCATATTACTTAGTCAGTTTGCTTCCATTCTTGCGTTGAATGATCAGCTTGTCACTTCCTTTTCCCCTGGTTCTTGTCTTCAGACCTTTAGAGTATTGGCCGCTTCTGCTGCGGGGCTGACCACCTGAAGCTTTACCTTCACCACCACCCATCGGGTGATCTACTGGGTTCATAGCAACACCACGGTTTCTTGGCTTAATACCTTTCCACCTGTTGCGGCCAGCTTTACCCATGCTTTGCAAATTGTGATCGCTGTTGCTTACTACACCTACTGTAGCGTAGCAATTGATCAATACTTTTCTCAATTCGCCAGAAGGCATTTTCAACACAGCGTATTTCTCTTCTTTGTTGGTCAACTGTGCAGAAGAACCTGCGCTGCGAGCCAGCTTGCCACCCTGACCAGGTTGCATTTCAATGTTGTGTACGTTAGTACCCAAAGGCATATTTTTCATCTGCAATGCATTCCCAATTTCAGGAGCTGCATTATCTCCGCTTTCAACTGATGCACCTACCTGCAAACCTTGCGGAGCAATGATGTAACGTCTCTCGGCATCAGCATACTCCAGCAATGCGATGAATGCTGTACGGTTTGGATCGTATTCGATAGATACTACTTTAGCAACACCTTGCTTATTACGCTTAAAATCAACTATACGATATTTTTTCTTATGGCCACCGCCTCTATAGCGCATGGAAAGGTGACCAGAAGAGTTACGTCCGCCGGTTCTTGGCTTTGCTTCTACCAGGCTTTTTTCGGGCTCATTGGTAGTTACTTCAGCGTAAGCATTCCCGATTCTCCAGCGGGTACCTGCGGTAATGGGTTTAAATTTTCTTAATGCCATTGTTAATTCCTACTATTAATTTCCAAATTCCAACACTTCGCGGCGGTTGATTGCCATTCTTGCCAAAGACAAGGCATGCCTTGTCTTTACGAGGGTTTAGATATTTGAATACAGATCAATTGTCTCACCCTCTGCCACGGTTACATAAGCTTTTTTATACGAAGGCTTGCGGCCTGATATAACACCAGCTTTTGTAAAGCGGCTTTTATTTTTGCCGGGAGATACAGAAGTGTTAACACCAGTTACAGTCACTCCATAAAAGCTTTCTACTGCTTTTTTGATCTCCAGTTTATTTGCTTTTTTTGCCACTTTGAAAGCATAGCGGCGCAGTTTTTCCTGCTGAGCATTTGCTTTTTCTGTCAAAATGGGTTTTACTAATACTTCAGAAAGTCTCATTTCTTTCTTTTTATAATGTTTTCAATTATGCTTCTGCTACTTCCTCTTCTGAAAAAATCTTCGCTGCACTTTCCGTCAGCACCAATACTTCTGAATTTACAATATCATAAGTATTGATATCGCTTAGCAATACCCCCAATACAGAAGGAACATTGCGGATAGACAACTGTACATTTTCATTGTACTCTGGCAAAATGAACATTAATTTTTTATCACCTACTTTCAGGTTGCTAAGAATGCCAGTGATTGTTTTAGTCTTTGGTGCATCCAGTGTAATATCTTCTACTACTACAATTGCATTTTGCTTAGCCTTATCTGCCAAAGCCGAGATCTTTGCCAGGTCTTTTACTTTGCGGTTTACTTTGATATCGTAGCTATGGGGCTTAGGTCCGAAGATGGTACCACCACCTTTATATAATGGGTTACGGATATTACCCTTACGGCTACCGCCCGTACCTTTTTGACGATGCAGTTTTCTGCTGGCCCCCTGTACTTCAGCACGGGTTTTCACTTTGTGTGTGCCCTGGCGCTGTGCAGCGAGATATTGTTTTACGGCGAGATACACAACATGGCTGTTGGGCTCTACGCCAAATATCTCTTCAGGAAGCTCCACTGATCTGCCTGTCTTTTTTCCTTTTATATCTAAAACTTCAACTTGCATTTTCTTTATTTTTTCTAAACCTGTAAGGTTTATTAAAAAATCTTTATTCTATCAGCATCCGCCAAAACCTTGCAGGTAAGGCAAATTTTATTTCTGTATCAAAACAATTGAACCATTATAACCGGGCACTGATCCGCTGACAAGTATGTAATTCTTGTCAGGGAATATCTTTACTACTTTCAGGTTTTTCAATTTCACCCTGTCATTTCCCATGCGGCCAGCCATGCGCATGCCTTTCATTACACGTGATGCATCAGAAGAGTTACCCAATGAACCGGGAGCTCTTTGACGGTCGTGCTGACCGTGAGACTGCTGACCTACACCATGGAAACCGTGGCGTTTTACCACACCCTGGAATCCTTTACCTTTTGTAGTACCAATAACTTCAACTTTATCGCCTTCAGCGAAAATGTCAACTGTAATGGTATCACCAATATTTTTTTGAAGGGAGGTGTCGCGGAACTCTTTGGAGAATCTTTTAGCAGAGGTGCTTGCTTTTGCGAAGTGGTTTTTTTCAGATTTGGTTACGTGGTTTTCTTTTTTGTCGCCAAACGAAACCTGCAGTGCATTGTAACCATCTGATTCGACAGTTTTAACCTGCGTTACAACACAGGGACCTGCTTCAATGATCGTACAGGCTGTCTGTCTGCCTGCGGGATCGAAGATGCTGGTCATCCCAATCTTTTTTCCAATAATACCTTTCATGTTTTGTACAGTTTATGCCTGCAGGATTATTGGGACAGCCGTGGTTCGTGTCTCACGAAACACATCCGGTTCGTGGGACACGAACCGGGGCCTAAGCTTCAATCCCCGTTTGCTACCGACCTTTTCCTTTTTTTCGGAAGTACCGGCAGTAAACAAACCCTGAACGGCTTGTTTTATGTAAAACCCTCAATCCACTTTCGGCGGAAAATTGAGAGAGTTTATATCAGAGCTCTTTTTTCTTTTCGGTAAACCGAAAAAATTGAGAGATGAAAAATTTTTAATTTATAAGAACTGTTAGCGATCATTCGCTGCAATTAGCGCAATTCGCTGTTACGCTTTGATCTCAACTTCCACACCACTGGGAAGATCCAGTTTGCTCAGCGCATCTACAGTACGGCTTGAAGAAGTGTAAATATCCAACAGACGCTTATGCGTAGCCAGTTGGAATTGTTCACGGCTCTTCTTGTTTACGTGCGGCGAACGCAGTACAGTGAAAATTTTAGTACGTGTAGGTAAAGGAATAGGACCTGTTACCACAGCACCTGTGCTGCGAACAGTTTTTACGATCTTTTCGGCAGATTTATCTACCAGGTTGTGATCGTAAGACTGTAATTTGATTCTGATTCGCTGAGACATGATGTAAAACCCAATTTTCTTTTGGGAGTGCAAAGGTAGGGGGGGCAACTATATTCGCCAAATAGTTGAAGATTATTTTTTTGGCTTTTCGGCTACATAGAAAAACAAATGCCGGTGGATGCCGGCATCTGCTTTAATATGATGATAAAAAATTATTTAGGCCATTTCTCCACCTTATTCGAAACAGGCGGAACGGTGCGAAGATAGGCATAGATAGCCCTAAGGTCTTCTTCTTTCATTTTGCCGTACATAGCCCATGGCATCATGGTATTTTGCCTGCCGTGGTCTTTGTTGACAACTTCATCTGAAGAATTGGTTCTGAATTTAGTGACAAATGCATCCTCAGATACGGATCCGATGCCGGTGGCGGTGTCTGGTGTTATATTAGAAACAGCAACTTTAAACATAGGTGTAGCAAACACAAAGCCACCGGAAAAAGCTTTGCTGAAATCGGGCGATCCGTCCGGCTTCATTGGCGTATGGCAATCGCTGCAAGAGGCAATCGTTGTTAGATATTGGCCATATTTTACTTTATCGGAAGGATCGGGCCTGATATTTTTTCCCGGCGCAAATTCAGGCAAAGGCGGAAGCATTGATAAGGGGATATCCAGCTTTCTCGGCGGCACTGTGCTATCACTTGGAGCCAGTGTGCGGATATAAGCAACGATAGCATACAAATCGTCTTTGGCCATGCGGCTATAATTATTATATGGCATGATGGGAAAAAGCGTATCGCCCTGTTTATTTACACCATGTGCTATAGCCCTTGCAATTTCATCATCTGTCCAATCGCCTAAACGTTTTGGTGTAATATTAGGCGCCCAAATGTCGCCCGGAATGCCTTCAGCTTTTCCAAACGGAAAACTGGCCCCAATACCGAGAGTACCAGGTGCAGGAGGAAATGAAAATTTGCCGAAATCTCTTTTGCTGTGACAATCCATACAAACTGCCACGTGATGTGCAAGGTATTCACCCCGCTCTACAACCTTTTTCAACGAATCTTCATTGCTGGCCGAAGTAGTTTCTTTTTCTTTTTCCTTGTCTGCACTATTGCAGCCGGGAAAAAAAATAACTGATAAAATAAACACAACTGCAAAAAGGACAAGCAAAAACTTTTTCATGCTGGTTTGTTTTTAAAAATTAAAAAAGAAATGTCTTCAGTTTACAGAGGGAATGGATAAAAAAAGAAATGATTCTTTAAAGTAAAGAAATATTTTTATTGCAGAACCAACTAAATGCATGAACTGCTATTTAAGCCGCATTAATTTCAAGCTTAGAGTAGCAAACCCACCCAGCTCTATATGTTCAACCATAAATGTATGTTTTCCGCCAAGCTGAAGTTTTATCTTTCTGTGAGGAGATTCATCAAATTTATATTTGGAAGGATTCCATTCATTAATAATTAATTTTCCATCTACATATAGTCTTACAGCATCATCCCATGTGATGCGTATCTCGTATTCTCCTTTTTCTAATACAGCTTCACCTTCAGCTATTGTGAGAAATTGTTTGTATTGCTCATCTCCGCTTTTTATACCACCCCACCAGGCATAATCCAGTTTATTTACAGTGTCTGTTTTTATTGGCCGCATGCGAACATTTGGGGGAAATAGTTCACCGGTTTTAATCGGGTTATGTACGGTTGTATCCAATGCATACCATCTGACATGAAAGGAAATTGGCTGAAAAAATTTTTTAAAAGAAAAGGTATAAGGCTTTCCTTTAGCGATTGCGTGTCCAAACGGAGTTGTGGTCTTTTCTCCGATATATTCCAGTTGAACGAAGATATCTATTTTATCGCCGGGGATTTTTGATGCAGTAATGCTTGCAGGAAATGTTCCATTCATTGCAGAAACATTTTTTATTCCTTTAAAACTTTTGATCTTCCATTTCCCTTTTGGACCCAGCAGATCAAACTTCACTGTATCAGATTTATCAGTCGGGTTTGTATTCCAAATGATAGGTGATCTGAAATCATAAGGCCCCCATTCAGTAATTAAAATATTTTTTCTTCCGGATAAATAACCTGTTCCTTTGAACGGATCATTTGGTTTGTCTATTTCCGGAATATTAATAGCTGCATCTTCATCAAATTGTGCAGCCAGGTTTAAATCAATTAATGTATCCAAACCTGTTACAGTAGAATCAGTTTTAAAAATCAAATCTGTTTCTGAAAATATATTGCTGAAGACTTTTAAATTATCCGTACGATCAAAATTGAATGCCACAGGATTGCCGTTAAAACTGTTTCCTAGTATAATGTAATCCTTACTTTGTGTGTCTCTATATTTCGCATACCCCCAATCCGCAGGCTGCTCTTTTCTTGCCCATAGCCTGATGGCTTCTTTATCCCTCAAAAAAAGATTGTAAGTGATATTATTTTTTTGACCATGTTCAATAGCAATACCAACTCTGTTGTTGCGAAAATTATTGTTATTGATATTTGATTCATAGCTGTAACCGCCCCAGATACCATGATCGCATTCAAAGATGCGGTTGTAAGCGATGGTATTACGACTGAAGGTAGCCTCTACCCCATTCGTTGGTGCGTACGAAAAATCATTTCGCAGGATCACATTAGCATTACAACCTCCTTTGCCGCTATCCATCGTGGTTTGTCCTGCCCAAAGAAAAAAACCATCACCACCATGAGTGACATTGTTTTTATAAAATAAATTATTGCTGCTTTGTTCATACACCAGCATACCGGCACTATCCTGTCCGCGGTTATAAACACCATGACTATAACCACGAACATTAAAAATTACCTTGTTATACATCACTTTATTCCTGCTGCTTCGGTACATACCAATGCCAATACCTGAATTAAAAGAAAAATCATTGTTATAGATCATTCCATCATTGCACTCAGTCATCATCAAAACGTTTTGTCCGCCGGTTACTTTACAGTTTCTAACAGTCACCGAATCGCATTGACGCAGATAAATAGCAGCGCCATATCTTAACCATTCATCTTTTTCATTCTGATGATAGTTCATCCAGTCGGATATATCTTCTTTTTCCTGCGTGCTGTTGAGATGCTGGCGATAATTGTAACTGAGATCACAATTATCAAGAGTCAGCTTCTCTGCATTTTTTGCCATTAAAGCAACTTTATAGCCGCTTGCCTTCAGGTTTTTGATCGTTACATTTTTACTGTTTATGATCAGAATGCCAAGGCCAAAAAATTCATCAGGCCTGCTTTTCTTATTGCTTCCTTTAAGTTTTGCATTATTAAAATCAACGGTGATATTATTTCCTTCAATAATGATAACTGGAGTTTTAGTGTCAGTCGAAGCATCAATGCTGTAAATGGTTTTTTTGATCTTTTCTGTTTTCGTAATCTTCATTCCCTTTGTAAGTGGCTTTTCCTGGGCAAATGAAATTGAAGTACATAATAGCAGGCAACAAAGGAAGAGTGGCGACTTTCTCATGAATATGATTTTAATGCAAACAAATTACATTAATAATTGCTGATTCGCCAGTCTCGTCCAAACCCATCTTTTTACAAAAAAACAGCCACCCGTTTTGCGGATGGCTTAGCCCTTTTTTTTTAAAATATTTTATTGATGCAGGAACACGGTATCAACAATGGTGATCTGCTTATTAATCACACCTATGTTTGTAACCAAAGAATCTTTGTATGTCGTGTCAGAGGGATTAAAGTATAATGAATAAGCACCTTCTGCAATTCCCTTAATGATATAACCACCATCATCGCCTGTAAATGTTCCGGCGACGGTATCAGTACCCTGTATAGCTGATACGGCTGTTTTAAAAGTTTTTGGATCAACCCTGCCTTTGATACTGCCACCTACTGATTCAAACACCGTACGTATTACCGGTTTCAAATTATAACCACCGTTGCCGGTTGCGACAATGGATTTGGCCACATCAAAGTCAAGAACGATCTTATAAAGAATACCGCCGGTAACATCCTGCTGAACATTCAGCTTTAAACCCGATTGTTCAGCACTGGGAGTATTCAGCTTAACCAACGATCCGTTTATGTTGACATAATTTTCGGTACCCAGTATCAGCCGCATTTGATGAAGCCGGCCCGAAGGAATAGTAGCATCGGCCAACAAAGTATCTTCATCGTTCACCAGTTTCAGAAGATCATAAGTGCCTTTGTTGACAGCTTCAAGGCTTTGCCAGCCGCCATCGTCTGCGCCGGTGACATTAATTTGAATGTCCTGCACGTCAATCAGCACTTCTTCATAATCGCCGGGATCATCGGTTAGATAAACCTGGAACCGGGCCTGTCCTTTATCGGTGTTATTGTTTTTGGAACAGGAAAAAAAGAAAAGGGAAATGAAACAAAAAGAGACAAAACTGAGGGTAAGGACCAATTTCATTTTCATAAAGTAAACATTTTTGATGCAGCATTGCCCAAGTTTGATGCCAGAGCCCGGATTGAAAAACAAAAAGCAAAAAGAATGGGGGAAAGAAGAATAATTACGCAGTAAAAAGAAAAAGGACCCATGAATGAGTCCTTAACCTTTTAAAATTTTGCTTTTCATAAGTTGGCTGGATAGCCCAATATAAGATCTTAAAAACGGAGTGAGTTCCGGCGCAAACTACACAAAATGAATGCCATACTTAGGAATTATACTTGATCGAGGTTAAGTAATTTAACTATTTTAAAAAGAAAGCCCCGCTATTTGAAAAACGGGGCGTCATTATTTCAACTGAAAATGATCTTATGCACTCACCTTTCCCTTCACCTTCGCTATCACTTCTTCAGCAATATTAGTTGGCGCAGGAGAATAATGAGAAAACTCCATCGTACTCGATGCACGACCTGAGCTTAATGAACGAAGCTGTGTTACATATCCAAACATTTCACTCAGCGGCACTTTTGCTTTTATCACTTCAGCGCCTGCTCTTGTATCCATTCCTTCCAGCATGCCACGACGACGGTTAAGGTCACCAGTAACATCACCCATGTATTGAGCAGGAGTGATCACTTCCACTTTCATGATAGGCTCCAGCAAAACTGGTTTTGCTTTTCTTGCCGCTTCGCGGAAACCTTGTTTGGCGCAAAGCTCAAACGACATAGAATCGGAGTCAACTGCATGGAAGCTTCCGTCAAATACACGGATCTTCATATTATCAACAGGATAGCTTGCCAGCACGCCTGTAGTCATTGATTGCTCAAATCCTTTTTGAATAGCCGGAACAAACTCACGGGGAATAGATCCGCCGAACAGGTCGTTCACAAACTGGTAAGATTTATCAGGATTCTCTGCTTTCCATTCTGCATCTACAGGGCCAAGGCTGAATTGTATATCAGCAAACTTACCACGACCACCGGTTTGTTTCTTCAACGTTTCGCGGTGTTCAATTGTAGTATTGAATGCCTCTTTATATGCCACCTGCGGTGCACCCTGGTTTACTTCTACTTTAAACTCACGTTTCATACGATCAATGATGATCTCGAGGTGAAGCTCACCCATACCACGCAAAATGGTTTGACCAGTATCTTCATCTGTATTTACACGCAGTGTAGGATCTTCTTCTACCAGTTTGGCGATAGCCATACCCATTTTATCTACGTCGGCCTGTGTCTTGGGCTCTACCGCTACAGCGATAACCGGCTCAGGAATGAACATGTTCTCCAAAGTGATCGGGTGATCTTCATCGCAAAGCGTATCACCGGTTTTGATCTCTTTGAAACCCACAGCAGCACCGATATCACCTGCTTCAATAAAATCAATCGGGTTCTGCTTATTAGCAAACATTTTCATGATACGGCTGATCCTTTCTTTTTTACCACTTCTTACATTCAATACATAAGAACCTGCATCCAGGTGACCGGAATAACAGCGGAAGAAAGCCAAACGACCCACGAACGGATCAGTCATGATCTTGAATGCCAATGCAGCAAACGGTTCTTTCGGGTCAGCTTTGCGGGTGATCTGTTCACCGGTATCAGGATTAGTTCCAATCGTATCAGGAATATCTATCGGGCTTGGAAGGTAACGGCACACCGCATCCAATGCAGTTTGCACACCTTTATTTTTAAACGAAGAACCGCACATCATCGGCACAATGCTAAGATCAACCGTTGCTTTACGGATAGCCTCATGAATTTCATCTTCGGTAATGGAATCAGGATTATCAAAGAATTTTTCCATCAGTTTATCATCATATTCAGCCACGGCTTCTACCAGGTTAGCTCTCCATTCTTTTGCTTCATCCACCATGTCGGCAGGAATATCAATTTCATCAAAGGTCATTCCTTCTGTTTCCATGTGCCAGATGATGCCCTTCATTTTGATCAGGTCAACCACACCTTTAAAGTTATCTTCGGCGCCGATAGGCAACTGAAGCGGCACAGCTTTGGAACCCAGCATTTCTTTTACCTGCTTCACTACCATCAGAAAGTCAGCGCCAGCCCTGTCCATTTTATTTACAAAACCAATACGGGGCACACCATAACGGTTAGCTTGACGCCAAACGGTTTCAGATTGAGGCTCCACACCATCCACAGCAGAAAACAAAGCGATCAAACCATCCAATACCCGCATAGAACGTTCTACCTCTACGGTAAAGTCAACGTGTCCCGGAGTATCAATAATGTTGAAATAATATTTTTTGGTGTTGGCTGTAGCCTTACCCAGGATAGTAGGAAAATTCCATTGGCAGCTTACTGCAGCAGAGGTAATGGTGATACCTCTTTCTTTTTCCTGCTCCATCCAGTCGGTGGTAGCAGCGCCTTCGTGCACCTCACCTATACGATGTATCATACCGGTGTAGCGAAGGATACGCTCTGTAGTAGTGGTTTTGCCGGCATCAATGTGAGCCGCAATACCAAAGTTTCTTTGAAATTTTAAGTCTGCCATGTTGTATTGATTGTTGTAATTTTTTTGTTGCCAGCTTTTGTTCCCTGATCAGCTGCAGTTGCGACGCTCCGTTCAGGGTTCTGTTCGCTATTCAGCTTTTGCAGAGACGGAATGCATCACATCTCAACGACAGGCCAAATTTTAGGGCGCAAAGGTAGGGGAATTAAGCAAAAAAGGAACGGTTAAGAATAGATTAATGCAGGTTGTGAAGATCATATTTTGAGATACGAATTGTTCGCCGGAATAACCTGAAGAAAGCCGCCGGTTTATACAAACTGCATTATCATTTCATGTCCAAAAGGATGGCTATCCTCAACCAATATTTATCAACAGAGGATAAGCCCGGCAGAAACCTTATTGCCTTAGTAATAAAACCTGCCTCCGGGGCGAAACCTTATTACCTTCTCTTCTAAAAAGAGCAAAATAGAAAATAAGCTAATAAGATAGGTTTGGAGAGTGCATTATCCTGTTATTAAGGTAATAAAGTTTGCCAGGTGCTGGCTTTTCTTTCTTAGATGGCCAAACAAGAAGCTTAAAAGGACGTAAACTATTGTTAGATAATTGAAAACTTCACTTAGTTAGTCACAGCCATTGCTTAGATGGTCACAAAACTTACTTAGATACCCACGCAACTTCCTTAGAAGCTGTCTAAAAATGGTAAATCAGATCAGCATATGTGAATAGTGAATAAAAAGGCTGAGGTTACTTGGCTGAGAAGTTCTACTAATTGTGAATCATCACAAACTCAATTAGTATG
>Ga0187893_10012576_pt1 | contig 11969 bp, 7 predicted proteins | sample MA1701074metaG_FD_139574 | JGI IMG/M metagenome (GOLD analysis project Ga0187893, IMG submission 139574) | White microbial mat communities from a basaltic lava cave in the Kipuka Kanohina Cave System on the Island of Hawaii, USA - MA170107-4 metaG ... | reverse complement strand
TCCTCCGCGACCTCCCTGTATCGGAACTGGGGCAGCTGGCTCCCGGCGCGCCGGGCCTCGCGCATCGATCGACTCGCCGCGCTCCGTCACGACTGAATGATAGTGGTTGAGTTTGACGTGGCGCACTCGGGTCTGCAGCCGGACAACCTCGGATACCATAAGAATTCGGGGGCTGGTGCCGAAGGCGAGGCTGATGGAGAAATTCTGAGGGCTGCTGGAGAGTTTGGGTTTGTTGCCTGCAGCTTTCCGTTTCTATGAATGGATGGTAGGCCTTGACCCTCGTGTTGCCACGCGAAACAGCCGCCTGCAGGGACAGCTCTCCGATGGCCTTCCCGTGCCGCCAGCGCGGCTCATGATGAAAGTGGCTGGTTCGGGTGACAGCGCCGTCTATTTGGAAGGTGGGAAGCTGGCGGCTGCCACAATTCGAAAGGTCCTGGTGGACAACCGGGTTCCGTTGCCCACCCTCCGGCGCATACTCGATTTCGGCTGCGGGCGGGTCTTGCGTCAGTGGAAAGATCTTACGACCGCTGAGATTCATGGAACCGACTACAACCCGGAGCTGGCCGGCTGGTGCGCCCGCAACCTCCCGTTCGCAACCGTCCAAACCAATACGCTCGCCCCGCCCACGAAGTATCCGGACGGCCACTTCGATCTGATCTATGCGTTGTCAGTGTTGACGCATTTGCCCGAGACCGAGCAGGCGGGTTGGATGACCGAATTCAGGCGATTGCTGGCGCCTGGCGGACTCTTGCTGGTGACCACGCACGGTCAGTCGTATCTGGGACGCCTCAGCGATCCAGAGCGCGAGCGCTTCCTCCAGGGAAAGCTGGTGGTTCGGTTTGTCGAGAGCGCCGGAACGAATCTGTGCAATGCCTATCATGCGGAGGCGTATGTGCGGCAATACCTGGCGAGGGGGTTTGAGGTGATCAACTTCGTAGTGGAAGGGGCGCGCGGCAATCCGCGGCAGGATCTGTGGCTGTTACAAAGGATCGCCGGTTGATTAGAAGGCCGAGGCGGACTGCGCCTTACCCGATACCGGGGCCGGTTGAGGCGCAGCCTGCGGGTCCAGCGGGTAACCAACAGGATCGGGATGGAACCACGACGCCAGATAAGAGTCCGAAACTGTACGGCGCTGCATGATCCAACGGCGGCGGGCCAAAGCCCGGGGAAGAGCGCGAAGGAGTTTCCAGAAGGCTGGCAAAGAGGACTGTTCCCGCACCAGACACCCTCCAGCCACGATGGCATCTCTGACCGTTACTGCCAGAAGGTGCCGTGCATACAAGGGGAGCGTTGCATTGTTGATCCGTAACAGGAACCGGTTCTTCACGGAGTGCATGTTGATCAACGGGCTGGTCGCATTCCTTGGGCCGGGTCGCGCCTGGCGTACGTGATGCGCCACGCCGTCGGGAGTGTAGAGGCATCGCCACCCGAGCAGTTGCGCGCGCCAACTCACGTCGGCGTCTTCCCGATAGGCGAAGAAGGCCGGATCGAAGAATTCGCCATCGATCGAGAGGTCGGCCATCATGCGGCGGCGGTATAGCGCCGCAGCCGCGCTTGCCCCAAAGACATACTCGGAGCGGGAGTAACGCCCGTCATCCGGCTCGCCCCAGCCGCGATCGAAGTGGCGGAACTCCGGAGTGAAGTAAATGCCAGTCGAATCCAAGACGGGGTGCTCGGGCGGACGGAGGTCGGGTTCGATCGAGAGCAGTTTTCCACACACGGTTCCGACAGCCGGATCCAGTTGCCCGGCGTCGAGGAGCCGTTCGAGGAAGTCGGGCCGCATCTGAACGTCGGGATTCAACGTCAACACCCATTCGGCGCTGGTTCGCCGAATAGCCTGATTTTGCGCCGCAGCGAATCCGGTGTTCTCACGGTTGCGGAACAGGCGTATGTGGCGCCTGAATCGCGAAAGGACACGGAAAGTGCCGTCCGAGGACGCATTGTCCACCACGGCGATCTCCGCTGGCCGCCGCGTTTGGACCAGCAACGATTCCAGGCACGGGCCAATATAACGGTCGCTGTTACAGGTGACGATCGTGACGGCGGCGCTCATCGTGAGAAAAATCAGTGGTGCCTGAACTCATAAGACCCGAACCGGAGACAAAACGCTACACGGATCAAAAAAAATTTACTCCGAAGTGTAGTGAATCCGGCAATCCGGGGATCTTAGGGTTGGTAGGATGATTGTGCCAGCAAATGCCACTATTCACGTTTCCGGCGCATTTGACGGCCTTCCTCGATACAGGCCGTTCTACGGTAACTTTACAAGATCAAGTGGCCCGATGGTTCGAGGAGGCCCGGGACGATGTGTACCGGTATCTGCTCATAATCGGACTGCCGCCAGCTCAGGCTCAAGAAGCCACCCAAGAGGTGTTCCTGCGCTTATATATCGCGATGCGCAAGGGCGAGCGTATCGAAAACTGGCGCGGCTGGGTATTTCGCGTAGCCCACAATCTCGGATTGAAGATCCGGGCGCGGCAGCAGGGGCAGGCTCCGTTCGATGCGGATCTCGAGGCGAAACTATCGGCTCCCGGGGCAGATCCCGAGCAAACGCTGCTCGATCGGGAAAGGCTGGCGCGGCTGCACCGGGCCATGCAAGGTTTGAGCGAGCAGCAGAAGCGATGCCTGCACCTTCGGATGGAAGGTTTGCGGCACGCCGAGATTGGGGAGACACTGGGGATCAGCGCCTCGACGGTCAGTGAGTTTTTGCGGCGCGCGATCGCGCGTCTGAGGAAAGCGGCGAATGAATAGCGTCCAGCATTTGCAGCCTGAGCAGTTGTTGCGATTAGCCGACGGCGAGTTGGGTCCGGCGGAAGCGGCGCGGGTCCGTTTGCACCTCGAAGCCTGCTGGGATTGCCGAGCCGAATTGGACGCCGTCGAGAAGACAATCGCCGCGTGCGTTCGTTACCGCAAGGAAGTGCTCGAGGCTCATCTGCCGCCGCCGCCGAAGCCATGGGCGGATCTCGGTCCAGAGATGGCGCGCCTGGATGAGAGGCTTGCTGGGATTTCGTTTGTGCAAAGGATGGCGTTCCTTCTCCAAGGGGCGAGGAGGAACTGGATCCGTTGGGCGCCGGCTGGCGTTGCTGTTGTTCTTGTTGCGGTGCTGGTCTATCAACACCAGACGGCGCCCACGGTGCAAGCGGCGCGGCTTTTACAAAAGGCCGTGGCCGCTTCCAGTTCCTCCCGCCCCGGTTTGAAGAACATTGAGATCCGCTACGGATCTCGCGTGATGACACGGTTCACGGGTAAGGGCGCCGCGGCTCGCACGAGCATCGCCGGGCGCCAGACACTGGCGTCAGTCGAGAATCTGTTTCGCCAAGCCAATTATTCCTGGGACGATCCACTTAGCGCCCAAGCCTATCTTGCCTGGCACGAGGGCCTCGAGGAAAAGAACAGCCAGATCGTGAATCGGGGAACCGAGAGCATCGAGATTCACACCAATACGCAAGCGGGTATCCTCACCGATGCTAGACTCACTTTGCGCTCCTCAGATTTTCGTCCAGTCGAGGCCCGGTTCGAATTCCGCGGCGCGGAAATTATCGAACTGACAGAGATTCCAGTGGAGACCACTACCGAGGCCGTGCCAGTTCGGCCCTCACCTTCGGCGGAAGCGCCAGCCCGCGGGCAGAGGCAGGAGTCTGTCACTACACCTCCGGTAGTTGGGCCCTCGGACGAGCTTCGTGTGCTGGCTGTGATCCACACCTTAGGCGCCGACCTGGGTGATCCAGTCGAGGTTTCACGCTCCAAGGACAAAGTGCTCGTCACGGCGGCAGGGCTCGATCCGGGCAGGCGTCAGGAAATCGAAACCGCGTTGGCCGGTGAGCCTGCTGTCGAGTTGCGGATTTCGAGTGCTTCCGTTCCGGCAAATCCTGGGACTGCCGTCGCGGTGCGCACTCCGCCCGCGAGTTCAGCTCTGTCCAGCAGGATCGAAAAGCAACTCGGCAGCGCGGTCGCCTTCGAACGTTTTGCCGCACAAGCTCTGGATCATGCCGACCAACTGATGGCGAGAGCGCACGCTTTGCGTCGCTTAGCCGAACGCTTCCCAGCCAGTGTTGAGAGGTCACTTTCAGAACCGGATCGCAGGCGGCTGGACCAACTCCGACAGGCTCATGCGGTGGTGTTGGCGCGGCACGCGATCGATCTCCACCAGCAACTGGGTCCGGTGCTGGAAGCGATGGGCGCCAAAGCCGAGGCTGTTGGCGGTCCTCCATTGCCCGAGAGCTGGCAATCCGCGTCGGAATCGATTTGGCGAAGCGGCCGCGAAGCAGAACGTCTGCTGGGAGCATTGCTTGGCGTTACTGGGCTCGGCAATGCATCGGGCGGCTTTATCGAAGATCGGATTCCGGACTTACTTCAAAATCAAGTAGCGCGATTGCGAGCGGACGCGGTAGCCTATGGGCAACTGGCCCTGCGTTAGGCAAGGTCCAGTCATGTAAATGAAACGAAGTTGGCGCATGGCCGCGCTGGCGTCGCTGCCTTGGCTGGCAGAGGCACAACCCTACACTCAGCTTTCCGGCTTAGTGCGTGACTCGTTCGAACACTCGGTTCCCGAAGCTCAAGTCACCGCAGTGAACGAAGATAACGGATTTCGGCGCATTTCCCGCACCGGACTCGATGGCGCCTACTTTATCGGATCGCTCCAGCCCGGCTCCTACAAGATCACGGTGCGGAAGGAAGGTTTTCGGCCCGTGGTGCGCTTTGGTGTCCAGTTGCCGGTTGCCCAACCGGCGAGGCTCGATTTTTCCTTGTCGGTCGGCGGCCAGTATGAAATCATTACTGTCGAAAGCGGTCCACCGATGCTCAACGCCGAGAATGGAGCCGTGGGGACGCTGGTCGGCCGCGAGTGGGTGGACCGGATCCCGCTGAACGGCCGTGGATTGAGCAGCCTGCTCGAGCTCGCGCCAGGCGTTGTTACGACCCCCGCTACCCGCGGCGAGTCCGGCCAGTTCACGGTAAATGGGTCCCGTCCCAATTCACATTACTTCACGCTCGACGGTGTCAGCGTGAATTCGGGTGTGAGTGGCGGCGGCCAGCCCGCTCATAGTATCGGCGGATCGCTCCCGGGACTGAGCGCTTTCGGCAGTCTGCACAGTCTGGTGTCGGTGGAAGCTTTGGAAGAGTTCCGATTGCAGACTTCCTCCACCGTAGCCGAGTTTGGGAGGCTTCCGGGCGCGCAAGTGTCTCTCAGCAGCCGCGCTGGAACCAATGAATTTCATGGTTCTCTTTTTCACTATCTGCGGGATGCGAGCCTCGACGCCAATGACTGGTTTTCCAATCGCGCCGGATTGGGGCGCCCTTCATCCCACTTGCGTGACTCTGGCGGAACGCTCGCCGGTCCGGCGTGGCGCAACCGCACCTTCTTCTTTGCCTCGTTCGAGCAGGTGAGAATGAAGCAGCCATTCCTGTGGCGCACCGCATCGCCCACCCTCGAGGCACGCGAGGAGGCGCCTGCGTGGTCGAGACCTCTGCTCGATTTGTTCGCACCGCCGAACGGACCATCGCTCGGTCCCGGCTTGGGCGAGTGGATCGGGCGGCGCAGCCGCCCATCTTATCTCGACACAGGAAGCCTTCGACTGGATCATGCGCTCACTTCTGGGATTCACCTCTTCGCTCGTCACAATATCGCGCCCTCTGGCTCAGAGTTCGGTGGCACACAGTTCACCCGGCTTCGGCTGCGGTCGCGACAGACTACGGTGGGAGTTACGGCCCGTTTCAGCCCTGGCATTGTGCATGAAGGGCGATTCTCTTATAGCCTGGCCAGCGGACGTTCGCTGTGGCTACAGGAGTCGAACCGGACAGTACCGTGCGGGTTGCATTCCGTGGCAGCCGAGTTTCAACCGGCTCTCCCGTGTAATACCTTCCTTCGGTTCGCAATCGGTGGCCTCGGCCAAGTGCTGAGTGGCCGCGAAGCTGACGCTCAGCAGCAGCAATGGAATGCCATCGATACCGTCACGGTGAACGCGGGCTCCCACCGTTTTCAGCTCGGCTTCGACTTCCGGCGCTTAACTCCCGCACGGACATCCTCCGTCGCAAGCTTCGCGACGATAGCTGATTCGCTTGCCGACTACCTGGCGCGGGTGAGTGTGTGGAGCATCGCCAGCACACAGCCAGTCCTCACCAGCCGCCTGGATGAGTGGTCCATATTTGCACAGGACACCTGGCGCATCAGCCCGCGCCTGACGCTCACGTACGGCCTAAGATGGGAATTAAATCCGCCACCCTACTCTTCCGACGCCGTCCCTGGGCTCAGCCGACCGACTGGCCCGTTGAGTTCCTCCGAAGACTTGCCTCTGTGGCGCATCCGCTACAACAACTACGCGCCTCGTATAGGCGCTGCCTATAGCCTTGGCAGTCAGGGACGCACGGTGATCCGCGGGGGACTTGGTCTTTTCCTTGACTCCAGCTTGAGTGTGGCGACGGATCTAGTGAGCGGCGGCCCCTTTCAGTTGTGGCAGTCCGGTATCCCGGCACCCGAGGGTGGATCGGCACGATCATTATTCAGCTTTGGATTCGACCCAAACCTGCGCCTTCCGATGGTCAGGCAATGGAACGGAGCGATCGAGCATGCGGTTACAGGGGAGGATGTGGTTTCAGCGTCTTATCTCGGCTCGCGCGGTTCGCGCTTGCTACGCCGGGAAGTGGCCGGCAACGGTCTCGTTCAAGTGGTGCTCGCGACCAATCACGGCGACTCCGACTATCACGGCCTTCATCTCCAGTACAGGCGCCGAATGGCGGGCCGTTGGCAGACGCTCGTGTCTTATGCCTGGTCGCATTCGATCGACACGGCTTCGACCGACGGCGCCTTGCATTGGGTCGGGAGGGGGATTCCGGCGAGAGCCGATCGCGGGCGATCTGATTTCGATACGCGCCACGTTTTCACGGCTGCTTTTCACGCGGAGACAGGCGTAGTGAGAGGTTGGGCTTCGGCGGTCGCCAGCCGCTGGAGTCTCGACGGAATTTTTCGCGCTCGTACCGGATTTCCGGTGGATGTGTTGTCGAGCGAGCAAGCCATGGGCGTCAACTTCGCCAACGTGTTTCGCCCGGACCTGGTGCCGGGACAGCCGCTCTGGATCAGGGGTGGCGGATTCGCGGGCGGGCGCAAGCTGAATCCGTATGCGTTTGAGCCACGCGGACGACTGGAGCAGGGCAACCTCGGACGGAACTCGATTCCTGGATTCGGCATGTCGCAACTCGACTTCGCCTTGCGCCGGGAATTCCCGTTGCGCGAGCGGCATGCGATCGGACTGCGGGTGGAGCTATTCAACGCGTTCAACCACGCGAACTTTGCCGATCCCGTGCGCTATCGCAACAGCCCGCTTTTCGGCGAGCCGGCTTCGATGTTGAATTTGATGCTGGGGTCCGGGTCGCCTGCCACCGGATTGGCGCCGATGTTGCAAATCGGCGGGCCGAGGTCGGTGCAGGTGGTCCTGCGTTGGCGATTCTGAAGCCGTCACAGTCAGTGTGAAGTTGAACTCATTTAGAATGGACATTTGTCTGTCCTTCAAGACATCCGGATAGCGTTCCGTCTCTTTCGGCGCACCCCTGCCCTGACCGGAATCGCTTTGCTATCCATTGCTCTAAGCGTCGGCGCCACGGCGGTCGTTTTTGCCGCCGTCAAGTCCGTCCTTATTAACCCATTACCCTACGCCCGTGCCGCAGAACTAGTACAGATCGCCACGGATTTCGTCAACGTTAAGCAGTCCGAAGGAGATTGGATCTCCTGGAACGATGCCCAAGAGCTGATCAGACGCACACGCACGCTGGACTCAGTGGGGATTTACGGCAATGCCGTTTTCGATCTTGCGGGTGACTCGTCCACTCCGCCGGAGGCGCTGTATGGTCTTCGCATTTCTGCCAGTCTGTTTCCTACGCTCGGCATCTCACCGATGCTGGGGCGCAACATTCTTCCTGAGGAGGATCGACCCGGTCACCCGAACGTGATGATTCTGAGTCACGGCCTATGGACCCGTCGATTCAACGCAGATCGAAGCGTGATCGGGCGGATCGCGAAGGTTAATGGGCAGGACTGCATCGTGACTGGAGTGATGCCGCCTGAGTTCAACTTTCCGTTACGCAGAGAGGCTGCCCGCACGCCTTATCCATACGTGGAGTTCTGGACGCCACTGCAAATGGATCCTGCCGACGCATCGGAAGGCCTCGGCATGGTGGCAAGGCTGCTTCCAGGAGTATCGCTGGTTCAGGCACAGGCGGATCTCACCTCCATCAGCTCTGCCCTCGCCCGCGAATTCCCCTCCACCAACCGTGACCGCATTCATCGAGTAGCGTTCGTGCGGGATCGAGCCGTCAGAAGCGCCGGGACTGCGCTTTGGCTTCTGATGGCGGCGGCAACGATGTTTCTGCTGATCGGATGTGCGAATGTTGCCAATTTGCTCCTGGCACGCGGTCTGTCCCGGCAGCCTGAAATCGCGGTGCGGATGGCAATAGGTGCTCCGGGCGCTCGTATTGTTCGTCAGCTTCTGACAGAGAGCTGTGTGTTGGCCGTGCTGGGCGGCCTTGGCGGATTTGCACTGGCAGCCGCGGCGTGGAAGATCCTGCCGGCGCTGGCTCCCGTAAGCATCCCCAGGCTAGCGGCGGCTCGCGCGGACTGGACAATTCTGGCATTCGCCCTTGTGGCGGCTCTGATCAACGGCATCCTGTTCGGAATTGCGCCTGCAATTCGCGCCCGGGGGCAGGGGATTACACGCGAATTCGGTGCGCGCGGCACTGCTGGCAAGGACCTGGTTCGCGGTTCACTGGTCGTTGCCGAGGTAGCGGTCACCGTAATGCTGGTCGTAATTGGCGCGCAATTGGTGGGAAGCTTTATCAACTTGCTTCGAACCGACCCTGGTTTCGAGGCCGATCGCGTTCTCGCATCTGTAGTGCTTCCGGCCCGCGAGCGGTACAAAACTCCTCAACAACGGGCTCTCGTCTACCGGCGTTTTCTCGATGCTGTCCGCGCGCTTCCCGGCATTGAGAGCGCTGGAACCGTAGACGCATTACCTTTCAGCGGAGAGAATACCGGCGGCCACATCACCGGTAGCGAGGCGGCGATTCTGGAACCCAGCAGCCAAATGGTCGCCGAGATAAACATTGTCGGCGGAGAGTATCTCCAGACGATGCGAGTTCGCCTCCTGGAAGGCCGATGGTTTCGTGAAGACGAGAGAAACGTGTCGAGCGATGCCGCCATTGTGGATGAGATCGCCGCCAAGCATTTGTGGCCGGGAACCAGCGCTATCGGCCAGCGACTCTGCGTCCACTGCGGGCCAGAGCACCCCAACAACTGGAAGCGGGTCATCGGCGTCGTCAACAGCATTCGTCACGCGGATCTTGACGGGCCGGTACATGCAAATGTCTATCTATCCGGTGGAGCTCTCGAACATGCGGCATTTCTAGTCGTAAGAACCAACCGGCCTACCGGAGAGTTGGAGAAGGCCATCCGCTCTGCGATTGCCGCTATCGATCCGAACCAGCCGGTGTTGCTCAGTGCGTCCATGCGATCTCTCATCGCGGATTCCATCGCCGACCGGCGGTTCATCATGAGCTTACTCGCGATCACCGGATGTCTGGCGCTTCTGATGTCCGCGGCCGGTGTTTACGGTGTCACGGCGTACACCACGTCGCGCAGAACGCAGGAGATCGGTATTCGAATGGCGCTCGGGGCGACTCCCGGCAACGTTCATGCCCTTGTATTTCGCCAGGGCTTTTTGACAGTCGCTATAGGGCTCGTTGTCGGCCTGGGTTTGGCATCGACTCTGCTCCGCACCCTTCGTGGATTATTGGTGGGGCTTGAAGTGGCAAGCCCGGTATTCGTTTGGATTGCGGCCGGCTTGGTCCTGCTCACCGCAGCGATCGCCTGCTGGGCTCCGGCTCGCCGTGCTACGAGAATCGATCCAATGTCGGCTCTGCGGCAGGATTAGATCACTATCCGCCTAGAGCGTTCATGCCATCGCCCAGTCCTGGCTGCTGGCAAGCCACGCTGTCAATTCCAAGAAGTATGTGCCGATGGACCAAATCACTGTTGGTGGGCCAACGAATCTCGGGGCCGAAGAAGTTGCCGCTGAAAACGAAGCTCACCGGCTTCGGTACGCCGGCTTTCTTCACTGCGGCTCCGGCCAGTTCAACTGGCGATGCAGGAAGCGGTAGGTCCCGACGCCGTGGATCTGGTGCGGTCCGTTGAAGTACTCGATCTCGGTCCGGTTGCCGATGCCGAGATAGGTGTAGAAGCGCCGTACTTTGGCGAACTCGAACGAAACCCACTCATCGATGCCGACTCCATCCCGATGGCCACGCTCGACCATGAAAGGACGCGGCGCGATCAGCATGGCCTGTTCGGCGTAGTTAAATGTTTCGCCAAGGTTAAACTCGAGCATGTCGTGCTCAACGGTGAACATGTAACTGAACGGCGCGTCGTAGCCGGTCACCTTGTAGACCCATTCATTGAAGTCGCCCGAACAGATCGAGAGTGCGTAGCGCTTTTCGATGGCGGGCACTCGCATCGCAGTCTTACCGCCATAGGAAAGACCGTAGAAGCCGATCCGCGATTTGTCGACATAGGGCAGCGTTTCGAGCCAATCGATGATGCGCGAATGCTGCCCGATAATGAAACTAAACAGCGAGCGCTTCACGGGGTTGCCCTTTCGCATCAGGATGCGGAACTGATCGTAGCCGATGTAGGGGTTTTGAGGGGCGAAGACGATGAAGCCGCGTTCCGCAAGCGCCGCAGCGAAACGGGCATAGACGACCTTGTTTCGCTCGTCCGGGTCCACGAGCGCTTGTGGACGTCCCTCGAGGCCATGCTGCGCGACGACGACAGGCCGCCGTTCGCCGGACTTGAGATTTTTGGGAACGAGCAGAATCCCGTACGCGAACACTTCATCCCAAACGGGGATCACAACCTCGTAACCAGTGAACCTCGCCGTGTCGTAAGACTTGCGGGTTTCGGCGGCGAGTGGTTGGTTGGCGGCCGGCATGCGGCCTTGGACTTCCTCCCAGAAATACGCGCGGTAGGGTTCGACGGTCGCGTTGAATTTTTCGACTGACGTGGTGTCAAGCTTGGCGAGGAAATCACGGCGGCGCAGATCCGATGCACGCATGGCCCGCTGTGTGAAGTCGATCATTTGCTGGAACTGGCGTTCGGCGCGGCCGGGTGCGCGCCACTCTCCCTCCACAGACTGCGATACAGCAAGGCCCGTCGTGACGCGGAGATCCCGCAGGTACTCCTTGAGCGTAAACTCGGAGCCGATGGCGCCTTCGATGAGCCGGACAGCGGGATGATAGCGCCCAGTGCGGTTGATCTCAGAGGTGACGTCTTCGTTTGAAGGAGTCACGATCTTTCCCGGTGCGGCGCCGCGACGGCCCTGGCGCTCAGGCGGAGGCCCGGTCACATTTGGATGAGGCGAGGCTTCGATGGTGAGGGCGCGCGGTGCAATCATGCCCGCGAGTTCGGCATCCCCGAAGTGTTCCAGTTGCGACCAGATATTGCGGTAGATGGGTTCAGACCAGACCACTTTTTCGCGCGATTGGAAATAGCCGCTGACGACAGTGGCCGTAATCCGCGCGTCCACGGCGGCGCTGAACAGCGCGAGGAGGCCACCTTCCCCATAACCGTAGACTCCGATAGGAAGTTTCGGATCCGATTTTGTGAACCAATCGACGACTGCCAGCACCTTCTGAACTTCATAGCCGATGATGTGGCGGCCCATCTCATACGCCATGCGATGGATAAACTCGCGGTGCGGAAAGTTAGTGTAGCGGATCGCCGGATTGCCGGAGTAGGTGTCGCTGCGGTCGATCAAGTATGGAATTACTACGAGACAGCCGCTCTCTGCAAGACGACGGGCATACTGTGATTGGCTGGGAACGCCCGGTGCGAGTCCCACGAGCATTTCGGGGGTCCAATCCGCGTCCGGGAGTGCGACGACATGGGCTTTAGGATCTGCCTTAGGCTTGAGGAGCAACCCTTCGCCTTC
>Ga0187893_10012575_pt1 | contig 11971 bp, 12 predicted proteins | sample MA1701074metaG_FD_139574 | JGI IMG/M metagenome (GOLD analysis project Ga0187893, IMG submission 139574) | White microbial mat communities from a basaltic lava cave in the Kipuka Kanohina Cave System on the Island of Hawaii, USA - MA170107-4 metaG ... | reverse complement strand
CTATGAGCGAGCGGGGCGAGCGAATCATCGACACAGCTTGTCTCGGCCCGCAGGGCCGAGCGCTCATTGGTGCCTGCCGAGCCGACGAAGGCCGAACGACGCACCCCAGGGGCATGGTGCACCAATGAGCCGCGAGGAACTGCTCAGGCCGGAGCCGGCGCCGGCCGAGGAACCGGGGCAGGAGGCAGACGAGAGCGGCCTGCGGCCACGGCGCCTGGCTGAGTTCGTCGGTCAGGCCGAGCTCAAGGAACACCTCGAGATCATCCTCGAAGCCGCCCGCCGCCGGGGCCAGGCGATCGACCACCTGCTCTTTGCCGGGCCTCCGGGGCTGGGTAAGACGAGCCTGGCCACCATCGTGGCCAACGAGATGGGCGTGCGCCTGCACGTAACCTCCGGTCCCGCCATCGAGCGGGCCGGCGACCTGGCCGCGGTGCTCACCAACCTCGACGAGGGCGATGTCTTGTTCATCGACGAGATCCACCGCCTCGCCCGAGCCGTGGAGGAGGTGCTCTATCCCGCCATGGAGGACTTCCAGCTCGACATCGTGTTGGGTAAGGGCCCGGCGGCCCGGTCGATCCGCCTCGATCTGCCCCGGTTCACCCTCGTCGGCGCCACGACCCGGACGGGGCTCATCACCGGTCCCCTGCGAGACCGCTTCGGCCTGGTGGCCCGGCTCGAGTTCTACGGGGTCGACGAGCTGGAGGCGATCATCGTGCGCTCGGCCGGGATCCTCGGTGTTCGGGTCGACGGGGCCGGGGCGCACGAGATCGCGGGCCGGGCCCGGGGTACTCCCAGGATCGCCAACCGGCTGCTGCGGCGCACCCGCGACTACGCCGAGGTCCGCGGCGACGGCGTCGTCGACGAGGCCACCGCGGCTGCTGGCCTGGCCCTGTTCGGCGTCGACCTGCTCGGGCTCGACAAGGTCGATCGGGCGGTGCTGAGCGCGCTGTGCCAGCGCTTCGGGGGGGGGCCGGTCGGGCTCAAGACCCTGGCCATCAGCATCGGCGAGCCCGAGGAGACGGTCGAGGACGTCTACGAGCCGTTTCTCATCCAGCAGGGCCTCCTGATGCGCACGCACCGGGGCCGGGTGGCCATGCCCGCGGCGTGGGCGCACCTCGGGTTGGCGCCGCCGTCCAACGCCGCCGGCGACACGCCGGCCCCCGGCCTCTTCGGCTGAGGCTTGCACCCCGCTCCTCCGGCCCCACGAATGTGCGGCGCATTCCGGCGTCATGGCCCCGATGAGCGCCGCCGGTTCGGTTGGTGGCGCCAGGTACGGGCCCGAGGGCCGCGGGGTGGTTCGGGAGGCGAGGCAGTACCGGGTAGTCTGCTCGGCGCTCTGTCGTCGACTTAGAAGTGCACCGCCATGGGTGGATTGATCGTTCTCGCCATCACGTTCGGGCTCATGTGGGTGCTGTTCATCCTGCCCGAGCAGCGGCGCGTGAAGGCCCAGCAGGCCCTGGTGGCCTCCCTCGAGGTCGGCCAGGAGGTGATGACCTCGTCGGGCATCTTCGGCACGATCACCGCCATCGACGACGATGTCGTCCGCGTGCTGGTTGCGCCGGCGCTGGAGCTGAGGATGGCTCGCGGGGCGATTGCCAAGCGCGTCGATGCTGGGCCGGCGGCGCTCGACACACCTCGGGAGCTCCCCGAGGGTGAGTCGAGCGGCCCGCCCGACTGATGCGCCGTTCGAGGGCGTTCTCGCTCGTCTTCATCGTCCTGGTCGCGTTCGGCTCGCTCGGCGCCACGCTGGTGGCCGGCAACCGCCCCCAGCTGGGCCTCGACCTTCAGGGAGGGGCCGCGGTGGTGCTCCAGCCGAAGGAGGACACCGGCAGCGACCAACTCGACGAGGCCATCGAGATCATTCGCAACCGGGTCGACGCCCTGGGCGTGGCCGAGCCCGACATCGCCCGCCAGGGCGACTCGATCATCGTCCAGCTTCCCGGCGTCGAGGACCAGCAACGGGCACTCGACCTCGTCGGCCGTACGGCCGAGCTGCGGTTCCGGCCGGTGCTGACCAGCTTCGCCGCCGGGCTGAACGTCGAGGTCCCGACCACGACGGTGCCGACCGATCCCGGCGCCCCCGCGGCCACGACGGTGCCGACCGATCCCGGCACCCCGGCGACCACGGTGCCCTTGGTGCCCGCGGAACCGCCGAGCGGACAGAGCTCCGGGCCCGTCGGCGGGTTCACCGAGGGTGAATCGGCCGTCGCCCTCCAGGCCGACGACCCCGCTCCCACCACCAGCGAGACCCCGGCCACCACCACCACCACCACCACGTCGGACGCCGATGCTGCCGACGAGGGCGATGATGCCGACGAGGGCGATGATGCCGACGGGGATGCCGGCGCCGTCGTCGACCCGTACGCGGCGGCGTGCGGCGAGGATGTCAACACCATCGACACCGACGTGGCCACCGAGACGGTGGTCCTGCCCGGTGTCGACGAGGACGAGGACGGCCAGCCCGATGCCTGCTACCAGCTCGGGCCCGTCCCCACCGAGGGTGACCTGGCGCTGACCGGCGCGGTGGTCGACTCGGCCAGGGCCGAGATCCCGACGACCGAATGGATCGTGTCGCTCGACTTCAAGAGCGAGGGCCTGTCGTTGTTCAACCGGGTGGCCGAGCAGTGCTTCAGCGTCGACCCCCTCTGCCCCAGTCGCCAGATCGGCATCACCCTCGACGGGCGGGTGGAGTCGGCGCCGACCAGCCAGCCCGAGAACAACGTGTTCGAGCCCTTCGACTCGAACAACCCGGTCAGCATCAGCGGGGGCGGGGCGGCCAACGCCTTCAGCGAGAGCGAGGCCAAGAACCTCGCCCTGGTGCTGCGCTACGGGGCCCTGCCGGTCGAGCTGGAACCGCAGACGGTGCAGACCGTGTCGGCCACGCTGGGCCAGGACTCGCTCAAGGCCGGGATGGCCGCCGGGATCGGCGGCATGGTTCTGGTCGCGCTCTACATCGTCGCCTACTACCGGGCCCTCGGGCTGGTGGTGATCCTGGGCCTCGGTGTCTGGTCGGCGCTCAACTACTCCATCATCAGCTATCTCGGCGCCAGCTCGGGCCTGGCGCTCAGCCTGGCGGGGGTGACCGGCATCGTGGTGTCGGTAGGCGTCACGGTCGACTCCTACATCGTGTACTTCGAGCGGCTCAAGGACGAGATCCGCTCGGGCAAGACGCTCCGCACCTCGGTCGACCGAGGCTTCAAGCGGGCGTTCCGGACCATCCTGGCCGCCGACACCTCCGCGTTCATCGGGGCCGCGTTGCTCTACTGGCTCACGGTGGGACCGGTGCGCGGCTTCGCCTTCTTCCTCGGGCTCTCCACCCTGCTCGACATCGTCGTGGCCTACTGCTTCACCCGCCCGCTGGTCGCCATCCTGGCCCGCAACCGGTTCTTCACCGAGGCTCGGGGCATGGGGGTGGCGCGCGGTCTCGGGGCGGCGCGACGGGCGCCGGCCGCGATCCTCGCGCCGGCCGAGGCCGGGTCACGCTGATGGGCGATCCGTCGGCGGCCACGGGCCCGGTGATCGACAAGCGGCGGGGGATCTTCACCCGCCTCTACCACGGCGAGACGAGGGTCGACTTCGTCGGACGGGCCAGGCTGTGGCTGGCGCTGTCGGCCGTGATGATCGTGGCCGGGCTGGTCTCGCTGGTGTCGCGTGGGCTCAACCTCGGGATCGATTTCGAGGGCGGCACGGTCTGGGAGGTGGAGGCCAACGAGGCCACCGTCGCCGATGCCCGTGACGCGCTCGACCCGCTCGGCCTGGCCGGCGCCGAGATCCAGACGCTGTCGAGCGACGAGGGGGTTCGGCTGCGGGTGCAGGCCGAACCGGACGACGAGCCCGGCGCGGCCGGCGAGCAGCAGCGAGCGGTGGCCGGGGCGCTCGGCGAGGTGGCCGGCGTCCCCTCCGCCGAGGTCAGCATCAACTCCGTCGGGCCGACCTGGGGCGACGAGATCAGCAGCAAGGCGCTGCGGGCCCTGATCCTGTTCCTGATCGTGGTGAGCATCTACATCACGTTCCGGTTCGAGCTGAAGATGGCCCTGGCCACGCTGGTTGCGCTCGTCCACGACCTCTTCGTGACGGTCGGCGTCTACTCCCTCACCGGCTTCGAGGTGACGCCGGCCACGGTGATCGCCATCCTCACCATCCTCGGGTACTCGATCTACGACGGCATCGTGGTGTTCGACAAGGTCGACGAGAACACCCGCCTCGTCACGTCTGCGGGCCGGATGACCTTCGGCGAGATGGTCAACCTCTCGCTCAACCAGACCCTGATGCGTTCGCTCAACACCCAGATCACCGCCCTGCTGCCGATGCTGTCGCTCCTGGTGATCGGCGCCCTCATCCTGGGCGCCAGCACCCTGCAGGAGTTCGCCCTCGCCCTGCTCATCGGGCAGGCCAGCGGTGCCTACTCCTCGCTGTTCATCGCCTCGCCGCTGCTGGCGGTGTTCAAGGAGCGCGAGCCCCGCTACAAGGAGCTGCGCCGCCGGCTCGAGGCGCGCAGTGAGCGCATGCCCACCCCCGAGCCAGCCGCGGTGACCACCACCGACCCCGACGCCGTCGCCGCGACCGCGCCGCCGGAGCAGGGCCCGATCACCACGCCGCGGGCGCCGGTGACGGTGACGACGCGACCCGGCACGCCGCGGGTGTCGACGAACATCCCGCCTCGGCCCCGCAAGAAGGGCAAGCGCCGGTAGTCACGCCCTTTAGGCGCTGGAGGCGCCGGTGCCCGCCGAAACGTTGCGCCCCTGCCGCCTCCATGCCGTGGCGAGCGCTCGCGCGTCCCGGGACGGACGGTTTGCTCGATCCGGTGCACCGGTCGCCGGGAGGCAACCCGGCCGGCCGGTAAACTCTGGAGATGGTGCCCGGATGACGGCGACGCGCGACACCGCCTGGCTAGCGTCGCACGTGCGCGACATCCCCGACTTTCCCAAGCCCGGGGTCGTGTTCAAGGACATCACCCCCCTGCTCGCCGACGTCGACGCGTTCCGCTTCACCGTCGACGCGTTGGCCGATCGCTTCTCGGCGTACGAGGTCGACGTGGTCCTGGGCGTCGAAGCCCGGGGGTTCATCGTCGCCGCACCGGTGGCCTACCGCCTCGGCGCCGGCTTCGTCCCCGTGCGCAAGGCGGGCAAGCTCCCCGCCCGGATCGAGCGAGAGGAATACGAGCTCGAGTACGGCCGCGACCTGTTGGAGGTCCACTGCGACTCGGTCCGGTCCGGCCAGCGGGTGCTCATCGTCGACGACGTCATGGCCACGGGCGGCACCGCGGCCGCCACCGTGCGCCTGGCCCAGCGGCTCGGCGGTCAGGTCCTGGGCCTCGGATTCATCATCGAGCTGGCCTTCCTGGGCGGGCGCGCCCGCCTCGGCGAAGTAGACATCGTGTCCCTCGTCACCTACGACGAGCCCTAGAGGTGGCCACGGGGACCCGGGTGCTGCCGTGGCGCCGGAACAGCGCGCCCCTCGACGAGGAGGTGGCGCCGCTGCTGGCGCTGTACCGCCGACGCCATCCCAAGGCCGCCACCGATCTCGTCACCCGTGCCTACTCGGTGGCCGCGTCGGCGCACGCCGGCCAGGTGCGCAAATCGGGCGAGGCCTACATCCACCATCCCCTGGCCGTGGCCACCATCGTCGCCGACCTCGGTCTCGACGACATCACGGTCGCCGCCGCGCTGCTGCACGACGCGGTGGAGGACACCGGCGTCACGTTGGCCGAGGTGGCACGCGACTTCGGTGCCGACGTGGGGGCCATCGTCGACGGCGTCACCAAGCTGGAGCGGATCCAGTTCGACTCCCGGGAGGAGCAGCAGGCCGCCACCATGCGCAAGATGCTGGTGGCCATGGCCAAGGACGTGCGCGTCCTCATCATCAAGTTGTCCGACCGGCTCCACAACATGCGCACCCTGGCGGCCATGCCGTCCTGGAAGCAGGCTCGCACGGCCAAGGAAACCCTCGACATCTACGCGCCGTTGGCTCACCGGCTCGGCATGCAGGAGGTGAAGCAGCAGCTCGAGGACCTGTCGTTCGCGGCGCTGCACCCGAGGCGGTTCGCCGAGATCGACCACATGGTGTCGACCCGGACCCCCGAGCGCGACCTCTACCTGGCCCAGGTGCTCGACCAGGTCGCTCAGCGCCTGGCCGAGTTGCGCATCGAGGCCGACGTCACCGGTCGTCCGAAGCACCTGTGGAGCATCTACGAGAAGATGGTGGTCAAGGGCCGCGATTTCAACGACATCTTCGACCTGGTGGGCATCCGGGTCCTGGTCGACTCGGTCAAGGACTGCTATGCCGCCCTGGGTTCGATCCACGCCACCTGGAAGCCGGTGCAGGGCCGGTTCAAGGACTACGTGGCCATGCCCAAGTTCAACCTCTACCAGTCGCTGCACACGACCGTGGTCGGTCCCCAGGGCAAGCCGCTCGAGGTGCAGATCCGCACCAAGGAGATGCACCGGCGGGCCGAGAACGGCGTGGCCGCCCATTTCGCCTACAAGGGCGGCGGGGAATCGGACATCCCGTGGCTGTCGCGGATCGTCGACTGGCAGCAGGAGACGTCGGACCCGGCGGAGTTCATGGCCACGCTGAAGATCGACCTCGAACAGGGCGAGGTCTACGTGTTCACCCCCAAAGGCCGCGTCATCACCCTGGCCGTGGACGCGACCCCGATCGACTTCGCCTACGCCATCCACACCGAGGTCGGCCACGCCTGCATCGGGGCGAGGGTGAACGGGCGCCTGGTCCCGCTCGACTCCAAGCTCAACTCGGGCGACACGGTGGAGATCTTCACCTCCAAGGTCGAGGGGGCGGCGCCGTCGCGCGACTGGCTCAAGATCGTGGCCACGCCGAGGGCGGCCAACAAGATCCGCCAATGGTTCTCCCGGGAGCGCCGTGAGGACGCCATCGACAACGGGCGCGAGGACCTGGTGAAGGCGCTGCGACGCGAGGGCCTCCCCGTGCAGAAGTTGACCGCCTCGACGATGTTGGTCGAGATGGCGGCGGAGATGAACTACATCGACCTCGACGCCCTGCACGCGGCCATCGGCGAGAGCCACGTGTCGGCCAAGTCGGTGGCCGAGCGGGTGGCACGGCGCCTGCGGGGCGGCGAAGGTGGCCAGGAGGAGCAACTGCCGACCACGGTGCGCCAGACGCGTCGGTCGAGCAAGCACCGCGCCAGCGCCGGCGTGCACGTCGAGGGTCTCGATGACGTGATGGTGCGCCTGTCGCGCTGCTGCACACCGGTGCCCGGCGACGAGATCATGGGCTTCGTCACCCGCGGCCGGGGCGTGTCGGTCCATCGCTCGGACTGCGCCAACGCCGTGTCCCTCTCCGGTGGCCAGGGCGACCGGCTCATCGACGTCGACTGGGACAGCGACACCAACGGGATGTTCGTGGCCTCGATCGAGGTCAAGGCCATCGACCGGGCCCGGCTGCTGTCCGACGTGGCCAAGTCCCTGGCCGACCACCACGTGAACATCCTCAACTGCTCCAGCTCCACCGGCTCGGACCGCATCACCAAGATGCGCTTCGACTTCGAGCTGGGCGACCCGTCGCACCTCGACTCGGTGCTCAGCACCATCCGCCGGATCGAGTCGGTGTACGACGGCTACCGGGTGCTTCCGGGCAAGGGCGGCTGAGCGGCGGCCAGCGACCCGGGGAGACCGAGATGCTCAACCTGTCTGACCGGGACGCTCCGGGTGTCGTAGGTTCACCGGCGGGCCCACGCCTGGATCAGCGTGAACGTCGTGCCCCAGCGGGTGGGCTCTCCGAGCTCGGTCTCCGCGTCGGACCGGAGTCGCTCCAACTCGCCCGGGTCGATGATCGATGCCAGCCTCGCCTCGAGAGCGGTGGCGAACTGCAGGGGAAGGCGAAGGTAGGGGTGCCCGGGTGCGAGCGCGCAGACCTCGGCTCTGACGTTCGCCTCGATGCCGAAGCTGCGGAAGAGGTCCAAGTGCTGGCGCCCCGAGTTCCAATCTCCTCCGGTGCGCCGGAACGCCTCGACGATCAGGTCGATCAGCCGCGCCAGCGCGGGGGCGGGCGGGTTGAAGTGCCACGTGCCGACGTCGGGATCCTCCAGCACGACGACACCGCCCGGACGGACGAGCCGGAGGTACGTGGCGAGCTGCTCGGCTGCTCGCCCTAACGGCGTGATCTCGTACCGCGCGTGGACCAGGTCGAACGAGGCGGGCTCCAGCCTGGTCTCGAACAGATCGTCGTTCCGGAGCACCACGTTGCCGAGACCTTGGTCGGTCACGGACTGAGCGGCCTCGGCGAGCATGGTGTCGTCGACGTCGGTCCCGACCACCTCGCCGTCGGGCCCGACCCATTCGCTGAGCACTCCCAGCCACCCCGACACGCCGCAGCCGATGTCGGCGGCGCGGCTACCGCGGCCCTCGCCGATCTCGCCGAGGAGGTGGCGTCCGGCCGGCTCCCACACCCGCGACTGGAGCCTGAGCCGCTCCAGCTCGGAGAGCTGGCCGGCAAGCAGGTACTCCGAGGAACTCATGGCACCATTGGTCCGGGTTCTCGGTCATGGCCACAAGTACAAGACGTGAACCTGGGCCAGCGAGGTTCATACTGCGAACTAGTTCCGGCCGGGGCGGGGTGGCACGCTGGGCGCATGCGGACCTACGGCCAGTACTGTCCCATCGCTCGGGCCTCGGAGCTCCTGGCCGAAACGCTGGTCGATCATCATCCTCCGGAATATCGTCGTGCTGGGCTGCCGGACCTTCAACGAGATCGCCGACTGCGCCCCGGGCCTATCTCGGGGACTGCTGTCGAAGCGGCTGCGGGAACTGGGGCGCGCCGGTGTCCTCGAGATCCGTCCGAAAGCCGACGGACCGGGCTCGACCTACGAGCCGACCGAGGCGGGCCGAGGCCTGTCGGAACTCATGCGGGCCCTGCAGCACTGGGGATCGAGATGGGCGGACCTGACGCCCGAACAGGCCCACCCCGGTGTCGTGCTGTGGATGTGGGCCACGTTCTTCCTGGAGCGTGACCGCCTCCCTCAGCGCCGGGCCTTGGTCTGCTTCCGGTACCCGACGCTGTCGGGACCGGGGAGCCGCGGTTGGCTCTTGATCGAGCGCGGCGACGCCGAGGTCTGCGAGACGTACCCAGGTGGCGAGGAACACCTGGTCGTGGTGGTCAACGACCCCGTGGCGTTCGCTCGCTGGCACCTCGGACAGCTGAAGTGGGGTGACGCGGTGCGCGCCGGAGCGATCGAGGTGCACGGCTCTGGCCCGCTGGCCCGGGCGCTCCCGACGTGGCACCGCGACCATCACCATGGCCCGAGGCCGTTGCACGGCGCCGAGCCACAGACGCGCGGTCCCGCGGTCGCACCCGCCTGAGCTCTCCGGGCCGCCGCCGGCAGGAACGCGGACATTGGGGTCGACTGGTCCGATGAGGTGAGAGAGGAGTGCGATGGATCTCGACGAGCTGGTCTTCCACCCCTGGTCGGTCCAAGGGCCGCGCCATGTGCCGACCTTCGTGGCCGGCTCGGGTAGCTACGTGACGGACGCCGGCGGCCGTCGGTACCTGGACTTCGGCTCGCAGCTGGTCTTCGCCAATCTCGGTCACCAGCACCCACGCCCTCGATCCACCTCACCGGCGACCCGCGCCGCTGGGCGTCGGACACGGGAGCGGCCGGAGCCGTCCACTTCTTCGGCCCCTTTCTCTACCGCTCGGCGTTCGGGTCGAGCACGTCCGAGCAAGAGTGCGAGCGGGCGCTCGCGCATCTCGAGCAGGTGATCCTGCTCGAAGGCCCGTCGACCATCGCCGCGTTGGTCCTGGAGCCGGTGACCGGCAGCTCCGGGGTCATCGTGCCGCCGGCCGGCTATCTGCGGGGGTCCGGGACCTGTGCACCCGTCATGGCATCGTCTTCATTGCCGACGAGGTTCTCGTCGGGTTCGGCCGCACCGGAGCATGGTTCGGCGTCGACCACGACGGTGTGGCCCCGGACCTCCTCGTCTTCGCCAAAGGCGTGAACTCCGGGTATGTGCCGCTCGGCGGGGTGCTGGTGGGCGACCCGATCTACGAGACGTTCACCAACCGTCCCTACCCGGCGGGCATGACCTACAGCGGGCACCCGCTTGCCTGCGCGGCCGCGGTGGGCGCCATCGGCGCCATGCACGACGAGGGCACCCCGCGGGCAGCCGCTCGGCTCGGCACGGACATCTTGGGGCCCGGACTGAGGAAGCTTGTCGAGAACCACCCCTGTATCGGGGACGTTCGTGGCATCGGCGGGCTGTGGACCGTTGAGCTGGTGAGTGACCAACTGACCAAGGAGCCGCTCGTTCCGGTAGGTGCCACCGGCGAGGCGAACGCACCGATGGCCGCGTTCGCCGGAGCGTGTCTCGGGCGCGGTCTGGTCACGCTGGTCCTAGGCAATCGCATCCATGTCGCGCCGCCGCTCAACGTGAACGACGCCGACGCCGCCACGGGGCTGGCCATCCTGGACGAGGCTCTGGCCGAGGCCGACATGTGCCTGGCTTGACGGCATGAAGGAGGCGCAGCCGGGCGCCGAGATCGGACCGCATCACCAGGATGCGCTTCGACTTCGGGCTGGGCGACCCGTCCCCCCTCGACTCGGTGCTCAGCACCGTCCGCCGGATCGAATAGGCGTACGAGCTTCGGCCACCAGGGGCTACCGGGTGCTTCTCGGCAGGGCGGCCGAGCCGACGGCCTGCCGCCATCATCCGCGGCGATCAGTTGCTGTCAAAGCATCATGAGCCTGTCGCTATGATGCGCATGGTGCGTACCACGGTCACGCTCGACCCCGATGTCGAGGCACTGCTCAGGGCCCGGATCCGCGAGCAGGGGATCAGCTTCAAGCAGGCGCTCAACGACGCCGTGCGGGCCGGGCTCGCTCAGAACCGGGCCACGGAGCGCCCCTTCCGGCAGCGGGCCTTCGCCATGGGGCTGCCGGCGGTGAACCTCGACAAGGCGCTCCAGTTGGCGGGAGACCTCGAGGACGAGGAGCTCATCCGCAAGCTGCGGCTGGGAAAGTGAACCTGATCGATGCGAACGTGCTGCTCTACGCGGTCAACCGGCAGGCGCCCCGCCACGACGTCTCCCGGCGCTGGCTCGAGGCTGCGCTCAGCGGCACCCGTCCCGTCGGGTTCGCCTGGGTGGTCATGCTGGCCTTCGTACGGCTGTCTACCAAGCCCGGCCTGTTCCCGCGGCCACTCGGGGTGACCGATGCCACCGAGCAGGTACGGCTGTGGTTGAGGCGCAGCGTGGCCGTGGTGGTCGAGCCCACGAGCCGCCACCTCGACATCCTCGCCGACCTCCTGGCGGAGTCGGGCGCAGGCGGGAACCTTGTGACCGACGCCCACCTGGGCGCCCTGGCCATCGAGCACAACGCCAGCGTCATCTCCTTCGACCGGGACTTCGGTCGCTTCGCCGGCGTCCGCTGGGAAGAGCCCGCTTGAGCCAGGCGAGAGCTGGGCGCGGCTGATGACCGGTCGCAGTCCGCGACTGGCTCCGGGGCTGGGACCACGGGGCCAGTCGCGGGCGCGACAATCAGCTCTGGCGCATCTTCTGGCGGGCGAAGTTCCAGATGGTGTCGGTGGTCACCTTGACCTTGTGGACCTTGGCGACGTGGTCGCCGACCTTCGCCTTCAGCTCCTCTTCGGAGTTCGCTTTGCCTTGCCAACGGCAGGCATGGTCAGCGTCTCGTCACCTGAACTCGTATGCCACGGTGGCTCCTTGTCGATCGGGGAGTTCTCCAACTCCCCACGTACTACGGAGCGGTCCTCGATCTGGTTGACATCTCGGCTGGCCTAGACGCCCAGCCCTCGCCGAACTCCTCAACGAACCAACCTGACGGGACACGGGGGCGCCGTGCGCTCCCGGTGCCCGCCGGTGCCGATTCCAGGACTCCTGACATAGGTCGCTGAAGCCCTTGTCGTGCAAGGGCCCATCCACCATCTGCGACCGCCCAGCGACGATAATAGATGATGTCGAGTGCTGGGGTTCTAGTGGG
>Ga0187893_10012573_pt1 | contig 11972 bp, 7 predicted proteins | sample MA1701074metaG_FD_139574 | JGI IMG/M metagenome (GOLD analysis project Ga0187893, IMG submission 139574) | White microbial mat communities from a basaltic lava cave in the Kipuka Kanohina Cave System on the Island of Hawaii, USA - MA170107-4 metaG ... | reverse complement strand
TCTGGTAGACTGTGCTACGAATATAACCGAAAAACCGAAAAGAATCAAGCAACTATTCACGCTAAAATTTCTCTTGCTTTTTCAAAAAAGAATCGACATTATTACGTCACTCATGACTCCATATACTGCCAGCGAGTTGATGGTCGTTCGCGCCGCCCGCGAGCTTAAAGACGGCGACGTCGTCTTTGTCGGCATCGGTTTACCGAATTTGGCCTGCAATCTTGCGCGTTTAACGCATGCGCCGAATCTCGTGCTCATTTACGAATCCGGCGCGGTTGGCGCGATGCCGGAACGGCTGCCGGTGTCCATCGGCGACCCGGCTCTCGTGGCCGGTGCGCTCTCGGTTTGTTCTCTCCCCGAAGTTTTCTTGAATTATTTGCAGGGCGGTCGCATCACCGTCGGCTTTCTTGGCGGCGCGCAGATTGATCGCTTCGGCAATATTAACACCACTATCATTGGCGGCGATTATCAGCATCCCAAAGTGCGCTTGCCCGGCAGCGGGGGTGCATGTGAAATCGCCATTCTTGCCCAAAAAATTCTCATTATCACCCCACTCAAGAAACGCAGTTTCCCCGAACGCGTTGACTTTGTGACCAGCCCCGGTTTTCTCACCGGCGGCAATGCCCGCGAGCAAATGGGCATCACGGCCCAAGGCCCGGTCGCAGTCGTCACCGATCTCGGGGTTTTTCATTTTGATTCGATCACGCGCGAAATGATTCTTACCGATCTGCACCCCGGCGTGGAAAAAAAATCGGTGCAGGAAAACATCGGTTGGGAGGTTCGTTTCGCCGATGATTTGCACACCACGGCATTGCCCACCGCAGAGGAACTGCGCATCATTCGTGAAGAGTTGGATCCGAAACACATCTATATTTAAAAAAGCAAAAATGATAAAGGGCAAAAAAGAATTGCACATTTTTTTACAAGACCGGAGGCGATTATGTCGCGTTTTATGGATGTGACCACTGATTTTGGTTTCAAAAAACTTTTTGGCGATGAAGCCAATATCGATGTCACGATGAATTTGCTCAACACGGTGCTGGAGCCTCAGCCGCCGATTGTCGCGTTGAGCTTTGCCAATCCCGAACAACTTCCGGAAAGCGGCGATCAACGCATCGGGATTTACGATCTGTTGTGTCGCGACGCCGCGGGCAACCGCTTTCTCGTTGAAATGCAAAAGAGCCGGCTAGCGTTTATCAAGGATCGAATGGTTTATTATTCGACTTTTCCGATTGCCGTGCAAGCGCCCAAGGGCCTCAAGCGCTATCAATATTCTCCCCCGCCGGCGGCGGATTTTATTCTTCGGGAAACCGCCGAAACGACGTATGGCGACGATGAGGATGAAGCCGTTATGGCGACGGAGTGGGATTATGAATTGAAAGCCGTTTATTGCGTCGCGATTTTGGGGTACGCTTTGAACGGCAGCACGACGGCGGTCAGTTCCAACAGCCTCAGAAACGATCGCCCGCCCCATACGTTGTTTTACGACAAGCTCAAATTCGTCACCGTGGAATTGTCTTTGTTTGACTCGCGCCTACCGGAATACAGCCTTGATCACCGTCTCAACAAGTGGCTCTATTTTTTGAAACACTCGGCCGATTTCGAGCGCATTCCTGACGTATACATAAATGATAAAATTTTTCAAAAAGCCTTTTGGATGGCCGAGTTGGCGAATTTCACGCCGCGGGAAAGGCAGCAATATCAGATCAGCGTCAAACGCACACGCGACACCTACGCGGCGCTGACGACGAGCCATGATTTAGGCAAGGTCGAAGGCAAGATTGAAGACTTGCTTTTGCTCTTCGCGCAAAAACTTGGTGCCGTTCCGGATGAGATTGACGTCGCTATTCGGTCCGTTAATGATTTAGATCGACTCCGCACCATCATGGCGCATTTCATGAAAATCAATGATTGGGAAACGCTGCGGCAATATCTTGTCTCAATCTAACCAAATTCTTTTGCAGCGGTTGAAATGAAGAGTAAAGTCTCCACGACAACTTCCCGCGCCGCATCATCGCGCCGCAGAAAGGAGCCGGTCAATCTCGGCCGCGCGCTGGTCGAGGCTTTTATGACGAATGAGCGCATCAACCAAGTGCTGCTCGATCTGCTCGACCCGAAAATTTGGCGCGAGTATCCACCGTGCTCGAAACGGCGCAACATTGCCACGACGTTCGCTCACCTCCACAACGTGCGACGCATGCGGCTCGTGATGTCGGACAAAGATACGGCGCCGCCGGTCAAGCTCGATCGCGCGGAGGTGACACTTGAGGAAGTGAGAGAGGCTCTTGGTCACAGCGCAAGAGCGATGGTTCGCCTCATCGAGCGTGCACTCGAAACCGGCGGTCACGTTTATAACTATCGCCCCGACATCGTCGCCCTCGTCTGCGCTGCGATCACCCACGAGGCTCACCATCGCGGTCAGATTTGCCATTGGGCTCGCGAGCTTGGCGCGCCGATCACGCCGGAGCAGCAGCTCAAGCTCTGGGAGTGGGACAAGCGGTGGAAAGAGGTTGCGGGTAATGCGTAAAACGTAATGCGTGATTGCGTAATTCGAGCAACTCAAAGAAAGAAGTCAAATCTTATTTTACGGAGAAAGTATTATGTTCGCAGGCAAAAGTTGGAACGAGTGGATTCACCAATATGCGCAGAGCCACCAAAATCCGGTCAACCGATTTTTTCATACCATCGGTATTCCGTTGATTGCCGCCTCGATTCTGCTTCTCGTGGCCGCGCCTTTTGTAAACAATTTATGGAAAGTCGCGGCAGCGCTGTTCATCGTCGGCTGGATTTTCCAATTCGTCGGCCATTGGTTTGAAGGCAAACCGCCGGAGTTTTTGCGCGACTGGCGCTTTCTGTTCGTCGGGCTGCGCTGGTGGGCGGCAAAAATGCGCGGGCGGGCGTAAATCTTGATTCCGGTCATTTGCATTTTTAATTGTTTGCAATGGTTTTTGCCTTTAAAAAATCTTCAACCCCAATCCTTCACCACGGAGGGCTGTATGAAACAATTTACGAAACACATGATGACATTGTTCATCATTGCCGCTTTGTTGTGTTGCGGCATGGTGACCGCCGGCACCACCGGCAAACTGGCCGGCGAGGTGAAAGACAAAGAATCCGGCGAGCCGCTGCCGGGCGTCAATGTCGTCATCGACGGCACGACGATTGGCGCCGTCACCGACGGTAGCGGGCGCTATTACATTCTGCTGGTGCCGCCGGGAACTTACAAGGTGACGGCTTCGATTCTCGGCTATCAAGCCGTTTCTAAGGTCAGCGTCAAAGTGAATGTCGATTTGACCACGACCGTCAACTTCGAGCTGGTGCAACAAACGTTGCAGATCGGCGAGAAGGTTGAAATCGTCGCCGAGCGCGCGCTGATTCAGAAAGACGGCGTGACCACGATGCAAGTTACCGAGTCTGAGACCGTGGCGAACATGGTGGCCGACGATTTCAAAGATGCGCTGACGCTGAATTCCGGCATCACCACGGCGCCGCTGCGAGACGGCGCGTTTTCGAGCAACAACGAAAGCACGGAGGGCCTGTATTTCGTGCGCGGCGGTCGCGGCAACGAGCTGGCGGTTCTGGTCGATGGCATGTCTGTGCGCGACGGAATTACCGGCGGCCTCGGCACCGAGATCGCCAATTCGGCGATTGAAGAATTGCAATTGATCAGCGGCAATTTCAATGCGGAATACGGCAACGCGTTGAGCGGCGTGCTCAATCTCGTCACGCAGGAAGGCGGGCGCAAAACCTCGTTTCGCGTGCGCGGCCTCACGGATGCGCTTTTCGGAAAATCGGCCGGCGATTACACTTTTGCTGAGCGTGATCATCTCATTGAGACGAAAGGCATACTGGAGCGCTCCAACTGGGGAACGTACCAGGGCGAGATCAGCCTCGGCGGACCGCTGCCGCTGTTTAAAGGTGATAAGGTGAAATATTTTGTCACCGGCGAGTATGCGCAGTCCGACGGTTATATCGGCGTTTTGCAAAATGAGTTCTCGCGCCGCGGCACTGCCAAACTGACTTTAACGCCGACGACGCAGCATAAGCTGGCGTTGACCACCAATTTGAACAGCGAAGATCTGCAAATTTACGAACACTTGTTTGCGCACGACGAGCTGGTCGACATCAGAGCGCCGGGCGATACCGTGCGGACGCCGCCCAACTATGTCGGCAACGATCGTTTCAGCACGCGCAATGTGCAAGGCTTGGTGGCGTGGACGCACACGTTGAGCAACAAAGCGTTCTATGAGCTGAAAGCGCAATACTTTTCGCGCCGGTTTTATGATCGCGTGAAGGACGATCCCTTGGATTACAGCCTGTTGACTTACAATGACGCCGAAGATTTTGCGGCTTCGGGAGACGATCCGGTTTTTCTGAAACAGGAAGACCGGTTGTTGCAGACGAAATTGGATTTCACCTGGCAGGCTGACATCAACAACAATATCAAAGGCGGGCTGGATTTTGCGAAACGCCGTCTTTGGCGCAAACAATTGCTGGCCGAAGGCGATATTCAAAATACCCGCATCGACCAATACACGATTTATCCGGTCGAGGCCGCGGCGTATGTGCAGGACAAAATGGAGTTCAAAGATCTGGTGATCAACCTCGGCCTGCGGCTGGATTATTTTGATCCGCGCGACAGCGTCGCCGTCGAGCAAAATCAGCCGCTGGGCCGGCGCCAAATTGCGGAAAGCGAGCTGCGAGTCAGCCCGCGTGTCGGCCTGGCGCATCCGATTTCCGAGCGCGCCAATCTGCATTTTTCTTACGGCCATTTTTATCAGGTGCCGGAATACAACAAACTGGCGTTCAATCGCCGGCGTTTTATTGATATCTTTCGTCCGACCCTCGGTTTCGCAGGACTCAAGCCGCAGCGCACGATCGCGTTTGAAGTCGGCTGGGATCAGCAGCTCACGGATTTTCTGGCGCTGACGGTGACGGGTTATTATAAGGATTATGAAAATCTGGTGTCGACGGATCCGTATCCGAATGCGCGGCCGGCCGCAGTCACATATTACGTCAATCAGGATTTTGCCAATTCGCGCGGCATCGAGCTGAATTTGCGCACGCGCCGCACCAATCACATCGCTTCGTATTTCAGCTACACGCTTTCCCGCGCTGAAGGCAACAGCTCCAACCCGTTGGATACGCGCAATGATCTGCTGGCGCGCCCGCCGCGCGTGCCGGTGAAAGAGTTGATCGTTTTGAACTGGGATCGTCCGCACGTGTTTAATTTCAACATTGATTTTCGTTATACCGGCGGACAAGGCCCGTTGCTTTTCGGCTCGCGGTTGCTGGAAAATTTTGGCGTGAATTTGACCGGGCGATTTGAAAGCGGCCTGCCCTACACGCCGACCGATAGCCGCGGCCAACGCATTGCGGATGAGAATACGGCGCGCATGCCCTCGACCTGGCAGCTTGATTGGCGCGTCGACAAATTGGTCAACGTCGCCGGCATGAAGCTCGGCGTTTTCACCGAAGTCACCAATCTCACCAACCGCCGCAACATCGTCAATGTTTATACCGATAGCGGCTTGCCCAACGATTCGACCGATCCGGGCTTCACGCCGGAAGGCGAGCGCGATCCGTACAACATCGGGCCGCAGCGCAACATCCGGTTTGGGTTTGAGCTGAATTATTAAAAGGTTTGCCGGTTGGACGGTTAGCCAGTTTACCGGTTAGTTGCTTAACTGGTAAACGAGCCAACCGGCTAACGTCTTTCATAAACAGGAGGCGAGTGATGAGTTTCAAAAAGGTTAGTGCCTTCCTCGCAGTGTTGCTGATTCTTCTGAGCGCCACCGACAATCTCGCGCAGCAAAAACGGGAAGGCAAGGCCGAAAAAATCCGGCGCATTTTGCAAAACAATGTGTTGACCAAAACCTCGTCGTTCAAAGACCGCAAGATCGGCGTGATGGACAACGGGCAGATGGCGGTTTATTACGACAACAACGGCTTCATCGGCGACCGCAATTACACGCGCAGCCTGGAGTGGCCGGCCGGCTCGTTGAATTATCTCGTCTGGCAAATCGGCATCATCTTCGGCGCGGTGACCGCCAACGGCGACACCATTTGCAGCGAATCCTATAACGATGTTTCCGATAATCAATTCAACCCCGAGCCGGGTTTTGACAATCCGAATTTCGTGTGGGATATTTTGGAAACGCCGATCGTGGCGCGCAGCGATTTGCTTCAGAGTTATGCGCCGCAGTGGCAGGGCTTGTGGCCGGGCCTCGACGGCCGCTCCATCGATCCCGAAGAATTGCTGGGACTGGGCCGGCAGGAAACCTATTGGGTGATGCGCGACAATAATGATTCCGATGTCAGTCCGGGAACGCCGGTGAATCTCGAAGTCGTGGGGCGTTTGATTGAAATCAATTCGAGCTTGACCAAGGATTTCGTCTTTGCCTTTTACACGGTTAAAAATATCGGCACGCAAAACCTGCGCCATTGCCGCTTCGGTGTTTTGGTTGATAACGACATGCCGGCGCTGGTCGGCGCGGAGTTTGAAGACGACGACGACGGTTTTATTCGTGATTTGAATCTGGCGTATGCCCGCGATAGCGATAATTTTTATGCCTCGAAACCGGGCTTCAATATCGGCCAGGCCGCGACGAAGTTTTTGCGCAGCCCGAAGGTCAACAACAAAGAGCTCGGACTGACCGGCTGGTCAACATTTGAGTACGGTGACATGCCGGCGGAAGGCGAATTTTACCTCAATGAAAACGGCCCCATTGCCGGCGGGCGGCAATTCAAGAACCGCGATCACGCGCAGTACGCTTACATGCAGCCCGGCCTGTACATGAAACCGCGTTTGAATACGGATGTCGGCTACATTATGAGCAGCGGCGATTTTGATTTGGCGCCGAACCAATCGGTCGAGCTTGGCGTCGCTTTTATTGCTGCGCCGAATTTTGAAGCGCTGCTGCGCAATGCCAATGCTGCGCAGCGTGTGTTTGACAATAATTTTATCGGGCCGACCGCGCCGCGCGCGCCGGCTGTCTCGGCGGTGCCGGGCAATAAATCCGCGACGCTTTATTGGCCGGCCGATCCGACCGAATCTTCAACGGACGCTTTGACCGGCCGCGCCGACTTCGAAGGCTACCGCATCTATCGCAGCGAAGACAAAGGCCGAACCTGGGGCGTGGCAACAGATAATTTCGCCGCTTATCCGAACGGCGTTTTGCCGGTGGCCGAATATGACGTAATCAACTCGCCGGGTCAGTTGGCGGCGATCGTGGTCGCGCATTCGAATCAAGTTTCGCAGGCGAGTATTATTAGCGAAGGGCTGGCGGATGGCTCGCAGGCGGGCGATGCGGAAGGCGTCGACAACTCGACTTTCTTTTCCGATGATAATTTTCAAATTATTTTTGACACCGACAGCTCGTTTCAGGTGTTAAATTCGGGTTTGGGATCGCTGCTGAATTATCTGGATGACCTGTCGATTGCCGTCGGTTTCGCGGTGTTGGATAATCAATGGACGTTGTTGGATAATAATGTCGATGCCGCTCACGGCGTTTTTCGGGCCGGCGCTCATATTTATGTGACCGGCATGTACGCGACGATCGAGGGCCTGCCGAAAAAAGGCGACGTGTTCACGATCGATCAGCGCAAAAACGACCCCGGCAAAAACGCCGGCCTCGCGCATTCGTGGAAAGATCCGGGCACGCTGATCAACGGCTATGAATATTGGTATACAGTTGCGGCTTATGATCGGGAAGATCTCGCGCTCGGCGTGCCGGTGAATGAGAATCGTCCGGCCACCGTCGCCGAGGCGTTTGCCGATGATCAAACCGTCGCCGTGGTGCCGCAGGCGCCGCACGCGGGATTCGTCGCCGCCGCGATAGACTCCGGCGCCAACAGGCAAATCTTTTCGCATCCGGCCGGCAATGCCGATATCAGCAGCTTCGGTTTGCAAATCGTCGATCCGCGTAAATTGAAATCGACGAAATATGAAATCAGTTTCACCGTCACCGCGAGCGACAAAACTTTCACGGTCACCGACATCGGCGCGTCGAATCGGCCGCAGGTGCTCAAAGACCAACCGTTTTATGATGCGCAATTGGATAATGCCGCACTCTTTGACGGCATGCGCATCCAAGTCACCGACGTCGAGTTCAATATTAATGCCGACAAATCTTCACAAACCGTTGGTGCCGGCGGCACTACGCTCGAGCTCAATTCGGATTCGATCGAGCCGCGCGCTGATGCCAACGACCACGATTTTCTTTTCAAGTTCGTGCAAGGCCCGCAAGACTCCGCTAATTTTCGGTATGTTTATACGGATTGGGATACCGGTGTGCCGGTGAAGGCGCCGTTCTTCGTTCTGGATCTCGCCACGGGCGACACGCTGACAGTGGAGATTCTCGATACGCGTTCCGGCGAGGGTGACTCCGACGGCGCGTATGATGTTTCCGAACGCATCGCCATTGGCGACACCAAATACACGGGCAGCGGCGAGTACGAAGCCGGCACGTATTCGTATCGATTTGGCTTCACCGGCAGCTATGCGGCCGGCACGGAATTTCGCCTCGTCACCAACAAGCCGCTAACCGCGGCGGATCGTTATCAGTTCAACACGATCGGCGCGAACGTCAATGACGCGCAGGCCAAGAGCGATCTCGACAAGATTCGCGTCGTGCCGAACCCCTTCGTCGTCACCTCCGGTTTCGACACGGTGCGCGACCGGCACGAGATTCACTTCACGCGTCTGCCACTGCAGTGCACGATCAAAATTTTCACGTTGACCGGCGAGCTGGTGCGCACGCTGCAACATGCGAGCGCCGTCACTGGGGAAAGTATCGAGCGGTGGGATTTGAAAACCGAGTTTGGCAGCGAAGTGGCGTACGGCGTTTATCTGTATCACGTCGACTCCGCCGCCGGCAAGAAAATGGGCAAGATTGCCATCATGCGGTGACGACGTTTTCAACCCAAACAACAATGTCATTCTGAAAGAATCTTTTTAGTATTTTATGCAAAAGTCGATTTGAAAAACAATCGTTGGTCTTAGATTGCAAAAAGATTCCTTCGGAATGACAACTTCCTCCGATATGGCAATCATTGACCGGTCACTCAAGGTGTGACCGGTCAATATCACAAGGAGAAACTGAACATGAAAAAAATATTCTTTCTCGCGGCGGCGATGGCGCTCGTTCCGGTTGCACTGTGGGCGCAATTTTCCACGCCGACCGAAGGGTTCAATAATAACGGCACGCGCGCCGGCCAGTTTTTAAAACTGGCGGTCGGGGCGCGGGCCAGCGCGATGGGCGAATCGTTTGCCGCCGTTGCCAACGATGCTTCCGCGCTGTTCTGGAATCCCGCCGGCATCGGCAATTTGCAAAATCTCGAAGTGCACCTCACACACGTGGATTATTTGCTCGACATCCGCTTTGATTATGCGGGTCTCATTGTGCCGATCGGCAGCGGCAATCTCGGCTTCAGCGCCGCGGTGCTCGGCATGGATGAGGAGAATGTCACCACGCTGGCCGATCCCGACGGCGAGTCGGGCATCACGTGGAAGGCGAGCAGCTTTGCGGTCGGTTTGACGTACAGTCGCGCCATCACCGATCGTTTTGCCTTCGGCCTCACCGGCAAATACATTCAAGAGAATGTTTTGAATTCATCAGCCAACACGCTGGCGCTCGACATCGGCAGCTTGTACAACACCGGCATTCGCGGCATCAAGATCGGCATGGCCATGAGCAACTTCGGCGGCAAGCTGAAGCTCAACGGCCGCGATCTCACGCAAAGAGACGTCGACGCCGATCCCGGCCTCGGCGGCAACATCGGCCAGTCCGCGGATCTCGTCGTGAACTCCTGGCCGCTGCCGCTGAATTTTCGCGTCGGCTTGTCGCTCGAAGTGTTCAAGAATGAATCGAGCGCGTTGATGGTTGCCGCGGATTTCAATCACCCGACCGACGCCGACGAGCGCGTGAACTTCGGCGCGGAATATTCGTTCTCCAATCGCCTGTTCGTGCGCGGCGGCTACAAATTGAATTACGACGAAGAATCCTACACCTTCGGCGGCGGCCTGAATCTGCCGATCACGAATTACAATTTTATGCTCGACTACGCCTTCAATGAGTTCGGTATTCTCGGCGAGACGCATCGCTTCTCGCTGGGCTTCAAATTGTAACGGTCACTAGTGGAAAGGTGGAAAGTGGCGGGGCGTGGCAAGTGAATAAGGTGTTGAACGAAACCGCTTCGCGGTAGCTTTTGGTTTGTTATAGTCACTGCCGTTCTTTGACAATCAGGATGGCTTGGTTGCTCCGAGCCACCTCGCACTGATCCCATGAAGTGTTTGACAAAATGGTCTCTTTTGCTACTTTGGTTAGAAATTGTTCTATCCCACTAACCCTTACAATGGCATTTGGAGCAGCCGCAACCGCAAGACGAAGCTGCACCGCTGCCAGGAGATTTTGGGCGTGGCAACGGTCCAGGATGCGTCGCCAACGCCAGCGTTCAAAAAGATAGCATCGCGGTGAAATCGAAAATTTAGTGGCGCAACAAAAAGATAGCATCGTGGTAAGCGTGAACCGAAAAAGTATCGAACTTAGGCAAGGTTATCACCATCAAACCACCAAAAATAGTTTACTGGGAACTTCATGCCTCACAGATGAAAATGATCGAATGGTTGTAGAGGCAAAATTTACTTTTCTTCCAAGGCCATGTCAGGCGAGGTTGCCTGATCTACCGATTCGCCAAATTTTTATCCTGCATAAAATCGCGATAGCGCGCCTCGATCTTCCCCGGCTGCAAGCGCCCGCTGGCAAACAGTTCTTTTATAAATGCGGCGTACGACATGCGGTCGAGTTTCAAGCCCGCTTCGAGATACGAATAAATCACTGCCGCCAGAACATGAACCCCGCCTTCGTGCCTATCGAGATAGGCGCGCACCGCTTCGGTCGAGCCGGCGCCGTTGGCGCCCATGAGCTGCGAGATCACGCGCCGCCGCTCCGATACCAGCAAATCCGCAGCGAGTACGACTTCTTCGCGGCAGTAAACCATAAAATTTTGATAGCCGAGGCCCGGATCCGCCTGCGCCAGTTTTTGCTGCAAAAACGGATCGGGCCGCAACGCCTCAAATTGTTTGACGAAAACCGAATCCACCAGCCGTTCACTCGCAGGATGCAATAATTCATGATATGCGCTTTTCACGATGACATGCATCGGATAATTGACGTCCGTCAAATAACACTGCGGCGTGAGGCGAACCGCGTGCGGCTGCAATAGCCACGACGCCACCACCGTGAGACTGTCGCTGATCTCGCCCTCAACCAAAAAACGCTCGATGTCGCCGGCAACGTCGTACGATTGCAATTCTTGTTGGAGCCGCGGCAGGCGGGCGGAAATTTTCGGATACAGGGTTTTGTGCCAGTAGGCGTCGAAGCGTTCTTTTTGCAAAAACGCCAGCACGGTGCGCAAATGGGGTTTGAGCAGTTGCCATTGTTGCCAGTTTTTCTCGCTGGCAAAGTCGGAGGCCATCAAGCGGCGGTGCGCCGTCTGATCATCGTCGAGTGTCGCAAGAATCGCCGCCAGGCTATCGCCAGCGACGATGGCGCTGAACAGAACACACAAGCGCGGCCCGGGGGGCTGCTGCGGACCGATAATCGCATCGATCTTTTTGACCGCCAGTGCCACCGGCGGCGGCATTTTGCCGTTCCATTCCGTCTGCAAATCGCCGTAATATTTTTGATAAAGCTCACGGCCGGTCAGGATGCCGATAAAGTTGCCCAGCTCGTATTTGAAAAAGGTTTTGACGGTCCATTGCGTTTTAAAATGCGGCGCCGCCGTTTTATTTTTTTCGCTGCAGCTATTCAATAAAACCATCAATACGCCAAATAAAACCAATTTAGTGATCCGCATGAGCCTTTCCTGTCAGGTCCACTTCTGTCATGTTTTATATTGTCTTTCAAAAATCCCACTTTTGCTCCAAACGCGCGTAGGTGCCGGTTGCGAGCGCGATCTTTCGGCGGCGC
>Ga0187893_10012572_pt1 | contig 11973 bp, 9 predicted proteins | sample MA1701074metaG_FD_139574 | JGI IMG/M metagenome (GOLD analysis project Ga0187893, IMG submission 139574) | White microbial mat communities from a basaltic lava cave in the Kipuka Kanohina Cave System on the Island of Hawaii, USA - MA170107-4 metaG ... | reverse complement strand
GCCCGCGTCGAAGCCGGCGAAGCGCGTGCCCGCGTCGACCAGCCAGGCGTGCGCCGCCGTGCGCACCAGCACCGCGTCGCCGTGGCCCACGTCGAGGAACCAGAGCGTGGGCGCGGCGACGCGCGTGTTTCCGGCAGGCGCGGCGACGCACGCGACGACCGCCGCGGCGGCGAGCAGCGCGCGAGCGAGGCCGCGGCTCGCGAGCGCGTGCGCGCGCCAGGCCAGGCCCAGCGCCGCCAGCGCGAGCGCCAGCGCGATCGGGTCGCGCGGACCCGCGAGCAGATCCGGGCTGGCCAGCGCCTCGAGCGCGCGGATGCCGAGCTCGGCGCTCGCGCGCGCGGCCGCGCCGAGCGCGGTCGCGTGCTCGCCGAACGCGCCGGCCGCAAGCGCGAGCGGCACCACACCGGCCGAGAAGTACGGCACCGCCAGCGCGTTCGCGACCAGCCAGCCCGCGGGCAGCGGCGCCCCGATCGCCGCGGCGAGCGGCGCGGTCACGAGGCCCGCGGCGAGCGAGACGTGCAGCGATCCGCGCAGGAGCCCGACCGGCGGCCGCCACCACAGCAACCCGGCCACGGCCGCGAAGGAGAGCTGGAACGACGGCTCGAACAGCGCCGCGGGATCAGTCGCGAGCACGAGCAGCGAGGCCAGCGCGAGCGCGTTCCAGGCCGCGGCGCGCCGGCCGCCGAGCAGCGCGAGCCCCGCGGCGAACGCCATCGCCGCGGCGCGCAGCGCCGGCGGGCCGAAGCCACACAGCGCGGCGTAGCCGACACCCGCGGCCACGCCCAGCGCCAGGCCCGACGCGCGCGCGGCGCGCAGCGCGGGCAGCCACGAAGTGCGCCGGAGCAGAAACGCGACCGCCGCGTGCACCAGCCAGACCACGAACACCACGTGCGTGCCCGAGACGCTCAGGAGGTGCGTCGTGCCCGAGCGCGCGAACACCGCGCGCAGATCCTCGTCGAGCCGGCTCGTGTCCGCGGTGGCCAGCGCGCGCAGAACCGCCGCGCTGCGCCGCGGCGCGCCGTCGGGCGGATCGAGTCGCGCCCCGATCGCGCGCCGCGCGCGCTCGAGCGACGCGGCCACACCGCGCGGCTCGGGGCCGATGCGCGCGAACGCGGAGCCCTCGATCCGCGCCAGGCGCCGCACGCCGCGGCGCGCGAGCCCGCGCGAGCGATCGACCGCGCCGGGGTTCGTCGCCGGCCGCGGCCGCTCCAGGCGCAGGCGCGCGAGCGCGCGCTCGCCGGGCAGGAGCGCGCAGGCCTCGCCCTCGGCGCGCAGCAGCGCGCGGCCCGGGCGAGCCGCGTGCAGGTACACCGGAACGCGACAGCCGCTCGCGCCCGCGAGCGGCGCCTCGAGCGCGGTGAGCGCGACCGAGCCCGAGGCATCGAGCTCGGGCACGGGCGCGCAGAGCCGCACCGCGAGCGCGAACGCGCCCAGACCCGCGCCGAGCAGCGCCTCGCCCGCCCGGGCCAGCCGCCCGCGTTCCCGCCCGCGCCACAGCCCGAGGCCGGCGAGCGCGGCCAGGGCCGCAGCCAGAGGCGCGAGCTCGAGCGCGTCCTCGAGCCAGACTCCGAACGCGAAGCAGAGCGCCAGCCGCGCGAGCGGCGCGCGCGCGGAGAGCTCCACGGCGCCCGACCTCGGGGGACCCTACGTTGCGGGGTGTCGGTGTCGGATCGGGCTCAGTGCAGGATGCGGCCGGCGTCGGGAGCGCCGAGCTGCTGGCGCAGGCGATCGAGGAAGACCGTCACCACCTTCAGTGACTCGTCGATCTTCTTCATCTCGGTCACGAACTGACCGACCAGCACCTGCGCCTCGTGCAGCGCCTTGTCCTCGACCTGGGGAACCGCCCGGTAGGCCGCCGCGACACACTCCATGAGCTGCTCCCAGTCGTCCGAGCTGGGGCGGCTCTGCGCCACCTGATCGAACACCGGAACGAACTGCTCCGCGAAGACGGGGCTAACCCCGTAGCGACCCTCCAGCACCTCGACGATCTTCTTGTGAAACGGCGACATGCGCTCGTGGCTGAGCAAATCGGGTGCCAACTCGCATTCTCCTTGGCCGGGGGGTGGATTCGCGTTGCGGAGCCGCGGGTTTCGTCGCGGCTTGCGTCCGCTGGCGGCCGCGGGCGGTGCGGCCCGCGAGGAACCGCATTCTCCCCGCGGGGGATTCTGTTTCTCACCGCAGGCGCGCGGGGACTCCTGCTGCCTGCGCGCGGTCCTCGAGCTCCTCGAGCTGCCGCTGCAGCTTCTCTTCCTCGCGATCGAGACGCTGCATGTAGCCGTGCGCCGAGGTCTCGGCCTCGGACGGGATCGCCTCGCGCGCCTTCTGCAGGGCGGCGATCTGGTCGTTGAGCGCGGCGAAGCGCTTGCGCCAGATCTCGGCGCCCACGCCGCCGTACACGCCCTCGACGCTGCCGGGCCTGAGCTCGGTCAGGCGCATCTCGCCCTCCGCGGGGTCGATCGCCACCTTGAAGCCGTTGAAGAACGGCATACCGAGCAGGCCCGAGGTCATCGTGTCGAGCACCGCCATCTCCACGTTCTCTACGGACACGGTGCCCACGCGCAGTGTGGGGATGATCACGAGCGGCACGGTCATGACCACGCCTCCCACGCCGACGACGGAGATCTTCTCCGCGTCCGGGTCGATCTCGATGCCGAGCTCGTCGATCGCCCAACGCGGGACGGTGTTGAGCGACGCACCCGTGTCCGCCTTGAAGTTGCACACGACCCGGTCGGAGAGGGTCACGTCCAGGCTGATCTCGTGGCTCGCGCGCTGGAACTGCAGCACGTGGGTGCGCTGCGCCTCGGCGCCGGGCTTGAGCGGCGCCGCCTTCGGAACGGGCGCCGCCTTCTCGACCGAGAGCGCGCGGGTCGGCGGGGCCTTCGGCGCCGGCGCGCGCGTGCGCGCGGGCCGCGGGTCGAGCGTGACCGACTTCCCCCTGGGCACCTTGGTCGCGTCGTCCGTGACGTGCACCTGCCCGTGCTCGTCGGTCCACTGGTAGAGCTCCGCACGAGGGCCGGCAGCGAGCAGGCAGCTCGCCAGGCAAACCAGTGCCGCCGTGGTGTTGCGCGCCATGGATTCCTCGACCGCGAACGGATCAATCGGGGTTCGCGTTGTCCGATCCATCGGCGGCGGAGCTGTCGTTCTTGACCGGCAAGTCGCTGTCCGGCTCTGCCGCGGGGGTGGCTTCCGCGCTCTGGAAGAAGCGGTGGATCAGCGCCGCGTCGGCCTTGCTCAGCTTGGGCACCGCCTCGAGCTCGGCCAGGCTCGCGGCGCGCACCTTCTCGAGGCTGCCGAGGGTGCGCAGGAGGGCGCGCCGCTTCACCGGGCCGATGCCCGGCAGCTCGTCCAGGATCGAGCGGAAGTTCGACTTCTTGCGCAGCTCGCGGTGATAGGTGATCGCGAAGCGGTGCGACTCGTCGCGGATGCGCTGCAGGAGCAGGAGCGCCGGCGAGTCGGCCGGCAGCATGACCGGATCCTTCACGCCGGGCAGGAACAGCTTCTCGCGTTTCTGGCCGCCGTGGCGGAGCACGCGCGCCGAGCCCGACTCGTCATCGCGCTCCTTGGCGAGCGAAGCGAGCGCGATGCCCTCGACGCCGAGGTCTGCGAACAGCGCGCGCGCGGCGTTCAGCTGGCCCTTGCCGCCGTCGAGCAGCAGGAGGTCGGGCGGCGGCTCCTTGTCGAGCTTCTCGAGCCGCCGCCGCAGCACCTCGCGCATCGCGCCGTAGTCGTCGCCGGGGTCGGTCTCGCGCAGCCGGTAGCGCCGGTAGCCGTCCTTGTGCGGGAGCGCGTCCGCGAACACCACGCGCGACGCCACGCCCAGCGTCCCTTGCAGGTGCGAGATGTCGTAGCACTCGATCTGCGCCGGCAGCCGGTCCATGCGCACGGCCTCGCGCAGGCTCTCGAGCACGGCCGCGCTGTTCTGCTCGCGCCGGCCGCGCTCGGCGAGCGCGAGCTCGGCGTTGCGCGCCGCGAGCTCGAGCATGCGCCGCCGCTCGCCGCGCCGCGGCACCGCGAGGTCGACCGCGTGGCCCGCGCGCTCGCGCAGGAGCTCGCTGAAGGCCTTCGCCAGCTCGGGCTCGAGCGCCACCGGCAGCAGGACCTCGCGCGGGATCTCGCGCTCGGTGGCGTAGAACTGGGACAGGAACGAGCCGAGCGCCTCGGCGTCGTCGCCCGCCACGTCGCGGAACGCGTAGGAGTTGCCGCCGGCCATCTTGCCCTGGCGCGCGTGCAGCACCTGGAACTCGAGCCGCGGCCCGTCGCGCGCCAGCCCGAACACGTCGCGGTCGACGAACTTGCGCGAGACCATGGCCTGCGACTCGACCGTGCGCTCGATCGCGCGCACGCGGTCGCGCAGCCGCGCCGCGTCCTCGTAGCGCTCCTCCGCCGAGGCCTCGCTCATGCGCGCGCGCAGCTCGCCGAGCAGGTCGCTCGCCTTGCCGCGCAGGAGCAGCGTCGCGCCCGCCACCAGGTCGCAGTAGGCCTCGTCCGAGATCAGCCCGCAGCACGGCGCCGCGCAGCGCCCGACCGCGTGCTCGAGACAGGGCCGGCCCTGGCGCCGGTAGCTCTTGAACACGGGATCGGCGCAGGTGCGCAGCGGAAAGATGCGCTGCAGCGAGCCGAGCGTCTCGCGCAGGCTGGTGCTCGAGGTGTATGGCCCGAAGTAGAGCGCGCCGTCGCGCGCGAAGCGGCGCGTCTCGGTCAGGCGGGGATGCGCCTCGCGCGGGTCGAGCCGCAGCGCGAGGTAGTTCTTGTCGTCGCGCAGCCGCACGTTGAAGCGCGGCTTGTGCTTCTTGATCAGCGCATTCTCGAGCAGCAGGGCTTCCTTGACGTTCGCGGTCGCGACCACCTCGACGTCGGCCACGCGCGCGATCAGGAACGGCACCTGGTGGCGGCCGTCGCCGCCGCGGTTGAAATAGCTGCGCACGCGCGCGCGCAGGCTCTGCGCCTTGCCCACGTACAGCACGCGCGCCTCGGCGTCCTTGAAGATGTAGACGCCGGACTGGACCGGCAGCGCCGCGATGCGCTCGTCGAGCGCGCTCACCGCCGGCCTCGCCCTCCACGGCCGGAGCCGCCACGGCCGCGCGGGCGCTTGAGCGGGGCGACGCCGCGCGTCGCGCCACGCGCCGGGGCTTCGTAGCCGGCGAGCAGCGCGCCCTCCTCCAGCGACTTGATCCGGTCGCGGATGTCCGCCGCGCGCTCGAAGTCCAGGTCCTCCGCCGCCGCGCGCATCTCCTCGCGCAGCGCGGCGACCTGCGCGCGCAGCTCCTCGGGCGTGAAATCGAGATCCGCGGCCTTGGGCACGGTCACGTAGTCCGCCTCGTACAGGCTCTCGGCCAGCGAGGTGATCGCGCTCGCGACCGTGCGCGGGGTGATGCCGTTCGCCGCGTTGTACTCGGCCTGCGCCGCGCGCCGGCGGTCGGTCTCGCCGACCGCCTCGCGAATCGACTCGGTCTCCTTGTCCGCGTAGAGCAGCACGGTGCCGCGCACGTTGCGCGCCGCGCGGCCCATGGTCTGGATCAGAGAGCGCGTCGAGCGCAGGAAGCCCTCCTTGTCCGCGTCCAGGATCGCGACCAGCGACACCTCGGGCAGGTTCAGGCCCTCGCGCAGCAGGTTGATGCCGACCAGCACGTCGAACTCGCCGTTGCGCAGGTCGCGCAGGATCTCCGTGCGCTCGATGGTCGGCACCTCCGAGTGCAGGTAGCGCACGCGGACGCCGACCTCCTGGTAGTAGTTCGTGAGCTCCTCGGCCATGCGCTTGGTCAGCGTCGTGACCAGCACCCGGTCGCCGAGCTCGACGCGCTTGCGAATCTCGCCGAGCTGGTCCTCGACCTGGTTCTTGGCCGGGCGCATCTCGACGATCGGATCGGTCAGGCCGGTCGGGCGGATGATCTGCTCGACGATGATGCCGCCGCTCTTCTCGAGCTCGTATTCCGCGGGCGTGGCCGAGACGAACACGACCTGGCCCACGCGCTGCTCCCACTCCTCGAAGCGCAGCGGGCGGTTGTCGAGCGCGGAGGGCAGCCGGAAGCCGTACTCGACCAGCGTCTCCTTGCGCCGGCGGTCGCCGCGGAACATGCCGCCGATCTGCGGCACGGTCACGTGGCTCTCGTCGACGAAGCACAGGAAGTCCTTCGGGAAATAGTCGATCAGCGTGTACGGCGGCTGGTCCTGGACGCGCCCGTCGAGCCAGCGCGAGTAGTTCTCGACGCCGTGGCAGAAGCCCATCTCGGAGAGCATCTCGATGTCGTACATCGTGCGCTGCTCGATGCGCTGCGCCTCGAGCAGCTTGTTCTCGCGCTTGAAGCCCTGCAGCCGCACGTCGAGCTCCTCGCGGATGCCGGCGATCGCCTGCTCGAGCCGCTCCTGGGTCTGCACATAGTGGCTGTTCGGGAACACCACCGCGCGCTTCAGGCGCGAGACGACCTGGCCGCGCAGCGGGTCGATCTCGGCGATCTGGTCCACGTCGTCGCCGAAGAACTCGATCCGGATCGCGCGCTCGTCCTCGTAGGCCGGGAACACCTCGACCACGTCGCCGCGCACGCGGAAGGTGCCGCGGTGGAAGTCGAAGTCGTTGCGATCGTAGAGCATGTCGACCAGCTTGCGCGTGAAGTCGTCGCGGTTGAGGCGCTGACCGACCTCGACGAAGGCGTGCATCTTGCCGTAGGTCTCGGGCGAGCCGAGCCCGTAGATGCACGACACGCTCGCGACCACGATCACGTCGCGGCGCGACAGCACCGAGCGCGTCGCGGAGTGGCGCAGCTTGTCGATCTCGTCGTTGATCGACGAGTCCTTCTCGATGAAGGTGTCGGTGGTCGGCAGGTAGGCTTCGGGCTGGTAGTAGTCGTAGTAGGAGACGAAGTACTCGACCGCGTTGTGCGGGAAGAGCTTCTTGAACTCGCCGTAGAGCTGCGCGGCAAGCGTCTTGTTCGGCGCCATGATCAACGCCGGGCGGTTCAGCTTCTCGATCACCCACGACATGGTCGCGGTCTTGCCGCTGCCGGTGATGCCGAGCAGCGTCTGGTGCGAGAGCCCGCGCTGCGCCCCGTCGACCAGCTCCTCGATCGCGCGCGGCTGGTCGCCGAGCGGCTTGTAGTCGGAGACCATCTCGAAGTCAGGCACGGCGCCAGCGGCTCCCTTGCGGTGAGTCCTCGATCAGGATGCCGCGATCCTTCAGCAGATTGCGAATCTCGTCCGAGCGCTGCCAGTTCTTCGCGGCCCGGGCGGCGTCGCGCTCGGCGACGAGCCGGTCGATCTCGGGGTCGGATTCGCCGGCTTCGGCGCGCGCATCGGCCAGGCCGAGCGCGAGCACGGCGTCCCACTCGCGGAGCAGCGCGAGCTTCTCGCGCCCGCCGAGGGCGTCGCTGCGCACGGCCTCCCAGACCACCGCCAGCGCGCGCGGCGCGTTCAGGTCGTCGCCGATCGCGGCGCGGAAGCGCTCGCGCAAGGCCTCGGCCTGGTCGGCGCCGAAGCTCGTCGGGTCCTCCGACAGCTCCGCCGCGTGGCGCATGAGGCGGCGGTACGCGGTCTGCGCGCCCTGGATCGCCTCGTCCGAGTAGGTGAGCTGCTGTCGGTAGTGTCCGCCGAGCAGCAAGTAGCGGAACGCGAGCGGATCGAAGCCCGACGCGACCAGCTCGTCGAGGTTCAAGACGCTCCCGCCCTTCGACTTCGAGATCTTCTCGCCGTCGAACAAGAGCCAGCCGCCGTGCAGCCAGAAGCGCACCCACGGGCGCGCGTCGAGCGCGTTCTCGGTCTGCGCGATCTCGTTCGGGTGGTGCACCGCGATGTGGTCCTGGCCGCCGGAGTGGATGTCGAAGTGCAGGCCGAGGTGCTTGATGCTCATCGCGGAGCACTCGATGTGCCAGCCCGGGAAGCCGCGCCCCCACGGGCTGTCCCACTCCATCTGGCGCGGCGGGCCCTTCGGATCGGAGAGCTTCCAGAGCGCGAAGTCGGCGGCGTTGCGCTTCTCGCTCTCGCCCTCGATCCGGCCGCTGGTCGCCTGCGCGGCCAGGTCGAGGCGCGCGAGCTCGCCGTAGTGCGGGTCCTTGGAGACGTCGAAGTAGACGCCGTCGGCGATCCGATAGGTGAAGCCCTTGGCCTCGAGCTTCCGGATCAGGTCGATCTGCTCCGGGATGTGGTCGGTCGCCTTGCACCAGAGGTCGGGCGGGCGGCAGTGGAGCTTCGCGAGGTCCTCCTGGAACACGCGGGCCCACTGCGCGGCGATCTGCCAGGCGTCGAGCTTCTGCTCGCGCGCCGCCTTCTCCATCTTGTCCTCGCCGCTGTCGACGTCGCCGGTCAGGTGTCCCACGTCGGTGATGTTGATGACGTGGCGCACGTCGAAGCCGAAGAAGCGCAAGCCCCGGTTCAGGAGATCCGCGAACACGTAGGTGCGCAGGTTGCCCAGGTGCTGGCGGCTGTAGACGGTGGGGCCGCAGCTGTACACGCGCGCGAGGTTGCCGGCGAGCGGGCGGAACGGCTCCTTGCGCCGCGTCAGGGTGTTGTGGAGCAGGAGCTCGCTCATGCGCGCTCCGCCTCGAGCAGCACGACGGCCTGCGCGGCGATGCCGTCGCCGCGGCCGATCGCGCCCAGCCGATCCGTGCTCTTGAGCTTCACGTTCACGCGCGCGGCGTCGACGCCGAGCTGCTTCGCGAGCCCCTCGCGGATCTGCGCCTGGAACGGCGCGAGGCGCGGCTCCTGCGCGACGATGGTCGCGTCGACGTTGCCGATCGCGAAGCCCGCGCGTGCGATCCGGCGCGTGATCTCGCCGAGCAGCGTCGCGCCCGAGGCGTCGCGCCAGCGCTCGTCCGAGGACGGGAAGTGCGTGCCGAGATCGCCCTCGCCGAGCGCCCCGAGCAGCGCGTCGCCGACCGCGTGCGCGAGCACGTCCGCGTCGGAGTGGCCTTCGAGCCCGCGGGCGTGCGGAATCGGAACGCCGCCCAGCACGAGCGCGCGGCCCGACACCAGGCGGTGCAGGTCGTAACCCTGGCCGACGCGCATCATGAGCGCGCCTCGCGCGCCGCGAGCAGCGCCTCGGCGCGCGCGAGGTCCTCGGGGTGGGTCACCTTGAAGTTCTCCGCGCGGCCCGCGCAGACGCGCACCTCGACGCCCAGCCGCTCGACCAGCGACGCGCAGTCCGTGCCGAGGAAGCCGTCGCGCTCGGCCTTGTCGAGCGCCTCGCGCAGCGCGGACGCGCGGAACGCCTGCGGCGTCTGGGCGAAGCCGAGCCGCGCGCGCTCGAGCGTGCGCTCCACGCGCTCGCCCGCGGCATCGAGCCACTTCGGCGTGTCGCTCACCGCCACGACCGGCAGCGCCGCGCCGGTCGCCTGCGCCGCGTAGAGCACCGCGCTCGCGTCCTCGGGCAGGACCAGGCAGCGCGCGGCGTCGTGCACCAGCACCCACTCCAGATCCGGCCGCGCCGTCATGGCCGCCGCGAGCCCGCGCGCGACCGAGTCCTGGCGGCGCGCGCCGCCCTCGACGGCGGGCAGGCAGCCGGCCAGCGCGCCGGGCTCGAAGCCGGCCGGTAGGACGGGCTGGATCGCCGCGACCTCCGGGCAGCGCGCGAGCGCGTCCGCGCTCCACTCGGCGAGCGTGCGCCCGCGCAGGCGCACCAAGCCCTTCGGGACTCCATGGCCGAGGCGGGTACCCTGCCCCGCCGCGAGCAGAACGGCCAGCGCGCGCATCCGGCCCACTATAGCGCCAGCCCGGGTCCGCCTCCTAGACTGCCGCGATGCAGCCGGCGGGGAGGGACCACGCGATCGAGGTGCGGCGTCCCGAGCGCTTCGTCAGCGCCGAGGTCCCCGCCTACTGGAACGGCGGCGACCCGTTCGCGACCCACTACCTGAACGCGCTCTCCTCGGTGTTCCCGGACGGCGAGGCGTTCTTCGTGCGCTCGGTGATGCACTACCGCGACCGGATCCGCGATCCCGAGCTCCAGCGCGCGATCCAGGGCTTCGCCGGCCAGGAGGCGCAGCACAGCCGGCAGCACGACGCCCACCTCGAGGCGCTGGCGGCGCAGGGCTACACCGCGCTGGTTCGGCTGAACCGCATGGCCGACGCGGGCATGCGCTTCGGCAACCGCCACTGGCCCCGCTTCTCGCTCGCGAGCACGGCCGCGGTCGAGCACCTGACCGCCCTGCTCGCGCGCCGGATCCTGTCCGATCCCGCCTTCACCGCTCGCATGGATCCGCGCATGGCGGAGCTGTGGCGCTGGCACGCGGTCGAGGAGGCCGAGCACAAGGCGGTCGCCTACGACGTGCTGCAGGAGATCGCGCCGGGCCGCGCGCTGCGCGCCGCCGCGCTGCTCCTGAACACGCTCGGCCTATTCGTCGAGGTGGCGGTGCGCACCGCCTACATGCTGCGCGTGGACGGCGTGCTGTTCCAGCGCGCCACATTCGCGAGCGGCTGGCGCTTCCTGTTCGCGCGCGGCGGTCTCTTGCGCGGGCACGCGCGCGAGTACCTCGCCTGGTACCGGCGCGGCTTCCACCCCGCGCAGGTCGACGACCGGCCGCTGATCGAGGCCTGGCAGCGCGAACAGACCATGCGGGCATGAGCCTGGCGGGATGAGCGCACCGCTGACACGGGATCGCCCGCTCGAGCGCGAAGCGGGGTCCGGCGCGGCGAGCGGGCGCAACGTGTTCCGCTTCCGGGAGGGCGTGTCGCGCCGCTGGCGTCCGGCCCCCGCGCTGACCGCGACCGCCGCCGCCCACGCCGGCGCACTGCTCGCGTTCGCGGCCGCGCCCGCGGCGTGGCCGTGGCTCGCGGCGGCGCTGGCCGCGAACCACGGCACGCTGCTCGCGGCCAGCCTCTCGCCGCGCAGCCAGCTGCTCGGCGCCAATCGCGTGCGCCTGCCGGAGGCCGCCGCGCGGCGGGGCGAGGTCGCACTGACCTTCGACGACGGCCCGGACTCCGAGCTCACGCCGCGCGTGCTCGACCTGCTCGACGCGCACGGCGCGAAGGCGAGCTTCTTCTGCATCGGCGAGCGCGCCGCCGCGCAGCCCGGCCTGGTGCGCGAGATCGCCGCGCGCGGGCACTCGGTCGAGAGCCACGGCCAGCGCCACTCCGCCGCGTTCGCGAGCTACGGGCCGTGGCGGCTGATGCGCGACGTCGAGGCGGCGCAGGACGCGATCGCCGGCGCGTGCGGCGTGGCGCCGCGCTTCTTCCGCGCGCCGTTCGGCACGCGCAATCCGATGCTCGATCCCACGCTCTCGCGGCTCGGCCTGCACTACGTGTCGTGGACGCGGCGCGGCTACGACACGGTCGACCGCCGCGCGCCCCGCGTGCTGCGTAGGCTGACGGCGGGACTCCGCGCGGGCGACATCCTGCTCCTGCACGACGGCGAGCTCGGGCACGCGCGCAGCGTGCTCGCCGTGCTGCCGGGCGTGCTCGCGGCGCTCGCGGAGCGCGGCCTGCGCGGGGTCTCGCTGCGAGCCGCGTGCGGTGACGAGCCGAGCGCCTGAGGCGCGCGCGCTCGTCGACGCGGTCGCGGCGCGCTACCGCCCCGCCGGCTCCTTCGCTGCGCGCTTCGCGCGCGGCAAGCTCGCCCGCGATCCGATCTACCTGCGGCTGCTCGCGCCGGGCGCGATTCCGACTGGCGCGCGCGTGCTCGACCTCGGCTGCGGGCAGGGCCTCGCGCTCTGCCTGCTGGCCGAGGCCTCGCGCTCCGCGAAGCTCCGCCTCTTCGGGATCGAGCGCTCGCCCGAGCAGGTGCGCCGCGCGCGGCTCGCGCTCGGCGGCGACGGCGCGGTCGAGCAGCGCGACCTGCGCGAAGCGGCGCTGCCGCCGAGCGACGCGATCCTGCTCTTCGACGTGATCCACTACCTCGAGCCGCGCGAGCAGGACGCGCTGCTCGCGCGCATCGCCGCGGCGCTCGCCCCCGGCGGGAGCTTGCTGATGCGCGTGTGCGACGACGGCGCCCGGGCGCGCGCCGCGCTGACGCGCGCGGCGGACCGCTTCGGCGCCCTGTTCCGCGGCGAGCGG
>Ga0187893_10012571_pt1 | contig 11973 bp, 12 predicted proteins | sample MA1701074metaG_FD_139574 | JGI IMG/M metagenome (GOLD analysis project Ga0187893, IMG submission 139574) | White microbial mat communities from a basaltic lava cave in the Kipuka Kanohina Cave System on the Island of Hawaii, USA - MA170107-4 metaG ... | reverse complement strand
CGCGCGGTTACGTCGTCAAGCGAGCGGCAGCACAGGAATTGACTGAAGCGATCCGCCGTGTAGCCGACGGTCAGAGACATTTCGATCCGACCATGACAGGGCGCGACTCGGCTCGTTCAGCCCGGAAAACGCGTGCGACTGGTGCACTCAGTGAGCGCGAATCGGAAGTGCTACGACTACTGGCGCGAGGCTTTACGCATCGGGAAGTGGCAACGCAACTGAATGTCGGTATCAAAAGCGTGGAAACATACAAGGCTCGTTTGATGGAGAAGCTCCATCTTCAGTCACGTGCTGATTTGGTGAAGTATGCCTTGTCGCGCGGGTGGCTGGAAGGATGAAGGATGATCCAACGTTGCGGAGAAATAGGTGAGGTACCCGTGCTCTTCCTTAAGTAGTGCTACTTTCTTTGGGTTTCGCTGCCGCAGTTGGCGGAGGTTGAGGTAAGCTTCGCATTCGGCTAGCTCCTCGTATCAGAATCGTTTATTCATTCCATCAAAATAATCAATTTGTAACCTGTCAGGTTTTTCCCTACAGTGCCGCCAGTACCAAGTGGTACGAACTTTCCCAAGCCGAGTGAATCTGTTGTTTCACCGGTTCTGATTTAAACCTTCCAAGGACCAAGGCGTCCTGGAGTAGTCACTGTGCTGACTGCCCTGGGGCGCCTTTTCTTTTTGCCGTTCTGGCGCCTGCTCGTCCACCTCTACTCTCTGGAGGTCCCCATGAAACGCTGCAGCGCTTTGCTCTTGATCTGGAGCTGGGTTTGTGGATTCGAGACGGAGCCAATCTCTGCCCAACAACCGCCAGCACGAAACGGCTCCGCGGTTTCCGAGTATGTGAAAGAACGCCTGCCAGACTGGCTGAAGTTCGGCGGGGAAATGCGCACCCGGCTGGAAGGTTTTTCGGGCGGTGAATTTCGCGAACGTAACAACGATTTGTACTTGCTGACCCGCGTTCGTCTGAATCTTGGGATCAAACCGACTGGCTGGATGAAGTTTCAATTCCAGGCACAGGATGCGCAAGTCTTTGGGAAGAAAACAAACCTGGATGGTCCGCCATTTGAGGATACCTTCGATTTGCGAATGGCTTATCTTGAGTTGGGAGACAGCGAGAAGGAGCCCATCGGTTTCAGGATCGGCCGCCAAGAGCTCGTCTTCGGGGAGCAACGCTTGATAGGTCATGTGAGCTGGCTGAACACGGCCCGAAGTTTCGATGCAGTGCGGGCCACGTTCCGCCACAGAGGCTACCGGCTGGATACTTTTGCGTCTGCCGTCGTCAACGTCCGGGAGGGTGAATTCAACAAACGGTCTGACGGAAACAATTTCCACGGACTTTATGGAGGGATCGAAAAGCTTGTGCCCCAAGCCGTTATCGAGCCTTATCTGCTCTGGCGCATAACCCCAAGGCTCCGCGGGGAACTGGGAGGTCTTGGCAACCTAGACCACAAGACCACAGGATTCCGCTGGGCGGGGAAGCTACCTAACGCCTTCGATTACAGTGTTGAGATGGCTAACCAGCGAGGTTCACTGGGAACGGACCAGGTGCGCGCCTGGGCTGGACATTGGTTAGTTGGGCGCATTGTGGGACATCTGGCTTACGAACCTCGTTTCATCCTGGAATACAACTATGCATCAGGCGACAAGAACCCCGGTGACGGCGTTATCCAGACGTTCGATCAGCTCTATCCAACTCCACACGACAAGACTGGTTTAACTGATCAGATCGCCTGGAAGAACGTCCATCACCTGCGTTCCGGGGTTGAGTTGAAGCCCCGGCCGAAATGGCTGGTCAGCAGCAGCTACCATTCTTTCTGGCTAGCCGACCGGCGCGACGGACTCTACGGAGTGAACAACGCCTTGATCGTTCGAGTGATCGATGGTTCGGCCGGCCGCTTCGTGGGACAGGAAGTTGACGTCCAGGCCTTCTGGAACCCGAGTAAGGTGGTGCAGATTGGGGGAGGGTACGGCTACCTGTTTCCGGGCACTTTCTTGAAAAGCACCAAGCCGGGCAGCGGGTATGGGTTCCCCTATTTGTCTCTGAATTATGTGTTCTGACAATTTTCCTCTGAATCAGAGCTGCTTGGCCGCCTGACATTCCGCAGTGGTCGGCGCTATGGACTTCCGGCCCTGCAACTGTTTGAAACTGACCAATTGTGGAGGGCAACGATACTTCGATGAAAGTCAAACGAATTGGCGGGGCCAGTCTCGTCTCCCGGCCCAAACCGAGCATTCTATGGATCCTGGCACTGTCGGCAGTGGCACTTAGCCTGTCCGCTTGCGGCAGGAGGTCTCAGCAGAACTCTGCCCAACCGGCAAAGACGAACGCTAGGGGCAAGCTAGCCGTGGAGAAAGAAGAGTTGAGACTTGGTTTTATCAAGCTCACCGACTGTGCTCCTTTGATCATCGCCCGAGAGCTCGGCTACTTTGAGGAAGAAGGATTGTATGTGAACGTGGAAGCCCAGGCGAACTGGAAGATCTTGCTTGATCGGGTGATATCCGGGGAACTCGACGGCGCTCACATGCTGGCGGGGCAGCCCATCGGTGCCACCATTGGATTTGGCACTCAGGCCCATGTCATCACCGCGTTCAACATGGACCTCAATGGAAACGCGGCCACAGTTTCCAACGAGATCTGGCAGAAAATGAAACCGCGGGTCCCAATTGGAAGCGACGGAAAACCAGTGCATCCGGTTCATGCCGAAGCCCTGAAGCCGATCGTCGATCAGTACAAGGCGAGCGGTACACCGTTCAAGATGGCGATGGTCTTTCCAGTTTCGACGCATAACTACGAGCTGCGTTACTGGCTGGCGGCCGCTGGCATCAGCCCCGGCTACTACCTTTCCAAAGATGGGCAGGTTGATGCCACAGGTACCACTGACGCAGATGTTCTCCTCTCCGTGACGCCGCCCCCGCAAATGCCGGCTACTTTGTCACAGGGGACAATCCAGGGTTATTGCGTTGGGGAACCCTGGAACCAGCAGGCTGTTTTTATGGGCATTGGCGTTCCCGTCATTACCGACTACGAGATCTGGAAAAACAACCCGGAAAAGGTCTTTGGAGTGTCCGCGGCGTGGGCGGAAAAGAATCCCAATACCCACCTGGCTATGCTGAAGGCGCTTATTCGGGCTGGCAAGTGGCTTGACGAGACACCGGAAAACCGGAAGAGGGCGGCTCAAATCCTGTCGCGCAGCGAGTACGTCGGAGCTGATGAACCCGTTATCGCCAACAGCATGACCGGCACGTTCGAGTTTGAAAAAGGTGACAAGCGCAGTATGCCAGATTTCAATGTGTTCTTCCGCTACAACGCCACCTATCCCCACTACAGTGATTGCGTCTGGTACCTCACTCAAATGCGCCGTTGGGGCCAGATTACGGAGAGAAAACCAGACTCCTGGTATCACGAGACGGCTCGAAAAGTGTACAAGCCGGAGATCTATCGCCAAGCAGCCGAGTTGCTGGTGGCCGAAGGCAGACTGCAACCCAACGAAGTTCCCGACACCGATGGATACCGGGAACCGACCCGAGAATTCATTGACGGTATCGAATATGACGGGCGCAAGCCGCTTCAATATCTGGCCCAACTCAAAGTGGGTTTGAAGGACTAGGTTATATGCCGAGACTGCAGTTCGAACTTTGGTCGAATCGAGAGGGACCCTCCATCCCGGTTGGGATAAGGGATTGGTCGAAGGCCGGGGCCGTCGTCCCGGCGGAACTCACGGCGGTCTGAGATTGCTTGCGGCCCTTTTGTCGACGCGAGTTCTCGGGCTGTCTGAAAGGACACTGTGCGGCTAGGGCGACGCAATCTGTTGAATTTGTTGAATCTGTCGAATCTGTTGCTGCCACTTCTGGGGCTTCTCTTTTTCCTGGCATTCTGGCAGCTCGCCTCAATGAAGATTCGTGTTGCGTTTGGTTCTCTTCCAGGTCCAGGCGCGGTGTATCACGAGGCTAGCAATCTGTGGCAGGAACATCTCCGCGAGCGGGAGAAGGCCACCGCGTTCTACGCCCGACAACAGGGGATGCGTCAGGAGTTCCTACAGGCTAATCCCGGCCAAACGTGGAAAGAACGAAGGTATTCGGGGAAGCCTACCTACATTGACCAGATATTCACCAGCCTGCTGACTGTGTTTACAGGTTTTCTCCTGGCCTCGCTGGTGGCGGTTCCCATCGGAATCCTATGCGGTTCCAGCCGGCCCATTCACAGTGCACTGAAACCGCTGATTGAGGTCTTCAAGCCAGTGTCGCCATTGGCATGGCTTCCCATCGTTATGATCCTGGTGAGCGCGCTCTACAATGCACCCGATCCCTACTTTGAGAAGTCGTTTCTGAGCTCGGCGATCACGGTCTCGTTGTGCTCACTGTGGCCGACTCTGATCAATACGGCCGTCGGTGTGGCCTCGATCCCCAGCGACTACCTGAACGTAGCTCGCGTGCTGAAGCTCGGTTTCCTGAAAAGGACGATCCGCATCATCATCCCCTACGCACTTCCCTACATATTCACGGGGCTGCGACTTTCCCTGGGTGTGGGTTGGATGGTGCTGATCGCTGCTGAAATGCTGGCTCAGAACCCCGGCTTGGGAAAGTTTGTCTGGGACATGTTCCAAAACGGGAGTAGCAGCACACTCGCGCAGATCATGGTGGCAGTTCTGACGATTGGCGTGATCGGCGTCATGCTCGACCGCGTAATGACGTCGTTGCAGAAGCTCGTGAGTTATGACCGGGTGCCGGTCAGCTGAAAGGAACTCAAAGTGGCATTTCTCGAGCTGGAAGGCGTCAGCAAGGGCTATAGCACAGCGACTGGAGCCGTGGCCGTCTTGACAAACGTGAACCTGAGCATGGATAGGGGAGAGTTCGTTGCGATCCTGGGCTGCTCCGGCGTAGGCAAGACGACGCTGGTTTCGCTGATTGCCGCCCTGATTCACCCGGACGTAGGCTCCATCCGAATCAATGGCAACGGAGTCACCGAACCTGGACGGGACCGTGGCGTGGTGTTCCAGAACTACTCCCTGCTGCCCTGGTTGAGCGTTTTCGAAAACGTGTTCCTGGCAGTCGACCAGTGCTTTCCGAGTTGGACAGTTCATCAAAAAAGACAGCACACACGGCAGTACGTCGAAATCGTGAATCTGACACCGGCCGCCGACAAGCGGCCCCACGAACTCTCTGGGGGGATGCGGCAGCGGGTCGCCGTGGCCAGGGCTCTGGCCATGAATCCAGAAGTGCTCCTGCTGGACGAGCCGTTGAGTGCTCTCGATGCCCTGACTCGCGCCACATTGCAAGATGAGATCAGCCGAATCTGGCAGCAGGATCAAAAGACCGTACTGCTGATTACCAATGACGTGGACGAAGCAATCTTACTGGCCGATCGGGTGATAGCCTTGAGTGCCGGTCCTGGGGCTACGCTGGGACTGTCAGTAACGATCGACATTCCACGGCCCCGGCGGCGAAAGGAACTCAATCACATTCCTGCTTATCAGGAAGCCCGGCGCCTTATCTTCGCTTATCTGGTCCGTCAACGTGAGCAGAGGCGTGACACGGCCACGACGATCCGAACCCTTCCGGATGTCGAACCGGAAGACCTCACTCTCGTTAACCCGCTGAACTTTTGGTTTCTCAGGCGCGGTCCCATGCGTCGAACTTCAGTACCACCTCAGGCTGCGAGGTAGCTAGATGCCAGGATATTTGTTGCTCAGTCGTTTGACAAAGGTCTACCCGACTTCGAAAGGGTTTTCGACGGTGGTGAAAGACTTTGATCTTGAGATTGCCGAGGGAGAATTTGTCTCACTGATCGGGCATTCCGGGTGTGGCAAGTCAACGGTTCTCTCCATGGTGGCTGGTTTGAACTCCATTAGCTCTGGGGGTGTCCTGGTCGGAGGCAAAGAGGTCGATGAACCCGGGCCGGACCGCGGCATGGTTTTTCAGTCCCCCTGCCTTTTGCCCTGGCTGACGCCGCGGCAGAACGTGATGCTGGGGGTGGACCAGGTTTTTTTTACTGCTTCCAAGAGTGAACGGCGCCAGATTGCCGAGTACTACCTCGAACTCGTGGGACTAAGCGATTCCATGGATCGGCGAGTCACTGAGCTCTCACAAGGCATGCGCCAGCGCGTGGGCATTGCGCGCGCCTTTGCCCTGTCTCCGCGGGTCCTCCTGCTCGACGAGCCGTTCGGGATGTTGGACTCGCTAACGCGTTTTGAACTCCAGCAGGTCCTGATTGATCTTTGGGCGCGCGATCAGAAGACGGCATTGATGGTGACTCACGATGTTGATGAGGCGCTCTTTCTCTCAGACCGTGTTGTCATGATGACGAATGGGCCCGAAGCCGAGGTAGGAGACATTCTGGCAGTGCCGTTCGCGCGGCCCCGAAACCGGCAGCAGGTCATGGAACATCCGGACTACTACCGATTGCGCGAGCATCTCATCACCTTCCTGGAAGAGCTTGCGCATGTGCGCACTTCTAGCATGCAGACCCAGGGACAACAGGCTAGTCAGCAATCAGAAGAGACCCCCCGTCGGGTCGAGTTTGCACGTAAAGCTTCGCTGAGTCGCTCCCTCTCTGGAACAGCCAAACAACTCGCGCAGCAGAGCCGGCTGGTGAGGTTTTTCCCGCGGACGTCGCGCTTCACAGCGGAACTAACCACCGCCGGCGAAGAAAGTCCATCCGGGGCGCAGAGAACCGCCAAGCGTCGAGCGGGCAGGTAGAAGGCGAGTCTCACAAACGGCCCGGAAAGATAGCTGTCGGATTAGATGCTACTATGTTGAGATTCATTTGCTCTCTTGATTCCATCGGAACCCTTGTGGGGACTGCTGCGATGCTGCTTGTCGGATGTGCCATTCTCGCCGGCTCGCGGAATCTTCGGGACTACGATCCGGCGTTGCTTACTTACACATTCGGAACTCTATTCGCAGCCTTTGGCGTGGCCTATCGTTACGCAGTCTGGCTCCAGCGTCCTGCAACCAAAGTGTACTGGCGCCGCGGCTGGCGCCTCATCTTTGAACGGGGCCAGATATGGCAAAACCTCGCGGTGCTCGGGAAAGGCACCAGTTCAAATCTTTTGGCACAGAACTTTATTCGAAAGCGCAGTCGGGTACGCTGGTTTGCACATTTATGTTTTGCCTGGGGATCACTGCTGGCGGCCTCAGTAACATTCCCACTCGTTTTCGGGTGGCTTCATTTCGAAACACGTCTGGATGATCCACTCATCTACCGGGTCTTTCTCTTTGGCCTGGCAGTCGATGAATTTCATATCGCTTCACTCAAGCGCTATGTGGTTTTCAACTTGCTAAATGTTTCAGCGGTCTTGGTGATCGTTGGTGTCGCACTAGCGTTGCGACGGAGGTTGAAGGATCCAGGCTCAATTGCGCGGCAGCAATTCGGCAATGACTTGGTACCGCTGCTGCTCTTGTTGGCAATTGCGCTGACCGGTCTGATGCTCACGTTCAGCATGCACGCTCTGCATGGCTATGGCTACGGCGCCATCTCATTGATCCACGCACTGACCGTAGTGGCCACGTTGCTTTACCTGCCTTTCGGTAAGTTCTTTCACATCTTCCAACGCCCCGCCCAGCTCAGCGTCGCGCTCTACAAGCGGTCCAATGCAGCGATGTCGCCGGCGAAGTGCCGGGTTTGCAAAGAGGGATTCGCCGGAATCATGCACGTGCAGGATCTCAAAGCTGTCCTGGCGGATGTAGGCCTTGAGTGGCAGATGGGCGGAGCCGTTGAGCATTATTCCGAAGTCTGTCCCCGTTGCCGTCGGCGACTGATCGGATTCTCGCAAGGGCGGGCGATGGCCAGATGTCGAACCGCAATGCACCCAGACGAAAAGGCTGCTGGTCACGCCGACTCGGACCAGGCAGCGCCGGTGACTTGCAGTGGACGGGACCACTGATCCAATGGCACTTATTCCTCAATCCATTTCAGAATTGATCGAGCGGCACGGTCCCCATCTCCATGACGTACCGCCTGGAGGCTGGGCTTCAAGAGGGGATCCGGACCGTTTGGTAAAGACGCATTGCTGCTTCTGCGGTGTGCAATGCGGCATTCAGCTCAAAGTCAAAGATAACCAAGTGACTGGCTTCGAGCCCTGGGAAGACTTTCCAGTCAATCGCGGAATGCTTTGCCCCAAGGGCGTGAAGCGCTATCTGCAAGCAAGCCACCCGGACAGGCTGTTGTCTCCCCTCGTGCGCACAAGCGATGGATTTCGTGAGGCGAGCTGGACGGACGCGATCGATCAGGTTGTCCGGAACATCCAGAAAATTCAAGAGAAGCACGGGAAGAATGCTTTTGCCGTGCTTTCCGGTGCATCGCTCACGAACGAGAAAGCCTACCTGATGGGGAAGTTTGCCCGAGTTGCCCTCGGGACACGGCATATCGACTACAACGGCAGGCTCTGCATGGTTGCAGCAGGCACTGCGAGCAGAATGGCCTTTGGAATTGATCGCGCGGCCAATCCCTGGAGCGATATTCCGTTGGCGAAGTGTCTTATCCTGGCCGGGACCAATGTGGGAGAGTGCTTTCCGATTCTGACCGACTACATCTGGAAGGCTCGGGACAATGGAGCGCGCATTATCGTCATCGATCCCAGGATGACTCCCATTGCCCGCACTGCCGACCTTTTCATTCCGATTCGTCCAGGGCGTGATAGCGCCCTCATGAATGGCCTACTGCACGTCTGTCTGGAACGTGGCTGGGTGGATACGAGGTTCATCGAGCAGCACACCCGTGGACTTGAGACCGTTCAACGAGCCGTGGCGTCATACACTCCCGCTCGCGTGGCTGAGATCTGTGGAATTCCGGCCCGAGCAGTGATTCAGGCGGCGGAATGGTGGGCGACGACTGAGACCGGCATGCTGCTCCATGCCCGTGGTATTGAACACCACAGCAAGGGCACTGAGAACTGCCTGTCATGCATTAATCTCGTTCTAGCCACAGGGAAGATAGGAAAACCCGGGTGTGGCTACTCCACGATCACAGGCCAGGGTAACGGACAAGGAGGGCGGGAGCACGGCCAGCGCTGCAACCAGCTTCCGGGCGCACGCGATATCGAGAATCCTGCCGATCGACAAATCGTTGCCGCGAGGTGGAAAGTGAGCGAATCAGAGCTTCCGCGCTCCGGCATGGCTTCCACGGAGATGATGGAGGCCATTCACAGAGGGGAGATTCGAGGACTCTTGTCGATCTGTTTTAACCCGCTGGTGTCGTTGCCGGACGCTGAGCACACACGCTCCGCCTTGGACAAGTTGGAGTTCTTTGGCGTGATCGATTTCTTCCTTTCGGAAACCGCCCGGCATGCTGATGTAGTTCTGGCCGGGTCTTTGCACGAAGAGGACGAAGGCACCGTCACTTCGGCTGAAGGCAGGGTCGTGCGTATTCAGCGTGCTGTCGAACCACCCGGAAAAGCTCGCTCCGACTGGGAGATTATCTGCGAACTTGCCCGACGTTTCGCGCCGTTTGACCAGTTCCCGTACGCCTGCGTCGAAGATATCTTTCGTGAGCTGTGCCACGTCTCTAGCGGCGCGGTGTGCGATTACTCCGGCATGACTTATCACAAGATCGAAAGTAATTATGGGCTTTTCTGGCCGTGCCCGTCCCTGAACCATCCAGGCACACCCAGATTGTATGAGGGCGGACAGTTCTATCACCCGGATGGCCGAGCACGCTTTAACGCCGTGGAGTATCGGCCGCCGGTCGAGGATACAGATGCCGAGTTCCCAGTGATCCTGACCACGGGCCGCGTGGTATCCCAATTTCTCAGCGGTACGCAGACACGCCGGATCGGGCCTCTTGTGCAGCAGTATCCCGAGCCCCTCCTGGAGTTACATCCAGGTTTGGCAAAGGAGCGAGGGATTATTGATGGCGACCAAGTCCTGGTTTGGAGCCGGCGCGGAACAGTGACGCTGCGTTGTCAGGTAGTGAAAACCATTCGTCCGGACACAGTGTTCATTCCCTACCACTGGGCCGACGAGAAGTCTGCAAACCGTTTGACAAACAACACACTCGACCCGCTGTCGAAGATCCCTGAATTCAAGGTGTGTGCGGTACAAATTGCCCGGGCCTAGCACGAGAATCCCACGGTGGAAAACATCACGCAGAAGAACAAGGAGATCACCATGGACGAGGACGGCAATTTCTATGACGTGGATGAACCGGCCAATGACGAGAATGACGCAGATGACGACTGGGGTGCGTGGATGCTCGACAACGACACTGCGCTTAACTAAGACGCCATGATTGATCCACAGATGGAATTCTTTATCGACCCGTCACGCTGTATTGGCTGCCAGGCGTGTTACCACGCCTGCGCGGAATGTGAAACGCACCGCGGCATTTCCATGATCCATCTGGAGTACGTGGACCGTACCGAGTCGCCCCAAACGGTCCCAGTGGTATGTATGCATTGCGAGGATCCGGCCTGCGCCAAGGTCTGTCCGGCCGATGCTATTAAGAAGACTTCGGACGGCGTCGTCCAGTCGGCGCTAAAGCCACGGTGCATCGGTTGTTCGAATTGCGTGCTCGCGTGCCCATTTGGCGTACCGCGTTATGTGATGGATTTTGACCAGATGATGAAGTGTGACATGTGCTACGACCGGACCTCAGCTGGAAAACGGCCGATGTGTGCGACTGTTTGTCCAAGCGGTGCTCTTGCCTATGGATCCAGAGACCAAATTGAACGGCAAAGACAAATGCAGGCCCGCAATGCGTTTGTGTTCGGCCCGCAGATCGTTCGAACCAAGGTTCAGATGATGCTTCCGGCCGAAGAAGGCGAGCTGGAAATGGACGTAGAAGCATTTATGCAGTGAGCTTTTTCGAGTTCGGGTCGAAACATGAGCTCTCGCAGCCATACATGAACGAAGTCTTAGAAAGGATTCTATGCCTGACTCGCCAGCATGGAAGGACGACTTTCCGATAGCGTGGACTGATGATCATTTTGTAACCCGCCGTGAATTCACCAAGTCGCTCGTCTTGGTGTCGTGTGCCACTTTTGCCGCGAACGTCGCGGTGTCAACCTTGGGGGCGCTTCAGGAGTCTGGTCAACACAGGTACCCCGAGACCCAGGTTGCGAATACGACCACTCTCGCTGTCGGTGGCAGCCGGGTGTTTTACTATCCGGGCCCCCATGACCCCTGCCTCCTCGTTCGGATTGACAGCGAGAGCTTCGTTGCCTTCAGCCAAAGTTGCACACATCTAGGCTGTCCCGTCCACTTTCAGTCTGAGACTCGAAGTCTCTACTGTCCTTGCCATGAAGGATTTTTCAGTGTGGAGGACGGACGCGTTCTGGCGGGGCCGCCGCCCAGACCTTTAGCGCGGATTCTGATCGAAAAGAGAGGACAAGAACTATGGGCTACCGGGAAGATCGGATAGCGCACACGACAGATTGCAAGCATTGCACGAATCAAATGGCGTCGATCTACGCTGTTATGCTGTGTGTATTCATTCTCTTATTCCTGCAGTTTCTGATGCTCACAGCGGCACTTGAGGGCTATTGGGGAGGAAAACAGCTGTTCGTCCTGCCCACAGCAGTGGCATCCGGAATCTGCTGTGCCCTGGCGTGCAAACTCATTGGTTACGTGCTCACACCGCGATAGATGTGCGTTCTACGGGCTTAGTCAGTCAAACGGCCGTGGCAACTAATCTTCAATTACCGGGGAGGAAATGAGGATGACTTCCAAACAGCAACTCGTGGTTATCGGGAATGGAATGGCTGGGGCGCGTTTTGTCGAGGATTTGCTGGCACGTGGAGCAGGAGATCTATATCAGATCGTCATGTTTGGTGATGAGCCGTACGGGAACTACAACCGTATTCTGCTTTCCGGGGTTCTTTCGGGAACCCACGATCCAAAAGACATCTTTCTGAACCCATTGAGTTGGTATTCCGATAATGGAATCCGTTTGCATTCCGATGTCCGGGTTACCGCCATCGACCGCGCTCGGTGCCAGGTCTTGGCTGGCGAAGGTATCAGCACGCCCTATGATCGGCTCGTGATT
>Ga0187893_10012570_pt1 | contig 11973 bp, 8 predicted proteins | sample MA1701074metaG_FD_139574 | JGI IMG/M metagenome (GOLD analysis project Ga0187893, IMG submission 139574) | White microbial mat communities from a basaltic lava cave in the Kipuka Kanohina Cave System on the Island of Hawaii, USA - MA170107-4 metaG ... | reverse complement strand
GGAGGACAAGCAGCTCTACAAGGACTACATGGAGCTCGGCTCGTTCTCGCGGGGCAGCGCGAAAGGGACGATCCAGGGCGAGGCCGGGTTCGTCTTCAACGGCAACCTCGACGGCGAGGTCGAGACGATCGCGCGTACCTCGCACCTGTTCCTGCCGTTCCCCGATACCATCCGCAACGACATGGCGTTCCACGACAGGTGGCACGCGTACCTGCCCGGGTGGGAGCTGCCGAAGATGCAGCCCGGCTACTTCACGGCCCACATGGGCTTCATCGCCGACTACATCGCCGAGATCTTCCACAACGAGCTGCGGGCGCGCAGCTACGCGGACGTCTACGATCGGCACTTCCACCTCGGCAGCCACGTCGAGGAGCGGGACCGGAAGGCGATCGCCAGGACGACATCCGGTCTGCTCAAGCTCCTCCATCCGGACGGTGACTGCACGAAGGCCGAGGTCGAAGAGTACCTGAGCTTCGCGATGGAGCTCCGCCGCCGTGTCAAGGAACAGCTCCGGCGCATGGGCGGCGTCGAGTACGCGCGGGTCAATCTCTCGTACATCGACAAGGAGATGCGGCAGGAGACGTTTGTGACCTGCAAGGAGCTCGGCTCGACGCAGATCATCCCGGACAGCCCCTTGCCTCCAGGCGACGTATTCACCGTCGGTCACGACCCGGCCGAGCGGCGCTACTCGCTCTTCCGAATCCAGTGCTCCGTGGCGCCGGGCGGCGGGCGCTTCGCCGTCGTCGGCGTGACGTCCAAGGGCATCCGCGAGTCGGCTCGCATGGCCTACGACTACCTTCGCGCTAACGGGAAGAAGATCGGCGTCGACCGCGACCTCGGCGAGTACGACGTCAACCTGCAGGTCATGAGCCTCACGCCCGGTAAGGATGCCGCCGACCTCGGGATGGCGTTCTACATCGCCTTGCTCTCGGCGACCCTCGGTCGGGCGATCGGGGCGCAGCTCGTCGTGCTCGGCCAGATGAGCCTCCACGGCGTGCTCTCCCGCGTCGAGGGGCTCGGCGACAAGCTCCGTGTGGCCATGGACGCCGGCGCGCGCCGCGTGCTGATCCCCACCGAGAACAGCCGGGACTTCGCCCAGCTCCCGGCTGAGGTCTTGGACAAGCTGCGGATCGAGTTCTACAGCGAGCCGTCCCAGGCGGCATTCAAGGCGCTTGCAGAGTGAGCAGTGCGTACTGAGTGAAGCAGATGGTTAGTAACTACGAAGAAACCCGTCGGCGCAAAAACCCGCGCGGTCGCGCCACCGAACGCGGCGGTTCTCCGAACGCCTCGCGCATGCGCAACGAATGCCCATCCCTGGGACGCGGTCGAAAGCCTTAATGCCGTTCCCTGAAGTAGCGAACCATTTCCATCATCACACGGCAGTCCACTTCGTTGTAACGGACGATCTCTTGCATGAGTTCTATGTCGCCGAGGCGGACGCCATTCCTGCGCGCCTCGTCCGCGCACCACCAAGCGCCCACCATGGCACCGAGACCATTCGTCGGGCCGTCATTCCACTCCGTCTCGATGTGCCCGTGCGCGCGCATCGCCTTGGCAACGGTCTTGAGTCCGAAACCCAGCGCGCCCCGCACGACGACTGGCTCGTCGTGCATTACACGCCTTAGAAAGTCGAACCACCGCAGCGACGGCCATTCGGTACGACCATGACGTTCCTTGGCGGAGTTGTATGCGGTCTCAAATGCGGTCTTCTCTGCGTGGGACCAGTGAAACAGACGCGGCTCCTCGTCGTCTGGCACGACACGCTCTCGTGTGGCTTTCATGTGAGCAAGCCAACTATCGATGATGGCCGCCTCGTCGACCTCCTCGAGCGCCTCCGCGACGAACGAGTTGAATCGCCAGTCGCCGTCCTCGAGGTGCCCACATCCGATAATGAAGATAAGCGGCTGGCCGGCTTTCTCCGGCATCCTAGTGAAGTCATCTGCTAGATCGCTGACCCACTCGAAATCGACGTAGAACTCGAGCAGCGCTGGCAGCCGCCACTCCTCCTCCGCGGCTTGAATGGACTCAGGCTGGACCGTGGGGCCATCCTCTGACCGGTTGATATCCAGGAGCCTTTGCAGCGTCGGGGCCCGCTCGCCACTCACCCCCAGAAGCGCGGCCGTCACCGCAGAATCTCGCCAGCTGTACACACCGGCCGTGTGACCTTTTTCGCGACCGCTGACCCCAACCTGCCACAGCAACGTAAGGTCCTCTAGCTGCTCCGCGATCTCCTTCTTCGCGTGGTGCCAGGGGCTGTCTTGGTCGTTCGTTGGGTTTGGATAGAGCTCAGGAATGGAGGGCTTTGGGAGAATGTCCCACCCGGCGCCTTCGTTGCGCACTCTCCGGACCCACTCCGTTGCCTCTGCTTCTAACTCAAGAATCGGTCGCTTGTTCGCGACGGTGCCCGCCTGTGGTACTGGTGCCAAGCGGTCCAAACAGCTACTGCCCCGGAAAGTTTCGCCCTTTCGGGTCTGCTCCCACCCGCGACCGAGAAGGTAGGAGGCCGGCGCCTCAAAACCTTGCAGCCGGCCGAGGGCTCGGTTGTACACGAACAGTTGAACCTTGTAAGCGCGGGCGGACCCTCTGTTGTCGAGCTCGCCCTTGGCGGACAAGGCTAGAATCCGGAACTTGATATCGATGACTCGGTAATGCCACAGTCCAGTGTCGAGATGCGGAGCCGGTACAGCAGCTGCCTCGGAAGAGATCTCCTGGGGAAGTAGCTCATGCAGCACATCGCTGCGAATGAGAAGGTCCGGTGCCCCGCAGGTGCGGTGCTCGGCATCGCGGAGGACGCCTTGATGGATCAGCGCCGCACCGGCGCGCATTGCCTCGAAGGTCTCTTCCGCTTTGGCCAGATTGCGGAGGTCGGCGGAGCCTGTAGCAATGCTGACCAAGTCGGTCCGCGTACCTAGGAGGCGGACGACGGCTTCAGCAAACCGACGACCTTGCTCGGTTATGAACAGGGTGTAGTCGGTGCGAACATCATAATCGGGATACGCCGTGTCCTGTCGGAAGCCGTGTTCTTCTCCGTACAGCTCGAGCCAATCGAGCAGAGGATCCTGGAGGATAAAGTTCTGCGTGCCTGTTGCGCTGACCCACTCCCGCCAGTCCTCGTCCGTCGTAGGGTTGATCACGCGGCCATCGTTGGCAGTCGTAAGGGCGTCGAGACTCATGGTTCGGCACCTCACGCCGAGCGATCGCGTGTTTTCAGAATGTTGGTCGGAGAGACGAGAACTACAATACTTGACTAGAATACCAGGAACAGCAGGTCTCTTGTTCGCAGTCGGCCGTGGAGTCCGAAGGCGTTCTGCACTGCAACGCGCACACGTACCACGGCCCCGGAAATGACCTCGAGAATCGCCCTGTGGCGCGCCTTTCTCGACTCTCCCGATACCTGGGGTACCCCCGAAAACGAAGCACGCCGAAAAGAACAGCACCTTTCGCTTTCGAGACGAAACGCACGGACGCCCTCTTGTGCGTGTGATAGAACCGCGAGCTCGGCCGGTATTCTGTAGAGGTGCTCTCTGACAAAGGAGACCAATTCGAAACGCGCCCTGCAGGACCCGACGGCAGAGGAGCTGATTTCCGCGAAGACCTGGGCTTCGTGCCCGGCTTCGCCGACTGGGTCACGGCGATCCCGCCTGAAGCCTGGATGGGCCGCGCCGCGAAAGATCGAGGCCGACCTCGAAGCCGGCAAGTAACGCTGCAAGGAAACTTCCGGGACGCGGGCGGCGGAACGCCCTGCAGGACCTTGCCGCCCTTATCCCTCGTCTCCATCATCATCATCAGACTCGTCATCCTCGGCATCGACAGCCATCGCATCGACATACTCGCGCCGGACCGTCCGGAGTGATCGGCGCGCCGCCTGATCGGCCAGGAAGAACCACCAGCCGTTTGTCCGCTTGCCGGCCATCGCCGTTGCCGCCTCAGACGGACCGGAGTAAGCCACGCCCTCGACCTCAACCTGGCCCTCCGGCAGCAGCGTTGCTACGCGATCGCTGAATTTCTTGCGCCGGGGGAAGAGCTGCATTCCGGGCGCCAGCGCGCCGGCATTGATCAGATCCGAGAGTTGCACCTTCTTACGTGCCCTCGGCTTCTCCGGACGGAAGCCCGAGCGATGGTTCGCGGGCACCGGCCAGATCCGGATGATGATATCGCCCATCTCCTGCGTCCGGCGCCGGATGGCATCGTCCGTCCACGTATCGCCCGCCTTCTTCAGGATCTCACGATTGAGGAACAGGACGTCATGACCCTCGAGTCCCTCCCTCTTGCCGCCGGCTCCCGACCAGGGTCCGTTCGAAACCTTGGAGTTCAGCTTGCCCGTCAGCAGCGTCAGGTTGCCGAGCGTGTGGATGAGGCGGTCCCGTTCCGCCTCATCGCTTCCATCCTCCAACGGCCAGTGCACAAGCCACTTTCTTGGCATGACATGCTCGATCGCGAGATTACCGCGCGCGACACGCTCATCACCAAGGCCAGGTCTCGCGTCTCTCCACCCCCGCAGGTGATCTTCGATGGCTTCAAGCACCATGCGCAGCCGCCCCCGGCCAAGGCGTCGATAGGCGAGCAGACCGTCAATCTCCTCCCGCAGCTCGTTGTCATCAGGCCAGTACCGGCTGCCGCTCGTCTGCCGGGCGAGGTATTTTTCAATCACATCGCCCGCGTTGGCGCGATCCGCTTCCTGAACCGCAGCGACCAGCTCGGCAACTACCTGGTTGTAGTTCTTCGTGGTCGCCCGCACGAGCATGCGGCGCACCATCCAGCTCTCCACGACATCAAGCGCCTTGACGAACTGCGCCTCTGGAATCTGCGGCTGTTCCGGATCGAGCAGGCAGAGCACAAGTGGCTTGATGACCTCACTCTCAAGCACGCCCGTGCGGTAGCCGAACAGTCCGAGCCGGTCGATTGGCCCCGTGTACGCCGACGCCCTGGTGACGAACTCCCGATACACGTGCGAGGCGTCATGAACCTGCGCAATCAGCCCCGCCATTGAATGGCCGCCATCGTGATCGGCGAAGCGCTTGAAGCGATCAAACACCTCGCGCGCGACGACTTCCTCGCCGGTCCGGGCAATGAGCCAGTGATTGAGAAAAATCGACGACCGCGGATACCGGAGCCGGCCCACGCTGATCTCTTTTTCCCAGAAGCCCGTCTCAAAATCCTTCCAATGCTTCTGGTACGCATCCTCCACGTGGGCGCCTGTTTCCAGCAGCCGCTGAAAGATGAAGTTCTTGATCAGATCCGCAGCCGTGAGCTGCGCGCCGCGCGCATTGAGGGTCTCGAATATCTCCTGGGCGTTCTCGTCAACCGTGAGATCGATAACCACCATCTGCACCAGGTCGCGGACAACCGTCTCGACGGCCGCTGCCCGCGTTGCAATCGCGTCCGGCCCGCCCAGCGCGAGCCACGCGCGCGCCTGTTCACTGAAGAACCGGTGCGCCTCGACCATGCGCTCGCCGCGAAAGCCAACCGCGTCATAATCGACAGGGGGATCGGCGCCCATGACCGCATTGAACGCCGGCCGATCCCGGTTCGTGGGCCAGACCTTAAAGCGGTCCTCCGGCCTGGCGCGGAACGGCTCCGCATTCATGACCAGCGGCTCGATTCTCATCGCCGCCTGCATCGCCTGGACCGAAAGCAGCTCCGCATGCAGCGCATCCAGCAGCAACTGCAGTGTTGTAAGCCTCTGCTGGCCGTCGATGATGGTCCGCTCCTGCATCTGCCCGGTCTGTTTCTGAACCTGTTGCAGGACGACCGCCCCCAGAAAATGCGGGTGATGCCTGTCCGACGGCCGGGTCAAAACCCTGTCCGCCACGCGCACGACGTCATTCCACAGCGGCTCCCACTGATTCTCCTCGTTCCAGACATAGGGACGCTGGAACAACGGGACGACAAACCGCTGCGGCTGCATGAACACCATCTGGGGCGTGCGAACCTGGGTCTCCACGAGAGTTGTTGTTCTCCCTCTTGTGCTGAAAGCCGCGACCGCGCGGCCTATTTTACAACCTGCCTGTCCCCGCGTCCCCGCAACATAGGCGGTTCCGACATAAACGGCAATCCATTTGTCAGCCGCTGTGCCGGGTCCGCGCTTACGGGAAACCGTGCCCTCTCGTCAGCCCGCCGCGCTTGAGCCCCGTTCGTCCCCCAGTCTCCTTCCCCGTTGTTTCCTCGTTACCACGGCGGTAGCCGGCCACGGCTCAGGATACAGCGTGCCGCCCGCCCTAGGCGTTGTGCCGAGGGTAAGTTCTCTTTCCATTAAGTGCGCCACCGCCTCCCAATCAAGAGGATCCTTCTTCGTCGCTGCGTGCGCCCTGTGCGCCCGCGGGGCCGCTCCCGCCGGCGAGCGTCCGTTAGACAGCTCCTTGTTCGCTCTCCCGATGCTCCGGCCTGGCGAGAGGCTTATCGAGTAACCTCGAACTCGATGAGCGGCGATCGGACAAAGCAAGAGCGAAACGCAACACCCCCCATTCCAAGCTCGGGGCTGCACGTCGCGAATCCCGCCAAGCCGCAGGGCTTCGACAATTGCCCTGTGAGCGCCTTTCTCGACCCTCCCATACCTGAGGTACCCCCAAGAACGACACACCCCGAAAAGAACCCCGCTCCTGGCTTTCGGTTCGAAGCGCACCGACACCCTTCCCGCTGTGTGATAGAAAGAACCTTGATGTCACGATCCGGGCGCGATGATGACCGGGATCATTCACGCGAGCCCGTTAACTACGCCACGCTCGCGAAGCAGTCTCGCACGATCGCGGAGTACAAGGCGGAGCTCGCGAAGTGCAATGTGGCCGCCCAAGCATCCAAGGAATGGCAAAAGGCCATGACCGCGTGGCGGGCGGTCGACGCCTCCAGGCAAGGACCACCGGCGCCTAGTTCCGGAAAACCGGCCGGCACCAGGGATGTCGACTACGCAGCCCTCGCCCACCAGTTTCGCCATCGCACTGAGTACGAACGCTACCTCGTCCGGGAGCTCGCGCTGAAGCCCGGAACGACCCACTGGCAGGAAGCCTCCAGGGCCTACGACCTGAAAGAGCACCTTGAGGATCTGCAGCGAAGGCCCGACCGAGCCACTCGACGCGATGCCGATGACCGGCGCGCAATCGAGCGTGCCGAGGATCGCCTCATCCAGGTGGCTAGGGAGTGTCGAACACGAGACGAGTTCGATCGCTATCTTCGGGAGGAGCTCCGCTACGAGCCTGGTTCGGTGAAATATGAGACGGCGATGCTCGCCTGGGCCGTCTTCAAGCGGGAAACGGAAGGACTCTGAGCCTTATTTGCTTACTCTCCCGGCTTGTCCGACAGCCGGGAGAGCCGGAGCTTTTTCACGAACTCGTCCGCACCCTTGGTAATCTCCTCGACCCGCGCCTGAAGTTCCTCGCCGGAGAGGCCGTCGAGCTCGAGTTGCATCAGCCTCCGCAGCCGCTCTTCGCCAGAGAGTTTCTCGAACTCCTCCGGGCTCATGTCGTCGAGGAACCACTCGTCCTGGCTCGGCGTATCGGTCATGACTCGGCCTTGTCGCCAACAGTCTAGACGCTGGGGCTCCGGGATGCGAACGTCGCGATCCCAAGCCCGGCCCGGCAGCTCACGAAAGGGAGTTCTTATGCGACTCCCGGAACTCTGACTGTTTCCCCGGCAGAGCCGGGGAACTCCTACACGACGCTAGACTATTCACCTGTCTCACTCGTCTCGCATGAGTCTCGAGGGATCGAGGGCAAGAGCGCGCAGGGCAGGAATAGCAGCCCCCGAGATTCCGATGAATACCATCGCAAGAACAGCGCCGACCACAACCGCAGGGTCGCTCGGATCGGCCTGATAGACGATCCGCCCCAGCAGGCGGCTCGCGAAGACGGCCGCGAGTAGACCCAACGGCGACGCGACGCCGAGCAGGACCGTGGGTCGCCCGACCGCCGCGAACACGACGTGCGCCTCGCGCGCGCCGAGGGCCATGCGGATGCTCAACTCCCTCACGCGGCGGCTCACGCTGTGCACTGCCATGCCGAAGATGCCGGTCGCCGCCAACATTACTGCGAACATACCCAAGACGCCCAGTGCTCCGGCGGCTGCGCGGGCCGGGTACAGCACACGTTCCAGCGCCTCGGTCCAGGTCCGCAGCGTGACCGGCACGTTCGGCTGGACGCGGCTCAATGTCTCGCGCAGCGCCGCCGCGACCTGCTTCGGCGCCAGGGACGATCGCACCACCAAGACCACTTCGCTTGCCGCGTCCTGCGAGAGCGGCACGAATACCGCTGCCTCCGGCGACTCCATCAGGTTGTGGTATTTGCCGTCCTCGACCACGCCGACAACCTCAGTCGAACGCTCCCAAAGGATGAAGCGCTGCCCGATCGCCCGGGCTTCTCCCCACATCGTTTGCGCGAAGGTCTCGTTCACGATCGCTACCGGCGGCGTCTCCCTCGTGTCCTGCCAGGAAACGTCCCGCCCGGCCACGAGCTGGGTGCCGGCGGCCTTCAGGTAGTCCGGGGACATCGGATACACGTGCGTTGACAGCGCTTGGTTCTCCGTCGTGAACTCCGTGGTCCCTGGACGGTAGACTGCAATCACACGCCTCGGCCAGCTCATCGGCGTCCTGCGCACCGCTCCCACCGCCGTCACACCGGGAAGGCTCCGCACCGCCTCGATCATCTCTTTCTGCGTCTCGAGCGCCCGATCCCCTTCCAGTCCCTCAGGGAGATCGGTCGCGGCCAGCATCACGCCCCGCGGCTTGATGCCCGCGAGAGATCCATCGAGCGCTCGCATCATGCCGCGCACGGCCACCAGTGAGGCCGTGACCAGGAGAGTGCAGGTCGCAATCTGTGCGACGAGCAACACATCGCGCAGAGAGAACGGGCGGCGCACCGGGTCGGCCAGTCCGGTCTTGATCATCTGCAGCGGACTTCCGGACCACGCCTGTCGTGCCGGGACCATCCCGATGAGCATGGCGCTGGCCACGGTCAGCGCCAGACCCGCGACATACACGTGCGGATCCAGATCCAGGTCCAGACGCTCGTAGCCAAGGAACACGGACGCCGGCCACCGGTTCAGCGCGGCCAGCAGCACGCGCGCGCTCGCCAGCCCCGCGGCGCCCCCAATGAGCGCGATCACCAGCGCCTCCATCAGTAGCTGTCGGACCAGCCGCAGCGGGCTCGCGCCGAGGCCCACCCGCAGCGCCAGCTCTCGGCTGCGATCCGCCGCGCGTGCGCCAAAGGCGCTGGCCAGGTTCATGCAGACCGCTGCCAGCAGCAGGAGGGCCAGCACGTTCACGCTGTAGAGAAATCGACGAATACCTTCGCCGTCGTCTCCCATCAGTCCCGGGCGGATCAGTCGCACCCTTACGGCCCCGTCCGTCGTAGGATACTTGTTCGCCAGCTGAACCATGATTGCGTTCAGATCTGCCGTCGCCTGCTGCGGCGTCACACCCGGCTTGAGCCGGCCGATCACGGTTACCGCTCGCTGGTCCCGGTTCTGCAGGTACTCCGCCCCCCCGATGTTGTTGACGATGGGTATCCAGTAGTCCGGCCAAAAGAACCGCTCCGTGCCGTGGAACGACGCCGCGGCAACACCGATCACCGTGAACGGTTGCTCGTTCAGCCGCACCGTCGTGCCGACGACGTCCGGATCGCCATTGAACACGCGTCGGTAGAGATCGTCGCTTAGTACGACCTGCGGCGCCGAATTCAGGCCCCGCTCGTCCGCTGAGTGGAAGAGCCTTCCGATCTGCGGCTGCACCCGCAGCACCTCGAAGTAGTTGCCAGAGACAGCGACGCCCCAAAGTTCCACCCGTCCGTCACGCCCGCCGAGGCTCGCGCGCGAGTACGGCCAGAGCCCAATCACGTCGCTGAAGGTGGAATTTCGCTGACGAAGATCTTGGAAGGCGGGATACGACGTCGTTATGTTGCTTCCGCTCATCCGCGGCCCGTACCGGATCTGATACAGGCTTTGGAGGTCGCTCACCTCGAAGGGGCGCAGCACGACCGTGTTGAGTACCGCGAATACGAAGCCGTTGGCCCCAATCGCCAGCGCGAGGGAGGTCACGGTTACGAGCGCGAATGCCGGGGACTTCCGGAACCCCCGGAGCGTGCAGCGAGCGTCCTGCAGCAGGTCTTGCATGATTACCCTATCTGCGATTCATTGGCCTTTTTCGTTTCCCTCTTCGAGATTGTCGAGCGCAGTCTACCAGCAGCTCTAATTTGCAGCTTTCCGTGTGGGGTATCCCTCCCCTTTCGAGCGCCATCGTCCTGAAAGCCTCGCACGGAGGCCGGGCCGCGTAAAGGCCAAGCTCGCTCCGCTCGTCGCCCCCTTTAATCGGGGTCGAGCCTTGACCCGTCCCTCTTCTCCTCCGTGCGTTTCGGACACCTGCCGATGGCGCCGGAAAAGGTTGCTTTTCTTTCAAGGAGGGAAAGGGACCATGACGAGCCAGAGCAAGCAAGTAGCGAACTGGGCAGTACTGCTCAAGGAAGCCGTCGAGCGCCCGGGGATGATTCTGGAGGCATATTCGAGCTTCCACGGTTATTCCATCGGCAATCGCCTGCTCGCGTATGTGCAGTGCCATGCCCGCGGGATCTCTCCGGGTCCCATCGCGACGTACAAGAGATGGCAGGAGCTCGGTCGCCAGGTCAGGAAAGGCGAGAAGGCGTTGACGCTTTGCATGCCCGTCACCAGGAAGGCGACCAAGAAGGTCAGAGAAGACGATCCGGAGCTCGTCGCCGACGAAGGCAGCTTCTATACCTTCTTCGTCTATCGAGCGCGCTGGTTCGTCCTGAGCCAGACCGACGGCGGCGACATCGAGCCGGAACCGATTCCGGGATGGGAGAAGGACCAAGCCCTCAAGGAGCTCGGGATCACGGAGGAGCTCTTCGAGGCGGCCAATGGAAACATGCAAGGTTACTCTGCGCCAGGCCGCAAGATCGCGATCAACCCGCTCGCCCAACTACCGCACAAGACCCGCTTTCACGAGCTCGCGCACCAGATCCTCGGCCACGTTGGAGACCAGACCCTCGTCGAGGGCGAATGCCTTCCCAGGAACCTTCGGGAAGCGGAAGCGGAATCCGTGGCGCTCATTTGTTGCGAGGCCCTCGGCCTCGAGGGCGCCTCGTATTGCCGTGGCTACATCCAAACGTGGCTCGCCGGCGACGAGATCCCGGACAAGTCAACCCAGCGCATCTTCGCGGCCGCCGAGAAGATCCTCCGCGCGGGCGTGGTGAGCTAGGCCGCTATCTGCGAAAAGCCGGCAACCCCGAGGCCGCGCGCTCTTTACATCGGTCGCCCACTGGGATACGGTACGGCCGCGTTTCGCACGAGGGAGGGCCGTTTTCTTGGAAGTTCCAGTGGGGCAGAGGAATCCGAGCCCTTCGGAAGTCAAAAAGAATCCGCCAGGATCCAACCGTGAACAATGTGCTCCGCACGAAATAGACCCGACTTTCCCGATCGTAAGATCTCGGAAACGCTGATCGACTTCGCTCAACCCTTCGTGGCGATGATCGATGAGCGTACCACTGAGGAGCAGGTACGACACGGTTTCCTGCTTGCGGTGACGGTATGGAATGCGGTCGTCTTCGACGCCGTGGACGGTAACACGAAGTACCTCGACATGATTTGGCAACGTCTTCCTTCAGCCTCCGAAGACGACTTGTTGTTGCGCCACCTCGTCGACAGAAAGAAGAGGCACTTCGCCAACGACATGAGGGCGATCGGGAAGTTCACCGTCACCTATGAAGAAGGTCATCTCCACGTAACGGCGGAAGCAAGAGACCCTTACTCATCCAAGCCAGGGACGACCGGCCCGTAGGGCTGGCGCGGGTTCCTCGTTTTCTGCTTGTCTGACTCCCTTCGGGAACGAGGCCGTCTCATTCGTGATACAACTGCGTATTCCGGAGCATCGTGATCGCTGATTCCGGCCGATCGTGATCACCGATTCCGGGATTGTGATCACCGGTTCCGGGGATCGTGATCGGCGATTCCGGGGATGGCGATCGCCGATTCCGG
>Ga0187893_10012569_pt1 | contig 11975 bp, 9 predicted proteins | sample MA1701074metaG_FD_139574 | JGI IMG/M metagenome (GOLD analysis project Ga0187893, IMG submission 139574) | White microbial mat communities from a basaltic lava cave in the Kipuka Kanohina Cave System on the Island of Hawaii, USA - MA170107-4 metaG ... | reverse complement strand
CTCACCGCCACGCCCAACAAGCAGACCTTCGGCTTCTTCAACCAGAATCTCGTCATGGAATACAACCACGAGCAAGCCGTGGCCGACGGCGTCAACGTCAACTACGACGTGTACCGCATCTGCACCGCCATCACCGCAGCCGGCTCCAAAGTTGAGGCAGGTGTGTACGTCCAGAAGATGGAACGTGAAACGCGCAAGAAGCGATGGGAAGAGTTGGACGATGACTTCGCCTACGATCCCGACCAGCTCGACCGCGACGTGGTTGCCCCGGACCAGATCCGCACCATCGTCAAAGCCTTCAAGGAGAAGCTCTTCACCGACATCTTTCCCGGCCGCACCGAGGTGCCCAAGACCCTCATCTTCGCCAAGGACGATGCACACGCGGAGAACATCGTCGAAATCATCCGCGAGGAGTTCGGCAAGGGCAACGAATTCGCCCAGAAGATCACCTATCGCACCACCGGGGTGAATCCCAAGGACCTGATCAAGACCTTTCGCAACAGCTACCATCCCCGCATCGCCGTCACGGTGGACATGATCGCCACCGGCACCGACATCAAGCCCGTCGAAATCGTCGTCTTCATGCGCGCGGTCAAATCCAGGACCTTTTTCGAGCAGATGAAGGGCCGGGGCGTCCGCGTCATCAAGCCGGATGATCTCAAAGCCGTCACGCCGGATGCCACCAGCAAAGACCACTTCGTCATCGTGGATGCCGTCGGCGTCTGCGAGCAAGACAAGACTGACGCACGCCCAATGGAGAAAAAACCCAGCGTCGCCTTCGACAAGCTGCTTCAAGCCGTGGCGCTGGGGAATACAGAGGAGGACGTGCTCACGAGCATCGCCGGACGGCTCGCCCGCATGGAGCACCGCATTACGAGGGAAGATGAACTGGCCATCAGCAAAGCCAGCGGAGGCCTCACGCTCAAAGACCTGAGTCGTCGCTTGGTGGAAGCTGTCAACCCAGACCGCCATACCGAACGGGCCAAGATCGACATAGGACTCCCAGCGGACTCCACGAATCCCATCAGCGAACAGGCTATGACAGCGGCTGCGACCAAGCTCATCAAAGACGCCGTCACCCCGCTCCACGACCCGAAGCTGCGTGAACTCCTAATCGAGATCAAAAAGAAGAACGAACTGACTATTGACCACGTCAGCCAGGACCAAGTCATCGAAGCAGGCTTCAGCGCCGACGCATTGGCTCGCGCCCGCACCATCGTGCAGTCGTTTGAACAGTTCATCACACAGCACAAGGACGAGATTACCGCCCTGCAAGTTCTCTACAGCAAGCCGTACAAACAGCGGCTGAAGTTCGAGGACATTAAGGATCTCGCCAACGCCATCGAAAAGCCGCCGTACCTCTGGAACGAATCGCAACTCTGGCAGGCCTACGCCGCACTGGAAAAGTCGAAGGTAAAAGGCGCGAGCAGCAAACGCATCCTGACCGACCTCGTTTCCCTCGTTCGCTTCGCTACGCATCAGGACAACGAGTTGGTTCCCTTCCCAGAGCGGGTCAACGCCAACTTCCTGACCTGGCTTGCACAGCAGGAGAAAACAAAGAAGTTCACGGACGAGCAGCGCCAGTGGCTGGAAATGATCCGTGACCATATTGCGGCGAACCTCGCGGTTGAGCGAGACGACTTCGAGTACGCGCCGTTTACCCAAGAAGGTGGGCTCGGGAAAGTGCATCAGCTCTTCGGTAACGAACTGAGCCAGATTATTGATGAACTGAATGGGACATTAGCAGCGTGATGGCACAAGCCGAAAAGTCCATCGACACAAGCCGGCTCGGCCATATTCGTCAAAAACTCGGAAGAAACTTGCCGCCGGGCTGGGAATTAACAACTCTCGGAGAGGCACTAAAATGGGGAAGCGGCGGGACGCCAAAACGTAATGACCCGCGTTACTACGAAGGCGCTATCCCGTGGCTAATTATAGGTGACCTTAATGATGGAGTCGTTTTAGATTCGGAGACTCGGATAACAGAGGATGGGCTCAGGAACAGTTCAGCAAAGTGGGTAGAACCTGGGTCTGTTCTCCTGGCGATGTATGGATCAATTGGCAAACTTGGGATTGCAGGAAAGCGGCTTACAACAAACCAGGCGATCGCTTTTACCAAGCCAGATCCCATCGACGCTAAGTACCTTTTTTACTTTCTAATGTTTACGCGAGGGGACCTTGCTAGCCTTGGGAAAGGTGCGACCCAGAAGAACATTAGTCAGACCGTCATCAAGGCATTCCCTTTTGTGCTGGCTCCACAGACCCAGCAAGCGCGTATTGTCGCGGAGATCGAAAAGCAGTTCTCTCGCCTCGACGAAGCCGTCGCCAACCTCAAGCGCGTTCAGGCCAACTTCAAACGCTATAAAGCCACCGTCCTCAAAGCCGCCGTCGAAGGCAAGCTCACAGAAGACTGGCGCAAGCAACATCCCGAGGTGGAGCCCGCCGAGAAACTTCTTGAACGCATTCTTGCCGAACGACGAGCTGAGTGGAATGGCAAAGGGACCTATAGAGATCCGGAAGCACCTGAAGACCATGATCTTCCGAAGCTACCACCCGGATGGATCTGGGCAACTTCACTGCAAGTGTTCAAGGAAGTTAAAGACGGTACGCACGACACTCCAAAATACCAAGAAAAGGGGGTGCCTTTTATTACGCAGAAACACATCAAGCCTGCGGGATTGGTTTTCAGTGATTTCAAACTAATCTCTGAGGTCGATCACGAACAATTTTACAGGAGATCAAACCCTGAGCGAGGCGACATTCTTGTTTCGATGATAGGAGTTAACCGCGGACAGAGTTGCATCGTATCCACTGATGCAATTTTTAGTATTAAGAATGTAGGACTTTTCAAGCCGAATTGCTTTTTAACAAGTAACAAGTTCTTGCAGCTATATTTCTCTTCCTTAGTCGGCCAAAAGTTGATCTTGAGAAGTTCAAAGGGAGGTGCCCAACCTTTTATTGGATTGACAGAATTACGTGCCTGGCCGCTTCCCCTTCCTCCATTCAAGGAACAGCATTTGATCGTGGCCGAAGCCGAACGCCGCCTGTCCGTCATCGACGAACTCGAAGCCACCGTCAAAGCCAACCTCACCCGCGCAGACCGCCTGCGGAAATCGATTCTCAGTGAAGCCTTCTGCGGAAAACTGTTGGGTGACAATATAGTGGGCCAAGTGTAAGACAGCACATTCTGTGATGCCACAAGAGGGAAGGAGCCATACATGGCACCGAAAGAACCTGAAGAGCTCGAATTAGATGAGGACATTGATGAGGAAGATGTACTTGTGCCGTATGACATTGCCACATATCCGTCGGATATGACGCTTAGTGTCATAAATGAAATGTGGCACAACGGCGATATTCTAATCCCTGAATTTCAAAGAAATTTTGTATGGTCACTCAAGCAATCCTCCTTGCTAATTGAATCATTCCTGCTCGGATTACCTGTGCCCCAGATTTTTCTTTACATAGATGATGAGAATAAGAATCTTGTGATCGACGGCCAACAACGACTACTGAGCATCGTCTATTACTTTGAAGGCTATTTTGGGTCAGAAAGTATCCACGGTAAGCGCAAAGTCTTTCGATTGACTGGACTTGATGCACGAAGCCCTTATGCAAAGAAGTGTTTCGACGAGCTTGAAGAGTCTGCTCAGAGAAAACTCAAGAATTCTGTCTTGAGAGCAATCAACGTAAGGCAATTGAGTCCTATCGGCCAGTTCACGAGCATTTATCACATCTTCGAGAGACTAAATACTGGTGGCACACCCTTAAAACCGCAGGAGATTCGGAATTGTGTATTTAGAGGCGACCTCGTCAGAATTCTTCGAGAACTAAATACAGATGAGAATTGGCGGAAAATATTGGGGAAGAGCACTTTCGATGTTCACCAGAAAGATGTCGAACTTGTCTTGCGTATTTTTGCCTTGAGTGGGGCGTGGCATGAATATGAGAAGCCGTTAAAGGAATTTCTCAACAAGGCGATGGAGCATGACAAGAAGGGCACATCAGCCCGAGTGAACCGATTTATTTCTGCATTCCCGCAAACCACTAGAGCAATCGTTGCCACTTTAGGGGAGCGTCCATTTCATCTTCGTGGCCCATTAAACACTGCCGTCCTTGACTCCGTATTCTGCACAATTCTTGAGAACGTTCACCGTCTGCCCCTGACTCTCCGGGAGCGGTACGAGCGTCTGCGTGTAGATGAGGAATTCCAAGCCTCAACCTTCTATGGCACAAGTGACGTTTCGGTGCTAGCAAGGCGGTTTGAGTTGGCACATAGGCATCTTATCAGCGAAGACTAATGCCTTATACCGATCACTTTCAATTAGCAGACGATTACGTTGCACATTTAGATGTTGTGATTGGAGCGATTTCTGATCCCTTCATCAAATCGCGGTATTCTGGATTCTTAGCAGTAAGTGCCGTGACGGTTTACGAGTTGGCGATTAAGAGCGTATTCATCGAGTTTGCGAGTCACAAGCACAAGATTCTTGGAAGTTTTACAAGCAGCTATTTCGACCGAATTAATGGTCGCATTAGAGTACAGATCGTCAGAGACGAGTACATAAAGAAGTTTGGAGAGAAATACGTGAGGCGCTTTCGGAAAGGTCTCGATAAATGCGAGAAAGAGATTTTGAGAACGGACGGCGAAAGTGTCACCTCATGCTATGAAAATGTAATTACATGGAGGAATGACTTTGCTCACCAAGGTCTTATCCCAGCAACAGCTACTTATGAAGAGGTCAAGAAAGCCTACACCTTTGGTAAGCAGGTTATTCATTGTCTCGCTACAACAATGCACCGCTGAACACACCAGGGGCGACGACGTGTCTGCGTGCCTCACACAGGCAGCCGGGATGAGCTACGCATTGGATCCGCGATGAACGATCGACTGTCATTCCCAAAGGCAATCGTATTAGAATAGCAGCGAGATTTCCCTGATCCTCCGAGGATTTGTCTGTGAGTGACCATTCCAAAATCGAGTGGACCGATGCCACCTGGAATCCTGTCCGGGGATGTTCCAAGGTTAGTCCGGGCTGCATGAACTGCTATGCCGAGACGTTTGCGGAACGTTTTCGTGGTGTACCGGGGCATCCTTTCGAACACGGGTTTGACTTGCGATTGGTTCCCGACAAGCTCACCGATCCTTTGCGGTGGCGAACCCCTCGAATGATTTTCGTCAACTCAATGAGCGACTTGTTCCACGAACAGGTTCCTGATGACTACATCGTCAATGTCGCACGCGTGATGCGACTGGCCAACTGGCACACCTATCAAGTGTTGACCAAACGCTCGGAGCGGATGCGGGACCTGCTTCGGGGAAAGCTTCGGTTTGTCTCGAATCAATCCAATATTTGGTGGGGAGTCAGCGTTGAGAACAGAAAACACGGACTCCCGCGCGTGGAACATTTGCGAGAAGCTCAGGCCCAAGTTCGCTTTCTGTCGATTGAACCTCTGCTTGAGAATCTTGGGCCCTTCAGCCTCAAAGGCATCAATTGGGTCATTGTGGGCGGGGAAAGCGGCCCGGGAGCCAGACCTATGGCTAAAGCCTGGGTGGTTGCTGTTCGCAATCAGTGCAAACGGGCCAAGGTTCCATTCTTTTTCAAGCAATGGGGTGGAGTCAGAAAGGCAGAAACAGGTCGAACGCTGGATGGCAAGACGTACAATGAGTTTCCGGTTCGCAACCTTGCGACTGTCCCGTCTGCAGCTGAGTTGTCGACCATGCGGGAAGAGATTGAGTTTGTCTAGCGCTCATGCCAGCTGACGATTTCCACGACAAACCATTCGACGAAGGGACGCTCACCAAACTCCAGATCTTCGAGCTGTATACCCGTGGATGGTTGCCGGTGTTTCTGTCACCAGAAAAACCATCGCACAAAGAACTCCACATTTTCGATTTCTTCGCCGGGCCTGGAACCGACTCTTTGAATACCCCAGGCAGCCCACTTCGTTTAATCCGTCAGTTGCGGGACTATCAAGGGTTGACGGTGAGAAGGACGGTTCGTATTCATGTTCATTTATATGATGAAAGCTCGGAAAAGATAGGCCGGTTGAAGGAGAACATCAACATCGGTGGGATTTCCGCACCGAATGTAAGTTTTGACATCAGGCCGTTGTCATTTGAAAACGCGTTCCAAGAATCCACCCGAGTACTGGCCAATCCGCAAGCTGCGAAGTTAGTGTTCATCGACCAGACAGGCGTTAGTCACGTAACACCCGAGGTTTTCCATAAACTGGTTACCTCCCCGACTTGTGACTTTCTGTTCTTCATCTCGTCTTCGACCTTTCACCGGTTTCGAGACCATCCGGCTATCAAACAGAAAATTGATCGCCCAGACGACTATTATCACATCCACCGCGCGGCGTTGGAATACTACCGCAGCTTGATCCCTGCAGGGAAAAGGTACTTCCTTGCTCCGTTTTCTATCAAGAAAGGGGCCAATATCTACGGAATAATTTTTGGTTCTGCTCACCCTGTCGGGATCGACAAGTTTCTTCAGGTTGCATGGCGGAGCGACGAAATCAGTGGCGAGGCGGACTTTGACATCAATCGCGAAGACATTCGGCCAGGGGAGTTGGTGCTGCCATTTCCTGAGATGAGGCCTAGCAAGATCGCCGCTTTTGAAGGTGAGCTGGAGCACTCGCTTCGAAAAGGCCGTCTCTCCAACGAGGTTGAAGTCATGCGTGTGTGCTTTGAGCATGGTGTGAAACGTCAACACGCGGAGCCAGTGCTTTTAAAGCTCAAGAGAGAGGGTATCATCGAACTGGACTTTCGAGTCCCTGATGTGAGGCGTCTCGATTCACCACGCCCAATTCGCATGAGGAAGTAGAGGAATGTCTCCTTCATCCCAAATCGTTCAAAAACTCTGGAGCTACTGCAACGTTCTCCGTGACGACGGGATGAGCTACGGCGACTATGTCGAGCAGTTGACCTATTTGCTGTTTCTCAAGATGGCCGACGAGCGCACGAAGCCGCCGTACAGCCAGCCTAGTCCGATCCCGGACAAATACAGTTGGCAGAGCTTGCTCAAGAAGGACGGTGATGAGTTGTTCGGCCATTACCGCCATAGCTTAGAGAAGCTCGGTAATGAGAAGGGTCTGCTCGGACTGATCTTCAACAAGTCCCAAAACAAGTTCCAAGACCCCGCCAAGCTCCGGCGTCTGATCGTGGACCTAATCGACAAGGAAGATTGGTCGGCCATGAGCGCCGATGTGAAGGGCGATGCTTACGAAGGGCTACTCCAAAAGAACGCAGAAGACGTGAAGGGCGGGGCCGGCCAATACTTCACGCCGCGCCCGTTAATCCAAGCGATGGTGGACTGTGTGACTCCAAAGCCCGGCGACACAATCTGCGATCCAGCCTGCGGAACCGGCGGCTTCCTCCTCGCCGGGCACGATTTCGTAGTGAAGCACAATCCCAACCTCACCAAGACTGAAAAGAAAAAGCTCAAAGAAGAGACGCTGAAAGGCTACGAGTTGGTTCAAGGTGTTGTCCGCCTCTGTGCGATGAATCTGCTCTTGCATGGCATCGGTTCGCAGGACTTTGAACCTGTCGAAGCGGCGGATTCACTCGCGTCTGATCCCGGCGAGCGGTTCAATGTCGTGCTCACCAATCCACCGTTCGGTAAGAAGAGCAGCTATACCGTCGTCGGGCAGGAAGGCGAAGTCTCTAAGGAACGCGAGACCTACGAGCGGGACAACTTCTGGGCGACGACCTCGAACAAGCAACTGAACTTCGTTCAGCATGTGAAGACGATTCTGGCCGTCAATGGCCGCGCCGCCGTCGTCGTGCCTGACAATGTGCTCTTTGAAGGAGGGGCAGGAGAGACCGTCCGGCGCAAGCTGCTCCATGACTGCGATGTCCACACGCTGCTTCGCTTGCCTACCGGCCTCTTCTACGCCCAAGGTGTGAAAGCGAACGTCCTCTTCTTCGACAAGAAGCCCGCAAGCGAAAGTCCCTGGACCAAAAAGCTCTGGATCTACGATCTCCGTACCAACCGACACTTCACCCTCAAGACCGATCCGCTGAAACGCGAAGACCTTAATGAATTCGTGACCTGCTACAACCCGACCAATCGCCACACCCGCAAAGCCACCTGGTCAGAGAAGAAACCAGATGGCCGTTGGCGCGCCTATGCCTACGACGAACTCGTCGCCCGCGACAAAGCCAGCCTTGACATCTTCTGGCTCAAAGACGACTCCCTCGAAGATTCCGTCAATCTTCCCAATCTCGACGTCATTGCCCAAGAAATCGTCGACGACCTCGAAGCGGCGCTCGAACAATTTCGGCTGATTGCGAATGACCTTGGCAGTGACACTTCTGAGAAAGTGACCTGATACGCACTTCTTTCCCTCTGGCTGAAATAAAAGGGGTCGGGAGTCTTTTGTGCGTCGTGTCGACTGGATCACAGAGCCCACAGGCAGTTGAAAAAGGCCGTCCAGCAAGGCGCAAAGAGTGATCATCAACTACCATCCCCGTGGCTGGCCTGGATGAGTCCCCAACTGCGCACGTCCTCCCAATCCCCTACTTCATTTTCAAGGGTAGCCTGGTTGATCCTCGATTGCGCGCGTCGAACGAGCACATTCTTATCGTGCGCGTTCCGCGAGCAGGAGGACGACCAGGCTGCCCATCCCTTCCTTCCCCCTGGCTGCACAGGACAAAGAGTGTTCAGCAATTTCGAAATGAGATTATTTCGGTACGCCAAGAACCGTCATGATCAAGGAGTCCCATACCCATTGTGACGGCGGTAGTCTTCTCTGTACTCTTTCTCACCATGACCGGCAAGATCGATATGTGGGCTGCAGTCATGCTCCCACCTATGAGTGGATAAAACGGTTTGCACTTCTTAAGATGTGCCGACGGTTTTATCCAGCACCGTCGTAGAGCAGCAGTTGACCGCCCTCTCCAGCGTGTGACAAAACCTCGGTACTTCCTGGCATTGTCCAAGGTTTTGTCACACATGCCACCACGCCTGTCGTGCGTCGGTCCCTGGCCGTCCGCGCGCTACTTTTTTGGCACTCGCGCGAAGAAAGTACCATGAAATTCGAATAGCATCTGTTCGATTTTCCTGGTATCCTCACAGGCATGGTGAAGCGACTCGCGCTTTTATCTCAGATCCTCCACGCGCTGCGGCGAAGCCGCGTGGTGGCGTTGATCGGGCCACGCCAGAGCGGGAAGACCACGCTCGCTCGGCAGATCGTGCCGCCGGACTCCCCTCGCTACTTTGATTTGGAAGAGCCGACAAGTCTGGCCCGGTTGGCGGAGCCCATGACGGCTCTGGCGCCTCTGCGGGGGGTGATCGTGATCGACGAAGTTCAGCGGCGTCAGGATCTGTTTCCGATGCTCCGCGTGCTCGCCGACCGTAGGCCCTTGTCGGCCCGCTTCTTGATTCTCGGCAGCGCCTCGCCTGAGTTGCTGCGCCAATCGTCTGAATCCCTGGCGGGGCGCCTGGAGACGATCACCTTGCCGGGCTTCACCCTTGCGGAGGTTGGCACACGCGCGCTGAACCGCCACTGGCTGCGCGGCGGATTCCCGCGCTCCTTTTTGGCCCGTACGCATGAGGACAGTCTCCGTTGGCGGAACGAATTCATCCAAACCTTCTTGGAACGGGATCTTCCCCAACTCGGCGTATCGATTCCGGCTCAGACACTCCGGCGGTTCTGGGCGATGGTGGCGCACTACCACGGCAACATCTGGAATGCCGCGGAGCCCGCGCGATCGTTAGGCGTCAGCGAGCCCACCGTGCGGCGGTATCTTGACCTGCTGACGGGGGTTTTTCTGGTGAGACAGCTGCCGCCCTGGCATGAGAATCTTGGCAAACGCCAGGTAAAGGCGCCCAAGGTGTATGTGCACGACAGCGGCTTGCTCCACGCGCTCTTGGGCGTCCGGACGGACGCGGAACTGCTGCATCATCCGAAGTGCGGCGCGTCTTGGGAGGGCTATGCCATCGAAGAGGCGCTGAACCTCGTGCAGCCGGACGACGCCTATTTCTGGGCGACGCACCAGGGCGCGGAATTGGATCTCTTGCTGCTCAAAAATGGCCGCCGCTTCGGCATGGAGATCAAACGAACGGACGCGCCGACGCTCACGCCCTCGATGCGCATCGCGCTCGATGATCTGCGGTTGGAGCATCTCATCGTGCTGTATCCCGGGATGCGACGGTACCCTCTTTCGACCCGCGTGACCGCCGTTCCGTTGGCCGAGTTTGCAGCCTCTTCGTTGGAAGCGCTCCTGCCTCGGCGACGACGGCTACGACGGGAGGGAGCGTGATTCGAAAGGGATGAGGCCGTGGACGTTTCCGAGAAAAACTTCGGGGTTGAAAAATTGGAACAGGCTCCTTTGTTGCGGGCGTTATGGGGCCGACCGCAAGCAAGAAGAAAGCTGCTGTCCTCGTCGCCCAAGAAATCGTCGACGACCTCGAAGCCGCCCTTGAACAATACCGGCTGATTGCGAATGACCTTGGTAGTGACACTTCAGTGAAAGTGACCTGATGCGCGCTTCCTTCTCCCTGACTGCAGAAGACAAAGAGTGTTTAGCAATTTCGGGATGAGATTATTTCGCTACGCCAAGAACCGTCATGATCAAGGAGTCCCATGTCCATTGTGGCGGCGGTAGTCTTTTCCATGCTCTTGCTCGCCGTGACCGGCTGCGTGGCCTCCAGCCCTCCTCCCGACGCAAGGCAGGAGACGGGCAAGAAAGGCACCACTGTGAAACCCGCCAAACATGATGAGAGGAAGGACATGAATGAGGAAAGTCAGAACGCCATTCGTTAGGCCGAGAACACCTGCGCTTGAGTAGGCATAGCCTATTCACTCTGTTATACTTCACACGTAAGGAGACCACTGCTATGAAGGAACAACTGACCGCCGTTTTCCAAAAAGTGCCCGAAGGGTATATCGCGTTTGTCGAGGAGGTGCCCGGTGCAAACACGCAGGGAGACACGCTCGATGAAGCCAGGACCAACCTTCAAGAAGCTGTCCAGTTGGTATTGGAATCTAACCGTGCGTTAGCAGAAGAATCTCTCAGGAACAAGACCGTGATTCGCGAGCCTCTCGCCTCCATTTCATGAAGCGAATCGATCTGATTCGTCACCTCGAACGCTACGGTGTACAGTTCCTTCGTGAAGGCGGAAGCCATAGTGTGTACGTGAATCGCTCTGCCGGTAAAAACGTCAACCGTCCCCCGCCATCGAGAGATCAACGATTTCCTCGCTAGCAAGATTTGCAAAGACTTAGAAGTTCCGAAGCCCTAGCCCGCGTTGCGCTGCCTGGGTCCTTGCTTGACCTTGCACTTCACACTCGTACGTGAGCGGCCAGGCTGTCCTTCCCTGCGCGCATCGAGCGCACCGCTCTTCTATCTTCTCCCTTGAGGGCGGGCTAGATGGTCTCCCACTGCGCGTGTCCAACGAGGGTCTTCTGGGACCGCGCGTTGCACGAGCACAGGAGACCTTCTAGTCTGCCTTCTCATGCTCCTTCCAAGCCAGCCTATTCTCTCTCAGGGATGGGGGCTGATTGATCTTCCACTGCGCGCGTCCAACGAGGGGAGTCCGCGACCGCGCGTTGCGCGAGCACAGAAGATCATCAGGCTCCATCCCCTCCTCAGCTCTGCGAGCAAGAAGGGCACCTGGCCGCTCCCTCCCCACCCTTCTCAGGGCGCGCGTTCCGCGAGCAGGAGGACGACCAGGCTGCCCATCCCCGCCTTGCGGTTTCTTCAGTCCACCCCCTAGAATAGGCTACCCTGCGAGGTTCCCATGCCCTTCTCGATTTGCCCATTCCGTCGCTTCCCTGTGCAATGCGACGTGACGTACAACGCTGGTTCATGCATCGATGCAACGATGACAGCCACGGGTCATGACAGCGTCTGACAACCATGATCACGAACCGGAGTGGGCTTCGTGGTCCAACGAGCAGCTCCTGAACCTCCCCATGAGCCAACTCGGCGTCACCCTCAACGGGGCGTTCCTGTCAGAACGGAT
>Ga0187893_10012568_pt1 | contig 11975 bp, 16 predicted proteins | sample MA1701074metaG_FD_139574 | JGI IMG/M metagenome (GOLD analysis project Ga0187893, IMG submission 139574) | White microbial mat communities from a basaltic lava cave in the Kipuka Kanohina Cave System on the Island of Hawaii, USA - MA170107-4 metaG ... | reverse complement strand
GGCGGTCACGGGACCGGTCGTCGGGCTGTTCGTGGCGGCGGGAGCGAACGGCGTGCTCCAGGCCTGGGGCACCGTGCTCGTGGCCCGCCTGGGCGAGCTGTCGCTGGCCGAGCTGCGGGAGCGGGTCGTGGGCCGGGCGTTGCGGGTACCGCCCGATGACATCGAGCGCGCGGGCACGGGTGACCTTCTCTCCCGGGTCTCAGGCGATGTGTCGACCGTCTCCTTCGAGCTGGCCGAGATCGCCGCCGAGCTCGACGTGCCGCTGCTGCGTGCGATGTCGGCCTGGGCGCGGGGTGCGGTGCTGCTGGCCGAGGGCGACGCCCATCGGGCCGCGGAGGCGCTGCACCGGGCCCGGACGGTCTGGGAGGAGCTGCAAGCGCCTACGAGGTCGCCAGGGTCCGGGCGCTGCTCGGGTCCGCGTACCACAGGCTGGGGGATGCCGATACCGCGCGGATGGAGCTCGACATGGCACGGCGGGTCTTCGAGGAGGTCGGTGCCCGGCCGGACCTCGCGCGCCTCGACGAGGTTACCCGACGGCGGCAGCCCGCCGCGGCGGCTGGATTGACGGCGCGTGAGGTGCAGGTGATCCGCCTGGTCGCCAGCGGGCAGACCAACCGGCAGATCGCCGACGACCTCGTGATCAGCGAGAAGACCGTGGCCCGGCACCTGAACAACATCTTCACCAAGCTGGGGCTGTCGAACCGGGCCACGGCCACTGCCTACGCCTACGAGCACGACCTGATGTAGCCGGGATCCACCGTGCGCCCAGTCACCGCGGCCAACTTTCCCGCGTGTGCGCGGGAAAGTTGGCGTAAGGCGTGGGGCACGCACCGGATGCCCCAGGTTTCCCGCGTGGACGCGGGAAACCTGAGACCACGGGATGCGGTTGTTGGACGTGGCGGCCGGCAGCGGTGCGCTGGCGATCCCCGCGGCCCGGCGCGGCGCGCGGGTCGTGGCCACCGACATCTCCCCGGCCATGATCGAGCGGCTCACCGCGCGCGCGCCGAGGGGCTGACCGACCTGGGCGCCCACGTCATGGACGGCCACGCCCTCCAGTTCGACGACGACACCTTCGACCTCGCCGCCTCCCAGCATGGCGTCTCGCTGTTTCCCGACATCGACTGCGGGCTGCGCGAGCTCGTGCGCGTCACCCGACCCGGGGGCCGCGTGCTGATCGTCGCGTTCGGGCCGCTGCACAAGGCGGAGTTCCTGACGTTCTTCTTTGGCGCCCTACGCGCGGCGGTTCCCGGCTTCACCGGGCCGCCCATGGATCCCCCGCCCCTGCCGTTCCAGGTCGCCGACCCCGACCTGCTACGCCAGAAGCTGGTGCGCGCCGGGCTCGCCGATGTCCGCGTGGGCACCGCCGTCTGGGATCTGCCCGTCCGGTCCTCTGCCCACCTGTGGAACGTGGTCGCCAGCAGCAACCCGATCGGCGCCGCGGTGGTGGCCGACCTCACCGCCGAGCAGGCCACCGACGCCTAGCAGGTGCTCGACGGCATGCTCCGCGAACGCTCCCGGGGCGTAACACCCCCCGACGCCGTCCTCCACATCGACATCAACATCGACATCAACATCGGCGTCGGCACGGCGTGACGGCACACCAGCCCGCACCAGCGCGCGGGTATCTTCTGTAACTCTTCTGTAACCGAGGTTACCGACGCCCCTCCGGGGATCCGGCTAGGCTGACCCCGACGGGCATTCTCCAAGGCGTCGCGCCCTCGGTTCCCCCGAACCGAGTTCGGGGAAGCTACGCCGCGAATGCCCTGTTCCCGACGAGATGGATCCGTGCTCATGACCGCTGTTGGAAGATCGGGCCGCCGCGGCGCGCTGGTCGCGTTCATCGTGTTGGCGCTGGCGATGCTGGCGTGCGGGCCGGCGCCAGGCGGCTCCGGTCAAGCCGCGCCCGCGGCCAGGTCGAGCGCGGCGCCCGTGGCTGGGGCGCTGGACTTCAGCGGCACCACCCTCGACGGTGTGACCCTGGACGCCGCGACGCTCGCCGGCACGCCGGTGGTGGCGTGGTTCTGGGCGCCGTGGTGACCGATCTGCCGGGCCGAGGGGCCTGGCGTGGCGGCGGTCGCCGCCGAGTTCGATGGTCGGGTGACGTTCGTGGGCGTGGCGGGCCGCGGGGAGGTGGACGCGATGCGGGAGTTCGTGGCCGACACCGGGACCGGGGGGTTCATGCACGTCGTCGACGGCGACGGCTCGCTGTGGCAGCGCTTCGGGATCGTCGCGCAGCCGGCGTTCGCCTTCGTCGATGCCGACGGGTCGGTTGAGACGTTCGCCGGGAGCCTGGACGCCGACGCCCTGCGCCAGGCGGTCGGCGAGCTGTTGGAGGAGTGAGGCGGTGAGCTCCGCCACGCTCGCGTTCGCGCTGGCCGCCGGCGGGGTGGCGGCGTTCAACCCGTGCGGGTTCGCGCTGCTGCCGGCCTACCTGGGGCTGCTGGTAGCCGGCGACGGCCCGACCGGTGCGGGTGGCCGGGCGGCGGCGGTGATCCGGGCGGTGCGGTTCTCCGCGGGGATGACCGCCGGGTTTGTCGCGGTGTTCGGGCTAGTCGGGGTGGTGCTGGCGCCGCTGGCGGTGTCGATCGAGCCCTACCTGCCGGTCGTGACCGTGGTGATGGGGATCGTGCTGGTCGGGGCGGGCGGGTGGCTGCTGGCCGGGAGGCACCTGGGCATCCCTGGGATGGTGGGCCGCGGATCGGCGCCGTCGGCGAGCTGGTGGTCGCAGATCGGGTACGGGGTGTCGTTCGCGTTGGCGTCGCTGTCCTGCACGATCGCCCCGTTCCTCGCCGTCACCGCCGGGTCGCTGCGCACGGGCGGCCCGCTCGGGGTGGCTGGGGCGTTCGTGGCCTACGCGCTCGGCATGGGCGTTGTGGTGCTCGCCCTCGCGCTGGCCGTGGCGGCCGCGCGGGAGTCGGTGGTCCGCGCGATGCGCCGGGCCGGGGCGGTGATCAGCCGCGGCAGCGGCGCCCTGCTGCTCGTCGCGGGAGCCTACGTCGCCTGGTACGGGTGGTTCGAGCTGCGGGTGCTGTCCGGCCGCTTGGCCGCCGACCCGGTCGTGTCCGCCGCGGCCACGGTGCAGGAGGCCATCACCCGGCGGGTGGCGGGGCTGGGCGCGGGTGGCCTCCTCGCCGTCGCCGCCGTGCTGGTGGTGGTGCTGGCCGGCGCCGCGCTCGCCCGCCGCGCCCGTGCCCGCCGTGGCGCAGAGGCGGAGCCGGCCCGATGAGGCGCCGGGCCGCGCTCGCGTTCGCCCTGCTCGTGGTGCTGGGGGCGTGCGCGCCCGGAAAGATCGTGGCCCCTGAAGCCGCGAGCACTGCGCAGGCTGGCTCGGTCGAGCTGGAGGCGGTGACCGGGTCGGCGCGTGAGGACGTGCCGTCCGCGCTGGCCCGGATCGACAACCCGGCGCTGCCCGCCCCGCTGGTGGACCCGGCCCGTGTGATCTCCGGCGGCCCGGCCCCCGACGGGATCCCGCCGATCGACGCGCCCCGCTTCCAGCCCGCCGGGGACGTCGACTGGCTGACCGACGACGAGCCGGTGCTGGCCCCCGCGATCGGCCAGCCCGCCCGGGCCTACCCCGTGCGCATCCTGATCTGGCACGAGATCGTCAACGACACGATCGACGGGCGCCCGGTCGCGGTCACCTACTGCCCGCTGTGCAACTCCGCGTTGGCGTTCGACCGGCGGCTGGGCGAGCGCCTGCTCACGTTCGGCACGTCGGGCAAGCTGTACCTGTCCGACCTGGTGATGTACGACCGGCAGACCGAGTCGCTGTTCTCCCAGATCGAAGGCCGCGCGATCGCGGGGGTGCTCGCCGGTGAGGAGTTGGACCGGGTGCCGGTGCAGACCGTGACCTGGGCGGCCTGGCGCGAGGCCAATCCGGACGGCTGGGTACTCAGCCGCGACACGGGCGTGGACCGGGACTACGGCCGCAACCCCTACACCGGCTACGACACCCCGGGATCGCAGCCGTTCCTGTTCGACGGCGAGCCCGACCCCCGGCTGCCGCCCAAGGAGCGGGTCGCTGCCCTCGGCGGGGACGCCGACCCGGTCGTGGTCCCGCTGGGCGCCCTGACCGAGGCGGGAGTCGCCGAGGTCGAGGTGTCCGGCCGCCCCGTGGTCGTGTGGTCGGTGGCGGGGCTGCGCTCGGCGCTGGACACCAGCCAGATCGCCGAGGGGCGCACGATCGGCGCGACCGGCGCGTTCGACCCGGTGCTTGACGGGCGCCGCCTCACCTTCACTCGCACCAGCCCGGACCGGTTCACCGACGCCGAGACCGGCTCTGGCTGGACCCTCCTCGGCGAGGCCGTCGACGGGCCGCTGGCCGGCGCCCGGCTCGACCCGGTCGACCACGTCGACACGTTCTGGTTCGCCTGGGCGGCCTTCCACCCGGACACCCGCATCGCCGAGGTCGGCTGACCGCCCCCGTGCCCGCGGAACATGAAGACCCCGGGCTCCGGCCTTCGAAGGTAGGAGCTCAGGGCGTTCGCCCGTCGCCGCGGCGGGCTATGGCAGGGTGTCCAGCGAGGCGAGCACCTCGAAGCGTGGGACGTCTTCGCCGTTGGCGAGGGTCCTGAGCACGACGCAGCGGCTGTCTTGGAAATCGCCCCGCAGGCCGAAGTCAGAGCAGCGCGCAAAGCGGTCCAGGTCGTCGACCCGTACGAGCCCCGGGCCGCTGGCGGTGTTGAAGACCACGTCGCAATCGCTGATCCGGCCGTGGTCGGCGGCGGCCAGCCCGCCGCCCGCGCTGCAGAACTCGATCCTGCCGTCCGGGTGCCTCTTCCAGCCTTGGACCCTCATCAAGGGCAAGAACGGATTGTCGCCGGGGAGGTCCGCGACGACGCCGATGCCGGGGCTTCGGTTGCCGTCGTCGAGGTTGATGGTGGTGTTCGAGTGGATCTTGCGCTCGCCTAGGGAGAACTTGGCCTCTGCCGGGTCACCCACGGCGAAGCGGAAGCGCAGCTCTCCCCGGTTGGCGCCCTTGTCCCCGTCGTAGCTCACGTGGATCTTGTGGAAGGTGACGAGGAGCTTGGCGTCCTCGTGCGCGACGGGCTCGTCGGGAGTCCGGAAGTCGCCCGTATGGAACTGGCTCCAAGCGTTCTCGTCGGTGGCCTTGACCACGATGTGGTAGTTGGTGGCGAACTCCAGCTCCAGGTCGGCGGCCCAGTCGGTCTCGAGCGTGTTGCCCGTGGACGCGACTGGTTGGGCTCCGGGGAAGTACGGCTCGCCAGCCTGGTTGGTCTCGGGAGGTTGCTCGTCGACGTACGCCTGGATCCGCGCGGGCGTGTGGGTCTCGACCTCGAGCCGTATGGTCGCCGAGCCTGCGGTCGGGAAGAGCCGGGAGTTGGTGATGCACTGGACCGAGCATCCGCCGGGCTGGCTACCGGTAAGGCCCCCGCCCCCGCCGGGGTTGGCGATCGGCTCACGGGTCTTGAAGCTGCCCACGCGGTGGGACTCGCCGCCGTTCGCGTCGATCGCCTGGACGACGATGTGGTACTGCGTGCCGGCCTCCAGGGGCGCCAACAGGGTCGTCCAAGCGGTCGTCAACTGATCGGTCTGGGCGTTGGGAGCCGCGCCGGGGAAGAACGGGTCGCCGTCTTGGTCTTGCTGTGGCGGGTTCTTGCCGACATAGACCCGGATCCTGGCCGGGGTGTGGGTCTTGACCTCGAGCCCCAGGTCGGGGTTGCTGGCGTTGGGGGTCAGCCTGGCCTTGATGATGCACTGGGCCGCGCACCCGGCGGGCTTCCCGCCGTTCCCATCCAGGTTCACGCCGGGGTCCGCTCCCGCGCCGTCCCCGGCGATGGCCAGCCCGATCTTCGCGCCCTTGACGTCGAGGTAGACGCTCTGCCCTGGCCGGCTGACCTTGATCTTGAAGGCGAACGGGCCGGCGGCAAGCTGCGACTCGTCGATCGTGAAGCTCAGCTGGCGCTCCCCGCCACCGGGAGGTTGCCGGCGTGTTCGGACAGCGCCACGGACGGCTTGGACAGCGCCGCCCACTCGGTCTGGAGTTGCCCGCAGTTGTGGATGGCGAAGCTGCCTTGGTACACGCCAATCTTGAGCTGGACCGGGTTGGGCGCCACGGCCAGCCACGCCGCGGCCGGGTCTTGCGGCTCCGTGGGGCAGGGGTTCTTGGGCTGCTCGGGTGGGGCAGGAGGCTCAGGTGCCTGCTGCCCTTGCCCTTCGCCCACCTCGTGGCCGGCCGGCTCGGGATCCGCGGGACCGCCGGGACCACCTTGGCCCAGCGCCCAGCCCCCGGCTGGCCCGGCTGGCCCGGCGGCGCCACCTGCGGTGCCCGGCCCGAAACCCGCGGGGTCGGCGGCAAGGTGGAACTCTTCCAGCGAGATCGCGCCCTCCACAGGCTCCTCCTCGACCGCGGCGGCACGCTCGGTGGGCGAACGAGCCGCGCCCACCAGCATTGGGGCCGCAACCGCGGCGAATATCACCAAGCCGAGCGCCCCTGCCAGCACCCTCCACGCGCGTTGGGGCTCCCGCCCGGTGATCGCGCGACCTTTATTCCCGTCGATGGCCATGTCCGGCTCTCTCCTCGCGGTGACGTGACACCGGTAGGAGCCAGCGGCGCCTCGGGGCATTACAAGAAGTGAGAGGCATATCCCGAGCTCACGGCTTCCCCGTCGCGGTTGAGCGGTCGATGCGGGCTGCCCGCGGCCTGCTCGACCCGTTCGAGACGTCCGGACAGGGCCACGGGGCGATCTGGGTCGTGAAGCAGGGCCTCGAGCCGGGCACCACGCTCGGGTCGTCGGCGAATTGGAGACCGAGGCGGCCTGCATCGCACCGTCGGGGCGGGGTCATCGAGGCCTCGCGCTAGGGCGGGAACCGCGCCTGGTACGTCGACCCGCTCCAGCGCCCAGGAGATGAAGGCCCGCAGCTTTGGGGGTAGGAGGCCACGCGGGCCCGCAGCGGCTGGCGGACGGCGCCCCTGACCCTCAGGCAGGGGACATCGATCTGGCCACGGTCGGGGACGCCTCGGCCGCCGACGCGTTCACCGTCATCCTCGAAGCCCTGGCCGCGCTGCGACCGGACTTGATCGTGTCCCCGGCGTTCTCGGCAGACCCCGCCGACCTCTGGGACGACGCTGTCCGGGGCGAGATCGGGCGGATCGCCCCGACTGCCGGCATCCTGCACGTCGGCAGGCCCTACGACCGGGTGCTCGCCCGTTATGTCGACCTGGCCGCCGCGCTCGGCGCCGACGTAGAGGCCCCCGCGGTCGTCGAGGACCGGCGCCGGTTCGACGACGCGGCCGCCGCGCTGCGTGAGGCGACCGCGGCCAAGCCGGGGCTGACCGGGATCTTCGTCGCCGCTTCCAGTGACGCGCTCTATGTCGTGCATCCCCGCGCGGACAGCCCGGTGTGGTTCTACACCGAGCTGGGCCTAGACGTGGTGGTGCCCGACGTCCCGGTCGCCGACTACTGGCACGAGCTCAGCTGGGAGCTGGTCGCCACCTACCCGGCCGACCTGATCTTCCACAGCGTCCGCTCCGGCGAGCCGAGCCTCGACGAGATGCTCGCCCGGCCGACCTTCGCCGCGCTGCCCGCCGTCCGTGCCGGCCAGCTCGCGCCGTGGCGGCTCGACGCGCCGCACAGCCACCGCCACTACGCCCCGATCTTGGAGGAGATCGCCGCCGCGGTGCGCGCCGCCGACCCGACCGTCGTCTGACACCGGCCTCACCAGGAGGACCGTGAGGACCACCCTGCTCGACACGTTCCGCTGATCCACCTGCGATCAGCTGCCGGGCACACGTGGCGCGATCAGGGCGGCCGGGTCACGGTGCCGGTTCGCTGTCGCCAGTCGCGTCGATCCGGTCGAGGTAGGACGTGACCTCGAGCGCGAACCGGTCGAAGTCGCCGAGGCGGGTGCGGAGCAGGTCATGGACACGGGTCGGGTCGACGTCCTCATACGCGTGCACGAGGCGGTTACGCATCCACGCCATGGACTCCAGGCCCGCCGCGAACGCCGCGTCGAGCACGCCCGCCTTGCCGAGGAGCGTGAAGACCTCCGCATAGGTGCCTGGTTGACCCAACCCACGGGCGGCGATGACGTGGTGGCCCATGTTCAGCGTCGTCTCGATCGCCAGCTGGAGGAACCGCTCACCACTGCCGTAGCTGCGCGGATCGCCTTGGAACTCGTCCGCGGAGGTTGTAGCCAGGTCGCGCAGGATCGTGACATAACGGGCGAGCAGCACCAGCAGTTGGTCGACTCGCGCGCGGTCAACCATGGCTCAACGTCCCGCGGCGCGCCCGCTCACGTGTCGCGGCGAGGTACTCGTCATAGTAGGGCCGGAAGTCGAGGAACTCCTTCTCGACCCTTGCGCGGAACGCGATTCGCGCCCGCTCGTCGCGGCTGAAGGCGACGGTACCTTCCCCGAGGACCCGGTATTGCAGCCATAACGGAGCCGTGTTCAACGTGACCAGGTCGACGTCCTCGCGGCCGAGCGCGGCGGCGAGCGCGCCATGCAGCCCGGCTTCGTCCGTCAAGGTGCCCAGCGGGCGAAGATAGACGGCCAGGTCGACATCGCTGCCGGGGTGGGCGTCGCCTCTGGAGGTCGAGCCGAACACATAGGCGAACCGCACGTGCCCGTCGGCGTCAAGGACCGGTCGCGCGCGCTGGATCACCTCCGCGAGGTCGGCCGGCGTTGCGCGTGCACTCATTGCTCCATTATGGCGGGCGGGCGCTGGGACGAGCCTCGGAACGGTACGCCATGGCAGGTGGCCACGCGCAGTCGATGTCGCATGTGTCCAGTTGACTGGCTACGTCACTCGCTTAAAGTTAGCTTAACTTGCAAGCGCGGGCTTGCGGGGCGCGTGGACGGGCTGGGCGGGCCGTCGCGCGGGGACGGGAAGGAGCGCCCATGGTCACCACCCTGATCGCCGACCCGGCCACGGAGGTGCCGTCATGACTACCATCGTCGACGACCTGACCCGCCGCGAGGTGTTGACCGGCGCCGGCGCGCTCGGGGTCTTGACCGTCCTGCCGGCTTCCGCCTGGGGCCAAGAGGCGGGCGCGTTCCCGGTCACCGTCGAGCATGCGTATGGCAGCACCACGATCCCCGCGGAGCCGACGCGTGTGGTCTCGGTCGGCTACAACGACCAGGACCCGATCGTGGCGTTGGGGGTGATCCCGGTCGGGGTGATGGAATGGTATCCGGACCAGCCCACCGGCTTCTTCTGGGTCGTGGAGCGCTACGGCGACACCCCGCCCGAGATCCTCAATGGCGCCGAGTACCTCGAGATCAACTTCGAGAAGGTGGCCGCGCTGCGACCGGACCTCATCGTCGGTGTGTCCGGGTTGGAGGAAGCTGATCACCGGACGCTGTCGCGGATCGCCCCGACGCTGGCCCAGGCCCCCGGTGAGAGTTCCTACTCCGGCGCGCCGTGGCAGGTCAACCAGCGGATGATCGGCCGCGCGCTGGGCCGGGCCGAGCAGGCCGAGGAGCTGATCTCCGAGGTCGAGGCGCAGGTCGCCGCGGTGCGGCGGGAACACCCGGAGTTCCAGGGCGCTACCACGGTCGTCGCAGCCCAAGACGCGGGAGTGTTCGGCATCCACGGGTCCAGGATCGTCTGGTCGGAGTTCTTGACCGACCTCGGCTTTCAGGTCCCCGGTGATATCGCCGACGAGGACTACAAGGAGATCAGCGAGGAGCAGCTCGAGCTGCTCGGCGACCTGGACGTGGTCGTGTGGTTGAGCGATGAAGAGTTCGATAGCCCGCTGTACCAAAGCCTGGACGTGGCGCTCGAAGGCCGTGACCTGTTCGTGGACCTGTACGGGGATGTCAGCGGCGCGATCGGGTTCAACAGCGCGCTCAGCCTGCCGATCGCCGTCGAACGGCTCGTCCCCCGGCTCGCGGCCGCCATTGACGGCGACCCGGCCACGGAGGTGCCGTCATGACCACGATCGTCGATGACCTGACCCGCCGGGGGCTGCTGACCGGCGCCGGCACGCTGGGCCTCTTGACCCTCATGCCAACCGCCGGTTGGAGCCAGGAGGCGGGTCCGTTCCCGGTCACCATCACGCACGCCTATGGCAAGACCACCGTCCCCGAGGAGCCTGAGCGGGTCGTCTCCGTCGGTTTCAACGACCACGACGCGATCGTGGCGTTGGGGGTGATCCCGGTGGGGGTTGCGACCTGGTTCGACGAGTACCCCACCGGGTTTCCTTGGGTCCTGGAGCGCTACGGCGACACCCCGCCCGAAAGTGTCGGGCTGTTCTACGAGCTGAACTTCGAGAAGGTCGCTGCCCTGCGGCCGGACCTTGTCATCGGCGTGTCCGGGATGGACGAGGCCCCCTACAAGACCCTGTCGAGGATCGCGCCGACCGTGCCCCCACCCCCCGAGTCCGAGGACAAGACCGGTCCGTCGCGGGAAGAGATCCAGCTCGCGATCGGCCGCGCACTTGGGCGCGAGGACCGCGCCAAGAACCTAAACACGCGGATCGCGACGTTGTTCGCCACCGCGCGGGAGGCCCACCCGGAGTTCCAGGGCCGCACCGCCGTGCTCGCCGAGTATTGCTCCGACGTGGTGCGTGTCCGCGGGTCGGCCGAGGTCTGGTCCCAGTTCTTGATCGCGCTGGGCTTCGAGGTCCCCACCGACGTTGTCGGTGCCGACTACAAAGAGTTCAGCAGGGAACAGATTGAGGAACTCGCCGACCTCGACGCGTTGGTATGGAACTTCTACACGCCTGATGGTCGTCCCGCGCTGGAAAGCGACTCGATCTACCAGCAGCTCGACGTGGCGACAGAAGGGCGCGCCGTCCTCGTGGGTCCCGAGGACACCATCAGCGAGGCAATCGGCCACAACAGCGCGCTGAGCCTGCCGTTGGTCCTCGACGCAATGGTTCCCAAGCTCGCGGCCGCCATCGACGGCGACCCGGTCACCGAGGTGCCGTCGTGACGCTGACCCGCCGTGAGCTGCTGACCGGCGCCGGCACGCTTGGCACCTTGACCGTCCTGCCGGCTTCCGCATGGGGCCAGGATGCCGGCGCGGCGGCGTTCCCAGTCACGATCGAGCACATCTACGGCACCACCGTGATCCCCGAGGAGCCTGTGCGGGTGGTGGCGGCGGGCTTCAACGACTCTGACTACGCGCTCGCGTTCGGGCTCGTACCCGTCGGGGTGCGGGACTTCATCGGCCCCTTTCCTGAGGAGACGCGGCCGTGGGCGCAAGCGGCCCTCGGCGGGGCCGAGCCAGTGAAGGTGTCAGGCCCTGACGGGGAGCTGAACTTCGAGCGCGTCGCGGTGCTGCGGCCCGATCTCATCCTGGCCTACTCCTACCTCGACGAGGCCGAATACGAGACGCTCGCGCAGATCGCGCCGACCCTCGTCGAGACCGAGGACGGCGCCTTGTGGCAGCGGCACACCTTGGACACCGGCCGGGCGCTCGGCCAACCGGAACGCGCCAGAGAGTTGGTCGCCGAGGCCGCGGCACAGTTCGTGAGGGCGATCGAGGAACACCCGGAGTTCGAAGGGACGGTCGCGGCGATCCAGTTCGGGGACGCCGAGACCGGCTTCTTCCTGCTGGAACCCACCGATCCCCGCTTCGGGTTCTTCGCCTCGCTCGGCTTCGAGGCGCCCGAGCAGACCGGCGAGGTCAGCCGCGAGCGGGTCGACCTGCTCGACCAAGGGGGCGTGTTGATCGTCTTTGGCGCCACGCGGGAGGCCTTCGCGGACGAGCCCTTGTTCCAGGGACTCGCGGCTGTCCGGGAGGGGAGGGTCGCCTACCTCGGCGGGTTCGAGACCGAGTTCGCCGGCGCGGTCGGGTTCGACAGCCCGCTCAGCCTCCCCTACGCGCTCGACCTCGCCGTCCCGGTACTGGCGGCGGCCCTCGACGGCGACCCGTCGACCTCAACTCCGACTTAGGCCTGGGGCAGGAATAACGTTTCTGGTGAGTTGGCAGCTCGTGCTGGCTGGCGGCGTCACCCGGGAGGATGACAAGCGGGCAACCAGGGCAACCCGAGGCGGACCCAGG
>Ga0187893_10012567_pt1 | contig 11976 bp, 15 predicted proteins | sample MA1701074metaG_FD_139574 | JGI IMG/M metagenome (GOLD analysis project Ga0187893, IMG submission 139574) | White microbial mat communities from a basaltic lava cave in the Kipuka Kanohina Cave System on the Island of Hawaii, USA - MA170107-4 metaG ... | reverse complement strand
GTCCCCACTCGAGCGTGAGGCCGGCGGTCACGGTGGCGATGGCCGAGGCCAGCGCGGGCGCGCTCTCCCGCGCGATCAGCTCGCCGAGCGCGCCCAGCCAGACCAGGGCCAGCGGCGCCGGCGCCGTCGAGTCCGCCCGCGGCTGAGGCGCTTCGAGCACCTCGCCCAGGCGATCCAGCACCAGCCGATCTTCCAGCGGCCCGCCAAGGGCCCACAACGAGCAGATGATCCGATCGCCGTCGGCGCGGAGGACGCGGGGCTCCCGCCGCCGGATCTCCTGCCACTCAGCTCGGTAGAACGGCGCGCCGTCCAGCGTCACCTTCTCCACCTCGTGACGGAGCTGGACGACGACCCCGGGCGTGACGTGATGGGTCTCGAACGGCGCGGGGCGCCAATCGAGCGCGCCGTCGGCCAGGAAGCGCTCAAGGGGCAGCACCTCACTCGAGTCGTAGCGGAAGCACTCGAGCAGGGCGGTGAACAGCTGCTCGGTCGGATAGGGGCCGCGGTACCGGACCGTGGCCACGCCGTGATCCTTCATGAGGCCGGCGATGAGATTGAGCAGTGCGGTCCCGCCGCCGGGCGGCAGCCGGCGCGGCTCGACGAGCGGCGGGATGAAATCCGGGCGCGCGTAGTCCACGGACTGGAAGAGCGTGACCGCCTCGACGGGCCGCCACGGTCCATCCGGCGCGAACAGCCAGACGCGGTCCGACCGGCCCCAGGCCGGATGCGTGCCGGCGCCGGGCTCGATGCCGAGCCAGCGCCCGTCGGGCAGCAGGCACTTCGCCCACGCGAGCGCGCCGTCGGGGTGCCAGCGGCACGCCGCCATGAGATGCCCGCGGCGGTCGAACTGCAGGAGCCGACGCCGCGCCGGGCCCGGGTCGTAGGCGATCAGCGCGCCGCCGCGGCCGACGGTGACCGGGGGATCGGGCTTGTCGAGCGTCGCGCGGAGCCTCTCGACGCCCGCGGGATCGAGGGCGTCGATGTCGGCGCGCGCGAGCCAGGCGGAGAGGCGCGGCAGCGCGGCACGGTGCATGGCGAGGATGATACAGTCTCGCGCGATGGCCCTGACGCCTCGGCTCGCCCGCCTCGACGACGCGCCCGCGATCGCCCGGATTTACAACCAGGGGATCGTGGATCGTGTGGCCACGTTCGAGACGGAGCCGCGGACGGCCGAGGAGATCTCCGCGCAGCTCACGACCAAGGGCGATCGGCATCCCACCGTGGTCATCGAGCGGGAAGGGCTCGTCGTCGCGTGGGCCACCGCCGGACCGTACCGGGGCCGGCCCGCCTACGCGGGGGTCGCCGAGCACTCGGTGTATGTCGATCGGGCCGCCCGCGGGGCCGGCGCGGGCCGGGCCGCGCTGGACGAGCTGTGCCGCGTCTACGCGGCGCGCGGCTTCTGGAAGCTCGTGTCCCGGATCTTCCCGGAGAATGTGGGCAGTCTGGTCCTGCACGAGCGGGCCGGCTTCCGGACGGTCGGGGTGTATCGACGCCACGGCAAGCTCACGGGCGAGTGGCGCGACTGCGTCATCGTCGAGAAGCTCCTCGGGGAGGCGGCAGCAGCCAGCGAAAGTACGCGGTAGCCACCGCGCCCCCCACCAGCTGCGCGACGATGAACCCCGGCGCGTCGGCCGGGCGGATGCCGGCGAAGGTGTCGCTGGCCGCGCGGGCCAGGGTCACCGCCGGGTTCGCGAACGACGTCGACGAGGTGAACCAGTAGGCCGGGGTGATGTAGGCCGCGACCGCGTAGGGCACGGCGTCGGCCCGATGCCGCCCGCAGCCCTGGATCACCGCGAGGAGGCCGAACGTCGCCACGCACTCGCCGAGCAGCTGCGCGCCTCCGGCGCGCGCGTGGCGCGATGCGAAGAAGATCGGCTCCCCGAACATGAGATGCGCGACCGCGACGCCGGCGAAGGCGCCCAGGATCTGCGCAAGAACGTAGGCGGGCACGTCACGCCAGGCCACGCCGCCCCGCGCCGCCTCGGCCAGGCTCACCACCGGGTTGAAGTGCGCCCCCGAGACGGATCCGAAGGTCAGGATCAGCGCGACCAGGGCCGCGCCCGTCGCGACCGTGTTGGCGAGGAGGGCGATCGCCACGTTGCCCCCGGCCAGCCGCTCGCCCATGATCCCGGAGCCGATCACCGCGGCGAGCAGGAACGCGGTGCCCACCGCCTCGCCCGTCACCCGCCGCGGGAGACCGGCGGGCGCGTCCGGAGCCGCGGCGCTCACCGCCGCCCCGCCGCGCGCGATCCGGCCTCGTCGGCGAGCCAGGCCCGGAGGCGCTCGCCGATGGCGTCCCGCACGCGGCGGAAGACGGCGAGCCGGTCCATCTCGCTGCCCGTCGCGGCCGAGGGGTCCTCGAAGCTCCAGTGGACGCGGCGGGCCCGCCCGGGGAAGACGGGACAGCGCTCCGCGGCCTGATCGCAGACGGTGATGACGTAGTCCCACGGCTCCCCGAGGAAGCGATCGAAGGTCTTCGAGGTGTGATCCCGGAGATCCACGCCGACCTCCTCCATCACGCGCGTGGCGAGGGGATTGACCACGGTCGCGACGGTACCCGCGCTGGCCACCGTGAAGCGGTCACCGCCGAGCGCACGCAGGAAGCCCTCGGCCATCTGGCTTCGCGCCGAGTTGTGGGTGCAGAGGACGAGGACGCGAGTGGGGACCATCCATCAAGCGAGGGCGGCGGTCGGCACGCCCGCACTATTCACCAGCGGGCGTCGATCCGTCAAGCCGCCGCGTCAACGGTAATCAGAACGACACAATCAGCACCTCTCAACTACGCCTCATTTCAGCTTTCCTCATGTCGCCTCTGAAGATACAATTCGCGGCGTGAAGCTCCGGGTGATCGTCGTCGGCTGCGCCCTGTGGCTCGGCGCGTGCGCCCCGATCACGATGCCGTTGCCGATCCAGCCGTTCGTGGACATCCCGGTGCCGGCCCAGTGGACGCCGTACTCCGACGACTGGGTCATGATCCGCTCCGGGAAGGTCACCGCGGCCCGGCTCATCTATCTCACCACCAGCAACGTGGAGACGACGGTGGCCGATGCGCGTCGCCTGTTGGCCGGTACGGGCTGGAGCGAGAGCCGTAGCGAGCGCTTCATCAACGCCGAAAAGTTTCCCGGGATCTGGATCGACTTCATCAAGGGCGACGACCTCTGCCGGGTGACGATCATCGAAGGCGCGGGCGCCACCCACGTCGACTACACCGTTGCCCGCGTGAATCCGGGTCCCCGATGACCGCCCCCGACCTCGCTTGGCTCCCCGCCCTCGAGCTGGCCGCGCTCGTCCGCCGCAAGGGCGTCTCCCCGGTGGAGGTGGTGGAGGCGGCGCTGTCGCGCATCGACCGCCTCAATCCGGCGCTGAACTGCTTCGCCGCGATCACCGCCGAGGAGGCGCGCGACGCGGCGGTGGCCGCCGAAGCCGCGGTGATGACCGGCGAGACGCTGGGCCCGCTGCACGGCGTGCCAGTCTCCATCAAGGATCTGGTGTTCACCCGCCGCGTGCCCACCACCGGCGGGTCGCGGCTCTTCGCCGAGCACGTGCCCGAGGAAGACGCGGTCTGTGTCGAGCGCCTCAAGGCGGCCGGCGCCATTATCCTCGGCAAGACCACCACACCGGAGTTCGGCCACAAGGGAGTGACGGAGAGCCCGCTCTTCGGCATCACGCGCAATCCGTGGAACCCGCAGCTGACGCCCGGCGGCTCGAGCGGCGGCGCGGCCGCCGCGGTGGCCGCCGGCCTCGGACCGCTCGCGGTGGGTACGGACGGCGGCGGCTCCATCCGCGTGCCGGCTTCGTTCTGTGGCATCTACGGGCTCAAGCCCTCCTTCGGCCGCGTGCCCCAGTTCCCAGGCTTCCCGGGCTGGGAGACGCTCTCCCATACCGGACCGATGACCCGGACGGTGCGCGACGCGGGGCTGATGCTCGACGCCATCGCGGGACCCGACGATCGTGACCGGCACTCGCTGCCCGCCGCTGGTCGGTCCTTCCTGGCCGCGTGCGAGGAGGGGATCGCGGGCCTGAGCGTGGCGTGGTCGCCCGATCTCGGCTACGCGCGCGTCGATCCGGAGGTGGCGGACCTCTGCGCGGCCGCCGCGGAGCGCTTCGAGAGCTTCGGCGGCCACGTGGAAGTGGTGTCGCCGTCCTGGGAGGACCCGGAAGAGATGTTCCGCGTCACGGTGGGGGCGGAGACGTGGGGCGCGTGGGGCGACCGGCTCGAGGCCGACGGCGACATGATGGACCGCTCGCTCCGCGCCCTCTTGAAGTTCGGGGCCGCCGTCACGAGCGCGCAGTACCAGAAGGCGATGCGGCGGCGGCAGGAGCTCTGGACGGAGGTGCAGCGCTTCCTGGCGCGCTTCGACCTCCTGATCACGCCCACGGTGGCGGTGCCGCCCTTCGCGGTGGGCCGGCCCGGGCTCAACGAGATCAACGGGCGGCCCTCCTCGCCGCTGGGCTGGATGCCGTTCTGCTTCCCGTTCAACCTCACCGGCCAGCCTGCGGCCAGCGTCCCGGTCGGGTTCACGAGCGCGGGGCTGCCGGTGGGGCTCCAGATCGTCGGCCGCCGTCACGCCGACCAGACCGTGCTCGCGGCCTCCGCCGCCTTCGAGGCCGCGCAGCCGTGGGCGGACCGCCGCCCGCCCGTCGACTGACTCGACGTGAGGCGGCTCCTCCTGTAGGTCGCGCTCACCGCCGTGCTGTCCACCTGATGCTGCGCGATCGGGCTGTCTCCCCGGGCGGGTGCTGGTGGAGGGCGGCTAGCGCTTCGGCGTCCCGCCCTCCTGCCGCTTCTCCGCTTCCATGAGGAGAGACCGGTGCTCTTTGAGCGCCTGGTCGTAGCGCCGCAGCATCTGGTCGCGCTCGGCGTGGGAGTGCAGCCGCTCCACCAGCATGCCCACGAGGAACGCCACCACCACGATCACCGCGAGCGCCAGCCCCTCGAGCACCGATCGCGGATGGGCCGGCCGGGCCATGGCCGATATGATAGCAAACGCGCGCGCCGGCCGGGCGCGGGTCGCCCTTGATGGCGGGGTGAGAATGGCGGGAGGGTCCACAATGCCGAGACCTGCGAAAACGGTTAGCACGAGGGGGATCGCCCGACCCGCCGGGTTCCTCGCGGTGCTGTTGCTCTTGATGGGCGCGGGGTCGGTGGCGGCGCAGGGGTTCAGCCGGCCCGCTGACGCGGATCTGCGCCTCGAGTGGGCCGGCGCGGAGGACCGCCGCGGCCGGCCGCTCGTGAGCGGGTACGTCTACAACCAGCGCGCCGGCGCTTACGCGGCCTCCGTGCAGCTGCTCGTGGAGGCGCTCGATGCCTCGGGCCAGGTCGTGGGCTCGACCAGGGGGTTCGTCCTGGGCGACGTGCCCCCATCCAGCCGCACCTATTTCGAGACCAGAGCCCCCGCAAAGGCGGCGAGCTACCGCGTCACCATCCAGTCGGTCTCCTTTCGTGCGTACGGTGCGGGAGGAGGAATGTGACGACGCAATCTCCCCCCGGTCAGCGGGTGAGGGCCGTTATCATCGCGTGGGCGGTGGGGTGGGTGGTGAGGAGGTGGGTGCGCTCGGCGGGGTCGTAGTCGGCGTAGTCGAAGCCGGGGGCGACCGTGGTGCCGAGGAGGGCGAACCGGCCGCCGGGGCGCAGGCGGGCGCCTTGCCAGATGCCCTGCGGCACGAGCACCTGTGGGCGCTGGCCGGCTTCCAGATCGGGGCCGATCACGACCACGCGGTGCGAGCCGTCGGGCCAGAGCTGGAGCATCTCCATCGGGTCGCCGAGGTAGAAGTGGAACACCTCGTCGGAGGCGAGACGGTGCATGGCCGAGAAGGTGTCGGGCGTCAGCAGATAGTAGATCGCGGTGGAGACGGCCCGCGCGCCTTCGTACCGGAAGGGGAGCGTGCCGGCCGGCAGCCGCTCGGCACTCCGGTAGGTCTCGATGAAGTAGCCGCCCTCGACGGGGTGGGGTCGGAGCCCGAGCAGCGTGCGGAGCGTCTCGACGGTCGGCATGCGGCATTGTAAGATACAAGCATGCCGCGGCTGCGACGGATCATGCACGCGACGGATTTCTCGCGGGCGTCGACGCCCGCATTCAAGTGGGCGCTTGAACTGGCGAAGGCCAATCGCGGCCAGCTCCTCGTGGTCCACGTGGTGACGCCGCCTACCCTGGCGCTGCCCCCCGAGGGGTTCGTGCCGCCCACGCTCTATCAGAACCTCGAGAGCTCCACCCGGCGCGAGGCGCAGAAGCGCCTCAACGCCATCGTGGGCCGGGCGAGGCGGGCGGGGGTCCGGACGTCCGCGATCCTGCTCAAGGGCGTGCCGCACGAGCGCGTCGCGCGGGCCGCGCGGTCGAAGAAGGCCGACCTGCTCGTGATCGGCACGCACGGCCGCAGCGGGCTCGCCAAGCTCTTCCTGGGGAGCGTGGCGGGCCGGCTGGTGGCGATGGCGCCTCGTCCCGTGCTGACCGTGCGGGGACGGTAGGGGCCATGGAGCCCGCCGCCCCGGCCCGGATCACCGCTGCGTCCAAGATCAACGACGTGCTGGCGCGCCATCCCGGCACCGCCCCCGTCTTCACCCAGGGCCGGCGCCTCTACGTGGACCAGCGCCACGAGCTATACGCGCGCTTCCCCGGCCTCACCGTCGGCGACTTCGCCCGCCAGAACGATATGGACTCGGCCCCGCTGCTCGCGCAGCTCAACGCCCTCGCCGAGTCCGAGGACGCGGCCCGCCAGCCCGCCACCCGGGCGCAGTCGGCCGACGAGGCCCGCCCCGGGCAGTTCTCGCTGACGCTCGGCTACACGGCCAGCCATCGCCCGCGGGAGGACTCCACGCCCGACAGCGTCTCCGTCGTCGCGGTCCAATCGTCTCGCGGCCCCGAGTAGCGCGCCTGACGAGCGAGAGTCGCGGGGGCAAGCAGACCGCCGCCCCGAAGGAGATCCGCTTCCTTCAGGGCCCGCAGGCGCGCTCGTTCGAGCTGGCCCGAGCGGTTCGCATCTTCTTCGAGTTCATGCGGGGATTCCGCGCCCTGCACTTCGTCGGTCCCTGCGTGACCGTGTTCGGGTCCGCCCGCTTCAACGCCGAACATCCGTACTACGAGCTCGGCCGCGAGCTGGGCTCGCGACTGGCCCGCGTGGGCTTCGCGGTCATGACCGGGGGCGGCCCCGGCATCATGGAGGCGGTCAACCGGGGCGCGAAGGAGGCGGGTGGGCGCTCGATCGGATGCAACATCGAGCTGCCCCGGGAGCAGCGGCCGAACACGTACGTCGACCGCTGGGTGACCTTTCGTCACTTCTTCGTCCGCAAGGTCATGCTGGTGAAGTACTCGTATGCCTTCATCGCGCTGCCCGGCGGCTTCGGCACCCTCGACGAGATGTTCGAGGTCGCCACGCTCGTGCAGACCGGCAAGGTGCAGGAGTACCCGATCGTGCTCATGGGCCGCGACTACTGGGGCCCGCTGACCGACTTTGTGCGCAACCGGCTCCTTGTGGAGGGCACCATCGATCCGGGCGACGTCCATCTCCTGAGGGTGACCGACTCGCCCGCGGAGGCCGTGGAGTGGATCACCGCGGTGGCCATGCGTCGCTTCGGGCTCAGCTACGGGCCCCTGGCCCGGCGCCGCTGGTACTTGGGGGAGTGAGCCGACGCGACGGCGTCCGGCTTGACCCACGGCACCGCCCCTTGCTAGCGTAGCCGCGCGATCATGGTCCGGGTCGCCGTCAACTCCGTCTCGCTCGCGGTCGTGGAGTGGCCGGGCCCCGTCAAGGGGCCGGCCATCGTCTGCGTCCACGGCCTCACCGCCAATCACACCTGCTGGGCGAGCGTCGCCGACCTGCTCTCGCCCGCCCGCCGGCTGATCGCCTACGACCTGCGCGGGCGGGGGGAGAGTGACAAGCCCGAGAAGGGCTACAGCCTCGCGCTCCACAACGAAGACCTGGAAGGGCTGCTCGATCACTTCGGCCTCACGAAAGCAGTGCTGGTCGGCCACTCCCTCGGCGCGCACATCGCGCTCCGCTTCGCGGCCACGCATCCGGAACGGGTATCCAAGCTCGTGCTCGTGGACGGCGGTATCGACGTGCGGGCCGAAGTGCTGGACTCCCTCCGGCCCGCCATCAACCGCCTCGGCGTGGAGTTCCCCTCCCTCGACATATTCCTCGGCTTCGTGCGGGCGCTGCCCATGTTCGAGGGACGCTGGAACGACTATCTCGAGCGCTACTTCCGCTACGACATCGAGGTGCTGCCGGCGGGCACCGTGCGCTCCAAGGCGGCGCGGCACGCCATCGAGGAGGAGATCGCGAATCTGGAGCGCGAGCGGCTCTGGGTCTGGCACCATCGCGTGAAGGCGCCCACCCTGATCTTTCGCGCCCCCGATGGATTGCTCACGCCCACCGACTGCCTGATGACGCAGGAGGAGGCGGAGGCGATGGCGCACGCCATTCCACGCTCGAAGCTGGTGGTGGTGCCCGGGACCAACCACTACACCGTGTTGCTCGGCCAGAACCCCAAGGTCAAGACGGCCCTCCGCGCCTTCCTCAAGACGAAGTAAGCGGCTTACCGTAGCGCTTTTTCCCGGGGGGTTTCGGGTATGCTGTGCCTGAGAATGCCCGCCCGGGACTATGACGCCATCGTGGTGGGGGCCAGCTTCGGCGGCCTCGCCGTTGCCCGCCAGCTCCGCGGAGAAGTCCTCCTGCTGGATCGGAACGAGGTCGGCACCGTCCAGACCTCGGCCTGTGGCACCCCGCTCTGGGTTCCGGAGACCCTCGGCGTCTCGGCCAGCGTGCTGCAGGTGCACGACCGGCTCGTGATCCGCACCCCCACGCGCACCGTGCGCTACGATCTCTCGACGGTGCCGTTCTGCACCTTCGACTATCGGGCCTTCTGTGAGGGATTGCTGGCGCAGTGCCGCGTGCGCTTTTTGCGCACCTCGGTATCGGGCATCCAGGACGGAGCGGTGGTCACCGGGGAGGGCCGCTTCACCGCGCCGGTGATCGTGGACTGCTCCGGCTGGCGACGCGCGCTCACCGGCGGCGCCGCCGCCGAGCCACGGCGCCGCCACCATTCCTTCGGACTCGAGACCCACACCCCGCTGCAGGACGAGGGGCTGACCTTCTTGCTGGACCGCCGGCTCATCCCGCAGGGCCTCGGGTGGATCTTCCCGGTCGGTACGGGAAGCCTCATCGGCCTCGGCTCTTACGTCGGCCGATCCAAGCTCAAGCCCGCACTGGAGCGGCTCCTGCACGACTACGGCATCTCGGCCGGCTCCTACCACGGCACCTATTTCCCCAACCGGCTGCGGCGCCCCACCGTCGGCCGCGTGTTCGCGGTCGGGGATGCGGCGGGGCAGTGCCTCCCGCTCACCGCCGAGGGGATTCGCCCGGCGCTCTACTTCGGCGGCGAGTGCGGCCGGATCGTGCAGCGCGTGGTCGACGGCACCATGTCGCTCGAGGCGGGGCTCGAGACCTACCGGCGGGTGGTCGCGCGCTACCGCCGGCCTTATCGCATCCTCCAATTCGCCCAGTGGATGGCTGCCCACACGCCGACGCGCTGGTTCGGCGTGGTCACCCAGCTCGCGGCGACGCACCCGTTCCTCCCGCGCTGGTGGCCCCGCTACGGCTGGTTTGGGCGCCCCGACCGGTCGAGCCTGTCCGTGGCCACCTGAGCGGGCGGCTCGAGGGCGTGATAGCCGGGGTATCAGTGAGGATGCCGCGGGGGAGCAAGCGGCGGGACGGGACGCGCGGCCGATGAGCGCGCGGGTCCGCTGGGCGATCATCCTCGGGGTGGGCGGCCTGTTCATCGCCTGCTGCGTGTGGCTATGGTGGACGAACGCCCCCGTCTATCAGTTCTTCGACCGCCTCTACCGCGACAATCACTTCCTCAAGAAGACACTCCGGGAATGGGGCGTCCTCGCTCCGGTCATCTTCGTCGTGCTCCAGGCCCTGCAGGTCGTCTTCTCGCCGATCCCCGGCGAGGTCACCGGCATTCTCGGCGGCTATCTCTTCGGCGAGTGGCTGGGACTGCTCTACTCCACCATCGGGCTCACCCTGGGCTCGGTCGTCGCGTTCCGCATCGGCCGGTGGCTGGGCGCCCACTACGTCAAGAACCTGGTCAGCGCCGAGACCTGGAACCGGCTCGGCTTCATCGTAGAGGCCGAGGGCGCGGTGCTATGCTTCATCCTCTACCTGATCCCCGGCCTGCCCAAGGACCTCGTCTGCTATCTCTTCGGGATCAGCCCGATGCCGCTCTGGGTCTTCACCCTGGTCTCGGGCTTGGGCCGGATCCCCGGCACCTGGGTGCTGTCGGCCCAGGGCGCGCACACCGCGGCCGGGGACTACCGGCAGGCGATCCTGGTCACCGCGGTGGCCGTCGCGGCGGCCCTGCCCCTCTACTACTACCGGCATCGGATCATGGGCTGGTTCCGGGGCCGGAGCGAGGCCCGGAACGGGGGGCTTGACAGGGAGAAACCGGGCCCGTAGACTCTGGCCCACTTTGTATCTGCCCAGTCTTCTGGAGGGTTCGAGCCGGTGAGCACGACGGGAATGGGAACGGCGACGCGCCGCCACGGCGCGTGGCGGTCGTACTTTTACTTTCCCCCCGTCCGCCTCTTGGCTCCCATGAGCTGATCACGAGGAGCCACGGGCGGACGAACCGGCCCGTGGCGCCAGGACGAGACCGATCGACGCCGCGGGCAACCGGCCCGCGGCGTTTTATTTTTCCAACAGGGGGTCAACATGATCATCGTGCTCAAGTCCGGCATCAGCGACGCCGAGGTGAACGACGTGTGCCGACGCATCACCGAGATGGGCTACGGCCCGCACGTGGTCCGCGGCGAGTTCAAGACCATCGTGGCCGCGGTCGGGGAGGAGCGCGGCCGGCCCGACCTGCGCCTGCTGGAAGCGCTGGAGACGGTCGAGTCCGTCATGCCGGTGCAGCAGCCGTTCAAGCTGGCCAGCCGGGAGGTCCGGAGCGAGTCGAGCGAGGTCCGCATCAACGGCGTGACGGTGGGCGGCCGGGACGTGGTGGTCATGGCCGGGCCCTGCTCCGTCGAGTCCGAGGCGCAGGTGCTCGAGGTGGCGGACGCGGTGAAGGCGTCGGGAGCCCGCGTGCTGCGGGGTGGCGCCTACAAGCCGCGCACCTCGCCGTACGCCTTCCAGGGACTGAAGGAGCAAGGGCTGCGCTACCTGGCCGAGGCACGCAAGCGCACCGGCCTCCCGGTGGTCACCGAGGTGCTCGAGACGGAGAGCGTGGAGGTGGTGGCCGAGTACAGCGACATCCTCCAGATCGGGGCCCGCAACATCCAGAACTTCACGCTCCTGCGCCGGGTGGGGGAGATCGGCAAGCCCATCCTGCTCAAGCGCGGCATGGCGACCACCATCCAGGAGTTCCTGCTCTCGGCCGAGTACGTCCTCTCGGCCGGCAACCCCAACGTGATCCTCTGCGAGCGTGGCATCCGGACCTTCGAGACCGCCACCCGCTTCACGCTGGATCTCAACGCTGTTCCAGTTCTAAAGAAGCTCTGCCACCTTCCGGTCGTCGTGGACCCCTCTCACGGCACCGGGCACTGGGATCTGGTGGCGCCCATGGCGAAGGGCGCGGTGGCCTGCGGCGCCGACGGGTTGATCATCGAGGTGCACCCGCGGCCAGAGGAGGCGCTCTCCGACGGGCCGCAGTCCCTGAAGCCCGCGAAGTTCGCGCAGCTCATGCGCGAGCTGAGGCCGGTGGCGGAGGCGGTGGGCCGGGGACTCTAGTCGAAGGGGGCCCCGACGGCCCCCTCCGAGCCTCCCCCAGAACCAGTTGCGCCGGCGAAAGCCGGCGCTCGAACGGAGACCATTCCGACCCGCTCCGCGCGGTAGCAGGGTGCGCAAAGACCCGCAGGCTGCTCAAAAAGGTCCAGATGCGAGGCGGCGCCCGACGGCCGCACGCGAGGCGTACTCCCTGTACGTTGAGCGTGCGGCCGAGGGCGCCGCACTCCCGCAGATGGGCCTTTTTCAGCAGCC
>Ga0187893_10012566_pt1 | contig 11976 bp, 18 predicted proteins | sample MA1701074metaG_FD_139574 | JGI IMG/M metagenome (GOLD analysis project Ga0187893, IMG submission 139574) | White microbial mat communities from a basaltic lava cave in the Kipuka Kanohina Cave System on the Island of Hawaii, USA - MA170107-4 metaG ... | reverse complement strand
GTAAGGAGGTTACTGTGTGGATTTATGTCTTATTCGTGATGGTTGCATTTACTATACCAGGTGAAGCTACTCAAACATCTACTGCTGAAATTGCTGTTTTCACCACCGAGGCAGCGTGTACTACCAGCAAAATCAAACATACCGAACAAATGAAAAAAGCATATCCAAAAGATGATGACTTTCGTTTGTTTTGTGTTCCGCGTGTCGTAGTATCATCGAAACCAGAAAGGCTATACTAATGGATAATCTTAATCTATCATCACAAGCTGTTATTGCGTTGATAATTGGTTTTATGTTAGTTATTGCTGGCATGTTACTGGCCGGTTGTACCTATGGAACTCAAAACAATTATGCAACAGCATCATATGCAAATCAAAGCAACACGTGCCAAAGTTCCACCACAGAAAAGTCACGGTGAATAAGAGAAGAGGTAATAATGCCCTATCGAGACCCAGCAGACGAAACACGGCGTTCGAAACGGTATCGAGAAGCAAGGAAAGAACAACTTGGGACAGCCGCACCGTTTATGAAGCAGTTAACGACGTTGGCCATAAAAGGTCCAGCACATGGATTACGTATTGCGGTAATCCCTGATACGCAAGTTAAACCAGATGTTCCGCTTGAGCATTTAACTTGGGCTGGAAAGTATATTGCAAAGAAGCAGCCCGATGTGATTGTACAAATCGGTGACTTTGGTGATTTATCAAGTCTGTCAACACATGACGATAAAGGCAGTCTAAGACTGGAAGGTACTAGGTATAAAAAAGATCTTGATAGTATCCATCGCGGTATGGAACTGCTTATGAATGAGATTGAAAAAGTACCTAAGTACAATCCTGTCAAAGTGTTGACACTTGGTAATCATGAAGACCGGATTACAAGAATGATCAACAGCGATAAGAAGTTTGAAGGGTTCGTGTCGTTGGATGATTTGGAGTATGAAACCTTTGGCTGGAAGGTATATCCGTTTCTACAGCCGGTTTCAATATCTGAAGTTGCCTTTTGTCATTACTTCCCAAGTGGTATACTGGGTCACCCTATCACATCGGCAAAAACCATCCTTACAAAGCTGCACATGTCTGCATATGCAGGTCACCAGCAAGGACGTGATATAGCATATGCTCAACGTGCAGACGGTAGAGACATGACGGCTATTATCAGCGGCTCGTTTTATCAGCACCAGGAACTTTATTTATCGCCGTTTACGAATAATCACTGGCGTGGTATGTATTTTCTACATGAAGTAAAAAATGGTACATTTGATGAAATGGCAGTTAGCATTGATTATCTAAAACGGAGGTTTGGATGAACGATGAATGCTATCCTTGAAATGAAACCAGATGACGCACCAGATATGGTAGCCTTCACTCTAGGCTATTTGTTATTTAAGCTTGGTGGACAAGTTACTGTCTCACTAGTAGAGCTTGAACAAATTAACCGAGACTTTCCGCATGTTCGTTTTGCGTTAACACGGAGTATTGATAGGCCTGATGATCCTATGTCATACTCGTTGACATTGACGATTATATCAAAGGAACATTGGGAGAATGACAGAAAATCTGCACGGGAGGCTAAATAATGTGGATAGACCAGACACAACAAGTTGCTGACATGTGGATAGGTTTAATAGTCAATTCGGAATCACTTAACTTCGGCAGTTTGATTGGTTTGTGGGCAAAACCTATGTTTCACTTTGTAATACTATCTTGGTAAGTAATAAGGAGGGGAAAATGGCAAAGGAAAAGAAACCGAAGCTATCAGGCCGTACGCTTGACAAGCTGTACGAAGCGTACGACAACGCACGTCGGACAGCAAAAGAAGCCGACAACGCAAAGAAGGATGCAGCAGACGAAATAAAGACATTGTTAGGTGAGACTCAAGAAGCAAGTACGCCTAATTACATTGTGACCTACAAGTATGATAAAGACACTGAAACTGAAGTGTTTGATGAAGAACGTTTCATGCTTAAGGACTCGAACGGGTATCAAGCCTATCAGAAATTACTTAATAAGATAGAGCAGATTTGCAAGAAGTACACAAAGAAAGTAGTCACGAAAGGCGCACGGAAACTCATAGTTATGGCGGTAGAGGAGACAGAATGACTTATCCACATGAGTTTAACGTAGGTGATATAGTTCAAAGAATTGGTACTGGTCAACCAGGCGTTGATGTTGGTGCAATTGGCACAATAACAGAGGTTTATGAATATGGACACATAAATCATGATGAGAATTTTATTTTTGTTCATGTAGAATGGGAGAATCCTGAATACAAAACTTCTCGTGATGCAACGAACTACTTAGCACTCATTAAACCAGCACCAACAAAGTCTATTGAACCAGAAATAAAAGTACATACATATACGAAGTCTAGCAATCCAAAAGATCGTGCTGCAACAAACCGTTTAGACCTTTCACTGTTTCCTCAGAGTGCTATTGTATATGGTGCGCTTGGCATGACTGAGGGTGACTGTAAATATGGTGGGTACAACAGTAGGGTTGAAGGTGTGGCAGTCAGTACGTATGTTGCTGCACTTCTACGGCATCTGTTTGACTTCTACAATGGCGAATGGGCTTATCCACAAAGTAAAGTACCTCACCTTGCATCTGTTCTGGCTAATTCCGCAATCATTGTTGATGGATTTGTCCAAGGAAATATCATCGATGACCGTCCGCCAAAACAAGATGTGTCTAAACTCTTGATAGAGTTTCAGTCAATTGTTGAACATTTGCATAAGACATTTCCTAACGGTCCTGAACGGTTCACGGAGGTAAAAAATGGTAACTGATCTTGTATATCTTGCTGGTCCTATTGCTAACATATCTGGTTGTGAAGCCATTGACTGGCGCAAATATGCAACGAGTGAGTTACATGACTACAGTATTACTGTCCGTGATCCTATGCGTGAAAAACGGCATCCCATGAAAGACATGACTAAGATCAGTGCTGATTTTACAACGTACAAAGAGTATGGTATTTTCTTTACGAGTCGAGCAATTATGACCAGAGATTTCAACGATGTAAAGCAATCTGATGTGGTTCTTGTCAATTTATTGAATGCACAGGTTCCTAGTCTTGGAACAGTCATGGAAATGGCATGGGCATTTGCAATGCAAAAACCTTGTGTAGTCGCTATAGAGCCTGACGGTAATCCACATGATAAACATCCTATGATTCATGAAGCCATGTCTTTTAGGGTGTCTACGTTAGACGAAGCTATTCATGCCGTAGCAGTAATTTTAGGGAGGGGATAATGACACTTGAAGAGTATGCTAAATTTGTTCGTAGTGAAACAAGATTTATGGTTCCTCATGAACCAACTCAAAATGAAATAGAAGTACTTGCGTTGTCAAATGCGTTGTGTGGTGAAGCTGGTGAACTCGCCAATGTTGTTAAGAAAATTATTTATAAAGATGTTTTTCTCAAGCCAAGCCCGTTGCACGATCAATTTGTACACGAAGCTGGTGACTTCTTTTGGTATGCCTTCCGACTTGTTCAACGTGCAGGCTACAAAGTGGAAGACATTCTAGCCGTGAATAAGCAACGGCTAGAGGCAAAGTACGCAGCCGATAAGGTTGAAGGAGTGGATTCATGGCGAAAGTATAAGCAACGGCTAGAGGCAAAGTACGCAGCCAATAAGGTTGAAGGAGTAGATTCATGGCGAAAATAAAAGTAACTCAAATAAACTCGCATAGTGTAGTTGAAGAGATTTTTCAATCCAACACAAAAGTTTTAATTGCAGGACTTGATCCTGCCGTACAAGCTGTTGTTGCTGAGATTCTTGTTGATGGTAACGTTGATGGAACACTGTTTTATGTTCCTGGTTACAAATTTAAGTTGTTAAAAAAATAAGAGGCAACATGAAACTTTGCTATTTAACAACTGAACATGGCGATATATCGTGCGCTTCAATTGTGAGTAAGTATGGTCAGTATGAGCCTGATTTGACTGTGTACGCTTTTACTACGATTGAAGATGCTTGTCATATCGGGTTTCATTGTGTCGTCGGTTCAAACGTATTTATTGGCAGAGGCACGCAGATTGACGATGGAACGAGGATTCAACACGGCGCTTTTATATGCAGGGGGGCGAGGATTGGGAAAAACGTCTTCATTGGTCCTTTGGCTATACTTACAGATGATAAGCATCCAGTTGTCGGTACTATACAAACGCACGAACACTACAGCTACGATGCAAAACCACCTATATTGAAAGACGGGTGTTCGATTGGTGCTGGTGCCATCATCATGCCAGGTATAACAGTTGGTGAGAACGCTATGGTAGGTGCTGGTGCAATTATCACGCATGATGTTGAACCAGGTACAACTGTTATTGGTGTACCGGCTCGTAAGCTAATCAGTGATATGACACCTGGTGAACGGCTTGTTATTTATTATCCTGAACGAGAGGGGTTTGGAATACCCTGACTGCCGCAATGATAAATATTGTGGACAATTTGGAGACTAAATTATGAATGAAGTACAACTAGAAAGACCTAGTGTAGTCCCTTCACATTTCCAGCCTGTTTTTGATAATGAAGGACTGGTCAAGGGATGGGCTGAGCCAAACATAGATACACGTAAACCACCGAAGGTGGACAAGCCTGTTCCTGATGCATATGATTCGTGGTTGCATCAATTACATCAAGCTGAAGTCAACTTAAAAGAAGGACCGGAGTTTGATTTTACTAAGGGTAATCTTGGAAAGGTCAAGCGACTGGTGCAACGAAATAGTCTCAAGGACAGAGTTAAACTGCTTGAACTCATTATCCGATCACACCAGCCGTTGATTAAGGCGATGCAGATTACTCAGAAGGCATTTCAGGCAGGCGTTCAAGAGGGAATCCGTCAAGTAGCTCTAGCTGAGGCAGAGAAGGCAGAGAAGCAGGGTCAACAGGAACAGCAGTCGGAACAAGCAGAAAATGCATCAACGCCGGAAGAACTCCAAGTAGAAAAAACAGAATCAACCATTCGTACACCGGAAGATTGTTCACCCGACGTTGTAACAAAAAAGTTATGATCATGAGTACTGTACTTAGCATAGTCGCAGTTATCCTTATCGTTTTGGCAATAGCGACATTACTAGACAGTGATCGTCATTAGTGCTGTCGATACGAAACACCAAACCAACTTAGAACAGTTCCGATGATACCGGCTACCGACCATTTTGTGATAGACCAGTAGACAGAATGTGTTGTTACGGTATCACGGACTGTTTTGAGTTCTTTTTTTATATCTGCATTGTCTTCGTCAACTTTGTCAAACCGTTTTGCTAACCAAGTACGATAATCATTATCCATGTTATACCTTGACCGTATTAAGTATGATATGATATGTCTCTTTTTTGACACATGTTGGGGTTTGGTCTTACTTTCGCCCTTGCCATGCCAGTGAAAAGTGGTTTCCATCATTAAAGTCACCACCCCATGCTAACGGAAGCCCTTTCTTGATCCCTAATTCCTGCCAGAACTGGCCTAGAAACGCATAACTAGGGGTATCTGTGAGGTAGACGCCTTTTAGGTACAAAAGCAAATCCTGAGCTAATCCTATATGATGCAGCGATCCTGTCTTATGATCTGAGGTTGGGTCTTTTTCAGTCAATCGTTCTGTACCTTCATCTAGTGCTATCTCATAACCTTGAGATACAGCATATAGTATCAGTTCAGCAACGCATATACTGAAAGCACATCGAGCTTGTCTTAATGTCATAGGAGGCATGATGAGTTACTTTCTTCAAAAGTTGTTGTTGACTGTGCTTATTACGAGCATGGCATTATGGGTTTTCTCGTGTAGTTTTGCTGTTTACTTCATGGTCAAACATTACCCACAAGCAACAAAGAAAGTCGAGTTCAACCCTACACCAAATTTATTTGTTCCTCAATTTCATAGAGGAGATTGTTTCAATGTCACATCGTTCAAAGAGTCATGGGAACAGTTTGACACGCCTGACGGCTGGATTGAGAGAGTTGGTACATCTAGCTATCTTGTCATTTTCCGGCCAGAAGCCGAGAAGCGAAGTCTACAAAAGTACGGACATTCAATCAGTATCAAAACGTTCGACGCAAACCACGTTAAAGTAGATTGCCCTGAAGCTTGGACAAAACATAGGCGGAACAAATCATGAATACTGAAAAAGAAACCTTGAAAGAAACACTAGAGAAGTTTGGATACAATTTGATTCCAAAGTGCTCTAAACCAAAGTGTCCATATCACGAATATGACAGGCACACTAATCTATGCTGGACGCATTTCAAGCTTTTGTAACACGAACCTTTCGCATAAAATGATCGATCCAGTCTACGCACATATGCTGCAATTCATGCTCTAAGTCGGTCCTGCGTTGTTTAGACTTGCGGGACCGCTTTAGCAAAATTAAATGATCGTCCTGGTAGTACTGTGCTAGAACTTTACTTCCCATCTGATCTCGTGCGTCTTCCTTGCCTAGAATCTCCACACGAACTTTGAACCTACCAGGCATATTGATTACACCACCATCTTTTGTCAACAGTACAGACCGGCGTACTCCTTTTGCCATGATTACCTCATTATTCCATGTTCGGAAAAGCGTTAATACCTGGTACTGGGTCGATGTTTTCAGCACGTTGCACACCAGCTTTTGTGCCGACCATTGTGCCGGCCAACGCTTTACCTAACATGCTGTTCAACTCAAGAACATCTAACCTACCTTTGCCTGTTGTTGCCATATGCCTGACAACACGGCGACCGGTTTCTGAACTCAATGCAAGACTAATCAAACCAGTCACCCCAACTCCGCCAATCAACATACCTGTGTACCCACCCGCCATATAACCAGCCGTACCCAACAATCCAGCAGCACCAGCATGAGCACCAATTTGCTGTTTATATCCACCAGGTGGAGCCGCAAGATATCCGATGTTCTCTATAGCATCTTCCATTGCTTTAATTTCGGTAGGCTCAAACACATTATGAAGAGTTTTGTTATTCTTCATTTCTTTTAAGAATTGTTTTTTGTTGAACCTGACCATATCATCGCCACCGTCTACATGGGTTACACTTCGTTCAACGATTTTATCAAGCGTTGTTCCTGCATGATGTCTTTTGTTGAATACGGAGTACATCTTGAAGGCTTCAAGACCTTCAGAGACTTTAGCCTTTGTTGCCTTCGACAAGTTTGGATTCTGTAACTGCGCTTCCATGTCATTGATTAATACACCACTTAATTTCTTCCAAATGCCGGTTGTGTTTTCAGAACCAGCAGCAATCAAGTCCTTTTCTGTTGACATCAACTCTTTGAAACTTACATTAGGTTTGTTTGCTAATGCTTTCGTAAACGCATTCAATTCTCTAATATACGGATCATCAGGTTTAAGACTTCTCGTGACGGTATCAAGTTCACTCTTGAGTGCCGCTTGAGTCATAGGCAACTTAATTCTGAAGTCTTTGACATTATCAAGAAGGCCACGTAGCATATCTACGTCTTCTTTTGGAATTCGCATTGATGCAATTCTACGTTCTAGTGTTTCAGCCGCTAATGGATGAGTAGTCAAACCAGCACTAGGTAAACGCTGTATACCTTTGGCAATACCAACTTTTGCTCTAGACGCCAACGGTCCTGCTACGCTCAAGCCAGCCGATAACCCTAGATCGACTGGCGTAGGAGCATCTTCAGTAATTCCTAGTCCGTAATTTGCCAATTCACCAGCAATAGCACCAGCCATTGCACCAGCAGGCATACCGACGCCACCAGCCATACCACCGGCTACAGCACCACCAATAGTCGTAACCGTTGGGATTACAGCAGCAGCAGTACCTTGTACAATGCTTTCAGGAATGCCAGTCATACGAGAAACATGACCCATTGCTTTTTGTGCAGCCCTTAATGGCTGGCCGTGTTTGTTGTAACCAAACGCTCGGTACAAGCGAGCATGTTCTTCTTCAAACTCGGTAGGATCGTTCTCAGCTAATGTGCGCATTTCAGGATCATTCATAATGCGTTCATCAATCTGATCTGGTGTAAATTCAAGCCGTGCCATTTCATTTTCCTAACATCTTATTTAGCAAACGTTCAGTCCTAGACCCTGTTTTGTTATTCTCCGCAGAAGTTGTGCCGGAAGTTGCGTCGATTGACGGCTTATTCTTCGTAAGACCTTCAACACTACCAAGAATACCTTGTACGGAATTTTGATAGGCTGGACTGTTTTTCAACGTATCACTATCAACTTCACCTGTAAACAACTCAACCTGGAATCGACGATTTAATGAAATCAAAGATTGAAGAGCTTTGAGTTTTGACTTTCGTATTTCAGCCGAATCACCAGCCGTAGGAAACAAGTTCCTAACACGACCAATATCTTGATTTGTCAAGACTCCGACTTCACCCGAAATAGATCGTGCAAACTTACCTAACGTACCTTCACGTCTAGCTACATATGTTGCTAACCGTGGATATGTCTGTTTAGCTACTGTAGCAGCAGCAGCCTTTACAAGACTGTTAGGATCATCTGATGCTGCAACAAGTGCAGATTCAGCCGTTGTTAAACCTGCAAGACTTAACTTTGGATCGTAAGCTTCAGTCGCTAAATCGAAGATTTGTGCAGACGAACCAGCAGCAGCATTCATATCCTGAACAGCTTTTTGCTGATCCGGTGTCAGCTTAAAATAATTGCGATTAGTTCGCAAATCAAGTTTACTCACGTTTCCACGAACAGGTGTTAGCTTACCAGACTTCTGCAAATCATCAGCTTTGAAGTACCCAGTTGTATCACCTGGTTCTTCGAGCATAACATCACTGCGACTTTGAGGCACAGCCATGTCAGCTTCTTTCCTGGCTTGTTCAGCCATCGCCCAAGCCGCAGGCTGTTCCTTTTTCGGCAATGCCATAATATCTTCGTTAGAACGAAACTTACCCCTTGACAGGATTTCCAAACGGTTGTTATATGACACGTTTGGTGACGGTCCAGGTTGACTCTCAGGAGATGATTGCTTGAGATAGACATCCCTTCGTTGATTTAGTTTGTTGATATAGCTTTCAGCATACTTGCCAGGATTTGCTTTTGCATCTTCGAGTTGTGACTCAATATCCTCAAAATCTTTTTGCTTTGCCACATCAATTGGGCCAGCCTCACGCATCTTCTGTTGCTGCTTTGCCTTGGACTTGTTTGTCACAATACCACGACCGGCCATATAGCCTTCACCAAGATCGGAATACGACAAGAACTCTTCCAGTCCAGCAACAATCTGCAAAGACAGTCCCATGCCATGTTCAGGATCAAGAGCTTTCATCTTGAGCGTATCAATAAACTCATCTTGAGACATTTTACCAGACAACAGCTTTTCACGATCTTTTGGATCGAAATGTCCAACAACAGTGTTCACACCGTCTTTAGCCATGATGTCCGCAAGATGTTGAGCTTGAGGATTTTCGTAAATATTGTCGCCTAAGTCAGTATATAACTCGCGCAATGACGATGCCGCAGGAGTATTGAAGTTCTCCATCATCGCACGAATCGTTGTAATACGATGAGGCTGTTTACCATAAGCACGAATAAGATTGCCTGCTCCTGGTGACAACTCATCTAGCAAGTTTGCAAAATGATTAACCTTCGTGGTACGCAATTCTGGATCACCAGTCGCACGAATATCAGCCATTGCATTTGTCGATAGTTTGGTAGCTGTGACAATATTATCTTTTTCTTGCTGTTGTAAGGTATGTTCAAACACAGCATTTGAGCGATGCAAGTTTGCCCATGCAATTTCTGTTTGCTGTTGCTGTCTGTCAGCTTCAGCTTGCAGCATACGCAGTTTTATAGGCGCAGGTATCTCACCTGGTTTTGTACCAGCCCCTATCATACCGTTAATGATTCTGTCAAGAATAGTTGGTTCTTGATTTTGACTTGTTAGAGAACGTGGACTGTTGTTAAAATAAGCTGGTGGAATAGCAGTCTTCGGTTTGTCAACAACACCTTGCCCACCAAACCCAGGCGGTGCAAGTTCAGCAATACCAGGTGATGTAGGACTTGGACCTTGTGCTACAAGCGCACCTTTTAAGAAATCATCTTCAAAAGCCATTTGTATCCTCTTATGACTGTTGCCCACCACTAACCTTTACCAGCTTTACTCATAGACGATAGATTTGTTAATCCACCAGTCATTCCGCCTGTATAGAAACTACCAGCGATGCTGCCGACTTTACCGACCATCTCAAGCGCACCCATCGCTTGGTCGAATCCAGACTTACCTTGTGTGAATGTGCCTTTTTGTTGTGTAATAGATCCTAAGTTACCAGCAGCCTGTAATCCACCACCGAATAAGAAGCCTTGTCGTGTAGACCAACGATTTGCTTCTAGTGTTTTATTGAACTCCATAAACGCTTGGTCAAAAGCTTGCTGATTTCGTGAGAAATCAAGTGTCGCACCTAAGCCCATCCTAGCACGTTCACTTCCTAAACCAAGTTCAAAATTTCTTAATTCACGAAGTGCTGGATCAGCTACAGGAGTATCAGACATTCGCATGCCACGACTACCAGCCATCATTTGTGTAGCTTTTTCCCAGTCTGCATAGCCTGTCTTCTGTGCGAATGCAAATGCTTTGTCAAGACTATCATTTATAAAGGTTGTTTCTTGTTCCGTTAGGAACTGACCAGATTCTTGACGTTCACGAATGCGCTGAAGGGCTTCTTGTGAAGCCATACGTTCTTTTTTCTCATCGGCACTCAAGCCTTTGAGATATTCTTTGAACTCAGAACCTAAATTTTTACCACCAAGTTTTGTACCACCACCCATAGCAGCAAGTGTTGCTGTAGGGTCAAGGGTAGCAAAGCCCCACGGTGATGCACCACGATATTGCGTCGTATATGCACGAAGTTCAGGATTATCGTATTTTGTTGTTTGATCGATACTTGATTTAGAATCAAAAAATCCCATGCATCACCTTAGGAACTCGGATATTGATTAATTTGAAGAACACCAGCAGCACCGGCACCACCATCATTACCTGTTCCTACACCGGCACCACCACCACCACCATTTTGAGTAAACGTACATCCACTGTCTGTTAATGACAATGTAAAAATACCAATATTGCCTGAACCACCACCACCGCCCCCACCTCCGTTCGTTGCGGCTGTTCCAGCAGCACCAGCACCACCAGATGTATTTAATACAGAAGCAGCACCTAATGCAATAGAAGGTGCAATGAGTTTAACAGAACCTCCGCCACGTCCACCAGCCCCACCGCCTATGCTACCTCCCCCTCCGCCTCCTCCGGCACCGCCAGCAAGAAACGTAATAGTACGAAGAGTCAATTGTGTACCAGCACTTCCATTTGAAGCATTACCACCTGCACCACCGCGTATCACACCAGGAATGCTACCGCCACGTCCACCTGTAAGAAACAAAGCACCACCACCAGCGCCACCACTTCCACCACCACCACCAGGTTGTGAATGTCCAGGTGGACCTTCCATATCACCTTCGGTAATTGCACTTGCACCACTCGTACCACCTGCGGATGCAGCACCAACACAATCAATTGTTCCATTAATAGTAATTGACTCACTTGCAATAATACACAGTCCACCGCTATTATCAGCAGCAGTCAACGTATTACCAGCATCTAGAGTAAAGTTCGTGTAATAATGAACATCTGACAATGCTTGGCTAGATGAGATTGTTACATCACCTTCGTGGGCTGACGTTGACCCTGAACCTGATGCAGTCGGTCCACTGTAGACATTTGCACTTTCAAGTTTTACTGTTCTATTTGGAAGTGTGTATGTTCGGTCAGCGCTATTCGCATGCGTAAAAATTGCACGAAACGCTGTAGCGGCAACCCATCTATAGGCAACAGACAACGCCGCGCCAGCTACACGTATTAACATCTCCCAGTATGAGTCTTCTGATCCAGCCGCCCTGTCAGAAAAGACGGCTTGCAATTGACCAACATCACTCGGATTTTCATCCTGTGATTCAGACTGAAAGAGTACACCTGTTCCTAT
>Ga0187893_10012565_pt1 | contig 11976 bp, 10 predicted proteins | sample MA1701074metaG_FD_139574 | JGI IMG/M metagenome (GOLD analysis project Ga0187893, IMG submission 139574) | White microbial mat communities from a basaltic lava cave in the Kipuka Kanohina Cave System on the Island of Hawaii, USA - MA170107-4 metaG ... | reverse complement strand
TGAATATTCGAAGACCCAAGACTCGTGGAAGTTCATCCGGGCGCAACCCTGCGGGCCGGGCGCTTTTGGCGCCATGCTTCGTTGCTCCTCGTCGACGATACTCTCCGCCGTATCGCCTCCTCGCCTCGCCTCGCCTGACGCCAAAATCGCTCCGGCAAACCCTAGCCGGACTTATGAACGGGAGCACTAAGTGAACCCTCGCACGTTTCGATTTCCTGCCGCCACGGCCCTGCTGGCGTTCCTGGCCGTGGCGGCGTTCTTCCTCCCCCGCTGGACGGAGCTGCTTCAGTACGACCGAGCGCGCATCGCGGCCGGCGAGGTCTGGCGCCTGGCGACGTGCCACGCGACCCACTGGTCGGGGGACAACCTCTTCTGGGATGCGGCGACTTTCATCCTTCTCGGCGCCATCACCGAGGTCCGGTGGCCGCGGTGGTTCCTCGGCTGCCTCTTCCTGAGCGGCGCGGCGATCTCGGCGGCTATCTGGCTCGTCCAGCCGGAGATCCGGACCTATCGCGGCCTCAGCGGGATCGACTCGGCGCTCTTCACGCTCGTTCTCACGGGCGAGATCCGCCACGGGATTCTCATGGGCCAGCGGCGCCGGCTCCTCGCGGCCGGGTTCCTTGCCGTGGCGTTCACGGCGAAGACCACCGTTGAGGTGGTCGGCGGCTCGACGGTTTTCGTCGACTCGGCCGCCGCGGGATTCATGCCGGTGCCGCTGGCGCATGCCATCGGAGGACTCATCGGCGGCGCGATCGGGGCGATCGCCGGAGCGCCGGCGGCCCGGTCAGCTCATCTCCTTGCGGACCCTCTCGAGCAGCTCCTTCGTCCTCCGGATCCCGTCCGGCTCGCCGAGCTTGCTCCCTTCGTACTCGACGCCCACCCAGCCTCGGTAGCCGGCGTCGAGGACGATCTTCATCATCCTCCGGAAGTCGGTGTGGATCTCGTTCCCTTGCGCATCGAAGTCGTGTGACTTGGCGCTCACTGCCTTGGCGAAAGGCATCAGCTCCTCGACGCCTTTGTAGCGGTCGTACTCCTTTCCGTCGCCGAGGTCGAAGTTCCCGAAGTCGGGCAGGGTGCCGCACGCGGGCAGTCCGACCTTCTTCATGACCGCCGCGAGCCACTGGCCGTTCGATGAAAGGCCGCCGTGGTTCTCGACGATCACGTTGAGGCCGTGCTTCATCCCGAACTCGGTCAGCCTCCGCAGGCCGTCGGCGGCCCGGTCGAGCTGCTCTTCGTAGCTGCCGCTCGACGCGGCGTTGACGCGGATCGAGTGGCAGCCGAGGAACTTCGCCGCTTCGACCCACTTGTAGTGGTTTTCGACGGCGCGGGCGCGCTTGGCGGCATCCGCGTCGCCGAGGTCCCCCTCGTCATCGATCATGATACCGTTCACCGTGCAATCCTCTCGGAGCGAACCAGGCACTCACCACGGAGTGCTTCATCCCCGCTTGGCACGGGTCTTTCGCCTTGGAAGGCCCTCTTCAGGGAGCCTGCGTGGCGACTGAACGCGCAGATTGTAGCCGTTGCGGGCCGCCAGGCGCGGTGAACGGTTACTCTACCGCCTCGCCGCCCCGGTCAACATCTTCGCCATCCCTTCGAAGAGCGCCGCCAGCGCGGCCGCCGCCTCGCGCGGAGCTTCGATGGCGATCCCGCCCCGTTCCGTCGGCCGAACCTCGAGCTGGGAGAAGAGCCTTCGCACTTCGGGAGCCGAAAGCGGCGCCGGCGGGCTACCCCCACGCGCCGTTCGGGCGACCGGGCCGGCTTCGACGGCGGCCGCGCGGGACGCGGCCGGTTCGTCGCCGGCTGCGGGCTTGGAGTCTCTCGCCCGCTCGGCCGCTTCCTCCACCTCGGCCGCTCCGTCGGCATCGGCCTCCACGGGGAGCCGCGGGACTTTCGGCATCTCGACGACCTTCTCGATCCGCGAGATGAATCCGCCCCCGCCGTCGAATCGCACTTCGTTCGAGGTTCCATCGAAGAGACCCGTGAAGAAGGCCTTCTTGTTGCCGACGACCTGATGGATCCGCGCCTCGATCCCCGTCTCGCTGATGAGGTTATAGACCTCGATGGGCAGCTTCTGCCCGAGGCGGTAGATCCGGCCGATCCTCTGCTCGAGGACGGCGGGGTTCCAGGGCATCTCGATGTTGATGACGCAGCTTGCGGCGCGCTGGAGGTTGAGGCCGACGCCGCCCGCGTCGGTCGCGAAGAGGACGCGGATGTCGGCCTCGTCGTGAAAATCGACGATGTTCTGCGTGCGGCGGCGCTGGCCTTCATCGCCGGTGAAGAAGACCGCTCTGGCGCCGCAGTCGTCGAGAATCGGCTTGACCGCCCAGTGAGCGAACCGGAGCATCCGGACCCACTGGCTGAAGATCACGGCCTTCCGCCCGTGGCCGGCCACCACCTGCGCGACGAGCTCTCGCAATTCGAGCAGCTTCGGGCTCGAGAGCCCTTTCAGGACCGATTCCGACGGCCGGTCGATCTTCGACACCTCGGGCCAGACCTCCTCGTATCGGACCTGGGCGAGGCCGTTCGAGATCATGCGCTGCTTCGTGAGGAGCATCATCAGTTTCAGGAACTCGGGCTGGCTGAGCGGCCGCCTCTTCGCGGTGTTGACGAGGCTCGCGATCGGCTGGTTGAGTCCATCGTGCTCGCTGAGCTGCTCCTCGGTCATCTCCACGGCGACCCGCGTATCGGTCCGCGCGGGGAGCTGGGCGAGCACTTCCTTGCGGACGCGCCTCACCATGCAGTGGGCGAGCCGCTCGCGCAGCGTATCGAGGTTCCTGGCTCCCGCGACCTCGCCTTTGCCATCGGCGAAGGCGGAGTGCCAGGGAACGAGCCTCCACTTGGGCTCGAGGGCGAAGTCGTCGACCCAGTCGAGGATCGAAGCCAGCTCCTCGAGGCGGTTCTCCATCGGCGTTCCCGTGAGCACCAGGCGGTGGCGGGGGCTGAGCTGTTTGATGGTAAGCGCGGTCTTCGTGGACCAGGTCTTGATCCGCTGGGCCTCGTCGAGGACCACGATGTCCGGTCTCCAGCCGTGGATCACCTCCAGGTCCCGGAGGAGCTGCTCGTAGTTGGCGATGAGGAAGCCCTCGCGCGTCGCTCGGAAGGCCCTCCGGCGCTCATCCGGACCGCCCTCGACGATGGCCGCCGGGACATCGGTGAAGAGCCGCCATTCGCGGAGCCATTGTGGCTTCAAGCTCGCGGGCACGATGAGGAGCCCGCGGCGCACTCGGCCGGCCTTCCAGAGGACGTGACAGATAGCGATCGCCTGCGCTGTCTTGCCGAGGCCCATGTCGTCGGCGAGGAGGAGCCGCGTCGCCGCGAGGAACCGCTCCACGCCCTCCCGTTGGTACGGATAAAGAGGAACTTTCAGCGAGCGAAGCGCTTCTTTGATCTCCTTCGGCGCGAGGGAGTCGCGCAGCCGGCGTTCGAGGTGGGCTTCCTCCTTCTTGAGGAGGGCTAGGAGCGCGGGATCGGCCTCGGACCGCGCCCCGTGAAAACCGCGCGAAGTTTCTCGGGCGAAAGCGAGGAGGTCGCGCACGAGGGAGAGCCGCCGCGCGGGGCGGTCCCGGAAGGTTTCCTCGAGAGCGAGCACTTCGGATTCCTCCCCGTTTCCGTCCCGCCGGAGCCAGCCGCGGCCGGCATCAGCGGCGCCCCCGCTCCAGCGGACGCCCTGGAGCCAGTCTCCGGGCCCCGTAAGCGGCCTCACCGAATCCCAGAAGAGAAGCGGGGACGCGGCCCGCTCCCGCGAGCCCGCGCCGGCGAGGGCTTGCTTGAGAGCCCGCGGGCGAGACGCGATCGACTCGAGAACGACGAGGAGGTGCTTGCACAGCCCGAGAGAGTTGCGGAGGAAATCCGGACAGTCGCAGCTCCCTCGCGGCGGGTCGACGGAGTCGAGGACCGTGCGATAGGGCCGCGCGTCCGAGCGCGGCCGGCCGGTCTCGTAGCGCCCGAAGACTTCGCCGCGAGCGGGACTCGCCGTGACCCGAAGGCCGTCGCGCTTGACGAAACCGAAGCGGCGCAGGAGCGCCTCCATCGCCTCCCGCTGGACCGGCCAGTCGGCGCCGCGCGTGACCGTCAAGATGTGCTTGACGAGGGCCGGGGCCGATACGTCGCCGGTCCGCTTGTTAGCCCGAGAGAGGAGGACCTCATAGGCCTCCTTCTCCTCGACCGAGTTCGAGACGGCCTCTCCGATCGCTCGGGACCGGAGTTCCTCCGCGGCCTGCCGCCCGCCGGCAGGTCCTTCCGCAACCGATAACTTGGAGTCAAACCGCATCTCTCTTCCCTCCTTCCTCTCATCCGTGCAGGCTACGCCCCACGACCGCACCTCCCTCCCCGGACACCCGTGCCATCATCGAATTCCATCCGCGTAAGTCAACGGCGGGCGAGGAGGGAGGTCTCCTTCCGTTGACAGCGCGGCCGGCCGAATTTAGAAACTGCCCTCCAGCGGGAGAACTCCCATGCCGGGGCCAAAGACTCCTTCCCGCGCCGCCCCGCGAGAGATTCCGAAGAAGATGTCGAATCCAGCGGAAGAGCTGAGGACCGTCGAGGCTGCCTGGAGCCAGGTCGCGGAGCGCTACGAGAAGTACTGGAGCCCGCGCCTCCGCCCGTACGTCCACGAGGCCTTGGGAGCGTTCGCCCCGCCGACTCAGGGTCCTCTTCTCGTGGCGGGCTGCGGCCCCGGCGAGGAGCTGGAGTTACTCGCCCGCCGCTTCCCGGGGAGGCCGATTGTCGGCACCGACCTCTCCCCCGCCATGGTCGCCCTCGCCCGGCGGCGCGTGAAGGAGGCGGGCCTTGCGAGCGTGCTCGTCGACCGCGACGACGCCGCGCTCAGCTCGAGCCGGCTCAATCAGGGCGCAGGGGTATTCTCGAGCTTCATCCTCCAGCTCTTGCCCGATCCGGTCGCGGCGCTCGAAGCCTGGACGCGCGTCTTGCGGACGGGCGGTTGCCTCCTCGCCCTCTTCTGGCCGCGCGCCGACGACGCAAGCCCCGTCGCGCGGCTGCAGAGGATTCTGCGGGAAGCGGGGCTCGGCCGCGAGGACGACTGGGAACCGCGGGCGATCGAAACGCTCTGCGCGCACGGCCTCGACCTCCGCGCCGACAGGCGGCTGGAGTTCGAGATGGCTCACGCGAGCCCCAAAGAGTTCTGGAACGAGCTGGTCGAGAGCGGCCCGCTGCAGGCGGCCGCGCGCCGGAGCGACAAGGAGACCCTCGATCTGGCCGGCAAGCGCTGGCTCGAAGATCACGGACTCGAGCGGCGCGGCGCGGAATGGGTCCACCGGCCCGCGGCGCGTCTGTGGGTCTTTGAGCGAAACGTGGAGCCCCTGTCGGAGGAGGGGCATTGATGGGCGGGTGGCGATTCTGGCGCCTCCGTCGCCAGCACCAGATTTCGGCTACAATTCCGCCTTACCGCCATGAAGCTCAAGAAGAACCACTTCCTCTTGCCGCTCCGCATTGAGGAGCTGGATGACGGTCGGTTCTTGGGGCGCAGCCCGAGTCTGCCGGGTCTCAACGTTCAAGCGGAGACCGTCGACGAGGTCCTTCGCCTGGCGCCACGGATTGCCCGTGCTCTCATCGAAGCCATGAGAGAGAAGGGTGTGCCAATTCCTCGTGGACTCGCCAAGAAAAAGACGCCGCTGAGGGTCGAGCTGCTACCGGCAGTTTGACCATTTAGGCGTCATGACGTACCGGGACCCTACCCGAAGACTGCGCTCCCTCACCCCTTCGCCGTCTTCTCCCGCCGCTTGGCCCGGCCACCTTCTCCCCCGCCGAAGATCATGAGAAAAACCACACCGGCGACGTTGGCCGCGAGGACCCCCGCGCCGATGAGGAGAGGCAACGCCAGGAGCGCCTCCACCTGCCCGGAATTCGATTCGGGATCCCCGCCACGCCCATCCGTAAGGATTCGATGGGTTTTCGCCTCCGGCCGGAGGTGGGCGACGTAGTTGCCGTGAGCGCCGGCGGCGCCGATCCCAAACGCGAGCGATCCCAGAACCAGCAGGATCGGCACGATGTGCTTTCGGGACGGCGCGAGCTGGAAGATCGCCAGGAGGAACACCGTGGCGGAGACGATGGCGAGGACGGCCGGCGCGATCGCCGAGAACCCCGAGAGGTACACATCGAGCCCCACCTCGCGCTCCTGGAAGACGCGGAGGTTCATTGCGCGGAGGAACTCGATGAACGACGGCTGCGGTGCATCCATGGGGCCCTGATCATATCGTGGCGATGGCGGCGGCCAACCGAAACCGCCGTCTGTGCCGGTCGAAGGGCCGTTGGCAGGGTCGAAGCGCACTGCTATCTTCCAGATAAAGGAGACAAAGCCCGATGCATCCCCTCTTCTTGAGCGATATCGAAGCCCGAACGCGCGAGCACCCGCTCCTCCAGGCGGTCGGCAAGGCCCGCGGCGTCATCCCCGGCATCTTCCATCTCTTCGCCTTCAAGCCCGCCGCCGCGCGCCATCTCCTGCGCTACACGCAAGAGGTGATGCGCGGGCCATCGCCGCTGAGCGCCGGGTGGCGCGAGCTGATCGCCGCGTTCACATCGGCCAAGAACCTCTGCCCTTTCTGACGGGGAAGCCACGCCGCGGTCGCGGCGCAGCTTCTCGGGAACGCGGAGTTGGTCGAGAAGGTCCTTGAGGACCACCGGACCGCTCCCCTGAGCGAAGCGGAGAAGGCCCTCCTCGCCTTCATCGAGCGGGTCAACGCGGACGCGTCCTCGATCCGGCGGGAGGATATCGAGTCCCTCAAGCGCGCGGGATGGTCCGAGGAGGCGATCTACGACGCCATTACGGTCTGCGGCCTCTTCAACTTCATGAACCGCTGGTGCGATGCGGCGGGCGTCTCGGATCTGACGCCCGAGGCCTACCGCTCCGGAGCGCGGTCGATGGCGGAGCGCGGGTACACCCACAAGCTTTGAGAGCACCGAAAACGGCGTCCTAAGCCGGCGGACATGGCGTTTAGGGGGCCGCGATCGGTACAATGCTCGCCGCTTCCGAAGGGTTTTCCTGTCACGGAACGGCGCGGCAGGCAGTTCATCAGCTTATGGGTCTTCACACCGCATCCGACTCCGAGGACATCGAGAAACTGCGCGCTTCACTCGATGGCGGGGGCGGGACCGCTCTGGGCGAGGTTTTCGCCCGCCACCACGACCGGCTGCACCGCATGGTGCTCCTGCGCATGGACCGGAGGGTCCAGGGGCGTGTCGATGCGTCCGACGTGATCCAGGACGCATTTCTCGAGGCCACGCGGCGCCTGGGGGCCTATCTCAAGGACCCCCGCATGCCTCTCTACCTCTGGCTCCGTTTCCTGACATCGCAGCGGCTCCTCCAGATTCACCGCCGCCACCTCGGCGCCCAGGCGCGCAATGTCGAGCGCGAAATCTCGCTCTACCACAGCGCCGTTCCCGAGGCGACCTCGGCGGCCCTGGCCGAACAGCTCGTCAGCCAGCGCACTTCGCCCAGTCAAGTCGCGATCCGCGTGGAAATGAAAATGCGGCTCCAGGAGGCGCTGAACGCGATGGAACCGGCCGACCGCGAGGTGCTGGCGCTTCGCCAGTTCGAGAGCTTGACGAACCGGGAAGCGGCCCAAATCCTGGGCATCGGAGAGCCGGCGGCCAGCCAGCGATACGTGCGCGCTCTCCAGCGCCTGAAGAAGATCTTCGACAGCCTTGAGCCCCCAGGCCGAGAGGAGCCTTGAGATGCCGGCACCCGAGGAGAACCTCGATCCCGTGGACCGGCTGGCCGGAGAGTTCCTCGATCGCCGCCGGCGAGGAGAGCAGCCGACCCTCGAGGAGTACACGGCGCGCCATCCGGAGCTCGAGGAAAGGATCAGGGACGTTTTCTCTGCCCTTCTCCTCATCGAGAACTACGGCTCCGTTGAGGCCGAACGCACCGGGAGCGAAGCTGAAGTCGAGTCTTCGGTCCACGAGGAGATCCGGGAGCTAGGGGACTACCGGATCATCCGCCGGATCGGCCGCGGCGGCATGGGCGTCGTCTACGAAGCGGAGCAGGTCTCGCTGGGACGGCAGGTCGCCTTGAAGGTCTTGCCCTCTCGCGCGCTCCTGAGCCCCGACTACCTGAAGCGGTTCCAGATCGAAGCCCGGGCGGCGGCGCGCCTCCACCACCCCAACATCGTCCCGATCCACGAAGTCGGCGAGGCCAACGGCATCCACTACTATGCCATGCAGTTCATCCCGGGACAAGGTCTCGACGAGGTCTTGGAGGAGATCCGGCGGCTCCGGAAGTCACCGGCGCCGCCGCCCGTGTTATCCTTCCCGTCCGAGGGCGACCGCCATGCGCGCTCGCGCCGCGTCGCCGCCGAGCTCTTGAGCGGCCGCTTTCAGCTCACAGAGAAGTCGAGCGGATCGAGCGGCAGGACCAGCGAGCCCGCCGCCGCGACGGACTCGGAACGGACCGAGGCCCGTCGCGACGGCAGCACATCCTCAGTGCTCCTTCCCGGCCAGACGGAGACGGCCTCATCGACCGAGCCGGAGGCCGGCTACTTCCGGAGCGTCGCCCTGATCGGCATCCAGGTGGCCGAGGCGCTCGCCCACGCCCACGGAGCCGGTATCTTGCACCGGGACATCAAGCCCTCGAATCTGCTCCTGGACCTGAAGGGGACGGTCTGGGTCACGGACTTCGGGCTTGCCAAGACGGAGGGCGCCGAGGAGGTCACGCAGACGGGGGATATCGTCGGCACGCTGCGCTACATGGGGCCCGAGCGCTTCAAGGGCTGGTCCGACCCGCGGAGCGACATCTACAGCCTCGGCGCCACGCTCTACGAGCTCCTCACCCTGCGACCGGCCTTCGCGGCCCTCGACCGCGCCATGCTCGTGCGCGAGATCCTGCACGTCGATCCGGCTCCGCCGCGCCGGCGCGACCCCAGCATCCCTAGGGACCTCGAGACTGTCGTCCTCAAGGCCATAGAGAAGGAGCCGCAGAAGCGCTACGAGTCGGCGCAGGAGCTGGCCGAGGACCTGAAGCGCTTCCTGGATCGGCGCCCCATCGTCGCCCGCCGCATCTCTTCGAGGGAGCGGTTGGGCCTCTGGTGCCGCCGAAACCCGCTCGTGGCCTCGCTTTCATTGGCGGTCGCAAGCCTCCTTGTCGCCGTCAGCATCATCTCCGGATACGCCGCGCTGCGGCTGACGAGGCTCACGGTCAACCTTCAGGAGCGACAACAGGCGACGGTGAAGTCCCTGCACCGAGCTTACCATGAAGAGGCGAGATCTCGGCGATTGAGCCGGCGGGTGGGCCAGCGGCTCGAGACCCTCAGGGTGCTCGCGCTGGCCGCACAGATCGAGCCCGGCCTCGACCTTCGCAACCAGGCGATCGCCGCGCTGGCGCTCGTCGACCTGAAACCGGCGCACCCGGAGTGGCGGTTCACCGAGAACAAGCGGAGCGCCTTCAGCTTCGATGAATCGCTGGAGAGGTACGCCTGGACCGACGAGAAGGGGGGCATCCATATCCACCGCGTCGCGGACCGCAGCGTGATCCTCACGCTCCCCGGAACGGGGCGAGCCGACTGGCACCTCTGGTTCAGCCCCGATGGACGGCGGTTGGGGGTGATCCAGGGCGATGCGTTCGTTCTCTGGGACATCGAGTCCGGTACTCAATCGGCCATCGAGAATGGCTGCTCTTTCGGACACGCCGACTTCGCCCGCGACGGTAGGCCGCTCGTCGGTATCGGTGGCAGGGCGGGCGTGGTCCATATCGTGGACTTGCCGTCGGGTCGGGTCGTGCGATCGATGGCCTGCACCGGGGGCATCCTGGACCTGCGGCTGCAGCCCGGCGGCCGCCTCGTCGCCGTGTCCGTTGGGGGCGCAAGGTCCATCCACCTCCTGGACACCGAGACCGGTGCCTTCGTGCGCAAGCTGTCCCTCCCCTCGGATGCCTTCGGGCTCGCCTGGCATCCCGATGGAAAGCACCTCGCCGCCGGCGATACGGACAGTCGAATTCACTTCGGCGACCTGGAAGACTGGGACCACCGCCGGACCCTCGAGGGTCACCTTTCACCGGCGACGACACTGCACTACAGTCCCACAGGGGACATCCTCGCCTCGTTCGGCTACGACAAGAGGACCATCCTGTGGGATCCCTGGATCGGAGAGAAGATCCTCGAGTACGAAGGCGAGCCTGTGCACTTCAGCAGCGATGGGCGATTCCTCGGCTTTCGTTCCCTCGACTCGGCCGAGATCCGGGAGGTCGTGCGGCCTACGGGTTACCGCCGGCTGCTCAGGAAAAGCAGCAGCGTCGATACCCAGAAAAACGATGGGGTATGGAACCTCTCGTTGAGCCCCGGTGGGGATTTTGTGGTCCTGCGGGACCAGGACGACGTTCACGTCCTGGATTTCGCCAGCGGAAGCGATCTGGCCCGGTTGAAGCTCCCGTTGCAGGCCGAGTCGGTTCTCCTCACTGCGGTGGGGGGGCTGAAGCTGATCACGCTCACCGCCGAGGAGATTCACACGTGGCCCGTGGCTCGCGTGCGTGGAGTCGGTGAAGGGGAGCGCCTCACGCTGGGCCCGCCGCGGCGCCTCTACAGGCTCAAGAAGAGGAGGGACGCCTATGACAGGATCTTCGGCGCCGGCCTACAGCGGGGCGGGACAAAGCTCGTCTTCAGCCACTCCGGCCATCCCCACCTCCTCGATCTGGAGCGCCCCGAGGACCATCACGCTTACGATGGGCATCCCGGCCTGACCTCGATCAACATCAGCCCGGACGGCCGGTGGATCACAGGCGGGACCTGGCATTCGGGGACCGGCATTCCGGTCTGGGACGCGGCGAAGAAGGAGCGCCACAAGGTCTTCCCCGCCCACGACAGCGCCTCCGCGACCTTCAGCCCCGACAGCCGCTGGCTCGTCACCTGCGACGGAATCGACTACCGCTTCTACCGCACGGGAACCTGGGAGGAGAGTCTTGTCCTGGAGAGATACCGCATCAGCGAGCCGCCGGGACTCCCCTTCTTCAGCCCGGACGGCCGCATGGTCGTCATAGCACCTACGACCAGCCAGATTCGGCTCGTCGATCCGGCCACCGGAATGGAGTTCGCCTCCCTGGAACCGCCCTTCAAAGCGGAGACCTTCGCGATGGACTTCAGCCCGGAAGGGAGCTTGCTTGCCATGGGCACGCGCTGGGGCTTCCTCCACCTTTGGGACCTTCGGGCCATCCGCAGAGAGCTGCAAGCGCTCCGCCTCGACTGGGACCTCCCGCCCTATCCCGAACCAGCCGCCGCGAGCACGAAGCTGGCCGGGGCGGATGTCCTTCTCGGAGAGCTGGACCCGGCGACGCGCAAGGGACTCGAGGCTCTCCAGGACTTCGGGAAGGCGGCTCGGGAGATCGTTGAGGTTCTCAAGGGGGGCCACCCGACGAGCGGCGCGGCACCCCCCAAAGAAACCCCCGCCCCCCACGAAAGGGCCGGCGCCCCCGAGCCCGCGGACGACTCGAAGCGCTTCGCCCGCGCTTTCCTGTTACTGGAGCAGGGGAAGCACGCCGACGCCATGCAGGTCTTCCGGGACATCGTGGCGGCCGACCCCACGAACCCGGACTTCCTGAACGGGCTCGCCTGGGCCTGCCTCACGGCGCCGGGCGAGCTCCGCCGTCAGGAGGAGGCCCTCGGCCTGAGCCTCCGCGCCGTGACGCTCATTGGGAAGATCGCGGGCCGTCCCAACGGAACCGATCTGCTCTTCCTGGCGCTAGCCAAGAGCCACCTCGGTGCTCCCGCGGAGGCGCGAGGGGCGTACGACCGCGCGCTCCAGTGGCGGAGGGAGCGGGGGACGCTCGCGCCCACGGAAGCCGCGGTCTTCGAAGCTGTGCTCCGCGAGGCGCGGCGCGTGCTGGGGATCGCGGAGTGATCCGGCGAGGCCGCAGACTTAGTGCCCCCATTCATAAGTCCGTGTAGGGTTTGTTGCGCCCTGAATATTCGAAGACCCAAGACTCGTGGAAGTTCATCCGGGCGCAACCCTGCGGGCCGGGCGCTTTTGGCGCCATGC
>Ga0187893_10012564_pt1 | contig 11977 bp, 7 predicted proteins | sample MA1701074metaG_FD_139574 | JGI IMG/M metagenome (GOLD analysis project Ga0187893, IMG submission 139574) | White microbial mat communities from a basaltic lava cave in the Kipuka Kanohina Cave System on the Island of Hawaii, USA - MA170107-4 metaG ... | reverse complement strand
GATCATGCCCTGACCGTCCAGGCGGGCCGCTCGATCATCTTCGACCCCAACGCGGTGGTAACCCTGACCAATGCGGGCTTCAACGCGACCATCAATGATGCGGGGGCCACGGCCAATCGCGATAGCGGCACCGCGCAGTTTGTGATGAACGGGGGCTCCCAGATCCTGACGAGCGGCGGCGCGGTGTCCGTCAATGTCGGCACCTTCGGTGGATCGCAGATCGGCGAGATCCGGATCGGGAGCAGCGCGGCGACGGTCAACGCGGGGGCGGGCAATGTCACGATCGAGGGCTTTGGCGGGCCGGGCGAGAGTGGGGCCGTGGGCATCCTGATCAAGGGCGGGAGCACCATCACGACCACGACCGGCAGCATCACCCTCAGCGGCACAGGCGGCGGCACTGCGGAAGGAAGCAACAACCCCGGCGTCGTCATTGACGGCTCCACAGTCGCGAGCGCGGGCGTGGTGGCAACTGATGGGCCTGTTGGTCCGATCACTGTCACCGGCACAGGCGGCGCTGGCGTGTCGGGCAATGACGGCGTGCAGATCCTCACCGGCGGGACGGTGGCGGCGGCCGACGCCGCGATCTCCATTACAGGGACCGGCACAGCCAGCCATGGCATTTTCATTGACCTGGGCGGGTTGGTGAAATCCAGCGGGACGGACGCGGTCAACACCGGCCCGGTCATGATCATGGGCCAAGGCGGGCTGGGGCCGAGCTTCAACGTCGGTGCCCTCATCAGCGGCGCGACGATTCAATCGGACGCGGCAGCGATCGGGATCCATGGCACGGGTGGGAATTCGGGCAACGCGAACTTCGGCGTGTACATCCGCGCCGACCCCGACGACGGCACCCCCGGCCTCGTCCATAGCATGAGCGGGCCCATCTGGGTCACCGGCACGGGCGGCCCTGGCCTGGATTTGAATGCCGGAGTCTATCTGGGAGGCACGGGAACGAAGGTCCTTTCCGACAGTGGACTCATGACCGTCACCGGTATCGGCATGGGCACCGGTAAGCAGAACTTCGGCATCTGGGCATCCGAGGGAGGGACGTTCGAGACCACGAGCGGCAATATCGTCATGGAAGGCAGGGGCTCGGTCGATGGGACGCTATTCAACCTCGGAGTGTTTCTGGCTGAGCTGGGCACGGCTGTCAGATCATCCTCCGGAAAGATCGAAATCACCGGCATCGGCGGCGGCTTTGGTGATGAGAATGTCGGCATTGTGGCGGCTGCCGCCGCAGTGATCCAGAACATCACGGGCAACATCAAGCTGCACGGCATGGGCGCGACGGCGGGGATGAGCTCCAACGCGGGTCTGGCGCTGGACGGCACCGGCACCTTGGTGACCTCCCACTCCGGCATGATCGAGCTTACCGGGGTTGGCGGCCCCTTGGCCACCGGCACGGACAACCGGGGGATTGTGCTCAGGCAGGGGGCAAATGTTGCAAGCACGGGAGCGGGCGGCGCGGGTCCGATCATCCTGATCGGCACCGGCGGGGCCGGCACGAATTTTAACTCGGGTGTGCAGATCATTGATGCCGTTGGGTCCACGGTGAGCTCGATCAGTGGCCCGATCTCCATCACGGGTACCGGCGGAGGCACCGGGACCGCGAACTTCGGCACGGTGATTCAGGATGGCGGGCGCGTGATGTCCCTGGGGTCGGCCGCGGTGTCGGTCGCCGGCACCGGCGGCACAGGCACGAGTTTCAACCACGGCGTCGTCGTGTCCGGCGGGCAGGCGACCTCGGCGTTGGGCCCGATTCAGCTCATCGGCACGGGCGGCGGGAACGGCACCGGCAGCTCCAACGTGGGACTGTTGGTGCAGTTGGGCGCCTTGGTGGACGGGATGGGCACCACGCCGGTCACGCTGGCCGGCATCGGAGGTGCCGGCACGAACTTTAATCACGGGGTCGCGCTCTTCATCGGTGCCGCCCAGGTGCGGTCGGCCGGTGGCCTCATCATCCTCGACGGCAATGCCGCCGTCAAGCCCAGCACCGGGACCGCAAACATCGGCGTGTACTTCCGGGACAGCACACTCACGCAGACGACGGGCAGCGGGGCCATCATCGTGACAGGGATCGGCTCTTCGAACGGCACCAGCTTCAACCACGGAGTGGCCCTGTCGCAGAATCCCGGCTCGCCCGACGTCAGCAAGATCGAGTCGGCGGGCACGGGCCCCCTCACGCTGGCGGGCACGGGTGGGGGCAACGGGACCGGCAGCAACAATGCGGGCGTCCTGGTTCAACTCGGCGCGCAGGTCCTCGCCACCGCCTCGGCGAACCTCACGATCGTGGGGACGGGCGGCAGCGGGACGGTGAACAATTTCGGCGTGCTGGTCAACCCGTCGCCGACGCTGGTGCAAACCAACACCGGCAACATCATCGTCAACCTGAACGGGACAGGCAGGAATCCCCCCGACGCAAATGGGGCCCTCATCCAGTCCACCGGCGGCGGCAGCGTCACGGTGAATCCGTGAGTGGCGAGTGGCGGTCGGCGGTCAGCACTCAGCAAACTTCTGAGCGCTGGCCGCTAACCTGAATGTTGTTCGCAGGCGGCTAACTGCTGATCGCTGAGATCTGAGCGCTAGGTGCTACTTATGACGTCCGCTTCGACGAGGCGGGCGACATCGGGCAGGCGGTCCAAAGACCGAGGAACCGTGAGTCGGCAGATCGGCACCCGATTGACGAGTTCGGCAAACTGACGCAGGCGGGAGGGGATATCGTCAACGGGAATGAGCTTGGGACGCGGGGGTGTTGTGTGGCGGAGGAGCTCCACAAACGCGGGCTGCGGGCCCAGCCGCTCGATCCGCAGTTCCGATCCTTCCGCGAGCACATAGAGGCGGCCGAGGGGTCGTTCACGGAGGCTGAAGCCTTCGCAGGCACTTTGCATTCGCTTGTCTTCCAGGGCCTGCACGAGCGGGAGGCCATCCGGGCGTTTCCCGAGCGCTCTCAGGCTGTCTGGGAACAGCTTCACACTGGGGAATCCCGGTGTGACAATCGGCGGACCTTCTTCATTGATCGGCAGGAACGCCAGTACGTCGTCCGTGACGAGAGCATGGCCGCGCGCATGTAAGGCGGCGGCGATCGTGGACTTGCCCCGTCCGGACGTCCCCATGAACCCCGTCACTCGACCACCGATATCCACCCCGCTCGCATGCGTGATCAACCGCCCTCGCTGGTGGAGTACCACTCCTAGCACGGCGCCGAGCAGGTACACTCGCAGGGTACGCTCATCTACTCCCGGACGGGGATCCACCAGGATCTCGCGTCCGTCCCTCACCAGAAACGTGCCGACGCCGTTCCAGGAAAGATAGGCTTCCCGCTCCGTCGCGTGGGCGTAGAACACGTCGCCTTGCCGTTCCTGGGGCCTGGGGGGCAGTATTCCCAGACGAATGACAACATCAACGACCACGGCTCCCGGCATGACCTCGGGTAGCGAAAGATCACTCTGAATGCCCAACCCGTAGACGGTCGCCAGCCATGAGCGGTCTTGCTCCGCTGCCGCCGAGCTCTCAGTGTCAGGACCCTGCAATGCTACTGTTGCCTGATGGGACACAGCCGGCCCCGCAAGGGATTCAAATGATCGGCGCAGATCCACCGAAGCCATCTGCCGAAACGCCTCCAGGATTCCTGGTCAGGTCCTGGATCGTCCCATGGACAATCAGACGTGGGGCTTCATACGCCTTCTTCGCCTGCGCCTTCTCGACCTGCATTGCGGGCTCTTCACAAGGTCGTATTTCCATATCTCCTCCTGTAGCTGACTATCTGGGGCTCCAGCGCGACCTAGGGTGACATGACCTCTTGGAATCTTACGATAATGTCGTCCAGAAGTGAATGGTCGCCGGCCAGAAAACGGCATAGGACACAGTCGGCACCGTATCAACATACATTCGTAATCGGCTCGGACCCACCAAAGCCGTCAACATTGGTACCTCCACAGTTTCCGGTCAAGGCCTCGATCGTCCCATGGACGATCATTTCATACGCCTTCTTCGCTTGTCCCTTCTTGACCGGCCCCGTGGGCTCTTCAGAACGTCGGGTTTCCATGTCTCCTCCCGTGGCTGACCATGTGAGTCTGGTTGCCTCAAACGTGAACCCCGGACCGCCGCAGCCAGAGACCCAAGCTGGCGGCTTTCCATACCGTCATCGCGTTCGGCGAGTTGGGCTCGGCGCAAAAACGCTCATGGATCTGACCTAGGGTCTCAAGCTTGACGTAGGGCGCGATGGTGTCAGGGAACCTAATGAGGATTTCCTCAAGAAGCGAGTGGTCGCCTGCCAGCAAGCGGCTGTTGAAGTTGCCGGACAGGTTCGACTTTTCACGACGCCACCGAATCGCTTCAGGCAGGACTCCCGCCATTGCCCGCCGCAGGACGATGCGGCCCCACCCCTGACAGCGCTTCTGCGCGGGCGGCAGGGCCAGACAGAACTCAACCAAACGCCTGTCGGCGAACGGATAGCGCGGTTCAATGCAAAACGGCGCCGCCGCCATGTCGGCCACTTCGTGAATCAACGGGATGACGCCATGGTTCAGGCGCCGGTAATGGTCTTCCCTGTTCGTGTGCGACCAGTTGCCGCGAGCATTGGCCATGGCCCGTTGCCGATCCGCCAGGCCAAGCCGACGTGAAAAGTCCTGCCTTAGAATCGAGCCGGCGCCCATGCCGTCGAGTCCTCCTCCCTTTAGAATACGGACGACGCGGCGGATTGGATGCGGGATGATGGGCCCCACCACGCAATGCCTGAGAGCACGCCTCCACCCTCGACCACCATGCCGCGCGATCGCAAAGAGTTCGCGTGCCAGGGTTCCCCACTGCCAGGACCTGGTCAATTCGGTCAGACGATCCTCACCGTGCGAGACCGTCACGTCGCCTTCGAGCCCGTCCAACAGCACCCGCACCCCGTGCCTCCTCGCCGCGCCGTACAATCCCCAGTGCATGTACAGGTTGGGCCCAAAGAAGGGCCCATCCTCGTGCCAGAACATGGCATCGAGGTCGGTCATGGGGCTCAACAGGTCGGCCCGAACGAGGTGAGCTTCGATCTCCCCCAGACCATTCTGGTCGAGCACGGCCTGGATGAACGGGCGTTCGTCGCAGGAGGGCGTTTCGTCGAATATCGCCGAAAAGGTCGGCAGCGGGCCGGCATGGGATTCCTTCGCCAGCAGCCGGGCGACGCAGGTAATGGATGAGGAGTCCAGACCCCCGCTCAGGAGAGTGCCTGCTGGAAACGCAGCGCGCATGCGGACCCGCACCGCGTCAATGAAGATCTCCCGGAAGGCTTGCGCGTATTCCTCATCGGTCTGCGGCTTGAGGGTCCGTTCCGGATCCAGGGCCCAATAGGATTGGATAAAGATCCTCCCGCCGTCCACGATCATCCGGTGGCCCGGGGGAAGACGAACGATATCTCTGTAGAAGGTGATCGTCTTGTCCTCGAGATTGGCGAGCAGGTAGTCGGCTACGCGCAATTCGTTCAGGCGCCGGGGAATCTCCGGTAGGCAGAACAGGGCCTTGATCTCCGAGGCACAGGCGAAGAGCCGGCCGGGTTGGTGGTAATAGAAGAACGGCTTGACGCCGAGATGGTCTCGCGCGCTGAACAGGACCCCTCTTCGCGCGTCCCAGAGCACGAACGCGAAGTCTCCGAGAAGCCTCTCGGAACAGGCCTCACCCCACCGATCGTAAGCTAAAAGAATGAGAGAGCTGTCGGGGATGGCACGATCGGCGACATCGAGCGTGGCCATCAACTCTTCGCGATTGTCGAGACGGGCATCCGCCGTGATGGCCAGTCCACGGCTAGGATCGTAAAAGGGCAGGCGTTCCTGCAGGGACTCCGGGGTCGTCCACAACATACGATGGCCAAACCCGACCGACCCATCAGTCCAGACCCCGGACCCGTCGGGTCCCCGGTGGCCGAGGCGCTCCACCATGCCTTGGACGTGCTCACGGTCCACGGGCCGAGTATCAAGGCGATAGAGGCCGACGATGGCGCTCACGTTAGTCCTCTACGAACTACCACGGTAGATGGAGCCGCTTGCACGCTATACGACCAGTATTTTGAAAGTCAAGGATATTGTCTCCCCGAAACCGCAAGCACCGGGTAGGACTCCCTGCGCCGAAGTGCCTGAATTGGCTGAGCCTTTCACACGCGGAAGGTACTTGTGGAAGCAGGGGAGCGGGCTTGGGGCAAGGCCGCCTGACGCCGGTCAGGGTGTGCCGGGATCTGCTGAATGCCGGGCAGGGTTGGGATTCTATAAAGCGGGGTTGCAATATATATTCAAGGCGCATAGTTTCCAAGGTCATGGAAAAAGAAACGATGCGCTATTTGTATATCTTCACCTTTCCCGATGGGACCGAGAAACAATTCGAGATTGTCCTGGACGCCACGACCCTTGAATTCACTCCGCCGGCAGACCGGCCCAAGCCGGCTTGGACAAAGTTAAAATATTGTCAATGCTCGAATTGCCCCTTGGGGGATGAGGTAGAGTACTGCCCTGTGGCGGTAAACCTCTCGACGGTCGTCGAGACGTTCAAGGATCGGACTTCACATGAGAGTACGGTCGTGAGTGTCGAGGCCGGCCAGCGAACCTATCAAAAAGAGATCCCGCTTCAGAGAGGGCTCAGCTCGATTGCCGGCATGCGCATGGTGACGAGCAATTGCCCCATTCTCGATCAGTTACGGCCCAACGTGCGGTTTCACTTGCCGTTTGCCTCATCCGAGGAGAAGGTATATCGGCAGGTTGCGATGTACCTGACACAGCAGTATTTCATCATGCGGCGGGGAGGGAAGCCGGACTGGGACCTTTCGAAACTGAAAGAAATCTACCGGGAGGTCCTGCTCGTCAATAAGGGACTGGCGGAACGGTTGACAAAGTCCTCCTCGCGCGATGCCAATGTCAACGCGATCATTATTCTGGCGTCGTTCGGCCAGTTCCTCGACGACTATCTTGAAACCAGCCTCCAGGAGATCGAACCGTACTTTCGGCGACCGTGACGTTTCTTCCCGGGGGTCACGGCACCGTTAGCCTCCCGTGGCCCGTTCCACGTGTCCGCCGAACTCAAAGCGCATGGCCGACAACACCTTGGTCGCAAAGTCGTCTTCGCCGCGCGAGGCAAAGCGCTGGTACAAGGAGGCGCTGAGGACAGGGGCCGGCGCCCCTTCGTCAATCGCGGCGGTGATGGTCCAGCGGCCTTCCCCGGAGTCAGAGACACGACCCGAAAACGTGGCAAGCTCAGGTTGCTTGAGCAAGGCGCTCGCGGTGAGATCCAGCAGCCACGACGCAACTACACTCCCGCGCCGCCAGACTTCGGTCACATCGGACAGGTTGAAGTCATACTGGTAATTCTCGGGATTCCGTAGGGGAGTGGTCTCCGCGTCAATGGTCCGGCCCCGCTTGCCGACATTGGCATGTTTCAGGATGTTCAATCCTTCGGCATAGGCCGCCATCAGGCCGTATTCGATCCCGTTGTGAACCATCTTCACAAAGTGGCCGCCGCCGACGGGTCCGCAATGCAAATAACCGTCTTCAGCCGAGCCGCCGACTTTGTCGCGGCCCGGTGTGCGGGGGATATCGCCACGGCCCGGTGCGAGGGCCTTGAAGATGGGGTCGAGTCGCCGGACTGCCTTATCGGGACCGCCGATCATCAGGCAGTATCCCCGCTCCAGTCCCCAGACGCCCCCGCTGGTCCCAACGTCGACATAGTGAACTCCCTTGGGGGCCAATTCCTTCGCGCGACGGATGTCGTCGATGTAGTAGGAGTTGCCGCCGTCTACGATGATGTCGTCGCTTTGCATCCTGGGAGCCAGATCCTTGAGTGAGCTGTCGACGACCGCCGCCGGGACCATCAACCAGGCTGCGCGCGGCGGGGTGAGCTTGGCGACGAACTCCTCGATCGACGCTGCCCCGGTCGCGCCTTCTTTCACCAAGCCTTGCACCGCGTCACGGCTCCGATCGAAAACGACACACTGATGCCCAGCGCGTATCAGGCGCTTTACCATGTTGGCTCCCATCCGTCCCAAACCGATCATGCCGAGTTGCATTTCTTACTCCTTTCGTCGTGGTGGCTGTCAGCGATCAGCCTTCAGCCGTCAGCTTGGAGAAACGAGACTTGATACCAAAGGTCGTCCGCTGAGTGCTGAGGTCCAAAGGCTGAGAGCCGACTGTTGGTGTGCTGATCCAAAATAGCGTCACAAGCCGTTCGTGCTGAGCCTGTCGAAGCATGAACAGAAGTTGTTGAAACCCATGAGCCCTTCGACAAGCTCAGGGCGAACGGAATATGTCACGAAGTGTAAGACGCACCACGCTGGTGTCAACGCAGAGCCTCCATGACGGCTGCTTTGAGCGTCATCAGACCTGCGTTGACATCTTTGCCGAGGTGGACGCGCAGAGCCCGACGGTTTCGTTCCGCCAGTACCTGGAAATCACCCCTGGCTTGGGCGGCCTTGACGACCCCGAAGGTATACCGCTGACCCGGGACCGGGAGATCGCGGGCGTCATCGCAGGTGATCTGCAGAAACACGCCGCTGTTCGGACCCCCTTTATAGGCCTGCCCGGTCGAGTGAAGAAAGCGCGGGCCGAAGCCGAGGCAGGTGGCGACCCGTTTCCTGTCCCGGACGGCATGGCGAATCGCCTGCAGCGTCTCCTCGTTCGCGTCGTTCATTTCCACGTAGCCGAGGACCGCGAAGTAATCCCCATTCTTCAGCCGGGTCAGATGCGCCTTGAGATAGCCGGCCAGCGAGGCTTGGCCGGTGACTGCCTTCTTCAAGGCAGCGGCATTCTTCTCATCCGTGAACAGTTTGATGCCCTCTGCTTCGAATATGGGCGTTTCCGATGGAAGCTTACCGGTCTTTTCGTATTCTTCCGTCAGCGCTCGCGTCGCCAGCTTGCTGGCCTCCACATCGGGCTGGTTGAAGGCGTTGATTCCGATGATCGAGCCCGCCACCGCGGTGGCGACTTCCCAACGGAAGAACTCTTCACCGAGATCGTAAACCTCATCCACGACGATGCGCACGACCGGATGACCGGCTCGCTCGAGGGCCTCAACCGCGGCGTCCTGCGTCCGGTCGGGGGCCGACTCGAGCCGCACATACACGAACAGGCGGTCCTTGCCGTACATCGCCGGCGCCGCCGGCGCTTCCCGGTCCACGGGGACCACGCCCTTGCCTATCTTGCCGGTCGATTCTGCCAGTAACTGCTCGAGCCAGGCGCCGAGGTCGCCGATGGCTGGAGACGTAAACAAGGTGAGCTTGTCGCGTCCCTGGTTGTGCGCTGTCCCGATGATCGCGCCCAGCACGACGCCGGGATTCTCTTCGACCGGTACCGACACGGCGCAAGCTTGCACCATTTCTTCAGTCCGATCGAGAAACTTTCGGACATCCACCCCCATGATGGCCGCCGGTACCATGCCGAAATCCGACAGGGCTGAATACCGGCCGCCGATGCTCGACCAGCCGAAGAAAATATGGCGGAAGTGATCCTGTTCGGCCACATGTTGCATCTTGGAGTTGGGGTCGGTGATCGCAATGAACCGATTGCCTGCTTCTTTCTCGCCGACGGCCTGTTTGACGCGCTCGAAAAAGTACTGTTTGAAAATGTTCGGCTCGAGCGTGCCGCCCGACTTGCTTGAGACGATACAAAGCGTTTTGGCGAGATTGATCGTCTTCTCGAACGCCAGGATTTGCGCCGGATCGGTCGAATCGAGCACATGCAACTCCGGATGGCCGTCAATCTTTCCGAAGGTCTTCTTCATGACTTCGGGACACAGGCTCGACCCGCCCATGCCCAGGAGAGCGGCATGCGTGAACCCGGCCTTTTTGACCTCGTCGGCGATGCGTTGCAAATGTTCCAGATGGGCTACCTGATCATCGGTGATGCCGAGCCAGCCCAGCCACTGGCCTTCATCCGAGCCGGTCCAGAGCGAGGCATCCCGCGCCCACAGCTTCTGTACCTTGCCGTTCTTTTTCCAATCTTTAAGGGCGGCGGTGACGGATCGAGCCAGACCGTCGGGCAATTTCCAGGTCAAACGGTTGATTTTGGCAGCCCCCGGCCCCTGGTCGCGCTCGCCCACCGCCGTGAGTAATTTGTTAAACGCATCCTCGAACAAGGTCACCCCCTCGCTGAGGAGCCTATCGGTGATCTCTTTCATGGAGAGGCCGACGCGGGCAAGCGCGTCCATGGTATCGCCGGCTTCCTCCACGTGATCGGTCAGGCTTGCCCGCAGGCGACCATGATCGCGAAATGCCTCATAGGTGGAGGGAGGGATCGTGTTCACGGTATCGGAGCCGATCAACTCCTCGACATAGATCGTGTCCCGGTACTGCGGGTTCTTCGTGCTCGTGCTCGCCCAGAGCAGACGTTGAGTCTGGGCGCCCTTCTTGGCAAGGGTCTGCCATCGCGGGCTGCTGAACAGCTCGAGATACTTCTGGTAGGTCAGTCTGGCATTGGCAATCGCGACTTTCCCCAGCAGGCTGCGGAGCAATGCCTGGTCGCCCGGATCGGCTCCGGCCTTGAGGCGCGCGGTGAGCAGGGCATCGATTGCCGAGTCAATGCGACTGATGAAGAAGCTGGCGACGCTGGCGACTCCGCGGGGGCTCTTTCCGGTCGCGGAAAGCGCCTCCAATCCGTCGATGTACGCCTCGGCCACCTGTTCATACATCTTCTGGGAGAAGAGAAGGGTGACGTTCACGTTGATGCCTTCGCCGATCAGTTGCCGGATGGCCGGAATCCCTTCCGCGGTTGCCGGCACTTTGATCATGACGTTCGGCCGGCCGACCGCCTTCCAGAGTCGTCTCGCCTCCTCGAGCGTGCCACGGGTGTCCCGGGCGAGCCTGGGCGAAACTTCCAAGCTGACATAGCCGTCGCGCTTCTTCGACTGATCATAGACCGGCCGCAACAGGTCTGCGGCACCCTGAATGTCCCGCACAGCGATCCGCTCGTAAAGGGTTTTCGGGTCGAGACGCCGGGAGTCCGGCGCGCTGAGGAGATCCTTGTAATCGGTGCTGCCGGCGATGGCTTTTTCGAAGATGGACGGATTCGATGTCACGCCCCGGAGACCATCTCTCGCCATGAAGCGCTTCAACTCTCCGCTGGTAATGAGACTGCGTCGAATGTAATCCAGCCATACGGACTGACCGTAATCGTGCAACATCGAGAGAGGATTGGTCTGCGCTGCGACGGCTTTACTCATGGCCTGACTCCTTGCGCTTTGTCACCTGTCGTTTGGCGGCGGCCACGACATGATCCGGAGTGAATCCAAACTTCTTCTGCAGCTCTTTTAGAGGGGCGGAGGCGCCGAAAGTCTTCATGCCGATGATTTCCCCCTCTGTCCCGACGAAACGCTCCCACCCGAAGGTGGAAGCCTGCTCGACCGACACGCGCGCCGTGACGGAGGGCGGCAGCACCTGCTCCCGATACTCCCGGGACTGCCGGTCAAACAACTCCCAGGACGGGATGCTCACGACGCGGGCCTTGATGCCTTCGGCCTTCAGCCGTTCGTGCGCGTCCACACAGAGCGAGACCTCGCTGCCGCTCGCCATCAACAGCACGTCCGGCGTACCGTCCACGTCGGCCAGCACGTAGGCCCCGCGGGCGACGCCTGAAGCCGGGGAGTATTTGCCACGGTCAAAGGTCGGCATGGCCTGGCGGCTTAGAATGAGCACCGCCGGTTCGTGGCGAAATTGCATCACCACTCGCCATGCCTCAACCACCTCATTGGCATCCCCCGGTCGCAACGTGATCAGGCCGGGAATCGCGCGCAACGACGCGAGGTGCTCCACGGGTTGGTGGGTAGGGCCGTCTTCGCCCACGCCGATGGAGTCATGCGTGAAGATATAGATCACCGGAATTTCCATGATTGCGCCCAGTCGAATCGCCGGACGGCCGTAGTCGCTGAAGATGAAGAATCCCGCCCCATAGGGCCTGACCTTGCTGAGCGCCAGGCCGTTGAGGATCGAGCCCATGGCGTGTTCGCGGATGCCGAAATGGAAATTCCG